>ERZ772910.1797-NODE-1797-length-10510-cov-2.955619_pt1 | contig 10510 bp, 7 predicted proteins | sample MGYA00511357_ERZ772910 | MGnify/ENA primary metagenome ERZ772910 (study PRJEB29015, sample SAMEA2738096) | human oral metagenome | biome: human oral; feature: human-associated habitat; material: saliva | place: China | collected 2193 ...
TTATCTTCTGCAGTCTTAACATTAATTTTTAATAATTCTTCGATGTTCAACATATTATCATTCTCCTTTTATTTTTTATTGTATTTCTTAATCATATCTTCACTACTATAATAATCAAGTATAGAACCTGGTTCTGGTGGTATACCTAATATATCTCTATTCTTTCTAGCAATATGTAGTAATATAGCTACAAGCTTTCCATGTTGTATCATACCTGGTGTCATACGTTTTAATATAGAATACGTACTATAGCATAAATCACAATGACGTTTTGTACGAACTCCTACTGGTCTAAGCTCATTAGGAAGTATCATAGTAGGCTCTCCTTTAAGAGCATTATCAACTACTATTTTATCTCCTGGTCCTAACTTGTCTATTATCTCAATACTATATTCTATTAAGATTTGTCCGTTTTCTATCGTATCTCCATTAATCTTACTATTCTTTGCTCTAGTAAGTTTTTGAGGTCTTTTATCCAATAGCTTACGTGTAAATTGGTCTGTAACTTGGTCTATAGAAGACATATTATTACTTATACGTTGTGCGTCATCTATATCACGGATAAAATCTTTCATAGATTTAGATAGACTCATATTTTGAGATTCTCTCCAATATACTCTTATATCTACTATAGTTCCTTTATAATGAGCCTCCACTTCTTTAAGAGATAATTGTTCCATATTAGAGAATAGTTCATTTATCGTATCGTCATCAGTAAGAACTTTATATTTGAATAATATATCGTTAGGTTTTACTTCTTCTCCTATCTTATGTTTCCAATCTCTTATTTCTGTATTAAGGTCCATAATACGTGCTATACGCTTTACAACTCTGGTAGCAAGTTTATTAGAAAGATTTTCAAATGGAAGACAGCTATCTTCCCACACTGCTTCTCCGTCACAAGTCAGTACCCATATCAATGCTCCAGCAGCAAGTCCGATATGTCCATTAGTCTTTCTTCTATAACTATCTTTACTATATGCAAGTATTTCTCCCTCTTTAAACTTATATCCTACTTTAACCTGTTTATTAGGTATGAAGTCATTCTTCACATAATATCCTTTATCGGCATTACGTTCTACATTTATAAGAGAGATAGCATCTACTTCTTTATTATCATATTCAATAATAATAAAGTCTTTATTCATCTCTTTTATTTTACCATTAGCTTTAGCTATATAAGAATGTTTAGGAGTCATTTTAATTGCAGCTTCATCTGCATAAGAAGATACAAGCATAGGGTCAGAGTCTACAGCTGGTAATATATGATTGAATTGACCGCTTTGCATTAATCTACGTGCACAGTGATTATATCTTGTATATGGCACATATGCATCTGAGAAAGCAGATAAGTTAGCTGCATCCAATCCCTCTGGACCGTCATGATGTTCATAATCTCCAGCTAAGTTAGTTACAGTCGGATTTACAGGAAGATATTTTACTATTCCTGCATTACCACTATAAGCTGTAGCACAAGTTTCACTTCCATAGTTATTCTGATTAAACATACGAACGTTATTTGTATATGCTCTTGGTTCATTGATTCCGTTATGTCCTTTAAGAGATACTTGAGAACCCTCCATAACTTCTCTGAAAGCAGATAGTCCATTTGCTTCATTTATATTAGGAAGACTTTGTAAACGTTGTATAACAGCATCTTTAGCTATATTAACTTTGGCTCTAGAACCTCTTTTAACTCTAGCTGCATTATTAGAAAGCTCTTTAGATATAACGTCATAGACGCATCTATTGATTATTTCAGATGGAGTTATAAGTCTATAGCTTCTGATATCTCCTTTATATGTAGTTTTATACGTAGTAAATAATGATACAGCGTATATAAACATTCCTACGAAATCAGATGGTATATTGTATAATTCGCATACTCTCTTTGTGATTGGGTCTATAAATAAATCTACGAAGTTTTCTATATAGATAGCAGTATTACTATTTCCAGCAAACTCTTCCATAACATTCGTAATATCAAACGTATCTTTATCTGTAAAGTCTAAAGTAGTAAGATAGTTTAATAATAAGTTATTTAAATCATTATTATATTTTAATATAATAGTGAAATTAGCAAACTTGATTATACCGTATTCTTTATTATTATTTGTAAACTTATCTACTTCTTCTGAATTACGTACTACCTTATATTCTAGTTTATTAGTGTCTCTAAGTAAGTTTAAAAGCTCTCTAAGAGGTTTTGCTACTAATAATACTAATACTACTGGAATATTAGTACCCATGATTGTAGCTACTGGTGTATATAATGAAGCTGTGCTTACAGTAGATGGAGCTGACTTTTTCCAAGCTTCTGGATTTTCATTCTCTAATATACTACAGATAAAGCTAATCGTATCATACGTTTTATTTCCTACTTTAACTGTATCTTTATCTGGGTCGTGTAATACATCTTCTCCTTTAAATGTTCCTAATAGAGTAAGTCCGTTCTTTTTACCTTTTCCTCTAAAGTCTATATCATAATCAGGAGATATGAGTCCTACGAAGTGTCTATTAAAGTGTGTAAGTCTAAAGCTGATTTGGTTTTCGTATATGAAATATCCTAAATCATCTGTAGTCTTTACTTTAAGTATAGGCGTATGATTAGTAAGTCTGTAGTAAGCATTAATATGAGATATAAGTATCTTATCGCTCATACTAATATATTTACCAGTAATAGAAAGTATACACTTATTATAAGCTGTAGTTATAATAACATTTTCATCTTGCTTTATTACAGGTTTAGCAGCATTCTGAAGCTTTATTTGCTTAGCAGAACCCCCCATAAATATATTACCTGCACTATTAAATGTTTCTGGTATATCTAATACTATTTCTAACGGGTCTCCATTATGTGTTTCATACTGTACTTTAAGTTCGTATCCCTTAAACTCTCTATCACTTATATCTTTTTTAGTATATCCTTTAAGTATAAGTGGATATGTAAGTCCAGCAGGAGCTGCAAGTATATTTTCAAAGTCATCTTCAGATAATTGCTTTTTATATTGAGTATCTAAATCTTTAGTAGATATCTTTGTAAATGATGTAGGTGTCTTTGTAACTATTCCCACATCTTGGTCTTTTATCTCATGTTTCTTTATAACTTCTACCATTTCAGCTGGTTTCTTTCCATACTTCTTTACAATAGCTTTACGCATATTTTGTATTTCTTTAGTTTCCACGTTCTCTTTAAGTTTTGTATAGTTGTGTTCTTCCACTATTTCCACAGCTTTATCTTTAGGAGACATATTACTATCTTCTAATATCTTGAAATAATCTTTGTTATATCCTCTTTTAGAACCAGCAGTAGAAGCCTCCATTATTTCTATATCAGCCACATCGTCTGCTAAGTCTTTATTCTCTTCTATTATAAGTTTCTTTGGTTTAGCTAACGTAGCATCAGCTATATCATCCGAACCATTTTCAAATATATCTGCAATGTCAGCATCAGCTAAGTCTTCATCTAATTTTATAACTTCATTTGGATTATCACTATCATACATTTCATCATCTGTAGCTAAGTTTACGTTTTCATCCATATCTTCAGAATCTACGTCATCTGCTAATTCTTGTTCTTTAGCTGCATCTAGTTTTCCATTAAGACTATCTAATATATGAAGCTGTCTAAGTACTGTCTTTGGTTTAAACATACTCATATTAAGATAGTTATTATTTCCAGCTAATACTAGAGATGTATTCTTATTTCCCTCAAATACCATAGTTATATTATGAGCATTAAGCCATTCTTTAAATTCTTCTGGTTTATCTTGAAACCATTTCATAAATAACAACACTGGTCTAATAGAAGTCATAAGAGCATTTTCCATTATTGTAAGCTTTACTGGAGTTCCAAGTAAGAACGGAGTTCTAAAATATAATATCTTATTCTTATATTGTGTAAAACTTTCTATTTGAGCCTTATACATTGCAAGTATACCATCTCTTAATGCTCTAGAAACTCTCATCTTTTTATCTACTGTAACTCTACGTATAGCATTTGTAACCCAGCTCATATCTACCATATAACTATTTTTACCGTCTACCATTTTAGCGTTAGATATAAGTTGCATTATACCATAATCATTCTTTATCTTCATTATTTGATTAAAACTTCTACTAAGGTTCTCTACTACAGATTTAGATGGAAGCTTTTGTTTTATAATCTTAGGCATAAAATAATATTTCATTCTACTTACGATAAGATTATGCTTTCTATTCTTAAGCTGTTTAAATAGATTAAGACTATCTTCATAATTATCTAAGAATGAGAATACTATAGCTGCTTCATTTATACTCTTTTCTGCTACATAAAAAGATGATTTATTAAGCTTGAATGTCTTATCTTTAAGAATGTTTCTAGCTTCTAATCCTACTTCTATGTTTTCAGATTGATATCCACGTAGCAAATCATCATATAATCCCATGTTTATTCCTCCTTATTATTAATATTATAAACAGAAAGGTTGTCTGGTACAGACGTGATAAAATGGAGATGGGGCATTAAACCCCATCGTCATCTATAAATTCACATTCTATCATTTGATACGAACCCATATGTGTTCTCAACTTCATTCTCATCTTATGGAAGTTATATTCGTTACACATACACGTAATTTTAAAGTCTACGTCTAACTTATTATCTCCAACAGCAATACGTGGAGCGTATCTATGCATCCAGTATTTAAATTCAAATATATCGAATTTATCTATATCTATTATACATCTTACTACACCAGTAAATTTGCCTTTATGACCTGTTACTGTGTTATAGCTCTCTAAACATTTCATACGTCTATCTAATACCATACATATATATTTAGCTACAGATATATTCACATGAGACTTAATATCAAAATCAAGTCTGTAATAAGATTTCTTATGTGTTTTAAATAAGAAATCGTGTAAACGCTTCATTTTACGTCTGATATAGTTAATTACTGTTTGCATTGTCAACCTCCTTTAATCTCCATACTTCTTTTTCTTTAACTAATGTTAAAACATGAGTTTTATCATCAATTACAAATTCAAAGTCTAATTTATTGAAATGATCTAAACTTGTAAGCTTTAATAATCTCGCTTGATATATCATACATGCTTTTAACTCATGTAATATTCCATGTTCTCCATTCCCATCCATTATGTAATTATAACTCAATGATGATCCGTTTAGATGAACTTGCTTTATAAGTACACTGTAGTCATCCATTTCTGATATAACCTTATCTACAAAGCTTATCATCGTTTCTTTATCATGAATATTTATATTATCTGGTACGTTGTATATTACATTGAAGTAATTAAATGCTTTATTAAAAGTAACTAGCCATAATTTGTGTATCCATCTAAAAAATCTCATCATATTTATCCCCTATCCTATTCTTTTAAAACTACATTTATCAGTATTTAACATTTCAACAGTCTTATTATCTAATTCCTCAAATAATAGTTCAAACTTATCAAAATTATGTCTAAGTATCTTGTTAAGTCTCATAAAACTATATTCGTCTTCCCCTAATTCTATTATTCTCATTTTCTTAGAAAACTTATTATTCGTAACTCTATCCATAGCTTTCATAGATATAAACATATCAGTCCATTTATCCCATTTCATAGTTACACCTTTGTGATGTATGATTTCTCCATTAACTTCTTCTTCCCATCCAGGTAATGTCATTTCTTTATTATCTATATAAGCATTTATATAATTATCTACTTTAACTACACATACAGGCATAGCTAATAATATATGGCTTCTAAGTCTGTTTAACGGATGTTTTCTTCTTATAAATACGGTATACCATCCTTTTTCTAATCCAGCTTCCTTAATTCTTTTTCCTAGAGTTGATCTCAGCAATCTTTCTACTAACACGTTCCTCAGCTCCTTTTTCGTGTAATAGCACATTCCACACATGTGTACGTGCTCTATTTAATTCTTGCGTATACGCTGTCTTATACAAATCTGATTCAAATACAGGATTCGTTTTATTTATAAACGTTGCTGCAATGTCCTTTAAATCAAATAAATTATTTCCATATTCTAATATATCATCCATACTTGTAGGAGGAGCATTATACACGCTATATCTTATAACTTCTATTACGTCATCTTTAAAGTCTCTACTACGTTTATCTAATTTAGTAAGCTTTCTTAAATAATACATAACATCATCTTCTTTGATATTAAATCCGTATTTAAATAATACAGTAAGTACTGTCTCTGCAAATATAATATCAAATCTTTCTTTATCTAATTTTAAGAAATCTAATATTACTAAATATTCTATTAATGGAATATATCCCAATTTAGACTGCATTGCAAGCTTCTTTGCATTTCTAAGTCTAGTAGCAAGTTCTTTCTTTTTATCGTCTATAACAGATGGATTGAATCTGATAGAAAGCATATTCCATACACATTTATCAGAAAGCCATACTTGTCCGTATTTATTTCTAGATTTATACAGCATATTCTCTCTTTCTCTATTAATCATATTTCTTTCCTGCTGAAGCTCTTCTGCAAATACTTGCTTATATATTGGATTATCTTGATTTTTATCTAGAGTAAATGATGATAATTTGTATAAGAATGGTATATACGTACTATTAAGTTTATATCTACGATGCATATAACAGTTTAATGAGTCTAATACTATTCTATTTGTAGCAGGAGGTAATATAATAGAAGATACTAATATATTATGATACAGTTGAACTACGTTATCATCATCTAATCCTCTAATAATTTCTACTACACTACTCTCATTAACTTCATCTATTATATTATTATCGTATAATAACTTTAATGCATCTCTTATTTCGCATTTACTATTTCTACTGATATAGTAACACAATAACGCAGCCTCTAAAGTTTCACTATATTTTATATCTATTTTTTTACATATATATTTACATTGAGTAACCCATTGCCTTAAATTATATGGATTTCTGTAATGTTTATTTGGTATTTGTTTTAATATCTTTTGAAGCTTTCTATACTTTTTAACATAAGAAAAAACTATCTTCATATGCACGTCCGTATAAATCTAAGTTATGTTTACAGAATTCTTCAAATAATTGCTCATAGGTTATGCAATGTTTAACCTCATCTAAATAAGTATTAGCGTCATGTACGTGTGTTTGCACATAATTAAAAATAGTACTAGTGACAAATTTAGGGTCATAGTACGGTTTAGTTAAGCCAGATAAATATTTATAATATGAAAGTTCGTATATTGACTTAACTGTAATCGGTGTTCCACAATTCATTTCTATCCTCTCCTTTATAAAAAAAATTACATTTTATAATTGTCGCACAATGACGTAAAAAAAATAATGCAGTGAGATTTCTCCCACTGCATAAAATATTATTTCTTCTTATAAGGTTTATCGTTCTTCTTATAAGGCTTTTTATCTCCAGATTTAAAATCTTTCTTGAACTCTTTCTTGAATTCCTTTTTGAATTCTTTCTTAGGTTCTTTCTTTGGTTCTTCATCCTCAATAATATTTTCAGAGAATAACATATTAATTTTCCATCCGTCGATAATCTTTTTAACGTATTCGTCTATAAGAGCTAAAGTTACTTTACTTTCATTATATGCGTCTGTTATAACTTTAGGGAATAACATTCCATCTTCAGCTTTAAGACTGTTTAATACAGCAATCTTTTCTTCAGCTGAATCAGCATAAGAACCGAATAATATTTGAACTATTAAGTCAGTTTTCATTCCAGCGAATTCATTCATACAATACGAATGCCACTGTTTCTTAAATGTCTCAATATGTATTCTTCTAGCTTCAGTTAATCTCTTATTATACGAACCTGCGTCACCTATAACGTAGTCTTTGAATTCCTTTATAGAGTTTAAGAAATCTTCTTGACTTATACCATCGTTAAGTTCCATCACGAAAGATCTAGCTCCGTAATTCTTTTTATGTCTCCAAGCTGTAATCGACATACTTACTCCGTAGCTATATGGATATTTTTCTCTATAGAATCTGTTTAATTCGTTATTAATGAAGTTGAAAGCTAATTGACAAGCTATATCATCTACATTAAGTATACTGTTGATATCGTATTTAGTCGTAGGAACGTTTATAATAACTCCTCTAACTGGAACAGTATTAAACGCTTTCTTAAACTTAGGTGTGAATACTTGTCCTCTTTTGAAGTGGTTATTAAACCCGATACTTTCCATTTGGAAAGACTTGCTAGATGGAGCATATCTTATCATCATGTTTTCATCAACGATTTCTTTCACTTCTTTAGATACAGTCATAGTTCTACTTTCTTTACTATTTGCTTCTAAAGCGTCGAATAATGGATTTAAGAATAAGTTTTCCAAATCTTCTAATGAAACGAAATTAGGCATGACGATTTCTATAGTTTTAAGATTCTCTTTAGAGAATACTCTAGTTCTAGCATAATTGATAAATTCATAAGGAATATTTAATATATTCCATCTAGAACCTATAGCTGATATTTTATCTCCGTATATACATAAAGGAACTGTAAATTTCTTTATGTTTTGTTTATCTCCAGGGTATCTTTGTTCTAGTTCGCTACTTACGATAGCTTTTTCTTTATTAAAATAATCTTCGCTGATCTTATTCACATACAGATTTTTGCATATTTGTGATAAGTTATTAAATATATCAGTATATCTAGATGATTCTGCCATCTTTTGATATACAGCGTCATTCTTATACTTATTTTCATCCATACATTTAGACACGTCCATTTGTACAACGATGTCTTTAATACTAGTTCCAGCGTTTAAATCTATTCCCATGTTTGCAAGTTCTGACATAGCTTCAAACATAGGTTTACCATTCCATACCGTTCCAAATATACAATGTTCTAATAAATGTGGAAGTCCTACTGCTTTGTTATAAGAATAAACGTGATGTTTAACATTTACTTGAATACTGTCTTCTTTATCACTTCTTATAACTACTATCTGACCTTCTTTATTCCCATTATTTGTGATATCAGCTATAGCAAACTCTCTTTCTGTTACTTTTGTTTCTACCCAATTAAATTTCATATTATTCCTCCTAAGTTTTATTTTAATATATAAAAGTGGGAGAAACAAATCTCCCACTCAACCAACTATTTCAACATATCTTTAACTATTTCTTCTGTAGCTTCAACGTGCTCATCCAGTGCTTTCTTTAAAGCTCTTACTTCTTCAAGATACTGTTCATCAGGATATTCAGGTCTTGTCATATCCCATAACAAGTTATAATCATATTCTTCAGCATTAACTTCATATATCTGTACTAGCTGCTGTTTAAATTCTAGCATAGTATTTCCAAATCTACTAGTTTGTGTGAAATGTTTATCAACATTATCAAACCAATCTGTAAGAGCATCTTCCAAATGGTCGAATACCTTGTCGTAATCTAGATACTTAGTATCAGCTGCGAATGTTTCTAAAGTTTTCTTATAACGTTCAGAAACACCACTCATATAATTTGCTGTAACTTCAGCTATAAGTTTATCTATATCTTCACCTACGATTCTTGTAACTTCAGCTACAGTACATTTAGCTAAATCTATTACACAATCTTCTAAATCATGTTGCTCATTTAGAGTTGTATAATGTGTAAAGTCTTTATATCTTTCTAATAATATGTCAGATGCTGCTACTGTATTAGTTTTTACTGGAATAACTGCTAATGAATCATAGCTTGTTTGAATCTTAAGCCCAAGCATTCTGACAAAGTATTCTAAGTTAGCATGCAGTATGTTTCTCACTGGTATTATAATATCAGGATATCCATACTCATACATATTATATTTACCTATAGATTTATTAAATGTAGATAATAGCTTAAGAGCAGTATCTATATATTCTATATTAATATCAAACTCGAATGCTTCTTTAAGACATTTGATATAATTATGAATATCTAATTCTAAAGCTCCTACTTCATCTTCCAGTCTAGAAGTTCTATAATCATTCAATGTATTCATCATATCATTGAATGCTACTATCAACCCCACTTTTGCAACATCATCTTTATTACTATTCCAAGTATCTATGTAAAAATCTAATCCAACTGCTTTTTCATTTGCTGCCATTATTTACCCCCTCTATTATTCAATATATCATTATAACAGTTACAAGTATCTAGTATTTTATCTAGAACTTCTTTCAATGCCTTTATCTTATCAATTTCATTTCTAGAAGTCCAGTCAATATTACGTAAATACGGTGGTACAAATGCATTTTCTCCATATATATCAACATATAACCAATCAGATATCACATTAGGAAATTCTTTCTCTATCAATTTGTACTTTTCTTTAACTTCTAGTAGCTGCATTATATTTGGCTTATCATTTTCCATGTATGCTTTAAGTGTATCAAACACATCTTCTGGAACTACTATCTTAACATTTCCATCCTTATCAACAATATTTAAACTTATCAATAAGTTCTTAAATGATATAGTTTCATATTTTACACCATCAATCTTATCATTCTTTTCAGAATAGATAGATTCA
>ERZ772910.1798-NODE-1798-length-10506-cov-6.904889_pt1 | contig 10506 bp, 10 predicted proteins | sample MGYA00511357_ERZ772910 | MGnify/ENA primary metagenome ERZ772910 (study PRJEB29015, sample SAMEA2738096) | human oral metagenome | biome: human oral; feature: human-associated habitat; material: saliva | place: China | collected 2193 ...
CTTAATTGGACTTCAAAAGGGCGTTAGTAAGGGTCTTAAAGGGCACCTCTTGCAAATCAATTAAGCGTCTTTTAGAAGCCAAAAGAGCATGTATTGATTTTGAATGACATAATAATAGTTTACAAACATCAGAAATATGAGAATAAAGGATATTGTCTTTTGAAGATAAATAAAAGACGCTTACGTTTACTTTCGGTTAAGACTTTAATTATTGTGACGTTTCAACTCTTGCGCTACGCAAGAAATACTTGCGTCACGAAAAATAATTTTCGGTTTACTTGGAAATGAAAAACTTATTCATTACCTTTGCAAAGTAGTATATATCAACTACATCAATAACTTAGCTTAGTTGCTTTTTAGCAGTTACAATATATTACAATTATGGGAACAGACGCATAACTACATACCTTTTATACACCGATAATCATACATGAAATTGTGGGATTTTTTAAGGACATATATATCAAGTACATGTTCTTTCCTTGCATCACTTTGTTCTATACTTAGTATAATATTAATGCTTGTGAGCAATGAGACTTATACGCTTATTGCTTTAATTGTCTTATGCCTTGGGTTTATTATTTTAATATATGGAATCCTCAGAGGTATAAATAAAATCGTTTTAGATAATTCTTCAGAAGACTATCGTCGCATCTCCTCCTTTTGTATCTTTCAGTCACATGATGGGGTAAAATCTACATTTGAATCTTTTCGAATGATACAATGTAAGCGTTTGTTTCTTACTGACATACCCTATAATTTCAAATGGACTGGAAGTATTCGCCCCAAGTTGTCATCTACATCACAAATCATAGAAGACATTGTCTTTCATGATGATGAAAAGAAATGGGATGAAGCAAAGATAAAGTTCAAACATCCCCTTAAATACAATGAGAGTACAGTTATTCATATAAAGACTGAGAATGATGATCCTGACCATAAAGCACAACCGTGGATTAGCTGTAAACTGGACTCTCCTATAGATATGATGACTTTCCGAGTTCTGTTATCATACAAAGATGCAAACTTTAATAAACCAGCAATACTTGAATACAAGGAATTGAATACGCAGATAGATGGTGACTATAAAGCCTTAGAAAGTGTTCCTTTTGATAAGGGAAACAAAATGTATTCTTATTGTTGTGCTAATCCGCAGCCTGGCCGTATATACAGATTAAGATGGGAGAGGTAAAGAATCATATTATTAAGCAAGAATATCAGAATAGATTCTGATTATTTGTAGCCTTTTAAGCTATAAGTTATAATCCTCTGAAAGGTAGAAAAGACCATTCTTGTCCTCAATCTTGAGTACATGGAATGGTCTTTTCTTATTGGATTTCTCAAATTATATAATCATTAGAATGATTATTACAATTTGTTGTTCCCCTTTTCTTTTTCCAATAACCAAGCTTTTCGGGCTGTTCCTCCTGCATATCCTCCTAATTCTCCATTGCTTGCCACAACTCTATGGCAGGGAATGATGACCATTAAAGGATTGTGGTGATTGGCATTACCCACAGCACGGGCGGCTTTTTCTCGACCTATCTGTCTTGCCAATTCAGCGTAAGAAAGCGTTTCTCCGTATGGGATTTGTCGCAAACCTTCCCATGCGTGTAGCTGAAAGGGAGTACCTTTTAATCGCATGGGGAGGTTAAAAGTCTTGCGCTTTTGAGTGAAATATTCCGTTAGCTGGCGGCAAGCCTCATTTAGTAACACGCTGTTCTTTTCCTTGTCTTCCGTCCACTTCGCTACCTTTTGTTCGTCAATCGTGTCTTCCCATTGACAATAAACGATAGCATCTTCTTCCTCGGCAAGTATTAAGTTGCCGAGGGGTGAGGGGTAACGACAGAAGTACATAGTTTATTCTTCTACAATCTCAGCGTCTTCAATATTATCTGTAACCAACTTGTCGCCTGTCACAACCTTAGCTTCTTCAGCCTTCTCGTAAGATTTACGGACAAGATACATACGGATAATCAAGATGAATTCTAAGACGCCATAGTACATAAATGCCCATCCGAGAACTAATAATGGGAGTTGTGCAGTCTCTATTGGCTTACTAATCAACAGAATGGCTATCGCCAAGATGACTGTTGGGAAGAGCCACATATAGACCGGAACACGAGCGTACTGACGTGAACGAGCGAGGTTCATAAACTGATTGACAGCACCGAGAATCAGTAATGCTGCAAGGATATAAACCACCCATGTGATGAATGTGTTGGGCATGACGGCAAGGATGATACCCAAAGCAATACTGCCGACACCCGCAATAGGGAAGGAAGGTGACTTGAGGTTTTCTTCTTCCTGCTCTCCTTCTTGCTGTTCAGCCTTCGCTGTTTTCTTTGCTACTTTCTCCTTTTCAAAATAGTAAGCGATGCAAGAAACCAATCCAGAGAGTAGGAAGAGTATACCCACGGTGATGGTCATCCACGTCATAGTTTCCTCACGATATCTTACGAGGAGGAAACCTGTCACTAATACGATAATAGCCCTTATGGCTGATATTTGAAGTACTTTCATGGATGCAAAAATACAAAATAATCTCTATTCCAACGTTTTACTCCCTGACTTTTTATTATTTTTGCAATAAGAAATGATGAAGTTATGACATTATTATATCTTGTAAGGCATGGTGAGACGGTGGATAACGCAAATCATATCATGCAAGGACAAACACCGGGAGAACTGAATGAGCAGGGTATCAAGCAGGCTGAAGAACTTGCAGATCGTTTAAAAGATGAACCGATAGATGCCTTTGTTTCAAGTGATTTGCAGCGTAGTATTCATACCTGCAAACTGATTGCTGCCCCTCATGGGAAGGCTGTTACGACGACTCCCTTGCTTCGTGAACGTGACTGGGGTTCGTTTACTGGGAAGTATATCCCTAATTTAGCGAATCTGAAGGACCCCTCTTTATGGCCCGATGATATCGAAAGCTTAGATGCTTTGAAGGCTCGTGCCAAGGATCTCCTCACATGGTTGAAGGAAGAATATGCTGATAAGAAGGTGCTTGCCGTAGGACATGGTATCATCAATAAAGCCATTCAAAGCGTTTACTTTGATAAGCCGATGAATGAATTGAGGCCAATGAGTAATGCCGAGGTTAGGATGCTTGAGCTATAAGGCTTATTAGCCCTATAAGCCTAATTAGCCTTATTGCGCCCGATAGTAAAAAGCGAAGAGGAACTTCACATCACGTGAAACTCCTCTCCTTCATTTAAATAACTCTCTTTGTTACATCTCTAATTTGGTCTGAATGCAGTCTTACTCATTGGTTTGCTAACTGCTAAACAATCTTTATTACCTTAATTCGTCTAATCTATTTATCTTTTAAAACCTTAGTGCTTAGTATTTAAACCTGATTGAATCAACGTCTATTTATTATATCTTAATGTCGTTATCTATGTCCACCAAATGAGCTACTTCCGTTTGAAACGCTTCCACCTCCTGAGCGGCTTCCGCCAAATGTTGCGCCACCACCACCGAAGCTGTTGCTTGGTGCACCGAATGAGCGACTTGGCTCATAGCTTCTTGTTGCGCCACCATAGTTCCTACTTCCACCGAAGTTACCACCATAGTTAGGTTGAGTAACCGTTGTTCGTGTTGAACTCTCTCGTGGAGCGTAGTACTGATAATTACGTGGTCCATCAAAGTTTCCGCGTTGCTGATTGCCGAAGCTGCGTGGGCGGTCGTTCTGATAAGTAGGACCATTGTTATAATAGTAGTTTCCTCCTCTATTGTAATCGCCACGTATGTAGCAGTCTCTCATACCATATCGGCTGTTATAATCTCCGCCGTAGAAGATTTCTCTTCCGTTATACCAACTTCTTCCGCCATTCATTCGCCAGCTATGGGCTCCGTTATAAACGTTGTAGAACGATGGTCGTCCGAAGTAATAATAGTCGCGGCGTGGATAACGAGCATAAATGCCAAATCTCCAGTAGCCTGCATCCCATCTCAGTGGGCGGTAGAAATATGCTGCATCAACGTATGCACGATATTGCCAATCATAGAGGATATAGCTCAAATCTACGTTTCGATGTGACCAATATATTCCATAGAGGTCGTCTACCGTGTTGACATTTATGAGGTAATCCAAGTTTATTTCATAGGCTGCCTCATATTGTGCCTCTGTCAGATTCAGCTCGTAAGCCATCTTATCTGTTAGAAAGAGTGCTTGTACTCGAGCCTGCTCATAACTCATTGCGCTTGTTGATGCGCCGATAACTATGAGCGATGCGATGAGGGTTAGTACTATCCTTCTCATAATCGTTACCTTTTAAAGTTCTTATTCAAGTTTCGGTTGTGCTTTGAAAAGCATTTCCTAACTTTCATGATGCAAAGGAACGAAGAAAAAAAGACATATGAAAAGGATTTCCCCTATGCGGTGGGGGATTTTCCCTAAACTTGTGTTTAACACGATATAAAGCCCTAAAATCTCACCTTATTTATATACAGTTAGTTTTAGTTTTAAGTTGCTGTCACTTTTAACAATTCGTGTAATAGAGTAAATATTAAATGATTACATGCTTAAAGATGATGATAGCAATGACAGGAAAATAAGTTTTGATGGATTCTTTTCTCCACTTCTTCTTATAACACAAACAGCGTGGCGCATATAAGATTTACATACACATATATTAGGTCGAATGATAGGTCCGTTTCTAATCAGGGATGTATGAGCCGATTAGTTCAAAACATAAAATAATTGAAAAATGTAAACGATTAGATTTTAGGTAATATCATATAGCTGTTAGAAGGCAAGTTCTTTCTGGCAGCTATATTTTTATCGAATAGTTTTGATGTAAGAGACTTATGGTAAAAATGTGACCTATACGCCAAAAATGTAGCAGAAGATAAGAAGTCTAAGTTAATATTTTATAAATATAACTTTTATTATCTAAATCGGGGGGGGTAAACTTGTTTATCTAAAAAAGTATAAATACTTTTGCCCTACTAATTCGATGACATCTATCAATAAATAATGTGATTTACAGAGATGCCGCATGTAGATTAGAGAAGATATAATCATATAAAAAAAACAGATATGCAAAGAAAAAATTATGTAAAAAAGGAATACTGTTGCCCCGAGCTTTCAGTTATTCCTGTATCGGCAGAACCAATCATGGGTACAAACTCACCCTTTAAGTCTGATCACGAAAAGGCAGATGATGACAACAGTAACACGTTTGATGTTAACCCAGATTAACCCAAAATAATTATCAATAAGAATTATGAAGATTAACAAGTTTACAAGTTTGTTTGCTACATGCTTGCTTATGGGGCTGACGGCTTGTTCTAATGACAATTTTAGTGACGCGGATTCTAGCAATAGTGCTGAGAATAAGGATTTAACAGGTAAGACTTCTTTCTCTATTACATCAGAGGCTAAGACACGTACCTCAGGCGTTTATGATGGTTCAGGGGTAGATTTCTACTGGACTCCAAACGACAGTATTTGGGTAAATAGTGGCTCTGCAACATCTCCTACACTAACAGCAAGTAGTTCCAACAATATTACATCAACAACAGCTTCTGCAAAGTTCTATTTCGATGGAACTTATACGGCAGAGAGCTATCCTGTTAGATACACAGGGAACGCAAACCCTTCAGGTAACACTGTTACAATAGCAACAAGTCAGAATCAGGACGTAGCCAACAATGCGACTCAGTTAGGAACTGTTGGAGACTGCGGTGTCGGTACTGCAACACGCCAAACAGATGGATCCTATGAGTTTACTCTCAATCATAAGGCTTCATACATAACATTTATGCCATACTACTCAAAAGAGGCATTGGATGCTTCTGCTGTAGTAACACAAATCAACGTTACAGTGGCTAACGGTGAAAAGCTTGCTGGAAAGTTCAATTTTAGCGACAACGGTTTAGGAACTGCAATTAGTTCTTCTTCTTCTAACAGCGTAACCTTGACTTTGAACGGAACAAGTTCAACAACTGGTTTCCCTATTCCTACTGCCGCTACAGCATCTAAGAATGCAGCCATAATGGTTGTAGCTCCAGGAACTTACTCAACCTTTAAGGTTACTTATACTCTATATGATTCCGTAACTGGTACAAATAGCACTATTTCATATACATATAGTAATATAACATGTACTGCTGGAAAGAATCAGAAAATCAGTACTGACCTTGGCATGGCGACATATACTTCTCGCAAGAGCAATTATTATATGTGGGATGCAAAGAGCAATTATTGGAATGGGTATGAGACCAGTCAGCCTTTACTCAACAACGCTGCAAATACAAACTATGCAAAATCATCAGCGGACTCAAGATGGTACAATACTGCATTCACGAAAAATGTCCAGACAAAGGCTATAAACTCATGCAAGGATGCACCGACCTTCGAAGCACTTACATGGTATATTGGTGGAGGATCTCCACAGGTGGATAAAACAACTTTATGGGTATTTGCAAACCATCTTTATGTAGGAGGCATCTGGATAAAGAAACAGAGCAAAATTTTTAATTTTAGTTCTGCGATGAGCTATCAAAGTACATATACGTGGAATTTAGGTTTAGATATTCCATTTAGTGTAGATATCTCTGGCAAACCAAAAGCATCAGTAAGAAGTGATTATTTCTATCTTCCGGCACTTGGAAAATACACGGATGGGAAATTAACCGGTTTAGGAGTTAGTGGCTATTACTGGGCAAGTACACCAAATCCAGTTAACAATGGTGACAGAAGTGCAGGTTATGGTAAGGTTATATCAGCCAACTGTCTTCGCTTTACGATAGATGAAGAGAACATAGATAATGTCTATGTACGTAGTTACTATGAACGTTATGTAGGCATGCAGGTACAGAAATTTGAATAGGTCCCCACAATAATGTAAGTAAAAGAGAGGCTGGAAACAATACCAAGCCTCTCTTTTTTCATCTGGAACCTTTACTGAATAAGAATGTATAGAACACATTTATAAAGAGAGTATAATATAAAAATAGTTCTCATTGTTTCTTGGCAGGCGTAAGTTCGTAGTTGAACAAGTCAAGGAGTTGATTTACTTTATCCATCCTTAGCGTTTGCTTTCCTTGCTCCACATTGCGAACAAAGCATAAACCTACTCCAGATTTTACTCCCTCTATCCTTGTTTTTTATCATAATTATTCATTTTCTAAAACGATCTTCTAGTTTTATTCACTTTTCCTTTGAGTATATGCAACATGCTAAGCTTCCAGTTCAGAATTCTGCAAAAATAAAGGCGGAATGCATGAGGAAATATTTACATACAGCCTCTTTATTTATAGAAATGGGATGACACAAAACCATATTCAGGGATACGTAAACAGCGATAAAATTATTAAAATAAAGAAAATAACATGCAAAAAAAACAAATTTAGCTAGAAAATGGACACGTTGAATTAATATATTATAACTCATTAAATATTTCTTTTTTAATTTCTAAAACTTTATTTACCTTTGCGTCACGAAGTTTATTCTACCATGACACTCTATTATCATGGTTCTATGTGACTTCCGCTAAAGAATATAAACAACAAAACGAATGAGAAATGAAAGTTTTAGTTGTCTGAAACTATTAATGGGTTTAATAGTTGTTGTTGGCATATGCTCCTGTAGCAATGAAGACGACCTTAGTGCCGACCAGGAAAGAGAAGGATTGTACCTTTCGCTAGAAAACAATTTTGATGCACATCCAGAAAGAAACCTGAATAACATTCAGACAGGAGACAGTGTTCTGTATGACCTAAACCTGAATGATGCCCACAGTAGCCGTGGTGCCAAGTACATTTTCTCTCTGAATAGCAAGAACACTGATCACCATGAACGACTGAACTATGATTATAAAGCTTACTTTTTAAGCAAAGAATCGTATACGTCAGCACTTGAGAATGACAGCAATAAGCTTAATCTTGATAGTCTTAATCTGCTAAAGGGCGACTCTGTCGTTCTTTCAAGCCTTGGAAAATACGTCCTTATCATCGTTCCAAAGATTCCGGGTAGCTTCCAGCACAACTATTCCTTCAAGAAAGAGGTCGGCAATAAAACCTTTGCCGTAACCAAGGAAAACAATTTTAATGCCGTTAGGATTACAGCATGGTGGATTGATAATGTCCTAAGAAAAGGAAGTAGTGGAGTTATTGGTATAGGAAGTCATGCATCAAAACACGAAAACGACTTCTATATTGAAGTAGACGGTGGGGAACGAAGGTATGACAAATTCTTAAGTACGCAAGCGAACAAGTATTTTAACTGCGATGTTGATTATGGTGGACAAGAATACAGACTTATCAGTGATTTTGAATTATGTACTCCTATTCTTTTTTACAAGTCAGGCGTTACAAAGAGAAGAGCTCCAGATGTCAACGTCAAAACTATCACTCGTCTAAAGATTCAGAAGGCAACAAAACTCAGTGAGACACAGTTTGCCGATTCAGTATTTATAGAGTATTGGAATATTCCTATAAAAGAACGAAAGAATTAATAATAAACAAATATTTTTATGGAGAAAATAGCATTAGCATTTAGTGTTCTGCTAGCAGCGACCACCGTATTCACAGGTTGTAGTAGTGATGATAGTAATGATGACAGCAGCTCTACACAAGTAGGAACTCTAATGAATGTAGAATTCCAGGATCTGCCAGAAAAGGTTATAACTCGTACAGCAACAGGTAATGTTGTTGGTAATCAAAAGGAGTATCTGGAAGAAGTCCAGAAAGCAGAGAAAGTGTCAGATTTAGGAATATTCAAGAATATCAACCAAGAAGAGATTTATCCAGGTAGTGTTCTTGATGGTGACCTCTTTATGGCCGATGAATATGTAACTTTACATGTTGACAATGTACAACCGATTACTCTTTCTAGTACACTAAGAGGTACTAATTATGCGGTATCAAGAACAATTGTCCCTACTCTTAGCAATGTACGGCAGAGCATTAACGACATGCTTTACGGGAAAGACGGAGTACCTGCACCAGATACAAAGAATGCCCCATCATTCCTAAACTATGAGGCTACTGATGTAACTACAGCGGAGAGCTTTAATAAATCGTTCCACTTGCATATAGATGTTGGTGGACTAGGGAAGCTTGTAAAAGCTAATTTTGACTACGATAGATCAAGATATCATTCTAACACGAAGCATCATTTTCTTGTACAGATTAAGCAACAGTTCTATAGTGTTAGCGTTAACCCTCTAAAAGCTGATGACTGGGGTAGATTCGTTGGTATAAGCAATGGGAAGTATGCTCCTGTATATGTTAGTAATGTGGATTATGGCCGTGTTGTATACATGCTTATTGACACCAACATGGATAAAGATTCTGTTACGAATACCGTATCAGCAGGTGTAACCTTGGGCTTTGGTAAGGTCAGTGCAGGGGCTAACACGACAGCTAGCAAGACTCTTACGAAGATGTTTAACAATAAACAGATTCAGGTTGTTGTGCTTGGTGGATCACCAAACAATATCAGTAAGATCAGTAGCTTCGATGATTTAATCAACTACTTGAAAGTTCCAGAGCCGGGCGACTTGGTTAACTCTGCAGTGCCAATAGGTTATTCTGTTCGTTCAGTTAAGTCTGGAAAGAAAATCAATGTGAGGACCTATTATACTGAGGAGAGATTAGTTCTGGGGAAGAAGCAAGGTAGTCCTGGTAAATAGGGCTACTTTAAATGGAAATAGAGAAAAAAGGATTTCATGCTTATCAACGTGAAATCCTTTTTCTTATATCCATATTGGCCCTTTTTTCTTCAATCTTTATCCTCCAAGTCCATCTAAGATTTCTACAGCTTTACTTTGAAGCATATAGGCTTCAAGCACACTAGTGTGAAACACTATTATTTTTATTGAGTATTGGAATATACCTTTAACACAGCATTAAATTTAAAATAGAAATATTATTATTAAGAAATGTTCAATGGTTTTGGCGTGTTGCTAGCGGCAACCACCATCTTTACAGGTTGTAGTAGTGATAATCTGGATAATTCTGGTTCATCACAATTGTCTAAACTTCAAGAGGAAAGTTTTAAGGATGAACCTGATCAGGTTCTCTCACGTACAGCAACAGGAAACTTTGTTGGCGGTAAAAAAAATCACATGCTGATTTTATAAAGACCACCAAACAGCTTGCTAATAACGCTCTTTTGGCTTGCAAAAGATGCCCTTTTGAAGTCTTATTAACGCCCTTTCGAAATCTTACTGAGCACCTTTAGAATACTATCTTTGCAACTGTTTGATAGTAAATAACTTACAGAAGCGGTAAAACCACCCACGTTTATGTTGTTTTCGTATCTTTTCTTTATTATTTTGTCAATATCTTTCTTCGTCTTTTGAAGTTAAATCTCACACGGAGGCACGGAACTAACGGAGTTTCCTTTAAAGATATGTAGCTACAATGAGGAGTTAATGCAAAATAGAGGAGGTGAGGAATGTTTTTATTTGCTTTTCTATTTGAAATCTAATAAGTTGCGTTTACTTGCGGAGGGATTAAGTTTGTTAGTCATCTTTTTTTTATTAT
>ERZ772910.1803-NODE-1803-length-10488-cov-2.486054_pt1 | contig 10488 bp, 10 predicted proteins | sample MGYA00511357_ERZ772910 | MGnify/ENA primary metagenome ERZ772910 (study PRJEB29015, sample SAMEA2738096) | human oral metagenome | biome: human oral; feature: human-associated habitat; material: saliva | place: China | collected 2193 ...
TCCAGCAGTTCATCGGCATAGTGTTCGGTATCATTCTCGGACGGCTGCTATCGCAGGATGACTACGGAATGGTGGCTATGATAGGAGTGTTTTCGCTCGTTGCCACAGCACTGCAGGATAGCGGTTTCAAGACAGCCCTTGCCAATCTCGAGCATCCGGAGCATAAGGACTATAACTCCGTGTTCTGGTTTAATATCATTGCCGGTGCAATGCTCTACCTTATATTATTCCTTGTCGCGCCGCTCATTGCTGCCTATTATGACGAGCCGGCGCTCATACCTCTCTGTCGTTATGCTTTCCTAAGTGTGGTCATTGCGTCGTGGGGAACGGCACAGAACGCGTGGCTGTTCAAGAATCTTCGTGCCAAGCAGCAGGCAAAGGCTGCAATGACGGCGGTGCTTATGTCGAGTATCGTCGGCGCTCTGATGGCATTCGCGGGCTTCGGCTACTGGAGTCTGGCTACGCAAGGACTGGTTTATGTCCTTATTAACACCGTCCTCGTGTGGCATTACAGTCAGTGGCGACCGACCGTCAGCGGCATAACTTTCGGACCAGTCCGACGGATGTTCCGTTTCTCATTTAAGATTCTGGCTACGTCAATAACGACAATTATAAATAATCAGGTGCTTAACATCCTGCTCGGACGTTATTTCGGAAAGACCCAGGCAGGAGTTTACAACCAGGCGTATCAGTGGAATTTCAAATGCTTCTCGCTCGTTCAGAACATGGTCAATCAAGTGGCACAGCCCGTTCTTGTCGACTTAAATGCTGACGGCGGACGCCAGCTCAATGCCTTCCGTAAGATGATGCGCTTCACGGCATTCATCTCGTTCCCCCTGTTGTTGGGATTCGGTCTGGTGGCAAAGGAGTTTATCGTGCTCGCCATAACAGAGAAATGGCTTGAGAGTGCGCGCCTGATTCAGTTGCTTTGCATCAGTGGCGCAGTCATTCCGCTTTCCACATTGCTGAGCAATCTCATCATATCAAAAGGGAAATCCGACCTCTATCTCTGGTGTACTCTGTGTCTCGGACTGGCTCAGATTCTCATCATGGTGGTCATCTATCCCTATGGTGTCAGCACAATGGTCGTCGCTTACGTATTGCTTAATGCCGCATGGCTGTTCGTCTGGCATTTCTTCGTCTGGCGTCTCACGGGATATAACGTCCTGTCTTTCCTGAAGGACATTGTCCCCTTTGCACTTGCCGCCGCCGCGGTGATGACACTGACGGGCATTGCCACGCAGACGATAACAAACCTATGGCTGCTACTATTGAGCCGTATCGTTCTCGCCGCAGTGCTTTACTATGCAGTGATGAAAGTGGCGAGAGTGCAGATTCTCAAAGAGTGTGAACAGTTCGTAATAAGTAAGATAAGGAAATGAAGAATGTAGCAGTGATACTTGCCGGTGGCAATGGCAGCCGGTTCGGGGCAGATATGCCGAAGCAGTTTCTCGTTGTTGCGGGGAAGATGATTATCGAGCATACGATTGAGGCGTTCGAGCGTCATCCGCTTATCGACGAGATAGTGCTCGTCAGCCGTGCCGATTTCGTGGATGAAATGTTGTCGCTTGCCGAGAAAAACGGTTATAGGAAGCTCCGTCGTGTCCTTCATGGAGGCAAGGAACGCTATCACTCGTCGCTTGCGGCGATAGAAGCATATACTGACGACGACGACCGTCTGCTCATCCACGACGGTGTCAGACCGTTGATTACGGAGCGCACAATCACTGACTGCATAAAGGCATTGGACAGCTATGAGGCTGTTGATGTGGCAGTACCTGCGACAGATACTATAATAGAACTGTCGGAGAACGGCTCCATAAGCCGTATTCCGGAGCGACGACTGCTGAGAAATGTGCAGACACCGCAGTGTTTCTGCCGTGGAACAATATCGCGTGCCTTCGAACGAGCATTGCAGGATAAGTCGTTTTTCCCTACCGACGACTGCAGCATAGTGTACAAGTACCTGCCGGAGACGCCTATCTTTGTCGTCGACGGCGACCCGACAAACATAAAGATAACCTATCCGGAAGACCTCGCATTTGCGGAGAGAGTGCTCAGAGAGAGGTCGGTGGCACAAAGTTAGTGATGAAAGTAAAATAGAACAAACGTTTTTATTGGAGATATATGAATATAGCAGTGATCCTTGCAGGAGGCAGCGGAAACCGTCTTGGCAGCGAACTACCGAAACAATTCCTTAAGGTTGCAGGAAAGAAACTCATAGAGCATACCATTGATGTCTTTGAGAATAATGAGCATATCGACGAGATTGCTATCGTCAGTCGTGAGGATTACATACCTCAGATCGAACAGATTATTGTCGACAATCACTACCGGAAAGTAAATAAAGTGCTCTGTGGCGGTAAGGAACGCTATCATTCCTCGCTCTCAGCCATTGCTGCTTACACCGACGATGAGGATAATCTTATATTCCATGATGCTGTACGTCCGTTAGTCAACGACCGTATCATCGACGACTGTATTACGGCGCTTGACACCTACGAGGCTGTTGATGTGGCAATAAAAGCCACCGATACTATAATACAAGTTGACGGCGACGACTGTATAAGTAATATCCCTCCGCGTGCAGAACTGCGTAATGGTCAGACACCGCAGTGCTTCAAGCGTGGTATTATCAATGAGGCATACCGTCGTGCGCTGAGCGACCCAATGTTCGCCACTACCGATGACTGTGGCGTAGTGCGCCGTTATATGCCCGAGATTCCCGTGAAGGTGGTGCAGGGAGAGGTGTTCAACATGAAGATAACCTACATGGAAGACCTGTTCCTGCTTGATAAACTCTTCCAGCTTAAGCAGAGCAATGCCGACTCTCGCGAAGTTACCGATGTGGCTCGCCAGCTGATGCCTGGCAAGGTGATAGTGGTCTTCGGCGGAAGCTACGGCATCGGCGAGGAGATAGTACGCCTTGCCGAGGGGCTTGGGGCGAAGGTCTATTCGTTCAGTCGCTCAAAGAATGGCGTCGATGTGAGCAATGTTGAACAGGTGAGAGAGGCGCTTGCCTCCGTTGCACGCGACTGCGGAAATATCGACTACGTGGTGAATACAGCCGGCATACTCATAAAGCAGCCTCTATATGCCATGTCGTATGAGAAAGTATGGCAGAGCCTTGATGTCAATTATAAGGGTGTGGTGATTGTTGCAAAAGAGTCTTATGAGTATCTCCGCCGGAGCAAAGGTTCGCTGCTTTTCTTCACGAGCAGCAGTTACACGCGTGGTCGTATGATGTACAGTATTTATTCTTCTACTAAGGCGGCAATCGTAAATATCTGCCAGGCGCTGGCAGAGGAATGGTTCGCGCAGGGCATACGAGTCAATTGTATAAACCCTGAGCGCACAAAGACACCTATGCGAGAGCAGGCATTCGGCATAGAACCTGAAGGGACACTCTTAGACCCTCGCTTCGTGGCGATAGCTTCTGTCAACACGCTGACGGGCAAATACAACGGCGAGGTGATTGATGTGAAACGATGAAATGAAGTGAATAAAGATATCTGGCAATGGATAAACTCGAACAATACAAGCAGGCACATCTTCGTGAATGTCAATTGAAACAACTTGCAATCCTCGAAGTGATAGACCGTGTGTGTAAGGCGAACGGCATAGAATACTGGCTCGACGGCGGAACGCTCCTCGGTGCTGTGCGCCACGGTGGGTTCATTCCGTGGGATGACGATATCGACATAGCCATGAGGAAGGACGATCTCGAGCGTTTCATAGAGGTCGCACCGAAGCAGCTGCCGGAGCATCTGTTCCTGCAGACACCACAGAACGAACCGACGAAAGAGCCGATTGTAAAGGTGCGCGACATAAATTCCTTCTATGTGGAGGCAAGCGACGACTTCAGTGCCGATTATCACAAGGGACTGTATGTCGACATCTTCCCGTTCATCGACTACCCTTGTGTGTCGCGTAAGTTTGTCAAGAAGGTGGTGCGCGGCATCTCCACATCCTATTCAATCCTGCATCACAGCCATTACTACTCATGGCGTTCTGCAGCCGAACTGTTCTGGTTTGGCGCTAAGTATGCCGTTTGCAACCTTCTCTGGAAGCTCGCGTTAGCGACACGACCACACGTAAGCCATTACAGTAACATCCCTATCAATAACGGCTACGGCATCATGCACCGCAATGACGAGACGTGGCCCTTGGGAACGGTCAACTTTGAGGGCAGGACATTTCCTGCTCCGAAGAATGTCGATGCCTATCTGAGCGACCTATATCGCAATTATATGGACGTTCCGCCGCCTGAGAAACGGAAGATTCACGCGGTCTTCATCATGCCTGAACTAATAAGAGAATAACGAACACAATGAAAGAAATAACCACTGAAAAGCCCCGTATAGATTGGATTGACCTCGCAAAGGGATTCTGTATCCTGCTGGTTATGTGGTGGCATATAAAAGAGTTATACAGCAACCGCGGTTTCACCGACCGCAACGAGATGCTGTATATGGCGACGTATTTCCGCATGCCACTCTACTTCTTTCTGTCAGGACTGTTCTTCAAGACATACAGCGGGTATTTTGATTTCCTCCGTCGCAAGACAAACAAGCTGCTCGTGCCGTTCGTGTTCTTCGGACTGATTGGCATCGTCTACAGCCTTGTGTGGGCTGACAAGCTCCCCGCACAGCGCACATGGCAGAACCTATACCCGTTTGTGCCCGTATGGTTTCTGTGGTGTCTGTTCCTGATGAACAATCTGTTTTATCTCGTCCGGCATCTCTGTCGCAGACGTAAGCCACTCATCTACCTGTGCGTTGTCTGTCTTGGAGTGATTGGCTATAACGCCGGCGAGAACTATATTCATGTTCTCCATGTCCGTTCGGCACTCACGGCGATGCCGTTCTTCGTGGCAGGTTATGCCGTAAGGAATCACACCAACTTCCTCACACGACGTGTAAGGAAATATGAATGGGTGTTCATTGCCATTGCCATATTTCTTCTATACGGTCTTGTGATGTTTAACGGAAAGGTGGCGATATTATATGTCAACAACGTTTACAGTGTTCCGGTGTGGGCTTTGTATCTTGGTGGAGCGGCTGGCATATACGCTATTCTGACGCTTGCAAAACTTCTGCACCGCCTTCCCGTTATCTCATACCTCGGGCGCTACAGCATCATTGTGCTCATTACACATTATCCTATCGTCTATCTCTTCCCTAAATCGTGGAATCGTATGCTGTTCCATGGCTACTGTGCGCTTGAGGAACTTGTGTTGCTTGCCTGCGTGCAGGTGCCGATAATATGTCTCTGCAAACGTTATCTGCCGTGGCTCTTTGCGCAGGAAGACCTCGTGAAGACCTGGGATATAAGTATTCACAAGAAAAAACAACCTATCAGTAATGAAGAATCCATTTAAGCATGATGTCTCGGTGTTGATGCTTTTCTTCAACCGCCCCGAGCATTTCCGTGAGGTATTCGAAGAAGTGAAGAAGGCTCGTCCTGCACGCCTGTTCCTCTATCAGGACGGTCCGCGTGGCGAACGCGATATGCCAGGCATAGAAGCCTGCCGTCAGATTGCCGACGACGAGAATATCGACTGGGAGTGCGAGGTGCATCGTATGTATCAGGAAAAGAACTTCGGCTGCGACCCATCAGAATATTTGTCGCAGAAGTGGGCGTTCTCCATGACTGACAAATGTATTGTCCTTGAGGACGACGACGTGCCTTCGCAGGCTTTCTTTCCTTTCTGTAAAGAACTCTTAGATAAATACGAGAACGACGAACGGGTGTGGATGATAGCCGGATTCAATGCCGAAGAGACTGCATCTCTACCACACGACGAAGGCAGTAACGTGCCGTCCTATTTCTTCACTTCGGTCTTCTCTATCTGGGGATGGGCGTCGTGGAGGAGGGTCATTGATACGTGGGATGAGCATTATACATGGCTCGATGATGAGGCTAAGCGCTGCAAGATGGAGAGTGTGATAATGCGTAAGCGCCTGCGCAGCGACATTATGTCGATGTGCTACGACCATAAGGCATCAGGCATAGCCTTTTACGAGACGATTTTCTGGGCATCGATGCTCATGAACGACGGTCTTGCCATTATGCCCACATATAACCTTATTAATAATAAAGGTGTTACGGACAACTCCACACACTTCCAAGGTTCGCTCAAGACCATGCCTCGCCGTATGCGCCGACAGTTCACTATGCGGCGTTATGAGATTGATTTTCCGCTGGTTCATCCACAGCAGGTCGTGGAATATAAGCCTTTCAAGGATGCCGTCTATCGCAGAAACGCATGGAGACATCCGTGGATAAAGGTGATGTATTCCGTTGAGGAACTGCTGCTCAACCTACGGTATGGCAATTTCAGCGTTATAGCGAAAGCCTTTCGTAAGCGTATAGATAAATGGTTAGGACAGTATCGACATAAATAAGAAAGGGAGGATGCGTCATCTTTAATCCCAATCTCTTTATTTATTGCAATTCATATTGCAAACTTAGAGCTTTGGGATTATCACGTTCCTCTCCGATAATTCATGCCCACGATATGAAAGGAATACATACAGGAGGCGGAACGTGATAAATCACGCCCATACGGCTGGCGCCATTGCCCGCGATACACAAATACTTCTTCAGAGAAAAAGGTATGCCGAACTGACGCTATGAATAAATTTAACAAAAAGACTGTTCTAACCATACATACAGCCGATATTTTCCGGCGAATTGTCGTTTGATGGCAAAAAACGCTTATTTTTGGTATTATACGAAAGGGGCTGAAAATCAACGTGATAGATTTTTTTGATACCAATAAGAATATGAATCAGTTTCAAGAACCGCTGTTTCTTGAAGCTAAAACCACCGTTTCTTACCGATGAAACCGCCGTTTTTAACATCGAGAACCACCGCTTTTTGAGAAATAAACAACGGAATTAGGCTGTTTTCAGATTTGCTCGCTTCTCAAAAATGTAGCTTTATGCAATATGGACTTGGCAAATCAGTGCTTTTGTTTTTCTATTTTACTGAAAATCGCGAAAATGATTTTTCTTTACGATACGTGAGTTTACAAACTTTCTATAAGTCTTTTATTATCCAAAACCGATGTGTGATGTATTTGAAACATATAATATCAATAATGTTACAATACGCTCTTTTTATATTAATATTGATTACATCGGTTGCAAAAATGTATCTAAAAATTTGTCGTTTGCCATATTTTTGCTAACTTTGTAATCGCTATACCACATCTTGCCGTGGTATGGCAATAAGATAAAAACTACTAAGATTGAACAAATGACCCCTATAAAAATAGGACTGATAGGATTTGGAAGAATGGGGCAGATGCACCTTAAGGAACTTCTTGGAAATGAGAAATGGGAGGTGACATACATCTGCGACAGAGATACCAACAAAGCGAATAAGGCAAAAGCACTTGTGCCTGATGCTATATATACAACTGACGAGGACTTAATATTCAACGATGAGACGGTGGAAGCTGTGAGTCTCTGTACTCTGGCTGATGCGCGTTTCGAACAGATAAAAAAAGCTGTCAAGACAGGAAAGCATATCATTGCCGAGAAACCTGTGGCTTACAAACTCGCTGACGAGTGGGAGGCTGTGGCGTTGGTTGAGAGTGCCGACATCGTTGCAGTGGTGAACCTATATCTTAATAATGCCTGGTACACAAACGAGATGAAGCGTTTTGTGGAGAGCGGCGAGATAGGCGAACTGGCAATTATCCGTGTCTGTCACATGACGCCGGGGCTTGCTCCAGGCGAAGGACATGAGTATGAAGGTCCGTCGTTCCACGATTGCGGTATGCACTATGTCAACGTGGCGCGGTGGTTTGCAGAGAGCGAATATAAGACAGGGCACGCTCAAGCCATAAGAATGTGGGACTATAAAGACCCGTGGTGGCTGCAGTGTCATGGCACATTCGCTAACGGTGTGGTGTTCGACATCACCCAGGGCTTCGTCTACGGACAGTTGTCGAAGAACCAGACGCACAACTCATATATTGAACTGATAGGTTCTAAGGGTTTCGTCCGTATGCACCATGACTTCAGGACGGCTGTCGTCGAGAAGCATGGCGTTACAGTGACCGAGACAGTGGAGCGCACTTATGGCGAGAAAAATATCGATGTGTTGTATGAGTCGATAGCAGCGGTTATCAGAGGTGAGCGTCCGGCGATAGCACTGCCGACATTCCGCGACTCGGTCATCGCCTCGGAGTTTGCATGGAAGATGCTCGATGATGCGCGGCAGAACGACTTGCCGGTGAAAGGAACCAACGAGGAACTCATTGAGATTCGTGAGCGCCGGGCGAACATGACTGACGGCTACGGACTGCTGCACAAGGCAAAGCAGGAATATACAAACAAAAAGAGTAATCATAAAATAAAATAACTATTATGGAGAACTTATTATTTATCGGTAACTTAGGCACGGGCGAGATTATTATCATTGCCTTGGTTGTACTGTTGCTCTTTGGCGGAAAGAAGATACCGGAACTTATGAGAGGTCTGGGCAAGGGAGTGAGAAGTTTCAAGGACGGCATCAACGAGGTGGAAAAACAGATTGAGGCTGAGCCGGAGAAGAAAGAAGAGGAGAAGAAAGACTAACCCGCCGACCATATAATTATCAAGAACTACAGTACTTATTAAAAACCTTTTAAAAGAGAAATCATCTTTCCGCATTCAAGAATGTCAGAGGGTTTTCCTCGAATCTTTTTCATTCCTGATACTTAAAAGGCAGAAAATCAATTAATCAATATTTATCTCAAACTAAAAACCCAAACAGATTATGAGCACAATGTCAAGAAGAACCTTCCTCAAGGCAGGTACGGCGGCAGCAGCTGCTATGGCAATGACACCAGGCGAGATTCTCGCGAAGAACGCAAAGAAAAATCCAAAAGGCATGGCAGGAAAACTGAAAATCCTCGGTGTAGGCATCGGTGGGCGTGGTCATGCCGTCCTCAACGGATGCTGTAAGAAGAACGATAAGGAGCTTTACGACGATGTAGAGGTTATCGGTCTGACTGACGTTGACTGGAACTACGCTAAGGGCGTAATGGACGAGTACAAGGGCTACTATCCTAACTGTAAGATGTATAATGACTATAAGATGATGTTTGCAGAGCTTCTGGAGCAGGCTGACGCAGTGATATGTGCCACTGCCGACCATACACACGCTATCATTTGTGCGGAGGCTCTGGCAGCCGGCAAGCACGTATATTGCGAGAAACCTCTGACACGCACTGTTTACGAATCACGTCTCCTCACCCAGCTTGCGGCAAAGGCAAATGTCGCTACACAGATGGGCAACCAGGGCGCAAGCAGCGAAGGCGACCGTATAGCATGCGAATGGATTTGGAATGGTGAGATTGGTGAGGTCAGACGTGTGGAGGCATTCACCGACCGTCCGATATGGCCACAGGGACTGGAGCGCCCGAAAGAGACACCGGCAGTGCCACAGACGCTCAATTGGAAAGCTTTCATCGGTCCTGCTCCAATGCGTCCATATAACCCTATATACACTCCTTGGAACTTCCGTGGATGGTGGGACTTCGGCACCGGTGCGCTCGGAGATATGGCGTGTCATATACTACACACCGTGTTCAAGGGTCTCGACCTGCAGTATCCTATCCGTGTTCAGGGCTCGTCAACGCCTTTGATGAGCGAGGCTTGCCCTAACGCACAGGTGGTGAAATATGTGTTCCCGGCTCGTGACAACCGTCCACGCGTGGCAATGCCCGAGGTTGAGGTGACATGGTATGACGGAGGATTGAAGCCGGTACGTCCGGAAGGATTGCCTGAAGGAGTTGATTTGAATATTTCAGGTGGAGCAGCGATATTCTATGGCACAAAGGATATAATGGTTGTTGGATGCTACGGCGACCGTCCTTACTTGGTGAGTGGTCGTAAGCCGGAGGCTCCGAAGACATTACGCCGTGTAGAGCTCAGTCATCAGCGCGACTGGATACGCGCTTGTCGCGAGAACGCAGCGGTGCGCGTGAATACCGCTTCCGACTTCTCTGAGGCAGGACCATTCAACGAGATGGTGGCAATGGGTGTGTGCGCTATACGTCTGCAGGGACTGAATCAGGAACTGGCATGGGACGGCAAGGACATGAAGTTCACGAATATCCCTGCCGGTGCGAAGGTGAGTTCAATGATAAAGGACGGCTTCGAGATACACGATGGGCACCCTACATTCAACAAGACATGGACTGATCCCGTCGATGCACGTCAGTTTGCAGCAGAACTGATAAAGCCTGTTTATAAGAACGGTTACGCTCTGCCTGAACTACCGAATAAATAACAAGGTATATAGAAGACGGGAATGTCTGATGTGTCAAGGGATTCTTGTTCTTCGTTACAAAAAACACAGCATCAAATGAAAAAGATTATTTTAGCAATTTCTGCCCTTATGATGACTATCACAGTCAGTGCCCAGGTGCCTGCATATAAGGTCGTACAGGCAAAGCAGGTCGATATGAGCCGGTTTCCGACCGACGGC
>ERZ772910.1805-NODE-1805-length-10471-cov-3.486751_pt1 | contig 10471 bp, 10 predicted proteins | sample MGYA00511357_ERZ772910 | MGnify/ENA primary metagenome ERZ772910 (study PRJEB29015, sample SAMEA2738096) | human oral metagenome | biome: human oral; feature: human-associated habitat; material: saliva | place: China | collected 2193 ...
TCGGTAATTCATGGGAAACATGTCTTAGAGGAATGGATGATCCAGAGATGCTTGGGTTCTATACAATGGAACAAGTATGTAATCGTGAAGTCAGAGTTGTTAATGAAACGGTGCAAATGGTAAAGAAGAATGCCTCATGGATTGAAAAGACAGAAACGAAGGATGAAGACTTACGACGTTTGCGAAAAGATGAAAGATTAGACGCATTACGTGATCCATTCTATCCAGATACTGTACTAGCAGGTGTCATGCATGGTTCTATTATCCACGAGATAACAGTACGCTTAACAGGAATCCATGGGCCGTTTGTTGTAGGTGAAGTAGATGAAGAACCTAGTCAAGAAATTGGATTGCACTTTACAGATAAAGTATGGGCAATCCCATATTACACAGATGATGAAGCACATTTGATTATCTTATCTGGTGGAGAAACGCTCAGCGAAGAAGAGTCAGAAGTGTTAGAAAAGATTGTAAATGAGACAGGGAAATTAGGGATTGATTTTTCTGGAATCTCTATGAAGAGTTAGGAGAATAACATGAGCCAAAGCCAAGATATTAGATATACTTGTCCTTATTGTCATAAGGAATTTGATACAACAATCTATACAGCAATCAATGCAGAACAAGACCCAGACTTGAAAGAAGCTTGTATCAGTGGGGATGTTTTTAGACATACCTGCCCTCATTGTCAGCATGCATTCATGATTCAACCACCGCTGGTTTACTCAGATCCATCTAGAAAGTTCTTGATTTGGCTAAGCCAACAAGAGCCTGCAGAGTCCTTGAAGCAGTTGGCACAGCCTCTTGTAAAACAAGGTTTTAAGTTAAGACGTTGTGCTACAGTACAGGAATTTGCAGAAAAAATACAGATTTTTGAAGATGGTGTAGATGACATCATGGTAGAACTTGCGAAATACGACAGTTTTATCGAGTATATTGATAATAAAAAAGGAACTGCAGAAGATGTGACTGGTATTGAATATCAACATACAGAGAACGATGTCATGAAAATCAATGTACGAGCTGACGATAAGGGAATGTCATTCTTAATTCCAGTTAGTGTTCTCGAAGAAGAGATGAAAGTCGATAAGGATCGCTTTGCGATTGATGAGACAGATTTCCCACGTATCAACAATGATTGGATTATCAGTGCTTATACAGAGGTTGTTGGTAAGGCATAAATAATCATATAGAGTAAAATATATAAAGTGCATGCATGTTTTTAATTGACATGCATGCACTTTTTGAAAATTTTTCATATAAATGTTCAAAAATGTACAAAAAATTTTGAAATATTATTATCAGCCTATATAAATTATTGAAATAATATTTATAATAGAAGTTGTCGGTATGTAGTGATGGTGGTTAAATGCCATGCATGCGAATGATAATTGGGAGGGAAAAACGATAAAATGAACAAGAAGGGCCGTGATTTCGTGGTTGCAGCTAATGTATTTAATTATTGCATTCAAGCAATTAAGGCAGAAGAAATTAAATCAACAAAGCTAAAGGGTGCAGAGACAATGTTACTATTATATTTAGGTTTTAACCCTCAGGGCTTAACAAACACAGAATTGGTTGAATCTAGCAAGATGGATAAGGCAGCAGTATCTAGATCTCTTGCAGAGTTAGAAAAAGGAAAATTCATCCGTTTTGAGTACCGTAATGGTAAGAGCAGATATGGTGCACATGCTGTATTAACAACAACTGGCAAAGAAGTCACAGACCGTATTGTAGAAAGAATTAGCAAGGTTCTAACAAAAGCATTAGGTCATTTAAGTACTGAAGAGAAGAAATCTTTCGTAACAAATATGGCTGTTGTTGCATCTGCTATGGTAGAAATAGTAGAATAGTATGGTGAAAATAAGATAGAGTATTCTATCTTTTTATTTTATGGAGGAAATATGAAAGATTATTCACTTTTAGGTAGAGTAGCAAATGGTCTAGGGATTACCTACGATAAAGATGCAGGTGTAGCTTGTGCGACAGAAATAGGTTATACATATGCATTAACCATATTCCAGAATGTATACACAGTAATCGCTAAATTCTGTGTTGTTGACCAAGACAATCGTAAACCAAATGATTCAAATCTACGTGGTCTTGTAAGTGCTGTAAAGAAGGTGGGTAGTGCAAAAGCAAACGGCAATGTTGTAACTATTACATTCAAGACAGCATTCACTGCAAATGGTAGAGTGAAGAATATTATTTCTTCAATCCCAGAAATCATTAACTGGTTCCATATGAATGGTTACTCTAACTGTGCAGAAGAAACATTAGAACCAGCAGAGACAAGAGTATTCATCAAGCAAGGTGCGATTCACTTCTACACAGAAGAAGTTGCAGTACAAATGCTAGCAGATCATACAGAAGCACAAGCGCAGGCTCCTGTTGTAGTTGAAAACTATGCACTAGGTACAGCGTTTGCCTTAGGTGGTGTTATTGCAGGTGCTATTCTGATTGTCGTAATTGGTCAGTTAGGATATATCTCAATTCTTGCGGGTGTAGCGATGGGCTTTATGACATTAACTGCATACCAAAAGGGTGCGGGTAAGTTAAGTAAGATTGGAATTGCAATCTGCTTCGTATTAATGGTTATTGGTGTTTATTATGCAAATAAGTTTGACTTTGCATTAACTGTTACACAGGCTTTCCATGAAGAAGGCTATACTAATGTTCGTATGATGGACTCTTTCCAGGTATTACCTGAGCTAATGGAGAGAGGTCTTGTAGATAAGATGAACTACTATGCAATGTTTGCCTTCCAGTGTGTAGCAGCACTAGGTGGCGCACTATCTCCACTTACAGCATTACTACGTCAAAACAAGGCAGCTAGCATTACAAAAATTCTTGGATAGTACATCACATAATTTTACAAAATCTTGCCATATTTGAATGACAATAAATTTGTACTATATAAGTGCAGATAGGAATATCTGCCCTGAATGATTGCTCCCCTTAGCAAACATCAGTGAAATTCTATCCCCTTATTAAATAAAAACAAGAGAAGACCATGCGGAGGTCTTTTCTTGTTATAAGGGGTAGTATCATCCAATATAGATAAAAGGCGTTAGCTTTCTTGCTAGCGCCTTTTATAATGTAGTACTTATAGTTGTTTTTCTAACCAATCAGACAATGCTTTATAACGATTGGTTAGATTTTCATGATGCCCAAACTCATCAAATACAGATATGAAGTGATTCAACTGTTTATGCAGACTTGAGTGAATCTCCTCTGCACACTTTGGTGCGTTATCTAAAATATTGTTGTGGTGTGAACCTTCTGTTTTGCCGTTATATAAGTAAACGCTAGCGTTTTGGTTGATAACGGGATTCTCTTTACAGAAGTTTACAAATTCTGGATACCAGAAGGAGCCACAAATCGAGAATACTGCACTAGGAATGTTTGTTCGATACAAACTATATACGGCTGCTAGTCCGCCTAAAGAGTAGCCTCCATAAAAGATTTTGTTTGTATCGATAGAATACTTACTTTGAAGTTCTGGTAGAACTTTGTAAAATAGTTCATTGTGATATTCATCTGCTTGACCACCAAAGTCTTCTGCGCCTGAACGGATTGCAGTGGCTTGCCATGGCGTATAATCCACCAATCTATTTTCTGGTATTAGACCGACAAGAATTGCTTTTTCTTTGAAATCATTGAAGTGATGAAGGTCACCATCATTGATTAGAATGAGTGGATATGCGTTACGAGGATCATAGTTTTGTGGTAGTGATAGTTTTGTTTGAATCATCTTATTTCTTTAGGAATGAGTTGATTGATTCAAGAGCGTCAATCACAGATGGACCATAATCCATGAACTCATCATAAGAGATTGTTAGGATCTTACCATTCTTGATTGCTGGAACATCAGCGAGTACTGCGTTATTCTTCATAAGTTCTACAGCGTTAGCATCTAACTTCTGATTGCGGTCGCTTGTAACGTAGAGAATGAATTCAGGTGCAGATGTGACTAAGTTTTCTAGAGTTAATCCAGAAGTACCTGTTGCGACATTTGTGTAACCAAATGCATTTAGAACACTTTCTTGTAGTGCTGACTTGTATGCACCGTATGTTTCATCATTGTATGCACACATGATGAGCGCATTCTTTAATTCCTTTGGTTGGTTTTTGTTAGCGGATAGTACAGCATCAACTCTTTCTTGTAGCTTCTTTGCATATGCATTCGCTTTTTCTTGTACGTTGAAGATGATGCCGATATTGATGATGTCTTCAATAACGTTGTTTAAGCTTTGCTCTGTATTAGAAACAGACGCCTTTTGGGAGTAGATATTGATACCATTTTGGTTCCATGTATCTACAGTTCCAAGTGACTTATCTGAGAACATCATATTTCTGCCGATAATTGCATCAGGGTTGTAGGAGAGTGCAACTTCTTGAGAAACTGTCTTCTTATCTCCGATGTGTGGAATCTTTTCGATTGCTTCAGCGTAGCTATCTGTAACCTTGTTATCTGGATCAAGCATACCAACAATCTTATCTTGTAGACCTAAATCAATTAGAATCTTTGTGGCAGATAGGTTGTTTGTAATAACGTGTTCAGGTGCTTGTTCAAATGTCTGTGTAATTTCTGTACCATCACCGTTGTATGTTGTGATTGTTACAGGATACTTTGTTTCTTCTGCTTTTGTTTCTGCTGTGTTTTCTGTTGTAGATGCTGTGCTTTCCTTTTGGGATGTTGTGGATTTGTTGCTGCAACCAATCAATGAGAATGATAATACTGCAGCGAGTGTAGCGTTTAATAATTTTTTCATGAGTTTTCCTTTCATATATACTCTATTAATGCCTGTTGATCAGGGGTCCATGTCAGTTTACAGTTGATGCCATATACATCATGCATCGATTGTTCTGTGATTGTTGTTTGTGGTTTTCCTTCATAGCGGATAGTACCTTGTTTCATCAGATAGATATAATCTGAATAGCGACATGCAAGTTGAATATCATGTAATACCGCAAGAACATTGATATTTAAGTCTTTTACGATTTGCAGAATTTCAATTTGATATCGAATATCTAAGTGATTGGTTGGCTCGTCCAATAGAAGAAGCGTTGGTTGTTGTGCGATGGCACGGGCTAAGGCAACACGTTGTTTTTCCCCTCCGGACAAGGAGAGATAGGAACGGTCTGCTTTATCAAGCATGCCAACTTTCTGTAGTGCATCTTCAACAATTTCATAATCTTTGTGCGTTTCCGATTGCATAAACGGGATATGGGGTGTTCTTCCAAGAAGGACCATATCTTTGACGCTACAATCAAAATTGATTTCGTTGAACTGTGCTACGACCGCAATTTTCTTTGCGGCTTCTCTTAGGTGTAAATCATCGATGCTTTGATCATTGAATAAAATTTCACCAGAATCTCTTTTCAAAACACGGTAGATATTCTTTAGCAGTGTTGTCTTTCCACAACCGTTTGGGCCAAGTATAGAAACGAAGCGATGTTTATCTACACTTACAGAAACATGGTCTAATATTTTTTTATCTTTGATGGAATAACATACATCTTTACAAGTTAGATCCATATTTAACCACCTTTCTGATTCTTAATGACAATGTAGACAAAGAATGGTGCACCAACAAGTGCCGTAAAGATACCAATTGGTAACTCCGCATTCGGTATAAGACAACGTGATAGTACATCTGCCCATACCACAAAGAGACTTCCTAGGACGATTGAGATAGGAATCATTTTCTGGTGACTTGTGCCGACAAGAGCTCTTGCGATATGTGGTGTAATAAGTCCCACAAAGCCGATAATTCCACAACTTGAAACGAGAATACCTGTTATAAATGATATGACTAGCATGTAAATCATTCTGTATTTCTGTAGGGAAATACCTAGAGTAATTGCGACTTCATCTCCCATCAACATTGCATTCATAATACGGTGTTGTGTCATAAAAAAGATACAAGCAACAAGGACAATGATGAGTGGTAGGATAATACTTCCCCATGAGGAGCTAGCAAGAGAACCCATGGTCCAGAATTTAATGGTCATCATACTGTCGGAGTTTGCACCGATAGAGATGATGAAGTTGGAAATTGCACTAAAGAGGGCATTGACAACAACGCCAGATAATATAAGACTTGTGGTTGTAATCTTTTTGCTTGCAGAAGCAATTACCAATACGATGATTGTCGCAATGATTGCGCCAAGGAAAGCGCCAAAACCGATAAAGGATTTAAGACCCAGAATGATTAAGAGAGTTGCACCAAAGGTTGCGCCTGCAGAGATTCCTAATATATATGGTTCGCATATTGGATTATTCACCGTCGTCTGCATCGTACTACCACAAAGCGCAAGACCTGCACCAGCGATAAGCCCCATAATGACACGAGGACTACGCATATTCCATACAATTGCAATCGTAGATTTCGCAATATGATCTACATTTCCAATATGAAATAGTTGCTTGATGATAATTTGATATGTATCCGCAACAGGAATCTTTACAGCACCAAGAGATACGGCAACGAGCAAAGAAATCCCCAAACAGATACATAAGAACAGTAATAGATATGGAAATGTAATATCACGTTTCGACTTCGCTATCATTAGAGTTTATGTCATACCTTTCAAGTAAGTTAGTTAGAGAAAACTAACAACCGTATCATTATAAATGGAAAGTTTATCATTTTAAATGTAGAATAGTAAAAAAACATGGATAATTATGTAAAATATTATCCATATAAGAAAGATTGTATAAAGAAGAGGTAAAACGATGCAGAAAAAAGACTTTATGATTGCCTGCCAAAAGGAGTATACCAGTCGTAAATTATTGATTACAGGTATATCTATGCAGAAGAAAGAGAGTGGAAAACAAATTTCCTACGATACTACACATAGTGCCTTTATTTATCCCCTTTCAGGAAGTGCGAAAATTTCATTTAATGATCAAACTTTTGATGCAAATCCAAATCATATTATCCATGGAGCGAAAAATCAGAGAGTTCTATTTGAAGTAAGTCCAAAAGAACCGTTTGTTCATTTGAATATCTACTATGACCCAGAGGTTCCATGGCATGGCAGCAGCGATATCATGAATATGGTATATGAAATTTCTGCGTTTCAAGATAGTGGTTCCATTGAATTATTGAATCGTTTAAAAAATAGTGTCATACGTGCAAATTGGGATGATCAGATTCAACGTAACTTAATCGCACAACAATTGATTCTCAGTTGCTTTGGTTATTCTTATATTAATCAAGAGTTATTACAAATTGAAAATGCGATTGAATTCATGGAGACTTTTTATCATAAGAATTTAAAGTTAAAGGATTTAGCAGAGGCTGCGCAGATGGATGAGGCACATTTTTCCTATAAGTTCAATAAAGTTTACCATATTCGTCCAATCGACTATTTGATTCGTTTACGATTAAGAAAAGCAGCTGATTTATTACTGAAGGGTTATTCAGTAACAGAGGCTGCTTGGAATGTAGGATATCAAGATCCATTATATTTTAGTCGATTGTATAAAAAGCATTTTGGAATATCCCCAAGTCATGCGTATCGAAATAAAGATTAACCTAAAATATGGAAGGCACTACGGATATCTTTATCTTTTCCTAATACTAATAGAGATTCTTCAGAATTGAGTACGTGTGCAGCTCCAGGTGTAACAGAGATATCGTCATCCTTCTTAATTGCGATGATATTGATGTTGTAGTGCTTACGAACATCTACCTGACCAATTGTCTTACCTAACCATTCATTAGGTACAGCGATTTCGAATACCGCGAAGTCTTTGCCGATTTGAATGTAGTCAAAGATATTATCACTGCTATAACGCATGGCAGTTAAGTTACCCATTAACTTTTCAGGATATACAACTGCATCTGCGCCATTTCGTAATAAGAACTTTTCTTGTGTATCTCGTGCAGCACGGGATACAACTTTCTTTGCGCCTAACTCCTTGAGGTAAGAAGTGATTTCTAGGGAAGCCAAGAAGTTATCACCAACCGCAACGATACAAACATCAAAATTCTTAAGACCTAGTGTCTTTAAGAAATCTTGGTTTGTCGCATCACCAACTTCGGCGTTTGTGACATAAGGTAATACTTCTCTTACCTTATCTTCATCATTATCAATACCTAATACCTGAATATCTAAATCATTTAACTTGCGGGCAATATGACGGCCAAAACGCCCCATACCAATAATTAAAATCTGTTTCATACTCTCTCCTATTTAGCCTACGGCTACATTTTCTTCAATACATCTACCTAAGCATTGATTGCGGAATGGGAACATACCATAAATCAAGGTGAGTCCTCCAATACGTCCAGCGAACATTAGGAAGATTAAGATGATTCTTGAAATGATTGTTAAATCACGTGTGATACCTAGTGTTAAACCTACGGTAGCGATTGCGGATGCGGTCTCATACATTGCGGTTACCATTGGAACATTCTCAATGACACTAATAATCATTGCGGCACCTACACATAATGAGATATATAACATCAAGATTGTGGCAGCGTTACGTACGACTGTCTCTGGGATTGTTCTACCGAAACTCTCTGTACGGGAACGGTTTCTAAAGATTGCCATACTTGTTGTGACTAATACGAAGAAGGTTGTTATCTTCATACCACCACCAGTAGAACCTGGTGCAGCACCAATTAACATTAATATAATCTGTAAGAAGATACTGGATTCAGTCATCTTTGTAAGGTCTACTGTATTAAATCCAGCAGTACGTGGTGTTACAGATTGAAAGAATGAAGCTAGAATTCTTGTGCCTAAAGGCATACCTACAAAATCCACAAAGAAGAAGTAGATTGCAGGGAATACGACTAGGATTGCGGTCATCAATAAGATGATCTTAGACTGCATGTGGTAACGATGTAGTTTGAACTTAAATTCTTTGATATCTGCCCAAGTGGAGAAGCTTAATCCACCAATCAGAATTAACAACATAATTGAAATATTGATAATTGGATTAGATACATAACTTGATAGGGATGAGAATGGTTCACGAACACCCATTAAATCAAAACCAGCATTACAGAAGGCTGAGATGGAATGGAAGATACTGTACCAAATACCCTTGATGAGTCCAAACTCTGGTATGAATGTAAATGACATTAGTAGGGCGAAGAAACCTTCGACCATAAATGTAATCTTAAAGATAAAGTGTAATAAGCGGATAATACCACCAACCGTTGAAATTGAAATGGAGTTTGCCAAAGTGGAACGAGCAAGATAACCAATTCTTCTACCAGTAATCAGTGCAAGGGATGTGATAACAGTCACAACGCCAAGTCCGCCAATCTGAATCAGAATAATAATCACCAGCTGTCCAAAGAAGCTCCAATATGTGGCAGTGTCGTATACAACCAATCCCGTTACACAAACACATGACGTGGATGTGAATAGCGCATTGATAAATGGAGTCCATTGTCCAGACTGGCTGGCAAACGGCGTCATCAGTAACAATGCACCGAATACGATAATTGCGCCAAATCCCAGAATAATCATCTGTGGATATGTTAAGTGTAGTTTATTTCTAAGAAAATTCATAATACCCTTTCAGAATGTAGTATATACGTATATGATACTATCATAACGACTAAAATATTATAGTATTCATAGAGATTTATACCAACACATTTGTGAAAAATAAAAGAAAAATACAAAGAATTGGGGTACAAAATACATGGAATTGAAATTTTATTTTGTTAGACACGGGAAAACCTTATTTAATCGCAAAGGTCGTATGCAGGGCTGGTGTGATAGTCCACTGTTAGATGAGGGTATTCAACAGGCAGAAAATGTTGCGTCTGCACTCAGAAATGTGCCATTTAATCGTGCATATTCTTCAACCTCTGAAAGAGCTTGGGATACTGCAAAAGAAATCTGTAAGTATCATGATATTCCATTAATCCTTACCAAAGGCCTGAAGGAGTTCTCTTTTGGCTCTTTAGATGGTGCACGTAAGGAAGAGGTCTTGGACTCTCCGTTCTTTGATGATTGGTCATCAGAAGGTGGGGAAACAAATTCAGGATTTGCGCAAAGAGTTCGTACAACAATGCAGAACATCGTTGAGGAATCTAGTGATGGCGATACAATTTTATTGGTTGGTCATGGTGCGTATGCGGTACGTATTTTAGAAATCCTATTTGGAATGAATCTAGATGATTATGTAGAACGCTGTAAGGCACAAGATCGTTGGCTCATGCCGAATACAGGTATGTTGATATTCCATTATAAGGATGGAAAGTTCTTTTTAGACCAAGAGCCAATTAATGTGAATGAATATCGTCAAATCTATCATCCAAAGACAATTGATATTTACTTGATGCGCCATGGTGAAACAAGATTCAATGTACAGGAACGTATTCAAGGTAGGTGTGATAGTCCTTTAACTGAAAGAGGTATTCAAGAAGCACAAGAGGCAGCTGAGAAGTTAAAGGATATACATTTCTCTACCATTTATGTTTCAACTTCT
>ERZ772910.1811-NODE-1811-length-10459-cov-3.533256_pt1 | contig 10459 bp, 6 predicted proteins | sample MGYA00511357_ERZ772910 | MGnify/ENA primary metagenome ERZ772910 (study PRJEB29015, sample SAMEA2738096) | human oral metagenome | biome: human oral; feature: human-associated habitat; material: saliva | place: China | collected 2193 ...
AGAGGCGTCGATGCGCGGGCACACGACGTAGACGCGACGCCCCTGGGCGATCTCCTCCGCGGCCCGCGCCCACGTGCGCTCCACCCACGCGACGTTGGCGCTGTCGGCGAGGTAGGTAGCCACGGGGGTGCGCCCCGAGGGCATGCCGCTCATGCGCGTGTCGTCGAGGTCTCCAAAGACGGTCATGGCGATCGTTCGCGGAATCGGTGTCGCGGTCATGACGAGCTCGTGAACCGCGCGCCCATCCTCGCGTGCCCCGCGCAGCGCGGCTCGCTGCTCGACGCCGAAGCGGTGCTGCTCGTCGATGACGACGAGGGCCAGGTCCGCGAAACGCACGCTCTCCTGAAAGAGAGCGTGGGTCCCCACGACGATGAGCGGCTGCGCTGCGTTCATCGCGCTGTGAATCTCGCGGCGGGCGGCGGGCGTCGTCGAACCCGTCAGCAGGCGAACGTCCGGGGCGTCCATCCCCAGGGGCTCCAGGAGCGCCCGCAACGAGGCGGCGTGCTGCTCTGCCAGGACCTCGGTCGGCGCGACGAACGCCCCCTGGTGACCAGCGGCGACCACCTGGAGCAGGGCGCTCAGCGCGACGACCGTCTTACCCGATCCCACGTCTCCTTGCAGGAGCCGCTGCATCGGCACCTCGCCGGCCAGGTCGGCCCCGATCTGAACGACCGCCTCACGCTGGGAGTCCGTGAGCTCAAAAGGCAGCGACTGCCGGAAACGCTCGCACAGCGGCGCCTCGATCGGAGAGGCCAGCGCCGCCACGGCCCGCGCGCCCCGGCGCTGCGCGGCCAGCCCCACCTGGAGGACGAACGCCTCGGCGAAGGCCAGGGCCTTGCGCGCCTGCTGGTAGTCCTCGTCCGTCTCGGGCTGATGCAGGGCGCGCAGGCACGACGCGTGGGAGGCGAAGCCAGCGCGCTCGCGCACGTCGGCGGGCATCGGGTCGGGCACGTCGGCGTCATCCAGGTGGTCCAGCACCATGCCGACTGCCCGGGCAATCGCCCACGAGGCCAGCGATCCGGTCACTGGGTAGATCGGGATGGGACGCGAGGCAATGCGCTCGATGTCCTCCCCATCCACGCCCTCGAAGGAGGGATGGGTGAGCTGCAGCTTGCCGCGGTAGGCCCCGACCTTGCCCGCGAAGAGGAAGGACTGCCCCGGCGTGAGGAGACGTTCGATGGGGGCGAGCTTGTACTGGTTCTTAGCGAAAAAGGTCGCCGACAGGAACTGAACGCCGTCGGTGAGGGTAACTTCCAAGCGCACGCCCGAGCCGGATCGGTTGGCCACGAGGTGTGCGCCGGCGACCTCGGCGAGGATCGTCACGTCCTCGCCTTCTCGCAGGGAGGACAGCGGCGTGAGGCGACCCCAGTGGTAGTAGCGGCGCGGCGCGACCATCAGCAGGTCGCCGACCGTCGCCACACCCGCCCCTTCGAGAGCCTTCGCCGTCTTTTTCGGCAGGCGCAGGGACAGGGGGACGTTGAGTGCACTCACGAGGCGCACCCCGCGACCAGGCTCGGCCCGCTCTGCCCGCCATCCCAGGTCTCCAGGTCGATCGTCGACGACGCGTCGCGCGTGGAGAGCAGCTGGCGAACGGTGGCCACGGTGTAGGGGCCGTCATCGTCGCGCGAAATGAGGAGGCGCCAGGCATCGCTACCACCCCGCGAGGCCTCGGCCAGCGCCTCGGCGATGCCCTCCGGGTCGCCGCCCGGGGGCAGCGGGGCGCTCGCGCACGAGGACAGGGCGTCGTGCGCGCCGTCGCGCAGCATGCGCGCCAGCGTCGGAGCGGCTTCGACGCCGCCCGGCTGGGGTACGAACAACGGGGCGCAGGCGCGCGCGACCGCGAGGACGTCCAGGTCATCGCGGCTACCCGCGCGCAGAATCGCGGGAACACCCGGGGCGGGGGATGGTAGCACCGAGGCCACGGTACCGACCAGGGAGGCGCTGGCCTCGTCGCACGTGGCCACGAGGGTCACGCCCGTACGCGAGGTGGCCGCCGACACGATGCCCGCGGCGTCCCCAGAGCTCAGGTCCAAGAACACGACCGCTCCCGCGCGCGCGAGGTCTTCGACGAGGCCGGGGGCTCGCGTGCAGGCGATGACGCGGGCGCGCTCGACGCGGCGCATCGGGCGGCGCTGCAGCAGGCGCACGCCGCGGTGGCTCAGCCCCTCGTCGGCCAGCTCGTCGATGCCGATCTGCGCGTCCGGGCGGGCGTCGCAGACCTGGAAGCGGATGACCTGCCCCGAGGTGGGGTGTGCGGCCAGAGGAGCCGAGGTGTCCACGTGAAACCTCCACTCCCCCATGCCAAAGAGATCAACCCTGCCCACGTAGGACAGGCGCGCCCCCAGGCCACCGAGGCGCGCGAGCAACGCATCCAGGTCTTCCTGCGTTCCCTCCACGATGATGTCGACCGTGAAGTCGCGGCCGGGCGGAGGGGAGGCGGCCTCGGGCGCACGCGAATGACGCTCCGCGAGATCGGCCAGCATCGCAGTAAACGACTGAAGGATTCCGGCGTCGCCCCGCATCGAGGCATCGATGCAGGCCAGGACCAGGGCGATGAAGGCACCACCGGGGTCGATACGCCCCGTCGCCTCGTTCGTCGCCTCAACGAGGCCGATCTGCGCCTGGGAAGAGAAACGAGAGAAAACGTCGTCAACCTCCGGGAGCGTCGCCCCCAGGTCCTCAAGTTCGCGCACCGCCCCGCCGAGCATTTCCACGAGGGCATCGGACCATTCAATGGAGGAGGCCACGGGAGTCAAGGATGCGGCGAGCATGCGCCGCAGCGCGAGCGGCGTGACATGGGGCTCATCACCGAGAGCACCGGCCCACGCCTCGAAGATCGCTCCGAGGGCCATGCCGCTATGGCCAAGGCCGCGGCGGATAATCGTCTCCACGGCAGCTTCGAGCGCGTCGCGCAGCTGAGCGCGCGGGTCCAGGGAATCCATCGCGGCCTCGAGTGCAGCCATCGTCGCTGCACCATTCGAGCCCGTGTCGCAGTCCGCCCCGTCCCATCCGTCCAGGTCATCGAGGAAGGGCGCGAGCCTGGCGGCCTCCTCAGCCCCGGCGTGACACGCCTCGATGATGACAGAAGCATTCAGTTCCATGACTCCCCTTTCAGCCCCCTCCCATTGTCCCTGCGCGGCTCGGTGTGTGCGACCTGACACGACCCAGATCGGCTGCGACTTGTTGAAAGCATGGTTCGTCCGCTATTCTGTCATGGTTGCCTTCGGTTCAAGCACCGAAGGATGCGTTCTCCGCAAGCGCGGAGACAAAGACTGAACTGGAAGACATACCGAGGAGAACATCGTGGCTGCCGTTTGTGACGTGTGCGGTAAGGGACCCGGCTTCGGCAAGAGCGTGTCGCACTCGCACGTTCGCACCAACCGCCGGTGGAATCCGAACATTCAGCGCGTTCGCGCCCTGGTCAATGGGACGCCCAAGCGCCTGAACGTGTGCACCAAGTGCCTGAAGTCCGACAAGGTCGCCCGCGCGATCTGAGTCGACACTGACGTAACGCCGGAGGGGCGAGCCTGTTGGCTCGCCCCTCCGGCGTTGCTATCATCCACTCCCCCGCCCGCGCCCCACACGCGTATGGGTTAGCGCCCGCGACTTCTCGTCGCGGGCGCTAACAAGTACCTTGTGCGTCCGGGTTCCCCATCCGCTCTCAGGAGGCGAGGCTCAGAGGAGATCCGCAGCCAGATCGAGCGGGGTACCGAAACGGTGGTTTGTGATCGAGACCGCCTGCTCGCGCAGGAACGGCAGCAGCTCCGAGTGCGGCCACGCCGTGACGGCACCCGTGTACAAAGCGACGTCAGGGCTGCCGCCGCTCGCGCGGGTCGCGTCCGCCCAGCGCTGCTGCGAGCTTTCATCGCGCGGACCGAGGACACGCACGCGCATGCCCAGGCCACCGGAGTTCGCCACCATCGCCAGGCGAGAATCCCACGAGTGCGCGTCTTCGACCGTCACCTCGATATCCCAGCCCTCCAGCAGCTCGCGGACGCTAGCCGGAAGCTCGTCGGCAACGGATAGCCCAATGGGCCCACCCGCGAGGATACCCGCCGCCAGCACACGCACGGTATCCACGAGGGCAGTCCCGCTTCCGGCACGCACGAGGACCGGCGTGGAACGGTAGCGCAGGATATTGCGCTCGCAGACCATGCCGGTGACGTCGCGGTTCGCCCCATATTCGGATGCCCAGGCAGCGCCGTCCGCAGCGAGGGCACGACTCAGTTCGGCCGCATCATCCGCGCTCAGGTGAGGACCGGCCGCACGGCACAGGGCGAGCACACTCGGATCGAGCGCCTCCTCGGGAGCAGCGGAGCCCCCCACACTCGTCTCGCGGGCAGGCTCGACCTCGCCCAAACCCAGCAGGTAGGAGGGGCCACCGGCCTTCGTCGTCGACCCGATCGCCGAGCGCTTCCAGCCGCCAAAAGGCTGACGGCGAACGATCGCGCCGGTAATGCCGCGGTTGACGTAGAGGTTGCCAGCCTCGATGCCCTCCAGCCAGGTCGCCAACTCCTCCGTGTCAAGAGTATGGAGGCCGGAGGTCAGTCCGTAGTCGACCTCGTTGACGGCCTCGATCGCGTCCTCGAGGGTCTCAACGCGCATGACGCCGAGGACGGGCGCGAAGTACTCGGTCAGGTGGAACTCACTGCCGGGCGCCACACCCGCACGGATACCAGGGGTCCACAGCCCATCGCCCAGGTACCGGGGCCTCAGCACCCAGTGCTCGCCCTCGCCCAGGGTGGTGAGGCCTCGCACAGCCTTCTCATCGTCGGGCACAACAACCGGGCCTACCTGCGAATCCAGGGACGCCGGCAGGCCCACGCGCAGCGAAGCGGCCGCATCCACAAGCTGGCGAGCGATGCGGCTCGAACGTCCCGCGGATCCGACGAGGATCAGCAGGGAGGACGCCGAGCACTTTTGTCCCGCATGCGCGAAGGCCGAATGAACGATGTCGCGCACCGCCAGATCGGGGTCGGCGGACGGCGTGACAATAATGGCGTTCTTGCCGCTGGTCTCACCCAGCAGGTGCATGTCGGGCTTCCACGAACGGAAAAGGCGCGCCGTGTCGTACGACCCGGTCAGGACGACACGATCGACACCCTCGTGTGTCACCAGGTAGCGCGACACGTCCCCGTCCTCGAGCGGGGCGAGGGCCACCAGCTCGCGGGGAACCCCGGCCTCGTGGAAAGCCGCGACGAGCTCCGCAGCGCAACGCTTGGCCGGCGGGGCCGGCTTGAGGATCACCGCACTGCCCGCCGCCAGCGCCGCAGCAACGCCACCCACGGGGATAGCCACCGGGAAGTTCCAGGGCGAAGCAACGACGGTGACGTCCACGGGCACGAATCGCGCGCCCGCCATGTAGGTCTCATCGGCGAGGCGCAACGAGGCCTGCGCGTAGTGATGGCAGAAGTCGATTGCTTCGCTCACCTCGGGATCGGCCTGATCGATGGTCTTTCCGGCCTCAGATCCGGCAACCTCGATGAGCTCGCCCCGGCGCGCGGCGAGAACATCGCCAACACGATGCAGCGCGGCTGCACGCTCCTCGGGGGCCAGGGCCTGCCAGGCGTGCGCCGCCTTGGTGCTCGCCTCGACGAGAGCGTCAACCGCCTCATTCGTGGTCAAAGCCTGCGCGCCGGCACGCACGGCTTCGACGCCCCGCGTCGAGGCAGGGATAGCCGCAGCAATCTCACGGGCCCACTGCCGATTAGCGGCGAGGGCGGGATCAGAATCCGGCTCGGAGGCGAAGGGACGACGCGCACGCTCGGCGAGGCTCCCCCGCTCAGCCGGCACCCCGGCCTCGCGCTCAGCCAGACGATCCTGGACGCGGTTGGGAACGGGCAGCGGCGCGTCCGGATCAACGTCGGACAGAGCGGCAAGGAAACGGTCGCGCTCGCGGGCGAAGACGTCCTCGTTCGTTGCGATGTCAAAAACGCCAGACATGAAGTTTTCGGGCGCAGCGTTCTCTTCCAGGCGGCGCACCAAGTAAGAGATGGCGACGTCGAATTCTCGGGGGTTCACGACCGGGACATACAGGAGGAGGGAGCCGACATCGCGACGCACGACCTCTTGGATGCCTGTGGCCATGCCCGAGAGCATCTCGAACTCGACGCTGTCCTCGACCCCTCGCGCGGCGCGCAGCTCGTAGGCGAAGGCAATATCAAAGACGTTCTGTCCGGCCACTCCCAGACGAATCGCGCGGGTGCGCTCGGGTGTCATCGCCCAGCTCAGCATCCGCTTGTAGTTGGTGTCGGTGGCCTGCTTGGACGGCCAGGTCGTCAGCTCCCAGCCGTGAATCTCGGCATCCACCTTCTCCATGGACAGGTTCGCGCCCTTCACGATGCGGACCTTGATGCGCGAACCTCCCGCGTCCACGCGTGCGCTCGCCCACTCCTGTAGACGCTGGAGAGCACCGAGCGAATCTGGCAGGTAGGCCTGGAGGACGATGCCGGCCTCGTAGCCGCGCATATCCGGCTGGTCGAGGATCGCAGTGAACACCGCGATCGTCAGGTCGAGGTCCTTGTAATCCTCCATGTCGAGGTTGAGGAACGTCCCGTTGTCGCGGGCGAGGCGGTAGAGCGGCAGGAGCGCGCTCACGCCATGGTCGACGACCTCCTCGAAGCCCCACGGGTTGTGGGGGCCTGTCACCGCGGAGACCTTGATGGAGACGTAGTCGACGTCCTCGCGGGTCACGAGGCGCGAGACCTCGGCCAGGCGGTGAGACGCTTCCTTCTCACCGAGAACCGCCTCACCGAGGAGGTTCACGTTCAAGAAGTTGCCGCCCTGACGCAGGCGTGCGAGCGCGGGGCCGAGGCCCTTGTCGGTCGCGTCGACGACGAGGTCGCCGACGATCTCGCGGAATACACGCCGGGCCACCACTGTCACCGTACGAGGCGCAAGGAGCGACGCGGTCGAGCCGAGGCCCATCGCCGCAGCCAGGGCCGGGGGCAGGAAGTTCTTGCGGCCGGCCGACAGGCGCTTCATGGCTGCGCTGGCCACGTCCAAGTCAGCGGGGCGCACCACGTCATCAACGAATCGGGTCGTGAAAGTAAGTCCATCCGGATCGGCGAGGATACGGGACAGGAGCTTGGCCGAGCGAGGCGTGGGCTCACACGCCGATTCGTCGGCCCAGCGGCGGGCACGGATGATCGCCCGCTCCCCCAAGGCCCATAGGTCATCGGGGCAGCGTCGAGCGCTGGCATTGTGGTGGGACGGGGTGGGAACAGCGGCGTTCGCCATGCGTAGACCTCCAGGCGTGGATGTGCGACGGATTTGCGGCCTCGCGTGGAGCGTCGACGCTGGACACGCTCAGCACAACTCCCGACGTTGTGAAGGATGATGGTTTGTCCATCGTAACGCGCGTCAGGCCTACCTGTGCGGGCATCACAGAACGCCGATACGATCCATCAAGGGACCTAAGCCCCAAATCGCGCGAAACGCCCACAAAGTCAGATTCCAAGTGTCGCTTCTCACACAAGTGTCGTCGCCCGACACGACGACACCCCTGCCTCACTCGGAGCGAATGATCCACCGCTCCTTCATGTCAACGGCGACGCCAGCCATGACCTCGTGCATATTGAGCGTACGACCACCGTCCGCGCGCGAGCACAGCCACTGGACCTGCAGCCCATCCGATAACGCAACGAGGCGGCGCGCGATCTGCTCACTCGGAGCATCCTCACGTACCTCGCCCGTGGTCTTGCCATGCTCGAAGGCCTCAACAAGGTAGGAAATCGCAGCGATCAAATGCTCACGGAACCAGGGGTGTGCCTGATGCTTCGAATCAATGACGGCAGCCGACATCGCCGTGTAGAGCGCCACGCCGTCAGGGTGACGCTGGTTGTGGGCCACCATGTCCACCCAGGCATCCAGCGCGGCCTCGGCCCCCTCCTCGGGGCGCGGGAGTCGGCTGACGATGCGGCGATCACGCTCGTCCAGGACTGCCGCGAGCAGCTGATCCTTCGAGGAGTAGTGATGCAGGAGCCCCGCCTTCGAAATATCGGAGGCACGCGCGATGTCTGCAAGCGATGTTGCCACGTAGCCCTGCGTCGAGAAAAGGGTGAGCGCCTCCGACAGGATGCGCGCCTTCTTATCCTCGCTACCGGCCTTCGGACGGCCGGGCCGACGGGTGCTCGTTGCCTTGGCATCGTTGCTCATGCGGGCTGCTCCATGTTCGGTGTGACAGAGTTACCAACAACCCATCATAGCGTGCAACCACCTATACGCGACCGGGTATGCGAACTTCTCTTGTCGAGTCCGCATACCCGGTGCGTCGATGGCCTCATTCGAGTCTTTAGTAGCCGAAGCGAACCTCGAACTGGGGCTTGCCCGAGGCATCCAACTCGAGATTTCCGTCCTTGTCGGTCTTCACCGTCGCGGTCACGCGAGACGTCACGTCACGCTGCTTGTCCCAGCTCTCCATGCCCTGGATCGTGAACGTTGCCTCGCCTGTGTAGACACCGCCTTCGTCCGTCGTCGCTTTCATGGCCGTGAGCATCGTCTTGACCTGCAGCAGGGCCAGGGTCCGGGACTGCACCGCGCTCGGACAGGCCGAGTCGATGTTGCCCGGAACGGTCGCGCACGAGTTCGTCAGCGCAGCCGCAGCATCAAGTGCGGCAGCAGCCATCTTGTCGTTGTAGGTGCCCGTCAGCTCGACCGTTCCACCATAGTAGGAGCTGTCGTATCCCGTTGAGGCCTTGACCGATATGGTCTTGGGCGCAGCGTCGATGTACTCCCCCGTCTCCTCCGGGGTGAAGGTGTAGACGCCCGGGTAGAGCACGATGGAGCTGCTCGGGGCTTCCTTCAGCGTCGCGACCGACATCTTTTCGCCGCCGATCGAGAAGTGCGTGACGTTGTCTGCCTGCACGTCCACGCGAGCGACCATCGCATCCTGAATCTTCCAGTTCTTCAGCAGACCAAAGGTCTTCTTTGCCTCACTGACACGGAACGAACGGGTGAAGCGTTCGCCGTCGAGGCGCATCGTCGCCGTCACCACGCGTTCCTTCGAGTGCTCCGCATCGTCTGCGGTCACGTCATCCACCTCGATGCGGGCACTCGACGAGGCCATGACCTCGTCGGAGAGAAAACCTCGCTGGTCGTTGGGCAGCCCCGGATCAACCATCGCCGTGGCCGCACTGGCATTGCCGGCAGCCAGCAGATCCAGGTACTGACGCACCTGCGCCTCGGGCGTCCGCGAACTATTGGCGACCTTGATCGCCACCACACCAGCGATCACCAGCACGACGAGGACACCGACCAGCATCCCAATCAGCTTCACACGCTTTCTACCCGCCGCAGACATCGGCGTGAACGCCACTCCACGGTCGCCAGAGACCGACGGGCTCACCCCACAGGCCCCGTCGGCGGAGCCGGAACCGGCGTCTCCATCGACTCGTTGTTCCCAGTGCCCATCATGTACTCCTCACACCAATTGACAATCCGTGACCAAGCCAGCAGCACACCTCGCGTGCCCCGGCAACCGGCCATCCAGGCATGCTGACTATCACACCACGAATGCCAATAGTCAAAGAGCGCCCACACTACGGCTACGCCGTGCCCGCCCACAGCGGACGGAGATAGCGTATGGAGCGCGCTGTCAGGCGTCGGCGTCCGAATCGACGACGGGCAGAGCTTTCGTCGGCGGCACGCAGGCATCACCCTGCAGCGCAGGCAGGGACAATCCGGCAGTCGCCGGAATCTCCTCCGACGACTCAGCGAGCTTGCGCGCCACGCGCGACATGGGACGGGACGAGGCCTGGGCCCTCTCGGTCGACGCGGTCATCCTGATGCACTCCAATCGTTGGTCATCACGCCGCTTGGCCTCCCCGCCTACCGACGAGGACACCAGCGGCCCACATCACACTAGTCTACGGAATCCGCCGAGAAATGATCCCACGCCCCGCGCAGGACCGCGCCATCCATCATCGCCCGCGGTTCCTCCTCGGCCAGGCACGCGCGGACCACACCGACGACGCGGAATCCGTCGGGCAGCGCCGCATCCGGCGGGAAAACGGCGATCATCCCGTGTTCCTCTCCCCCTTGCAGGACCCACCGCACGGGATCGACCGCGCAGACGCGGGCTGCGGGAGCCAGGTGAGACGCCTCGGCCTCGATAGCCTCTCGGTCAAACTCGATAACGACACCCGACGCCTTGGCGATGCGCGCCGCGTCCGTCGCGGGCCCATCCGACAAGTCCATCATGGCGCGAGCACCCGCAGCCGCGGCGGCCACGCCCGAGCCCAGCGGAGGCCTCGGCGCGCGGTAAGTGTCGACAAACGGAGCCAGATCGCCCAGCTGCTCATCTCCTCGCGCTGACGGATCGACGTGCCCACCCTCCAGGAGATCAAGGCCGGCATAGGAGTATCCAAGGGTACCGCTCACCGCCACGAGGTCACCGGGGCACGCGCCATCACGGCGCACCACCGGCCCCGGGCAATAGCCGAAGGCCGTAATCGAAATG
>ERZ772910.1812-NODE-1812-length-10459-cov-3.335928_pt1 | contig 10459 bp, 7 predicted proteins | sample MGYA00511357_ERZ772910 | MGnify/ENA primary metagenome ERZ772910 (study PRJEB29015, sample SAMEA2738096) | human oral metagenome | biome: human oral; feature: human-associated habitat; material: saliva | place: China | collected 2193 ...
TTTCCTGCCCGGATATTGACAATATCCATATAAATCTCTTTGTACTTTTCATTCCCTGTCTGCGCATAGAGTCTGGCAAAATTGGTCAAATCATCGGAACTCTGCCTTAACTCCTCCGCCAGTTTCAAAGAATCCGTATAATTCTCCTGTGCTGCAATCAGCTTCTTAATGCTGCCGTGCAGTGCCATAAAGGAAAGTGCACAAAGTGCCAATAACAAGACTGCCCCGGCAAGTAAAGCCCTTACCACCTGCTTAATCGACATTTCATCCTCCTTCTGCCTTCTCTAATCCGGCCTCTGCCTTATCAATTTGAGGCGATACCCTCTCTATTTCGGTCAAAAGCCATTCAACATTAACAAAAATTTTCAAAATTCATAGACCTCTTATGTAAAATTTTCTATCTTTCTTTGCAAAGGAAATACTCTCTCTCGTAATTCTAAAATTAGAAGAAAAGGGCGTTAAACATTGCCCTTGTTTGACCGATAGAAAAGATGAGGCTTTTTGGTTCCTAAAGTAGAAAAAGGGATTTTTTTATTTTTCAGTAAAGGAGAAAAAATGGGTAAGAATGATGCGATGAGCACACAGGAAAAGGGGAGACGCGGTCCTGTCGTTTTAACGATGAAACTCAATGAAAACTATCTGCGCAGCGTATCGGTAGAGCGAAAATTCAACTACACGTTCAACATCATCCTTGTTCGAATGTTGATTGTAGTTGCTGCACTCTTCATCGGCATGATCTTCGCGTGGTTTCAGTTCAATCAGATGTACACCACCTATTATCAAAGTGCGATCCTCGCCGGTGATATCACGACCCATACCCACTCCATGGCCAAGAACGAGATCTGGGTCAGCTGGACCAGCAACAAGGAGGAGGCCGATACCAGAGCACAGGGCGCCAGCACGGATGCCCAGTCCATGACAGAAGACATCCAGAAACTGATGAAATTTTACCCGAACAACACGACCCTGACCTCCATTCAGACAAACCTGGATCAGATCACACAGGGGGCGCAGGGCTATTTGGAACTGATCAACAAAGGCGGCTCGAAGGAAGAAGCTTACAACTACTTCAACAAAAACATGGCGCCCTCCATGCGGGAAATCATCAAAAATACAGAAGTATTGGAGAGTACTGTCATGTCCGATTCCAAAGCCGCTTATCAGAGTTCCCTCATTGCCAGTATCATCATTATGATCCTGGCGCTTCTGATCATCGTACTCTTCGTCGTCTTTATCCGCAATGCCCGCAGACAGCTGACCAATGCCATCGTGGAGCCCGTGGAAGAAGTATCCGGTGCGGCAAAAGAAATTGCCAACGGTCATCTGGATCTTACCCTCAACTATGAGGCAGAGGACGAACTGGGCGGTATGACAAAGAGCATGAGAGAAACCGCAAGGGTCCTAAACGGCACCATTCAGGATATTATCGCTACACTAAGCCGCCTTTCCAACGGCGACCTGACACAGGGCACCACCCAGCATGAACTCTTCCGTGGAGACCTCAAGCCTCTGGAAGACAACGTCAACGCCCTGATGAACAAGATGAATGAAATCATGAGCAATATCAAGGATTCTACCGCACAGGTCGCCAGCGGTGCCAGCAATATGGCACAGGGATCTCAGGATCTGGCAGAGGGAGCAACCGACCAGTCCGCTTCCGTCCAGGAGCTGACCGCTTCCGTCACTACCGTCTTAGAGCAGACCAAGTCGCTTACGAACTCGATCTCCGAAGGAAAGCAGATTGCAGACGAAGTCAAGAACACCTCTGCAGAAGGAGCCGATAAGATGCATGAGGTGGTGGACGCCATGGCGAAGATCACCGAAGTTTCCAATGAAATCTCCGGCATCGCCAGAACCATTGAAGATATTGCTTCCCAGACCAACCTCCTATCCCTCAACGCCTCCATCGAAGCAGCCAGAGCCGGGCAAAGCGGCAAGGGATTTGCTGTGGTAGCCGATGAAATCAGGGCGCTTGCCAGCGACTCGGCAGAAGCCGCCAATCGCGCCAAGATCCTCATTAACTCCTCTCTGGAGAGCGTGAACAGGGGTAATGCCGTCGTCGAAGAGACCAGTAGCGCCCTGACCAAGATCACGGAAGGAATCGACCGCATTCAGGAAGTAATGAATACCAACAATACAGTTGCCAGGCAGCAGAGCGACGCCATGGAAGAAATCGGCAAAGGTATTGATCAGATTTCCCAGGTTGTCCAGACCAACGCCGCATCTGCAGAAGAGAGTTCCGCCATCTCCCAGGAGCTCTCCGCCCAGTCCGAAACCTTAAACGGGCTTGTCGACATGTTCAAGCTGCGGCATGTTTGATTCTTAGGAAGATAGGAGCGACAGACCCGCCGTTTTCTTCTCTCGTACAATTCCAGATGGATCAGGGAGCCGTTATCTATAGGGTGACGGCTCCTTTTTCTTTTCATTCAAAAAGAGAACCGGACAAATGATCCGGTTCTCTTCTCTCTTGTTCGTAAAATCCAAAATACAAGTGAATTCTATTAGACAAGTGCGTTCTAAAATGCTTTACCGTCTGTTGGCAATGGCTGCCTGCGCTGCCGCCAGTCTTGCCACCGGCACACGGTAAGGGCTGCAGGAAACATAGTCCAGACCGATCTTGTGTGCAAATTCCACAGAAGACGGATCACCGCCGTGCTCGCCGCAGATACCGACTAAGAGATCCGGGCGTGTCTTACGTCCCTTCTCGACCGCCATCTCCATCAGCGCACCGACGCCTTCGGTATCCAGCTTCGCAAACGGATCGGATTCCAGAATCTTCTCGTCGTAGTAGGAAGTTAAGAACTTACCTGCATCATCACGGGAGAAGCCGAAGGTCATCTGTGTCAGATCGTTGGTGCCGAAGCAGTAGAACTCCGCTTCCTTCGCCAGCTTATCTGCAATCAGGCAAGCTCTCGGGATCTCAATCATCGTTCCGACCTTATAGGAAATGTCCGCCTTTGCCTTTGCAATTTCCTCGTCCGCAGTCTTCACAATGACCTTCTTCACAAATTCGAATTCCTTCTCGGAACCGGTAAGCGGTACTTCTATCTCCGGGTCCACATTCCAGTCCGGATGATCCTTCTTGACTTCGATCGCAGCACCGATGACGGCTCTGGTCTGCATCACGGCGATTTCCGGGAAGGTAACCGCCAGACGGCAGCCACGGTGCCCCATCATGGGATTGAATTCCACCAGTCCTGCAATGATGTCTTTGATCTGCTGAACGGTCTTGCCCTGCGCCTTGGCAACCTTCTCGATCTCATCCTCGGTCTTGGGTACAAATTCATGAAGCGGCGGATCCAGGAAACGGATGGTCACCGGATCTCCTTCCATCGCCTCTAACAGTTCCTTGAAGTCTGCCTGCTGATAAGGCTGGATCTTTGCAAGAGCCGCCTCTCTCTGTTCCAGAGTATCGGAGCAGATCATTTCTCGGAAGGCAGCAATTCTGTCCTCATTAAAGAACATGTGCTCCGTACGGCAAAGGCCGATTCCTTCTGCGCCGAGCTCTCTTGCCTTCTTGGCATCCGTCGGAGTATCCGCATTGGTACGAACCTTCATCTGACGATATTTGTCCGCCCAGCCCATGATACGGGAGAATTCTCCTGCAATCTTGGCTTCTACGGTCTTAATCTGTCCGTCATAGATATTACCGGTCGTTCCGTCGATGGAGATGAAGTCTCCTTCATGGAACTCCTTGCCGCCCAGAGTAAACTTCTTATGCTCTTCGTCCATCACGATATCACCGCAACCGGACACACAGCACTCACCCATTCCGCGGGCAACCACAGCCGCATGGCTGGTCATACCGCCACGAACGGTCAGGATTCCCTGTGCGCTCTTCATGCCGGTGATGTCTTCCGGAGAGGTCTCCAGACGAACCAGAACCACCTTCTCTCCCTTTGCAGCCCATTCCACCGCATCTTCTGCCGTGAATACCACCTTGCCGCAAGCAGCGCCGGGAGAAGCACCCAGTCCCTTGCCGATCGGTGTAGCCGCCTTTAAAGCTGCCGGATCGAACTGCGGGTGCAGAAGGGTATCCAGGTTTCTGGGATCGATCATCGCAACCGCTTCCTGCTCCGTCTTCATTCCCTCATCCACGAGATCGCAGGCAATCTTCAGAGCCGCAGGAGCGGTTCTCTTGCCGTTACGGCACTGCAACATGTACAGCTTGCCATTCTCGACGGTAAATTCCATATCCTGCATGTCATGATAATGATCTTCCAGCGTCTTGCAGACATTCAGGAAGTCCTTATAAGCCTGAGGGAACTTCTGCTCCATCTCTACAATCGGCATCGGGGTTCTGACACCGGACACCACGTCTTCGCCCTGCGCATTGGTCAGGAATTCGCCCATCAGCTTCTTCTCGCCGGTTGCGGGATCTCTGGTGAATGCCACACCGGTTCCGGAATTCTCATTCAGGTTACCGAAGACCATCGGCATGACATTGACAGCGGTTCCCCAGGAATAAGGGATGTCGTTGTCTCTACGATAGACATTTGCTCTCGGGTTGTCCCAGGAACGGAAAACGGCTTCAATGGCTAACTTCAGCTGCTCGACCGGATCCGAAGGGAAGTCCTGTCCCAGCTGTTTCTTATATTCCGCCTTGAACTGTTCTGCCAACTTCTTCAGATCTTTGGCATCCAGGTCGATGTCATAGTGAACGCCCTTCTCCGCCTTCATCTTGTCAATCAGCTGTTCAAAATATTTCTTGCCGACTTCCATGACGACATCCGAGAACATCTGGATGAATCTGCGGTAGGAGTCATACACAAAGCGCTCGAATTTCGGATCCGGATTCCCCTGAATCATCGCTGCAACCACTTCGTCGTTCAAGCCCAGATTCAGAATGGTGTCCATCATACCGGGCATGGAAGCGCGTGCACCGGAACGAACGGAAACCAGAAGCGGATTCTTGAGATCGCCGAACTTCTTGCCGTTCTCCTCTTCCATCTTCTTCACGCCGTCCATCGCCTGTCCCATGATCTCATCATTGATATGGCGGCCATCTTCGTAATACTGTGTGCAGGCTTCCGTCGTGATGGTGAAGCCCTGAGGCACCGGGAGACCAATGTTGGTCATTTCCGCAAGGTTTGCGCCTTTACCGCCGAGAAGCTCGCGCATATTGGCATTTCCCTCGTTGAACATATAAACCCATTTTGCCATTTGCCATTCCTCGTTTTTCTGCGCCGCATTTGTCATCCACGAATGCTCCGCATGCAGCGCCGACACGGAATCCGCGGTCGAGTTTCCCCGAATCACTTCTTTATGATAAGTTCTGCCTGAGCAGATACCTATTCACCCCTTTGAAACATAGAAAAAAGAGCCAACCTTACACAGTGAAATTCAGCCATGCGGTCCACCCTTTGGAAGAAAGCTGTCAAAAATAAAGAGGTCGAAGAAAGCACGGTTGTCTTCCAAATCCTTCTCGGAACGAATCGTCCACGCAACGGCGGTGGAAGAAAACCACGCACGGCACAGACGCCTGGAAAGATTATTTCTGCAGCGGTAATTATAAGCTATAAAGTCCGGTCTTGTCAAAAAATTGCAGAGCAGATATTTGACAAAAAAATGAAAGATTCTGGCACCAACCTCGGACGCAGGATCACGAAAAGCAGTAGACAACTGTCCGCGGAACACCTCCGGGTGTCTGAAGCGGAACCAGCATACAAAAAGGGGCTGAAAAGACTCGATGCAATAAATCCCTTTTTTGCCATATTCCCGCAAAAGCGCATCGACTTTTTCACAAAGAGAAAAGTCCAGTGTCTCCGCCTTGAGTTCCACAATGAGCGGCACCCTGCCGTCCACCAGATTCAAAACCTCTTCAAACGTCGGAATCTTTTCCTCCGAGTCCAGCAGATGAAACCGGCGAAGCTCCTTCAGGGTATAATCCAGGACCCTTCCAGGTACCTGAGAAGTTTGCGGAAGGCCCGGAGCAGAAACGCCCTCTTTTAGACTCTCTGCAGCACTCCCCTTTTCCTTTGTGCTCTCTCCCCTTGCCATCCGTGCCAATGTCCCGTCGTGGAACACCACCGGAACACCGTCCGCCGTCAGCTGTACGTCCAGCTCAATCCCGTATCCCGCATCAACCGCACGGCGAAACGCCGCAAGCGAATTCTCCGGTATATTTGCTTTCGGATCGAACAGCCCCCGGTGTGCATAGAGAACACCGGAAAAGGGTTCTTTCGCGGGCCTGTTCCACATCCGTGGCATCACCATCCAAAGATACAGTACCGTAAGAAGCAACCACACCCCAAGCATCGGGAGCAAATAAGCGATCATCCTACATCCATCTCCTTGCTATCTGAATCACCACAGAAATTCTAATACAGGGTGCAAGAAACCGCAAGAAAAAATCATTCTCCGCTGAAATATATCTTTCTTCCAGCGGAAAATGATTTTTTACCGTAGGGACAAATCCCTTGCCTTCTCTTAAAAAACTTCTTATACGGCAGGTGCGGTTTGAACTACGTTCACACCCTCTATCGTATTTCCCTGCGCATCCTGCACTTCCACCATCTTGAAGTAGCTAATATCGTCCTCCAGATGATCGGAAACCTCCTTCAGTCTCTTGGCCGCCTGCGCCATGGTGGTGATGTTTGCATTCAGTTCTTCCATAGAAGCGTATGTTTCCTGCGTAGCAGCTGCATTGTCCTGAATAATTCCGGACAAGTTGGAAATCACACTCTCCACATTATTTTTGGAGGTTCCAGCCGCATCGGTATTGTTGCTGATCTCTCCTGTCTCTGCCTGGTATTTTTCCACGCCCTTGATGACGAGGCCGAACTTGTCCATGGTCTGCTTTAATTTTTCCTGCTGCTCGGAAACTGCATTGCGGACGGTATCCATGATACTAACCGACTTCACCGACTGCTCCGACAGCTCTCTGATGACCTCCTCGATGCTGGTCGCAGATTCGCTCGACTGGTTGGCCAGCTTTCGAATTTCATCCGCAACCACCGCAAATCCCTTGCCGTTTTCTCCGGCTCTGGCCGCCTCAATCGAAGCATTGAGCGAGAGGAGATTGGCTCTGCTGGCGATGTCCGTGATGATGTTGATGGCCTCTTTGATCTTCTCCGCAGACTCATTGGTCCTTGCCACCTGTTCCGCAATGCTCTCAATCGCCTCAATCGACTGGTCATTCGAATTGGAAAGTTCCCGGATAATGGCGCTCGATTCGTCGGAGGCTTTTTTCATATCTCCCGACATGGCGTTGAGATCCTCTACATTCGTCAAAATGCGCTCGATCACGCCGCCCATATCTCCCATATCATGGGTGACCGTATCGGCGATGCCGGACTGTTCGACGGCTCCCTGTGAGATGTGCTCTACCGCCTTGCTGATGTTGCCCGCCGCCTCATCGGACTGGTTGGCCACGGTGGAGAGATTCTCACTGGCTTCCAGAAGCGTTGCCATAGAAGTGCGAATTCCCTTCACCGCCTCTCTCAGCTTGAGGCGAAGCTCCCGAATGTGCCTTGCCATATCCCCGATTTCATCCGAACGCTCCATGACCTTGCGGTCCATCCGGCTGTCCAGGTCTCCCGAGGAGAGAACCACGATGTAATCCGATACCTTTTGAATCGCCTTTGACATGCGTCTGGATTCCAACACGCTGGCAATCACTCCCAGCAAGAGAACCACCAGTCCCGCCAGGATCAATTGGAAAACACTTTTCTGAATCGACTGATTCATTTTGGCTGCCGGGACCCCTGCAAAGGTCATTCCGATAATCGATTGATCGGCATTTCTGACCGGCATATAACAGACGAAGTACTTCTCTCCGTTCACCTCTCCCTTGGTGGACATATAGGTCTGACCCTTTTTTAATACCTGATCCACCACCGCCGCAGAGGCCTTGGTTCCGACGAGCCTCTTCCCGTTAGAAGCATCGACCACCGTCGTTAAGAGTCTCGTATCTCCGTAAAAAAAGGTGAGCTCATAACCGGTCGCTTCCTTCAAATTGTCGACCAGATTAAAATCTCCGGTCAGTTTCCAGTCTCCCTTATACACATCTCCCTTTTTATCCTGGTGATAATCTCCATCCGCGGAATATGCAAGGACGCCGCTAAAACCTGCCGAAACACTCTGCAAAGCCTCCTCGATGATCTTCTGCCTGATGATGCCCGCCGAAACGAAGGTGATGACGATCATCATGATCAAAAGCGGATTCACCGTCATCAGCAAAAGCCGCGCCATCATGTTCAATCTGAACTTCCCGTCCTTCATATCCTCCATCCTCCTGATTGACTCCCTGCCAGTGCAACGTAACCTGGACTTTTAAAAAAAGACATTTCGTCTCAACAAATCCTTTCATTGAAACAAAATGTCTAAGACTTCTATTTATATCGGAGCAATACAGAAAAAATGTAGAGGAAATGCGATTCTACGGAAGATTTTTTACCGCTTTTCCGTGTGTGGAATCCCCTCCTTCTTGTCCCGTCTCTTTCAGGACACCCTTAGCAGGAATCAGTTTTCGGGGATGTAGGCTCTTCTTGCCGCGCTGATCATCGGTTTCTCTTCTTCCCCTGCCTGCTCTTGCCCTTGGGCCTTCGCCGGATGTGCTGCCTCATCATCCTTTGTTCGCACATCTGCATGGTCATTCGCCAGAGGTGTCACCTCTTCCTCCGCAACCGTCGCTTCCGAACGGACGCCCACCTGCGTCGTCACTTCCTCCTGCTGTTGCTGTACAACCTGCGCCTGTTCCTCTAACGGCACCTCGTCTTGACGCAGCGCGCTCGATGCTTCCTGCTCCACCGTGGCCTCGGCATTCCCGCTCGCATAGGCAACGCCATGAAAAATACCGGCGCCCCCCAGGAGCATGAGGGAAGCGGCACCTCCCCGTATCCATTCCTTATGCCCTGTAGGTTTTAGGGCAGATCCGCCCGTACGCGCTCTTCTTTTCTCTGCGAAGTGCCCGTGAATCACCGCCTTCAGCTCCTCGCTTTTAGCCATCCTCTGTGTCTTCCTGTCTTTTATTTCGCTTTTCCTTGTCAAATCCTGTCCACCCTGACTTTCGTTATTATCGTTTTAATTATCATATTTTGCAACTTTATATAGTTTTACACAAATAAATATGATTGTCAAGACCTTTGTATTCTCGCATTTGCGTTCAGAGGATTCGTGTCCAGGCGTCTACAGGGACAGGCCTGCCAGGAAATCGATGATCAACGGAACAGAGCGGCTGCAGGAATCTTCAGTTATCCTCTTCGGATTCATCCATCTGGTAGACCGTACGTTTTCTGGCCTCCTCATCCGAAGCCAGGTACTCGTCATAGGTGGTCCGTTTGTCGATCAGGCTGCCATCCGGCAGAATCTCCATGATGCGATTGGCCGTGGTCTCTACCACCTGATGATCTCTACAGGCGAACAGCTCCACCCCCGGGAATTTGATCATCCCGTTGTTGAGGGCGGTAATCGATTCCATATCCAGGTGATTCGTTGGCTCGTCAAAGATCAGGACATTGGCACCGGAAATCATCATCTTGGACAAAAGACAGCGCACCTTTTCTCCTCCGGAAAGAACCTTCAGACGTTTCACACCGTCTTCTCCCGCAAAAAGCATTCTGCCCAGAAAGCCGCGCACATAAGTGGCATCTTTGTTTTCGGAATATCCCGTCAGCCATTCGGCGATGGTTGCATCCGAATCAAACTCCTTCGTGGAATCCTTGGGAAAATAGGACAGAGAAGTGGTAATCCCCCACTTGTACTGCCCCTCATCCGCTTCCAACTCTCCCGTCAAAATGCGGAAAAGAGTGGTCTTGGCCAGTTCATTTCCTCCCACAAAGGCGATCTTATCCTCCCTCTGCACGGTGAAGGAAATGTTGTCAAGGATCTTGACGCCATTTAACGTCTTGCTGATTCCCTCCACTTCCAATACTTCGTTTCCAATCTCACGATCCGGACGGAAATCGATATAGGGATATTTTCTGCTGGAAGGGCGGATGTCGTCCAACCTCGCCATCAACAATCTTGCCCTTGACTACAATTTGGCCACGCGGCGGGTGTGGGACATCCTGAAGATGCCCGATGCCGTGCCTGCCCCTCCCGATGTACAATCATTGCTCTTTGTCTGACATCCATCCCCTTTTGCCCCGCCCCGTTGCGGGGCTTTTTTTATCCGCCCGCCGCCCGCTTACTGCATCCCTGCCGCCCGTCCCCAGTCAGTACGGACAGCATAATCAAACCTAAACCAATTTAATCCAATTTAATCCAATCGGGAGCGATTATGACAAAAACCGTTACGTTGACTGCCGGCCACAGCAACACCGACCCGGGCGCGGTGAACGGCAGCGACCGCGAGGCGGACATCGCGCAGGATATGCGCAATATCGTGGCATCTATTTTACGCAACGATTATGGCTTGGAGGTTAAAACCGACGGCGAGGGCAAGGGAAATCTGCCGTTGCGTGAGGCCGTCAAACTGATACGCGGCTCGGATGTGGCGATTGAGTTCCACACCAAC
>ERZ772910.1813-NODE-1813-length-10456-cov-3.174599_pt1 | contig 10456 bp, 8 predicted proteins | sample MGYA00511357_ERZ772910 | MGnify/ENA primary metagenome ERZ772910 (study PRJEB29015, sample SAMEA2738096) | human oral metagenome | biome: human oral; feature: human-associated habitat; material: saliva | place: China | collected 2193 ...
TATAGTTCATTTTCCCTATGACAAGCAGGTAGATGAGCATTCCCCAGCCCACAATTTCTATTAAGGGAGCCAAGAACTCAAATAGGAACATATAAGGCATGGTCACCAGTCCCAAGCGCCCATACTTATAGTTCCACAAGTACTTGCGGTAGATCATAAAGAATTGGATCAGCCCACGCGCCCAGCGGGTGCGCTGCTTATACATAACCGAATAGTTCGGTGGCCCCTCTGTCCAACAACATGTATCGGGAATCTCCACGATGCGATAATCGTAATTGAAATCCCTCATATAGACAATCATACGAGTGACCATATCCATATCCTCGGCAAAGGACGCCGGATCATACCCCCCTGCATTGATAAGTATTTCCTTGTCAAAGAGACCTAAGCCCCCAGATATATTGGGCACTCCATTGATCACCGACCAGCCCATTTTCCCTACCAAGTAGGAACGCAAGTACTCGATTTCTTGGAAAGCGGGAAAGAAAGACTTAGGAGGGCTTACACGTACGAGCTTCCCGTCCTCCATCTCGCAACCATTGCTCATACGCAGGGTAGCTCCTACCCCTATCACTCGTACCGATGATTTGAGGAAAGGCATAATCATCCGCAACAGGGCATCCTTGGCCAAGACACAATCTACATCCGTATTGAGCATATAAGGGTACCTACAGGCATTCACCCCCGCATTGGAAGCATCGGCCTTGGTGCCTCCATTGACCTTGTCCACTACGGTAAGCTTGGCATATTTGGGGTTTTTGGACTTGAAAATGCGCTTTACGGGCGAGGCTTTGATACGCTCTATATACATAAAGGGCGTTTCTTCCAGCTCATATTCTTCTATCAGTAGCTCCAGTGTTCTGTCCTTGCTCCCATCATTGACGATAACCACCTCATACTTAGGATAGTCCAAGGAGAGCAATGAGTTCACATTGGAGATAATGGTCGTCTGTTCGTTATAGGCTGGTGCCACGATAGAAATCCCTGGTGCCAAGGGTGAGTTCCTTAGCGTAATGAGGTCTAAATCCGTATATTTCCACTTGTTATTTCGCAAGTTCTGGCGCGCCATGAGCACCTGTGCACCGATGCACAGAAGAATCATGATCGAATAGATCAATACCGATATCTGAAAAATATCATAGAGTAGTTCCATTTTCTATAGCGTTCTTTGGTTTAGAGGGTTTTCCACATGCTCGAAAGCCAAGAGTTCCTGCGGCTTGGCCTGTGCTTTTAGTCGCTCGAAGATAGCCTTTCCAGACTCCCCGAAGCACAATAGGGTATAGAGCCCTTGCATTTTTGTCTCTACATTGTGGGTGGTTACTACAGCATTCTCTACAAAAGGTAGGGAATCCTCTTGGGCAAACTCCCCTAAGGTCTTGAGGATTTCCTCCTGAATAAAAGAGGGTTGTACTGGGTATATCCCCATAAGGAAAGTAGCCGCTTCCTTGTACTGCAAGACCCCTAAGGTTCTGATAATCTGTTGGCGGAGCTTCATACCACTGCTTTCAATCATCTTGAGCAAGTAAGGAGAAGCCTCCTTCTGACCATAACACCCCATCTCGTAGACCAAGAACGACTTGAGTGCCTCACCTGCTGAGTGGTTCTGTACCCAATGGATAAAATTAGGAATCGTTTCCTCAGGCTTTTTGCTTAGTATCTCATGAATTTCGATATTATCCCATTCAGAGAATTGGTCGTCGAAATCATTATCGAAGAACTTGAAAGGATTATTCTTACTAATATATATATACAAGCTGCGGGCTTTCCTTCTCAGGATAGAGTTCTTGATGGTAGTCATAGGAATAATCACCGACTCGGCTATGACCAGGTTCAGTCCCTTTATCTTGCGCAAAGCCCTTTCTTTACGTTTTTTAGAGCCTTTGAGGAGTTCCTCTTCCCAGAATTTTTTGAGCTTGAGCTCCTCCATGAGTAGTTCATAGTTCTTCTTGTTCACCTGGGGATATGTGTCGATAATCTCCAGTATAAGGTTGGTCAGCTCTCGCTTGAATCCATTGTCATAAGAGCTAACTCCCAGATAGTTATGAAACTCACTACTGCTGAAGACCTGCTCAGTAAGGAGAATCTCTTTGATCCTTTCAAAATACTCTCGACGGAGATAGGCTACCCTTCGTTGGGTCTTACGTCGCTTGAAGTGCTTCTTGATAAGAAAAAGAATATTATACGCACATAAGCACGAGAGGATAAAAACCAAGGTGTATAATATTTTTAGGAATAAACTATTGATTTGAAACAACTCATAGTAATATTCCACATTCATTAGGAATTTTTCCATCAATTTATTTTACTTTAACGATTAAATTTCAGGGCTTTATAAGAAAATTTTAGGGCAAAAATACAACTATTTTCCAAAAAAGAAAGTGTAAAATTGTTAAACATATTATAAACTTATTTAAATAATTCAGAAATAAAAAAGAGACTGCCTCATAGTCGAGACAGCCTCTGCTTATTTAACAAAAATAATTATATGACCCCTTGGTCGAGCATCGCATGGGCTACTTTCATGAATCCAGCGATATTAGCTCCTTTTACATAGTTGATATATCCTTCTTCTTGTCCATACTTGAGGCAAGCGTTGTGGATAGACTCCATGATCTGGTGTAGCTTAGCATCTACCTCTTCTGAAGTCCAAGAAAGGTGAGCGGCGTTCTGAGTCATTTCCAAACCAGAAGTAGCTACCCCACCGGCATTGACAGCCTTACCTGGAGCAAAAGGCAACTTAGCATCTTGGAAGGCTTTGATAGCCTCAGGAGTACAACCCATGTTGGATACCTCTGCTACGAGTTTCACTCCATTAGCGATGAGTGTCTTGGCATCGTCTCCATCCAATTCGTTTTGGAAAGCACAAGGCAAGGCAATATCACAAGGGATCACCCATGCTTTTTTACCTGCGGTGAACTTACTTTCTTTCGCAAATTTTTCAGCGAAAGGTGCTACGATATTGCGGTTAGAAGCGCGGAGCTCAAGTAGGTAGTCGATCATCTCTTGAGTCATACCTCCAGGTACTTCTACACAACCGTCAGGTCCAGAGAGACCAATTACTTTAGCCCCAAGTTGGGTTGCTTTTTCTGAAGCTCCCCAAGCCACATTTCCGAAACCAGAAACTACCACACGCTGTCCCTTGATATCGCGACCGAGCTTTTTGAGCATATGATCTACAAAATAAAGAGCTCCATACCCTGTCGCTTCTGGACGGATAAGGGAGCCACCCCAGTTGATACCCTTACCGGTGAGTACCCCTGTATTGTATTCGTGTGCCAATTTTTTGTACATACCGTACATATAGCCTATCTCACGGCCTCCTACCCCTACGTCGCCCGCAGGCACATCGGTATCAGGACCTATGTATTTCCATAATTCGAGCATGAAGGCCTGGCAGAAGCGCATGATTTCCGCATCAGACTTACCAGTAGGATCGAAGTCTGATCCTCCCTTAGCTCCTCCCATAGGTAGGGTAGTAAGCGCATTCTTGAAGGTTTGTTCGAACCCTAAGAACTTAAGCATAGAAGGATTCACTGCCTTGTGGAAACGGATACCTCCTTTGTAAGGACCTATGGCAGCATTGAACTGCACACGGTAGCCAAGGTTGGATTGTACCTCTCCTTTGTCATCTACCCAATCCACACGGAAGGTATGGATGCGATCAGGCTCTACAATACGTTCGATAATTTTTGCCTTAGCAAATTCTGGGTGCTGGTTGTACACATCGTGTACTGATTCCAACACTTCATGTACTGCTTGTAAGTACTCTTTTTCTCCTGGGTGCTTTGCCTCCAATGAGACCATAATCTTTTGTACGTCCATTATTATTTTTTTTATTTAAATAGCTTAGGTTAGTCGTTAGTTATTAGGCAACCTCTGTTCACTGTTCACTGACAACTGACAAGCAAAGGTACGTATTTTTATGAGAATAAACAAGCAAAAAGACAACTATTTTCACTTTCCCTTTATTTCTGCAAGGTTGTGACATAGAAAGAGTGTGAGACCCGTTGCTTTCCTTGTCTTTCTCAAAGAGGACTCTTAGAAATAAGAGAGTATCAAAATAGTAACAAATGCAAAAGGAGAGGCATAGATAAGGCTGTCAAGCCTGTCGAGCAATCCTCCGTGACCGGGGAGGATGGTGCCACTGTCCTTCTTGCCGGCTACACGCTTGAACTTGGATTCGACTAAGTCGCCCAAAGTGCCCGCCACGACCAGTACTGCCGCAATAACCAACCACTTCCACAGCTCTTTGTTGCTATAAAGGGAAAGCCATGCTGCTACCAATAGCGCCCCTACAAAGCCTCCTACGAAGCCCTCTACAGTCTTCTTAGGCGAGACAGTGGGAAAGAGCTTGGTGCGCCCCAAAAACCTCCCTGATACATAGGCGAAACTATCACTCGCCCAGATAATCGCCAAAAGGGCTATCATAGTGTGTTGCGCCTCTGAAAAAGCCTCAGAGAACTGCCATTGGGAAAACTCCCAAAAAGCAAAAGATGCTGCCGTAATCTCTTGTTCGTTCTTGTATATCTCCACCTTATAGAGTAGGGAGATAAAGAGGCAACCGCCCCCTACATAGAGCAAGGCCAAGAGGAATTTCTGCCATTGGGTATAGCTCACCGCTTCATGCCTGTAGAGGTAGAAGCCTAAGTATACATCGGTGGAAATCACTGCCAAAAGTAGCAGGTATACGACAAAATTATTACTGAAACCCTCCATTGGGATCAGATAATTGAAGCACCACCACAAGCACAGAAAAGCCAAGTAGACGGCACTACTGGAGAGGCGTACCAACCTCTTGAATTCGTAAAGACAAATAAGTCCAAAGACAAGGAAGAGAAAGCCAAAAGCCTCAGCATTGGAGAGCATAATGGCAGTAAGGAGAAGGAATACATACAGGATTCCGGTGATACTACGCTTTAATAGTTCGTTCATTCGTTAGTATTTAGATCTTCTAAGAGAAGTAAGTAAGTGGTTCGATAACAATTCTCATAGAGAATAGAATCTTTTTCCTTAGGAGGCAAAAAAGCCCTAAGAGTACGGATATTGTTGGGGCGGTTCTGCTGTGTCTGCCTATTGAGTCCTCCCATAGCATCGAAGAGCGTGGCGACAATCTGGCTTATTTTGGCCACTACCACAAGATTCTGAGGAAGTTCGTCCAAGTGCTTCTGCCCCAGCTGTCGGGAAGAAAATAACAGAGAGCCTTCCTCGGCCACTAAGTACTCACAATCGGTGAGAAAGTGGGTAGCTTCTTGGTCATCATCGGTAAAAAAAGTATGAGGCACAGCCGAAAACAAGGCTTCTACCCGCTCATTGTGCGAGAAGACAAGGCTGTCAGCGCCCTTGTCCAAGAGTATCGTTTGTAATATATTAGGGAGCTCTATTGGATTCTCTATGTAGATAAAGACACCTCCTTTATTCTTGAAGTTGTTTACAAACGCTTCGTCAATAGGGAGATCGCTATTCTTTCCTTCGTATACTTCAGAAGGAGCTTCGGAAAAAGCTCCTTTGAATAATTTTTCAAGCCATTTCATCTACTTTAATGATTAATAATTAATGATTTATTGTTGAATGGTCATTTACCTAATAGTTGGTGCATTTTTTATAGCTTGTGCTTATTATTTAGGTAAAGTTGTGTGGGCAATAACATTTTTCACTTTTCATCCCTCACTCAAATGAGGGGGTAAAGGTAAGGAAAATAATAGAAAGAAAGAAATGTTTTATGCTTTTATTTTATTTTTCATCCTTTATGACTCCTTCCGCTCTGAATCTTTTTTAATCTCTCCTTATATGCCCTCAGGCCAAGGGATATTGCCTTACGTGCTACAATAACTATGTTCTGAATAGCAACTCAAAACACTCCTCTTATGCAGGAAAACGCTCTCGCACGTTAAAAAAGTTAATTTATAGCCAAAAACTGTTTTTTTAACACCTTATTTTTTGAAAGTTTTTGTATTTTTGCACTTTCTAAAATACAACATGGATATTCGTCTAAAGAAAAAACGCTTAAAAAACAACAACCAACTTACCCTGAATATAGGAGGCTCAAAGAGTGAGAGCAACCGACTACTACTACTCAAGCAACTCTTTCCTTCCTTAGAAATAGAAAATATCTCCCCCTCGAAGGATACAGATATGATGTCACGAGGATTGCGCCTTCTAGGAGAGGAAGGAGACGCCGGTACGGCTATGCGCTTCCTTACAGCTTACTATGCCTGCTGCACTGACCGCAAGGTGGTACTGACAGGCTCGGAGCGTATGCAACAGCGTCCTATAGGTATTCTGGTGGAGGCACTACGTCAGTTAGGAGCTTCTATCGACTACCTTTCTACAGAGGGCTTCCCTCCCCTATCCATAACAGGAAAACATATAGAAGGTGGAGAGCTGACCATCAAAGCCAATGTCAGCAGCCAATACCTCTCCGCCCTGCTCTTAGTAGGGAGCACCTTCCCCAAGGGACTCACCCTACACTTGGAGGGAGAGATCACTTCCCTACCCTACCTGAGGATGACCCTCGCCCTCTTAAACCAATTGGGGATAGAAGCAGTACTGGAGGATAATGTTATCACTGTATACCACACCCCTGAGGTAGAGGCACAAACTATCGTAGTGGAGCCCGACTGGAGCTCTGCCTCATACTTCTATAGCATGATAGCTCTCAGTGAAGTAGGCTCTTCCCTATTCCTGAATCATTATAAGAAGGAAAGCCTACAGGGAGACCGTATCTTGGCAGACATCTACCAGAGCTTTGGGGTAAAGACCATCTTCTGGAGGGATAAGATACAGCTGATCAAGGAACGAGATGATTTTTCTACTATTTTCTCCTATAACCTGATGGATTGTCCGGATATAGCTCAGACCATAGCTGTCACTTGCTTTGGCTTGGGGGTAGAGTGTTTTCTTAGTGGATTGCACACTCTCAATATCAAGGAACCCAACCGATTAGAAGCTCTCCGAGACGAGATTACGAAACTTGGTGGGGAGGTACACATCTCCCAAGGGGAAATATGGATAGGGGTTCCTCGCAAGATAGTCCGCAATGTCTCCATAGCTACCTACGGAGACCATCGTATGGCCATGGCCTTTGCCCCCCTCTGCCTGAAGGTGCCTCTTACGATCGAAAAGGGAGAAGTGGTGGAAAAATCCTACCCCAACTTCTGGACTGATTTTGAGAATATCAGCGAATAGTACTCGGTCATAATATGACGAAAAAGCTTTCGTTTGTAGCCATAATACCCCTTATAGGAAGTTACAAAAGTAGCATATTCTCCTTAAGATTTTAACTGTATTAACAAATAATTAGCAGATAAAACACTTCTCTTTTTACGCTTCTCTCTTCACTCCCCTGACTCCCCTAACAAGTATCACACTATAAAGCACACATAGCACTATAGCTAAAGCGAAAGCAGCTAAGGGCAAGGTGAAGCCTGTGGGTGTGAAGGGAAAGAGCTGGGAGAGCTTGGCCATATAGAGGTTGCGCAACCCATAGCAGAGAGACAAGGCAGCAATTATCGCCCCGATGGTGAAAAGACTGACTGCCCATTGGTAATAGCGGGCGATCTGGGCGGGCGTATAGCCTATGGAGAGCAGCGAATGGATCTGTTCCCTGTTGCGCTGCAAGACCAAATGCAGACTCAGTACCACCACTCCTACCGAGAGGATAAGGATCAAAAGGGCGATCCCTACCACTACCCAGAGAGCAGAGGAGAAAAAGAAACGCATCTTACTTAGTTCCAGCTCGTCCTTGGCTATGGTGTAGTTATGAGCCTTGAAATAAGCTAAGATTTCCTTTTGGGAAGGATCATGGAACTCTACCAAGAGGCGTGATACCTGTGAGGTAGGCGACCCATAGGTAGCGTTTGCCCAAGAGAGAAAGTCCTCAGGAACAAGAATAGAATTGATCTTGGCGGAAAAACCTACAATACGGCTGGAGAAGGTTGCTTCCTTGCCATTGCCTGAGAGGCGCAATCCGAAGGTGAACTTGTCTATCAAGCCCTTGGAGAGTACGGGTAAGCCTTGGCTCTGAGCAAAGCCAAAGTTATAAAGGGATAGGTAATTCTCAGGGATGATAATAGGCACAAAAGAGCGGGATGGATTCCACTCCCATTGGTCACTCTTGACATCGATATACTTATCGGGGATACTCTCAAAAAAAAGGTCTGTAGCGAAGAGTGGGAACTCTCCCTCACTCTCACGGGTGTAGGCCATTATCTTGAAGGTAGCCACTGAGAAGGGCGCCATACTCTTGACAAAAGGTTCTTGTCGTAAGGATTCCTGCTCGGCTGGGGTAAAGTAAATCATCTCCTTCTGGAGGGAGCCTATGGCGGAGATAGGTTTGGTCACCACGGCATAGTTGCTTGAGAAAATATCCGTCTGCTCCTCCAGCAAGGGCTTTACATCCCTATAGAGCTGCCAGATACCTCCGAGCAATACCACAGCAACCATCAGGGCAAAAGCATAGCCCAAGAGCTGTCCCTTGGGGAGGGTCTTTCGTTGGAGCTTATAGAGCATACTTTAGGTATTTAGAGCTGTAATACTTGGTCATAATTAAGTAAGTCATTGACCTCCAAGGAGGTCATAAGTAAGGTAGCGCCTCTCTGGGAGCATTCTTCCTGTAAGAGCTCACAGAGCAGATGGGTATTTGCCTCGTCCAAATGGCTGAAAGGTTCGTCCAAGAGGAGCACCTCGAAGGGCTGGGCTAAGGCACGCAGGAAGGCCACACGCTGGCGCTGTCCTAAGGAAAGAGCTGCTAAAGGGGTATCCACCTTATGAGCAAGCCCCACCCGCTCCAGCAGTTGGCTGACTTGCTCAGAGGAAAAGTAACCCGTCAACCGGTTCTTGAGCTGTATATTCTCCTTGGCTGTTAGTGAGGGGAAGAGACGCAGGTCTTGGAAGAGGTAACTTAGCTTGTTTCTCCGGTACGAGAAGAGGTCTTTGGGGCAAGCCACTCCATCGTAGGTAATAGTACCCTTGTAGGTGTCTCGATCCCCATAGATAAAACTCAAAAGAGAGGTCTTTCCCCTACCCGACTGAGCACGGATAAGATAGCGCTTGGCTGGAGCAAAGACGACCTCCTCCCTCAGATAGATATCCGAGGGATGTAGCTCGGCCTCTTCCATATAAGTAGGCTTGAGATGGCGTAGAACGAGTTCCATTATTGCTTATTCTTCATCTTTTTCGATTATGATATCTTCGTCCGTTGCGGAATCCTCTTCATATACTCCATCGTCTTCGGTGGCCTTATCCTCTTTGTTGGCTTTAGTTGTATCGACCTGCTTGGCAAACTGAAGAAAACTATAGAGGCTGTTGCGCTTCACATTCCTCATATGATAGATAAGGGTAGCGGTGTTCTTCTTAGCATCAGCTTTGATTTCCAAGTTCTTAGAATGGTCTATCATCCACTGAAGAGAAGCCTCGTTGCGGGAACGTTCGTCGGCCTTCATTGCCCTCTTGAACACGGAGGGATAGTCATCCATATTCAAGTTAAAAAATCCATAGAAGGTATTCTTACTTGCCTGTGAGGCCAAGGAACTACTATAGGCGTTATTTTTGCGTTTCCCAGCGAGGAAGGCATCTACCTCATCGGAGGAGTTGCTTATGAAAAAGGCCTTGTCGTTGTAGGCAAAATATACATTTACAAAGAAGAAACTGAGGCTATAGCGGTCACCATCTTTGGTAAAGGATCCCTCTTCAGCGACCATTTTGTCCAAGATTTTTTTATCATTGACCTCAAAACAAGCGCCTACTACTGGAATAGGGATACTCATACCTGTCTCGAAGTCCTCCAAGGCTATGACGAAACTACCCCCAAAGAGGTTCAAGAGGTTATCCAACTGAAGGTCTTTCTTAGCAAGCCACTCCTTGATATCGGCTTCTTTGACGAGTTCGGGTTCTGCTTCCTTGAGGAACTCATAGTAATGCTTCACATTGAGCGCCCCTGTGATTGCCATAGGCATTTTCTCTGGGAAATGCTTGAAAAGCTTTTTGTTAAAAGAGGCATCTCCTATATGGTGTTTGTCTAAGAGCTTTTGGTATTTTTCGTTGTATAGGGTACGGGCTGAAAGGGCTATTGCCTCTTTTTGGAAATCCAAAGTAGCATAGAGATAAGTACCCTGTTGTAGGTTGAATAGCGAGGGGGAAAGGGCGGCAGTGGAGGGGAGCTTCTCATCTAAGGTTGCGTAAGCAGATGCTACATTGACCCATATACTGATGTCCTTCTGATCGTGAAGGAAGTCTCCAAAACCACTAAGTGCTGTGATTTGCTTTTTAGCCTCCAAGGAACGGAGTTGCTTGGCCTTCAGGAAGGTTTGCAAGCCTGAGGAAGACTCTCCCTTGTCGTCCTCTGCCCCCAGAAAGAGCACTTTGTCATCATCCCAACTCAATGTATACTTACCCTCAGATAGGTTCAGCAACTTATAGCCACCTTCCTCGGTAAGGTTCTTTTCCTCTTTAGCCAAGG
>ERZ772910.1815-NODE-1815-length-10451-cov-8.506541_pt1 | contig 10451 bp, 9 predicted proteins | sample MGYA00511357_ERZ772910 | MGnify/ENA primary metagenome ERZ772910 (study PRJEB29015, sample SAMEA2738096) | human oral metagenome | biome: human oral; feature: human-associated habitat; material: saliva | place: China | collected 2193 ...
GCGCGGCTTCCGAAGAGGGCCTGGTCGCCGGCGGCGGCGTCGCCCTGATCCAGGCTGCCGCCGTGGCGCTGCCCAAGCTCGACGCTCTCACCGGCGACGAGGCGACCGGCGTGAACATCGTGCGCCTGTCCGTCTCCGCTCCGCTCAAGCAGATCGCTGAGAACGCGGGCGTCGAGGGCGGCGTGGTCGCCGACCGCGTTGCCAACATGGAACCCGGCCACGGCCTGAACGCTGCGACCGGCGAGTACACCGACCTCATGGCCGCTGGTATCTCCGACCCGGTCAAGGTCACCCGTTCCGCGCTGCAGAACGCCGCGTCGATCGCGGGCATGTTCCTGACGACCGAGGCCGTCGTCGCCGACAAGCCGGAGCCCCCGGCTGCCGGTGGCGACGACGCGGGCGCTGGCATGGGTGGCATGTACTGAGCCGCGCAGCGCTGAGCTGATACGCCTGGGGGCGGGACCTGTGAGGGGTCCCGCCCCCGACGCATCTGCGGATTCGCATCGGCTGGTGAGGCCGACGCATGGGGGCGGTCGGACCGGCGCGCGGACTCAGGCGTGCTGCTACACGAACAATCCCATCGAGTGGGTCTCCGCATCCGAGTAGGTGGTAGCCGCATCCTGCAACTGCGACGAGATCTGGTCGAGGGTGTCGTGCGTCTGCGTCTGAATGGCCTCCCACTGACTGATCGTCGTCTCGAAGTTGATCTGTGCGCCGCCGGTCCAGGAGTCCTGGAGGCCTAGCAGCTGTGTCATGAGGGTGTCGACTTCGGTGCGGATCGTGGCTGCGGTTGCGCAGGCCTGAGCGGATGCTGTCGAAATTTCCTCGGCGTCAACGGCGTAAGCGGTCATGATGTCACTCCTTCGTGGGGCCCTGGGTGGGTCCGTCGCGCTCAACGCTAGACGCAGGCTGGTAGGGGAGTCGAGGCATAATCGTGGGCCTGTGGATAGCGGGACGACACGACGCACCCCTGTGGATAATCGAGGTGTGGGCGTGTCCCTGTGGATCCACGACGCCCGGCGCACCGCAGGGTACGCCGGGCCGTGAAACGCGCGTGAAACGAACTCAGTCGGCGTTGGGGAGATCCAGGGACTCCACGGCTGATTCAAGGGAGGACGTAGTCTCCACGTCCTCGCCCGAGTACAGTGGCTCCTCGATTTTGCGCGGCAACACGCCGGTCGATGTCACTTCATTGTCGGCGGAGTGGACCGGAATGCGCTTCTTGATGGAACGGCGCTTGATGATGAGCGTGCCGGTCGAGGTGACCGCCCCCTCCTGGGCCTCGTCCGTGTCATCCGAATCATCCGGATCGTCGGTGTCGTCGGCCTGGGCGGCCTCGCACAGCTGCGCCTTATCGCGCTCGAGACGCGTCAGCTCGACCTCGAGGTTCGCGCGGGCGGTGTCCTCCCATGCGGAGCCGAGGGGGGACTGGTAGATGGTCTCGTAGCTGAGCAGCTTCTTGACCAGGGCGATACGGGCCTTGATGAATTGCAGGTCGTCCAGCTCGACGAGTTCGGCACGCAGCGCAGTGCGGATCTTCTTATACTCCTGCGGGCTACAGGACAGGCCCGCCAGGTCAGCATCCACGAGGACCTGCGCGTCGAAATCCGTCCGCGGTGCGCGGTGGCGCGTCACGAAGGCGATGAGTTCGTCGACGCGCGCCACGACCTCGTCAGCGACACCGAGGCTGGTGAGGCGACTATGTGCGTGCTCGATACATCGGGTCGCGGCGAAGTTCGCCTGAAAGCCGCCGAGCTTGATCTCAAGGGCCTTGTTGAGGAAGGCGCCGTGGTACCACGCTGCGACGCGCAGGATGTCAGGGTCGTGCGCGGAGGAAGCGATTTCGTCGATATGGGTCAGCGTGTTCATGAGCCGACGCAGATTGTGCAGCTGACGGTTGGGTGCGTTCCAACGCTGCATGAGGTCTGCGCCCTCATGTTCAAGGTCTGTTTCGGCAGCAGTCGCGCCGATTTGCTGCATGGCGTCGACGAACGACGTCAGCAGCCACTGAGGTGCTTGTGCACCCATGGGCCACTCTCCTAGTTGAGGAATACCCGAGCCATGCTAGTGCGCTTTTTCCTCGCGGTCACGTTCGCGAGTAAGGAACCGAGCACAATTCGTGCGGTTCTTTCGAAACTGTCAGCTGGTGAACGGTAGAGATTGAGGGGAAAAGTAGCTGTCGCTCCATTCATCGTTATGTCGTTCACGCCATCGGCAGTTCGATGCGGACGGTGAGGCCCCCGCCTTTGGTTTTCGTCAGGGAGGCGTTTCCTCGGTGCGCGGCTAGGATTCCGGAGACGATGGCCAGTCCCAGGCCGGATCCGCCCGAGCGCCGGTTGCGCGAGGAGTCAGCCCGGTAGAAGCGTTCGAAGACGCGTCCGCGGTCGGTTTCATCGATGCCGGGGCCGTGGTCGCGCAGTTCCACGATGGCGGTGTCGCCGCTGCGACCGAGCGCGATTTCGACGGGTGAACCGTCCGGCGTGTAGCGCACGATGTTCCCGATGAGGTTGGTGAAGACTTGGGAGATGCGGTCGCGGTCGGCGGGAACGATCAGGGTCATCGGGGGAGTGCGACCGTTGATGCCGGTGAGTCCGACGGTGCGCGTGGGGTCGAGCGCCTGCAGGTCGAAGACCGCGTTGTCAGCTAGCTTGACCAGATCAATGTCGGAAATGTCGAGTGGGCGTCCCTCGTCGAGCCGGGCGAGAGTGAGGAGGTCTTCGACCAGGGTGGCCATGCGGGCAGACTCTGAGCCGATGCGGCCCATGACTTCGTCGATGCGTTCGGCAGGCACGCCGCCCATTGAGTACAGCTCGCAGTATCCGGAGATCGCTGCTAGAGGGGTGCGCAGCTCGTGGGAGGCGTCGGAGACGAAGCGTTTGATCTTTCGCTCCGAGGCCTGACGTGCCTCGAAGGATTGCTCGACCTGGGTGAGCATAGAGTTGAGTGAGAGAGACAGGGAGCCGACTTCGGTTGTGGGCGGGTGGGGGGTGAGGCGCTTGGTGAGGTCGCCGGCGGCGATCTTGCCGGCGGTGGATTCGATGGAGCGCAGCGGTAGGAGCGCGCGTCGTACGAGTACGTGCCCCGCCCAACCGCCGATGATGACGATAATGAGGCCGGCGACGGTGAAGTACGAGGCCGTGGTGCGCAGGGTGTGCTGGACGTCGGATAGGGGGAGGGCGATCGTCATGTATCCGGAGAATAATCCGGTGTCTTGGTCGTAGACGGGGACGACGAGTGCGCGCCAGCCGAGTCCGGTCTTTGAGGAGGGGACTGTGACGGGCAGCGTGCGGAAGGAGGAGATGGGCGCGGAGGACGTATCGATCAGCTGGGGCAGGATGGGTGTGCCCGACGCTTTGAGTGTGTCCTCCGAGTAGAGGTAGCGATCCTGGCCATCCGCGTCGTGAATATGGACGTAGTAGAGAGTGGGGATGGCACCCTGGCCGTCGGCGGCGAAGGTGGCTGATGAGGCGGAGATCTGGATCGTGTGCGCGGTCGCGATGAGCTGGTCGTCGATCTGCGAGGTCAGGTGGCGCTGCAAGAGGCCAATCATGACGGTGCCGGACAGTGAGAGTCCGACGGCAAGCAGGAACGTGATGAGCGTAACGAGCTGTGAGGCGAGGGGTTTGGTGTCCCACCAGGCCTCGACACGTTGAGCCAGACTGGGGTGCACGTTACTCCTCGGCACGCAGGATGTAGCCGACGCCTCGCTTGGTGTGGATGAGTTCACCGGAGGCGCCCTCGACGGCGAGCTTGCGTCGCAGGTAGGAGATGTAGGACTCGACGATGGCGACCTCGCCGTCCCAGTCGTATTCCCACACGTGGTCGAGGATCTGCATCTTGGACACGACGCGCCCGGCGTTGATAACGAGGTAGCGCAGGAGCTTGAACTCGGTGGGGGACAGGTCGATCTGGACTCCGGCGCGTGTCACTTCGTGGGCGTCCTCGTCAATAACGAGGTCACCGACACGCAGGAAGGCGTCGTCCTCCTCGGCACCCATGGTGCGGCGCAGGATGGCGCGGATGCGGGCGACGACCTCTTCGAGGCCGAAGGGCTTGGTGACGTAGTCGTCGCCGCCGACCGTTAGGCCCTGGATCTTGTCGCGCATGTCGTCGCGGGCGGTGAGGAAAAGGACGGGGGTCGTGATGCCGGCGTCGCGCAGGCGGCGGGTGACGGTGAAGCCGTCCATGTCGGGGAGCATGACGTCGAGGACGATGAGGTCGGGGCGCGAGGCCTGGGCTTCGTGAAATGCGCCGCTGCCGTCTTCGGCGGTGACGACGTCGAAGCCTGCGAAGCGCAGGGAGGAGGCGAGGAGGTCGCGGATGTTGGGTTCGTCGTCAACGACGAGCAGTTTTGCCTCTGTTCCGGTGGTGGTCATGGGTGTAGTGTCCTGCACGATGCTGAATGTTTCCTGATAGTTGGGTGGGAGAATCGATTGTTTATTTGGTCACTGATTCTGTTGCGGTAATGGTATTTGCAACAAGGAGGAGCGCGGATGAATCGTGCAAGAATTGAAGCATGTCATCCCGAAGTACAGTGGACATCCTGTCTCCCGCAGGTGTCGAATTCCAGCACGTATCTCCCACACTCGCCGCCCTGCGCCTGGGCAATGCCCTTGCCCTGTGCGGCATGATCTCGGCGCTCGTCCTCATCGTTGACATCGCCGCACTGTGGTGGCTCATGCTCGTCCCCGCGGTCATCGCCCTGCTGTGTCTGTGGTTGGTCCCCGCCCAGGTGCGAGCCCTGCGCTACGCTCTGGCCGAAACCGACTTTGTGATCCGCCGCGGCGTCATTAACCGCTCGCTCACGATGGTCCCTTACGGTCGCATCCAGTACGTTGACATCCACCAGGGTCCCGTCCTGCGCTTCATGGGCATCGCCACGATCAAGCTCTCGACTGCCAGCGCCCAGACCGACGCGACTCTCAGCGGCGTTTCCGTCGCCGATGCGGTAGGCCTGCGTGACGTCCTGGCCGAGCGCGGTTCCGCAGAGCTGATGGGCCTATGAGCAAGGATCTGTCCGCTGACGGGGTCGCCCCCGAGGAATGGAAGCCGCTTCACCCGCTGACCTACCTGCCCCGCGTTCTCGGATCAGTGACGGGCATTATCGGTGCAGTGACCCTGTCGAACGCGTCGGCGCTCGCGGCGTGGCTGTCGGGTGAGACGCCGACGGACATCGAGAGTGGGCTCATTTTCCTTGGCCTCGCCGCTATCGCTGTGGTGATCCTGGCTGTCTCTGGCCTCTACAGCTATCTGGCCTGGAGAATGACGCGCTACGCGGTGACCTCGACGGCTGTGTGGTACCGCGCGGGTATCTTCATGCGCACCCAGCGCCACGCGCGCCTGTCGCGCATCCAGACGGTGAACGTCTCCTATTCGCTCCTCGGCCGCATCGTTGGCCTGGGGTACCTCGACATCGAGGTCGCCGGCGGCCAGGACTCGAGCATCAAGCTCGGCCTGCTCACGAGCCGCCGCCTCGAAGAGCTGCGTGCCCTCCTGCTTGCCCTGGCCTCGGGCGTGATTGACGAGGCCGTGGATCCCAACGCTGATGCCGTGGCCTTGACCGTGGGTCGCCGCTCCGGCACATTCCCGCTGGAGGCTCCCGAGCGTCGCGTCTTTCAGGTCGGTGGCGTCAAGCTTCTGGCTTCCATGCTGGCGACCGTCGACAATGCCGTGGCGCTGTTCTTCGGTGTCTTCCTGCTCGGCTTGAACGGCTTCCTGGTCGGAGTCGTGGGCGTGACCTCGCTCATGAGCTTCTTCGGTATTCTCGCGGGTGCGCTCAGTCTCCTAGCGGGCGTCTGGGCGCGCTTCGACCGCGAGTTCGGTTTCACGGCGTCCATCGCGGCCGACGGCGTGCACATCAGCCGAGGCCTGACGGCCCAACGCCAGGTGACGATTCCCCCGGGGCGTATCCATGCCATCGAAGTGACCCAGCCCCTGATCTGGCGGATCTTCGACTGGTACCGCGTGGAGATCACGCAGGCAGGTAACGCCGCCCACACCAAGGATGAGAAAAACAAAGGCATGCGGGTCGACGTAGCCTCCGACGTGCTGCTGCCCGTCGGCAGTCGCACCGAGGTCCTTCAGGCGATCGCTATTGCTATCCCCGACCTGGGGGTCGATGACGCGACGGGCTTCATCGAATCCCTGCGCGCCGGCATGCGCGAGGACCGTTGGATGACCCCGATCCCGCGCAGCGCGCGCATCCTGGACCCCCTGGAGTACAACCGCCGCGCCTTCGGCCTGACCGACGCGGTGTTCGCGATCCGCGACGGGTTCTTCAACCTGAGCTTCTCGATCATCCCGCTCACGCGCATCCAGTCCGTGTCCGTGCGCCAGGGGCCGGTCCAGCGCTGGCGTGGCGTGGCCTCCGTCCAAGCCGAACTCGTCCCGGGTCCGGTAGTCTCCATGGCCGAGCACGTCGATGCCGAGCGTGCCCTGCAGCTGTGGGCCGACCTGTCCGCGGCCTCGAAGGTCCGCCGCGAAGCCGAGAAAAGCGAGCGCTGGCTCTCCCGTGTCACCGAGGTTGTCGAGGCAACCACAGGCGACGCGAGCGACAAGTAGGACGCGGATCGGCGACAATATGACCATGAGTACCCCCGGACGCCTCGGCATCGGCATCATCGGCATGGGCCACGTCGGCCCCGTCATTGGCTCCGCTCTGCGCGCCGTCGGACATCAGATCGTCGCCGTCTCCGCGTCCTCGGACGCCTCGCGCGAGCGGGCCGACGCGATGTTGCCTGGAGTGCCGCTCGCCTCCCCCGAGGAGGTTGTGCGGCGCTCCGAAGTCGTCATCCTGGCCGTCCCCGACGACCAGATCGGCCCCCTCGTCTCCGGACTCGCCGACCTCGGCGCGTGGCAGACCGGGCACATTGTCATCCACCTCTCCGGTGCCTCGGGTACCGCCCTGCTGGCCCCGGCTTCGACCGCCGGAGCGATCCCCCTGGCCATCCACCCGGCGATGACCTTCACGGGGACCAGCGTCGACGTGGCGCGCCTGGTCGGCACCCCCTTCGCGGTCACGGCTGCCGCCCCCTTCCTGCCCATCGCCCAGGCCCTCGTCGTCGAAATGGGCGGTGAACCCGTCGTCGTCGCCGAGGAGGACCGCCCCCTCTACCACGCGGGCCTCGCCCACGGTGCCAACTTCATCGCCGGCATCACCGTGCAGACGACGCGCATCCTCGCCGCGGCTGGCATCGATAACCCTGCCCTGTACGTGCGGCCCCTCCTCGAGGCCGCCCTCGACCGTGCCCTCACCGAGGGCGTCACCGGCATCTCCGGACCCGCCGCCCGCGGCGACGCCGGTACCATCGCCGCCCACGCCTGCTGCCTCGCCTCTCGCGAGGAACTTGCGGGAGAGCGAGACACCTACGCGGACATGACCCGCGCCCTCACGCGCCTCCTGCGCGAGGCCCGGCTCCTCGACGAACGCGCCGCAACAGCCGTCGAGGCAGCCCTCCTCGACCCCGGCGCGTAACCTCCCCCTGTGGGAACGATCCCGCGCGACTCAGCCCAGGCCTCGTCCATAACGCAGGCGTGAGGATAGCGACTCTATTTCGCGTCGGCAGGTCAATATTTGCAAGAATAGAAATATGATCCACCGTCCCATCCTGACACACACGCGCGCCCAACTGGCCGAGGCACTGACGAAGCTGCCCGGCACGAAGGCACTCGTCATGACCATGGGTGCCCTGCACAACGGACACCTGCAGCTCGTGCGCGAGGCGCAGCAGCTCGCTGACCACGTCATCGTCACGATCTTCGTGAACCCGACGCAATTCGCGCCCGGCGAGGACTTCGACGCCTACCCGCGCACCCTGGACGCGGACATGGACGCGCTCGAGACGGTCGGTGCCGACCTTGTGTGGGCGCCCGCACCGCAGGACGTGTACCCGACCCCCGTGACCGTGTCGATTGGCCCGGGTCCCATCGCGCGCGTCCTCGAAGGAAAGACGCGTCCTACGCACTTCGCGGGCGTCGCCCTCGTGTGCTCCAAGGTTGTCAACCTCGTACGCCCCGACGTGGCCCTCTACGGGCAGAAGGACGCCCAGCAGCTGGCCGTCCTGCGCACCGTCTTCGCCCAGCTTGACATCCCTGTGCGCGTCCACGCCGTGCCGATCGTGCGCGCCGAGGACGGCGTGGCCCTGTCCAGCCGCAACCAGTACCTCAGCGATGACGAGCGTACCCGCGCCCGTGCGCTGTCCCGCTCGCTGCGCCGCGGCATTGAGGCCGCCGAGGCCGGGGCCGAGCCTGCGGCCATCGTGGCGCAGTGCCGCGCGGTCATCGAGGCCGAGGACGGCATTGACTTGGACTACATCGCGCTCGTCGATGCCGGGACCTTTGAGATCCTCGCGGGTACCGAGTCCGTGCCCGTCGGTGAAGGAACGGGCGCGTCCACCGTGGCAGCCGACGGCACGCGGCAGGGACGCCTCCTCATCGCCGCCAAGGTCGGCACTACCCGCCTCATCGACAACATGGAGGTGGCGCTGCACGCCGCCCCCTGTTCCTGCTCCACCCACACGGGGGACCTCGCATGATGGAAATGACCCGCGAGATGGCGATCGGCAAGATCCATCGCGCCGTTGTCACCGGCGCCGACCTGCACTATGTCGGCTCAATCACCGTGGACGAGGATCTGCTGGACGCCGCGAACATCGTACCCGGCCAGAAGGTTGACATCGTCAACGTCAACAACGGCGAACGCCTGTCCACCTACACGATTGCCGGATGGCGTGGCTCTGGCACCATCCAGCTCAACGGTGCGGCCGCCCACAAGGTAAATGTCGGCGACCTCGTCATCATCATGGCCTACGCCCAGGTGCCCGAGTCCCTCGTGCGCCAGGTCAAGCCCTCCGTCGTCTTCGTCGACGAGGCCAACCGGATCGTCAGCGCCGGTGACCACGCGGGCACCGTCCCCGAAGACTCCGAGCGCGCCCGCGCGCTGGGCCTGAAGAGTTCCGGCGTCTAACCGGGACGCAGTGCTAGCGTCCACACGCCTGAGTGGACGCTAGTCGAGGCCGTGCGTATCCGGATAGGTTGCGCGCACGCGGATAGGTTATACGCATCCGGATAGGTTATTAACCTATCCGGATGTTCGTTACCTATCCGGATGCGTGTTGCTGCCCGCAGACGGCAGCTACAACATGCGCTGGATTGTGGCCACAACGTGCGCCAGTAGCATCTGACCAGCGCCAATGCACTGGCTGCGCCAGCATGGCGAGCAAACCCCTTCGTAGGGGCACACCCCGACGCTCGCGCGCCTGCGTGACCTGCTCAACCGGGCCACTGCCTCGTCGCCTCCTCAGAACCCGCTACGATAGGCGCATGACTGATTCTTCTTCCACCCCCACGCAAGCACCCGCCGACGATACCCCCGAGCAGGTCAAGGTCCGCGCGGCGAAGCGCGAGCGCCTCATGGAGGCGGGCATCCCCGCCTACCCCGTGCTCCTGCCTATTACGACGACCATCAAGAAGGTGCGCGAGCAGTACTCCCACCTTCAGCCCGGTGAAGAGACCGAGGATTACGTGGGCCTGGCGGGCCGCGTCGTCCTTGCTCGCAACGGCGGCAAGCTCTGCTTCGCGACCCTCATGGACGGCGAAGGCAACAAGATCCAGGTTATGCTCTCCGCCGCCTCGGTCGGTGCCGAGTCCCTGGCCGCCTACAAGAACGACGTCGACCTGGGCGATCACCTCTTCGTCCACGGCCGCGTGATCTCCTCGCGCCGCGGCGAGCTGTCGATCTTCGCGACCCCCGCCGAGGTCACGCCCGAGGCGCAGGCCGAGTACGACGCCGCGCCCACCGCGCTGCCCGCCCCGGACGCCTCCTGGGCCATCGCCTCCAAGGCGCTGCGCCCCCTGCCCAAGACCTGGACCACCGAGGACGGCGAGGAGATCACCCTGTCCGAGGACCAGCGCATCCGCCGCCGCGAACTCGACCTGATCACGCGACCCGCCGCGCGCGACATGGTCCGCATCCGCGCGGCTGTCAACCGCTCGCTCCGCGAAAACTTCTTCCGCCGCGACTACATCGAGCTCGAGACGCCGATGCTGCAGATGATCCACGGTGGCGCTGCTGCCCGCCCCTTCACGACGCACATGAACGCGCTCGATACCGAGCTCTACCTGCGCATCGCGACGGAGATCTACCTCAAGCGCGCGGTCGTCGGCGGCGTGGACCGCGTCTTCGAAATCAACCGCAATTTCCGTAACGAGGGCATGGACTCCTCCCACAGCCCCGAGTTCACGGCGCTGGAGGCCTATGAGGCCTACTCGGACTACAACGGCATGGCCGACCTGACGCGCGACCTCATCCAGCAGGCTGCCCGCGACGCCTTCGACCTGTCCGAGGGCGAGGAAATCGTGCGCCTGGCGGATGGCACCGAGTACGACCTGTCGGGCGAGTGGGATCGCATCGACCTGTACGGCTCCACCTCCGAGGCCCTGGGCGAGGAGAT
>ERZ772910.1817-NODE-1817-length-10438-cov-7.107869_pt1 | contig 10438 bp, 9 predicted proteins | sample MGYA00511357_ERZ772910 | MGnify/ENA primary metagenome ERZ772910 (study PRJEB29015, sample SAMEA2738096) | human oral metagenome | biome: human oral; feature: human-associated habitat; material: saliva | place: China | collected 2193 ...
AAGTTTTTAAATAGCAAAAGTTTATGCACGAACATATAGATAACTATACTTATCTGACGCAAGCACCAGTTCATCGAGTCATTATCACGATGGCTATACCGACTATTATCTCAATGCTTGTGACGGGATTATACAATATTGCCGATACGTTTTTTGTTGGTAAGATTGATACACAAGCAACTGCAGCGGTGGGAATAGTATTCTCACTAATGTTTTTTGTGCAAGCAATGGGCTTTTTCTTTGGGCATGGTTCGGGCAATTATATCTCTCGTGAGTTGGGGGCACGTCGCCATGAGAACGCTGTGAAAATGGCTTCAACAGGTTTTTTTAGCTCGTTCTTTTTCGGATTAGTTATCCTTGTTCTTGGTGAAATATTTCTTACACCACTCTCTCTGATGCTTGGTAGTACAGCTACCATCCTTCCTTACACAGAAGACTATATGCAAGTCATCCTACTTGGTGCACCTTTCTTGACATCATCACTTACTTTAAACAACCAGATGCGATTGCAAGGAAACGCCAACTTTGCGATGTATGGTATTGTGACAGGTGCTATTTTAAACGTACTTCTTGACCCTTTCTTTATCTTTACTTGTGGTCTGGGAGTTAGTGGAGCAGCTTGGGCAACAGTTGTAGGACAGGTTGTTTCCTTTGTCATACTTTTCTTTATGGCGCGTAGGGGAGAAAATATAGCTATTCGTTTTCGTAATTTCTCGCCCTCAATACAGAAGTATAAGGAGATATTCTATGGGGGTAGTCCTTCCATGATGAGGCAGGGCTTGGCATGTGTTGCAACTATGTCATTAAACTTTGCAGCTGGTGCTTATGGTGACTCGGCTATCGCAGCGATGAGTATTGTTAGTCGCATAGCAATGCTTTCTTTCGCTGTTGTGATTGGATTGGGTCAGGGGTTTCAGCCCGTCTGTGGCTTTTGTTATGGAGCAGGCTTATACGACAGGTTGAAGGAGGCCTATAAGTTTACTGTAACTATTGGTACGATTTTTCTTATTGTGTTAGCTATTATTGGCTGGATGATAAGCGGAACGTTGATAGGTGTCTTCCGTGATGACCCCGAGGTGATTGCTATTGGTGTTGTAGCCTTGCGATGGCAGCTTTGTGTTTTTCCTGTTAATGCTCTTATTTTGGCAAGCAATATGCTTGCTCAGACCTGCCGTAAGCCGTGGCGTGCGAACTTTTTGGCAGCAGCCCGACAAGGTTTGTTCTTTATTCCGTTGATATTTATTCTTCCATCTTATTTTGGACTGTTAGGTGTTGAGATGTGTCAAGCCGTCAGTGATGTGCTCTCTTTCACGCTTACAGTACCGATTGTTATTTACACCTTCCGTGAGTTTACACGTGAAGCAGCAGCAAAGAAAACAACAGTATGAGTACACTTTATATTAAAAATATGGTTTGTGATCGCTGTAAAATGGCTGTTAGCCAAACTTTGCAGCAGGTTGGACTACACCCCCAAAAGGTTGAATTAGGTGAGGTTAGTATTGAGGAAGACCCTTCTTCTGTCCAACTTTCTACCCTTCGGACAGCCCTTAAAGAGCTTGGTTTCGAACTTCTTGACGACCGTCGTCAGCAAACTATCGACCATATCAAGTCTGCTTTAATCAGACTTGTACATTACCATGATAATCAAAGTTCAACTAATCTTAGTGATTATCTGTCATCTGAACTTCGTCAAGACTATAGTGCGCTTTCAAAACTCTTCTCTGAGGTCGAAGGAAAGACTATCGAAAGATATTATATTGAGTTGCGTATAGAACGAGTGAAAGAGTTCATTCGTTATGATGAGTTGACTTTGACGCAGATAGCGCTTCGTATGAATTACTCTTCTGTGGCTTATCTTTCCAGCCAGTTTAAGTCTGTGACAGGTATGACTCCCAGTCAGTTCAAGGGGATGAAAGATAATCTTCGAACGTCCTTAGATAAACTTTAGGCTGCTATTTACAAAGTTAAGTCTACTGCTTATAGGTGGAATATAATTTTTGTTCTTACTTTCGGGATGGAAAATAGACAGATGTTAGGAGGAGAGTGAGCATATGTTTAATGATGCAAAGAAGAATATTTTGTTGTAATATTTTACTCATCATATTTTAATAGAGCACTAATAGCGTTTCAATTAAGCCTTAATTGTCTTCTTAAAGACGCCCTTTAGGAAGCGAACTAACGCCCTTTTGAACCCTTGTTGAGCACCTTTTGAAATGCAATTTTGTAACTAATTGATTTGCTGTCAGTTATAAACTCGACTTTTATACCTATCTTTTAGCATTATTCTAAGACTTTAGTTTGAAATTATGTAATAATTTTTCAATACTTGGATGATGATATTTCAGACTCTTTTCTTACCATGTTATGAATGAACTTCTTGTAGAACCGATGCGAGAAGTTATAATCTTTATCCATAATTCTATAAGACATGATAGATAATATATGTGTAACTTTGCAAACGATAAGAAGAAAATAGAATAGTAATCACATAATATTAATAGAAAGGAAAGACTTATGAAAAAGAATGTTTATGCAGTAAGTGGTATGAAGTGTGTACATTGTAAGGCAAATGTTGAGAATGCCTTAAAAGCACTCAATGGTGTAGTGTCTGCTGAAGCTAATCTTGAAGATGCTAATGTCACAGTAGAATATGACGAAAGTAAGGTTAATCCTTCTGAAATCAAGGAAGCTGTAGACAACAGCGGACGCTATGAGCTGAGTCTGTAACAGCTTATTTATGCTCTTTTCATTTGTAGAATCCTTCCCCTTCGTTGGTAAGGGGAAGATAAAAATAGTATCATTATGAAACAGACAATTCCAGTTATAGGTATGGCTTGTTCCTCCTGTTCAGCCAATATAGAGAAGAAGTTGAATACACTCAAGGGTGTTAATTCTGCTTCTGTTTCGCTACCTGGTCGTTCAGCCTTGATTGATTTCAATCCTCAGGTAATCTCACTTGAGAAGATGAAGGCTGAAATCAATGCACTCGGATACGATTTGGTAATAGATAAGGAGACGTCGGTAGAAGAAATAGAGAAGCGTGAGTATGTACTCCTAAAGCGTAAGACTGCGTTGTCATGGTTGTTCTCAATAGCTGTGATGTGTGTGTCTATGCGATGGATAGACTTGGGTTCTCGTGATATTACCAATCAGGTTGCATTATTGATAGCCTTGGCAAACATGCTTTATTGCGGTCGCCAGTTCTATGTATCTTCGTTTAGACAGTTGCGTCATGGCAGTGCAAACATGGATACATTGGTGGCTTTGTCTACGGGTATTGCCTTTCTTTTCAGTACGTTTAACACGTTTTGGGGAGATGCCGTATGGGCAAGTAGGGGAGTTGTATGGCACACCTACTTTGATGCTTCAGTAATGATTATAACCTTCGTTCTGACTGGTAGACTGTTAGAAGAGAAGGCTAAAGACGGTACGGCATCTTCTATTCGTCAGATGATGGGTATGGCTCCGAAGACAGCACATATCGTTGATGGTGACAAGATAGAGGAGGTTCCACTCTCAACCATTGAGGTTGGGGATGTTTTGGAGGTTCGCCCTGGTGAAAAGGTACCTGTAGATGGTGAGGTGATTTGGGCAGAAAGCTTTATGACAGCTGATGCAGCCTACGTTGATGAGAGTATGATAACGGGTGAACCAACGCCTGCGGAGAAGAAAAAAGGCTCAAAGGTGTTGGCAGGAACAATACCAAGTCAAGGTAAGTTCCGCATGCGTGCTCGTCAAGTTGGTGAGAACACAGCCTTAGCTCACATAATTAAAATGGTGCAAGAAGCACAAGGTTCAAAGGCTCCAGTCCAACGAATCGTTGATAAGGCAGCCTTAGTATTTGTCCCAGTGGTAGCTTGTATTGCTCTTGCTACCTTCCTTTTATGGTGGTTGATAGGAGGGAATAGTGCTTTACCACAGGCAATCATGTCGGCTGTTGCCGTCTTAGTCATTGCGTGTCCATGTGCAATGGGATTGGCAACACCTACTGCGCTTATGGTTGGTATTGGTAAAGCTGCTCAGAAACAAATCCTTATTAAGGATGCTGCAGCCTTAGAGAGTCTGCGTAAGGTAGATGTGTTGGTGACCGATAAGACTGGTACATTGACCATTCCGAATAAGAACATCGATTTTACAAAGGCTGATAACCTTCCTTTTGAAGAGCGTGAAACATTAAAGCCTAATGCTCGTGAGGCAATGGATGAGCTACAGAAGAAGGGGATTGAGGTCTATATGATGAGTGGAGATAAGGACGAGGCAGCTCGTTATTGGGCTGAAAAAGCTGGTATAAAACACTATCATAGTAAGGTGTTGCCACAAGATAAGGAGAATCTTGTTAGGAAGTTGCAAGCCGAAGGAAAGCGTGTAGCAATGGTAGGTGACGGTATTAACGATACACAAGCCTTGGCTTTGGCAGATGTAAGTATTGCTATTGGTAAGGGAACGGACGTAGCTATGGATGTAGCACAGGTGACACTCATGGGAGATGACTTGTCTGCTATCCCAGAAGCAATACAGTTGAGTCGCAATACAGTACGTATGATTTGGGAGAATCTCTTCTGGGCTTTCATCTATAACATTGTTTGTATCCCATTAGCAGCAGGTTTGCTTTATGCTTTTGGCATTGATTGGCAGATTACTCCATCATGGGCAAGTGCGCTGATGGCATTCTCCAGTGTTAGTGTTGTACTTAACAGTCTTCGCTTACGGTGGATGAAATAAGATGAATTTAGTATTATAAAAAATAGAGTTTACTAATTACTCGTTCAGCAATGTGCTGTAGTAATTGTAAACTCTATTTCCTTATGTAAACCTGTTGACTGTTTATCTTACAGGATAATCGTATCGATTGCTATTATAGAAACCATTACGTTGCGAAGGAAGACGGTCAAACTCTACGCTAACAGAAATTGAATTCTGATTGTTTGAGCCCCATTGATAGGTCACACCACCACCAATTCTATCCATGTAACGACTAACTCCAGTGCCGTAAGCCCAAGCCATTGGTCCGTATCCGTATCCCATTGAAGCATAACCATAGCCGAAAGGTGAATAGCCAAAGCCACCATAGCCAGCCCAATAAGGTGAACCATAACCTCCGTAGCCAAAGGCATCTCCAAAGTTATTAGATGTAAAAGCTTTCTGTACGAAGGCGTATGCACTCCAATGTTCATTGAACTGATATCCAAAGACAGCATTGATACCACCTACGAAGTAATTGTCGCCACGGTATGTAAGATGGTTTACATATCCCCCCACAGCTAATGTAGCCTTCTTTGATAGGTTTGTTACATACATTAATGACACATCCTGTGAGAAGCCTGCACCATGATTGTTTCCGTGTCCAAAGCTTGCAAAAGCCGATGCACCAAGGTTGATGTTCAATCCCTTATGCAATCGCCATGCTCCAACACCATAACCCCAAACCGGATAATAGAAATCATTGGGTGTAACGGTTTGTCCGTTCTCGGTAATGAGGGGTAGGTTGTTGTCTATTTGTGCCTGTTGTGCACGGTCTTCAGCCAATCGTCTGGCATACTCCTTCTCAGCCTCTGTGGCTTCGCGTGGTCCTTGCAGACGTGCTGACTCTATAGGTTCCACAGTGGAAGTACTTCCATTGTGGTCTCCTTTTGTATTCTGTGCATACAATGGTATACAGAGAATAGCCGCTATTATGAAACTATATTTCCTCATTTACTTGCAAATATAAATATTTGGCAGTCAACTGCCAAGGATTTTAAAGATAATTAGTGCTTTTTCAAACTGGGGATATGAACGTCCGAGTAATACAGAGGTTCTTAACGCTTATCCTTTTACTTGGTGCGCATAATCAGTGGAGGATCAGTTGTGAAGAAGAAAACTGTGGCACCATGGAATACCTGTCCTGGGCGTAATTCGTTACTTACTTTCTCCATACCACTATTATATCCAGCATGAACTGGCTGTAATGAGATACCGCAACTCTCCTTACCATATGTGTTAATATTGAGTGTTGGTTCACTTGAGTAGACTGTCATAGCACGTCCACTCTGTGCATCAAAGAGGATTGCTGCAGCCTTCTGCATGTTATCAGGATGTCGCAGCTGATAGGCATTGTCATATCCCTTACTCGTACTCTTAATGCGCTCACCAATTTCTCTTGGTTTTGTAAAGTCGAATGGTGTGTTCTTTATACGTTGAAGTACACCAGTCAACTGTCTTTTAGCGTTGTAGGTGTTTATCTGAACAGCATCAACCCAGAGATGTTGTTTGAGGATAGAGCGGTGCATCTCTCCTGATAAGTTGAAACAAATACCATTTGTTACTTCCAACTTTGTTTCAGCTGTTGTTGCAACACGATAGTCTACATCAAGGGCGTTTTGGTCAGATAGGGTGTAAGTAACTGTGGCGTTTAACTTTCCATCTAATCCATTCTCTCCTTGTGAAGTCACATATCGTAGTGTAACTGATTGGTTGTCAGAGCTAACAAGTTCCCACATCTTGCCTGATAGTGTCTCCTCGTTATTCTTGCCAAAGTATATAAGCGTAGCACCTAAGGTTCTATCTTTCAAATATTCCTCCTTATTGGTATATCCTTTTACGACAGGCTCCAACCTACCATTCCAGTTGTGAGCAGTAAGCGAGACAAGGCGAGCACCATAGTTACTGATAACTGCCTCCATACCGTTTCCGTTCACAAGTCGGATTTGTACCTGCTCTTGTGCGTGTGAACAGAGAACAACGCTAAGCATTGTTACTGTCAGTATTGCATATAACTGCTTCATAGGTTTCTTTATATGTTTATGCAAAGATAGTACCAGCGAGTGCAATGAAAGTTTACTTTTGTATTGCCGAGCGCAGTCTATCTTATGCAAAGATAGTAAAAAAGATGATATGTTACTCAGAATTTCTTTATTTTAATAGAAGAGTATAACGTATTTTAGTGATAGAATTCATCTTATGAGTTAGTTGTTAGCGTTTTTCTGTCTTTAATTCATATTCTTTTTGATTCTTTTTTGCTGTATTCTATTATGGTGTTGATGCTCCGCACATATTGTGCTGTTGGTAAGCACCAATGGTGTTGAGGGTAAGCACAAGATATGATGAGCGTTTAATGCCTTGAAGTATGTTGTAGAGAGACGTATGTTCGTTGTCATGTGCGTATTTCCCAACGTGTAAAAGACAAGTTGATGATAAAAGCATACAATCAAATTGCATCTTTAGAATGGTAAAATAAGGTTTTATGCATCATTTGTATTACCTTTGGGGAACAATTAAGTAAATAAGGAATAAAAGATATATGATTATGGAATTAGAGTTAGAGCCTTTGCGACTTCCGAGCGACAAGGAACGTCCATTAGTCATTGCAGGTCCCTGTTCGGCTGAAACAGAAGAACAAGTGATGTCTACGGCACGTAATCTTGCAGCCAAAGGGTGCCATATCTTCCGTGCTGGTGTATGGAAACCACGTACGAAACCGGGTGGTTTTGAGGGTAATGGAGAGATGGCTTTACCATGGATGCAGCGTGTAAAGGAAGAAACTGGTATGATGATTTCAACCGAGGTGGCGACACCTGAGCATGTTGAAGTGGCTCTGAAATATGGTATGGATATTCTTTGGGTAGGTGCAAGAACATCTGCCAACCCCTTTGCTATGCAGGCTTTGGCTGATGCTTTGCAAGGAATAGATATCCCTGTATTGGTAAAGAACCCTGTCAATCCTGACCTTGAACTATGGATAGGTGCACTTCAAAGACTTAATCAAGCCGGCTTGAAACGTTTAGGAGTTATTCATCGAGGTTTCTCAAGCTATGAAAAGAAAATTTATCGAAATGCCCCTATGTGGCAGATTCCTATAGAGTTGCGTAGAAGAATACCAGGACTTCCTATAATCTGTGACCCAAGTCATATTGGTGGTCGTCGCGATTTGATAGCACCACTATGTCAGCAAGCTATGGACTTAGGCTTTGATGGTTTGATAGTAGAGAGTCATTGTACTCCTGAGAAGGCGTGGAGCGATGCAGAACAGCAGGTAACTCCTGATATTCTTGATTATATTCTGTCCCTTTTGGTAGTGCGTGATCATGCCTCTACAACTGAAGGATTAAGATTTCTTCGTGCGCAAATAGACGAAATTGACAACTCTTTAATGGGACTTCTTGCCAAGCGTTTCCGCATTTGTCGTGAGATAGGAGCCTTTAAAAAAGAGCATAACATGACCATTCTTCAAGCTGGTAGATATAGTGAAATCCTCGAAAAGCGTGGCGCGCAAGCAAGTCTTTGCGGTATGGATGCCAACTTTGCTGCCCAAGTTTTTGAACTAATACATGAGGAGAGTGTACGTCAGCAGTTGGAGGTTGTGAATAAGTAGAGTGCTGTGTAGTGAGTGTAGATGAATAGTTAGAAGGAGGTTATTATGACTTTATGTAGATATTGATGAAAAGGATATTGCTGACATGAAGGCGTATCAGACTAAGATACGTAATCATGTGGCAAGTGACATTGAAATAAAGGAATAGTAACTTACTTATCTATAAACCTGAAACTTATGCGTATCTTGTTAACCTTTTTGTTCTTGTTGAGTTCTTTTTTATCTGAAGCTCAAAGTCGTTTGACGATTGTCGAACTCAATACCGAGAATTTGTTTGATACTCGACACGATACTTTGAAGAATGATTATGAATTCTTACCAGACTCTCCTCGCCATTGGACACGTACGAAGTATTGGCAAAAACTGAATAGGATAGGGCAGACAATCATTGCTTGTGGTGAAGATAGTAGTGGTTGGACACTGCCAGATATTGTAGGTTTATGCGAGGTAGAGAACGATAGTGTACTCTTTGACCTTACTCGTCGATCTTTGTTGCGTAAGGCTCGTTATGAATATGTGATGACAGCTTCGAATGATACTCGTGGTATAGATGTGGCGTTATTGTATTCTCCTTTTTCCTTCCGATTGATAAAAGCCGATACGATACGTGTCATACCCATGAAGGAAATGCGCCCAACTCGAGATATTCTATATGTCGAAGGTGAAATAGAAAGCGGAGATACGCTACATGTCTTCCTACTTCATGCACCAAGTCGAATGGGTGGTGAACTTTATTCTCGTCCCTTTAGAAAGCACGTGATGGAACAATTGTGTAATGTAATAGATTCTCTTCGTAGGCAGTATGTTGAACCTAAATTGTTGGTGATGGGTGACTTTAATGATTACGCAGATAGTCCTTCACTACAACTTGCGTACGAACATGGATTGATAAATGTGTCTGCGGAAGCACATGGGTGTAATGGAGCAAAGGGAACTTATCGCTATCATGGAGCATGGGGAAGCCTGGATCAGATTCTTGTAAGTGAAAATCTACGTTCATGGGTGATAGACTGCCGTATTAATGATGCTCGATTTCTGTTAGAAGGAGATACGAAATACGGCGGAGTAAAGCCTCGCCGCAATTATAATGGTATGCGTTTTAATAATGGATTTAGCGACCATCTTCCACTTGTTCTGCGTCTCCAGCATTGATATTTGCGCTCTCTTCCGAATTATTTTCATGAAAAAAATATTTTTCTTCGTGAAAATAAATATTTACTTTCATGAAAATAAAAATTTATCTTCGTGAAAATAATTTCTTTAAAGTTATATCTTACTGCAGAAAAAGATGCAGAAAAGTACAGCCTTGTTACTTATTTATCTGTGTTTCAAAGCTTAATATAAATACTAATACTACTTAAAATGATACACTAAGGCCAGCCTCTACGGTTGTGTAAGTCTTTCTAATAGGTACAATTGGTGCTGTATCGTAGATAACACGATAGGCTCCATTAATTCCAACCTTTGGTGTAATATTATACTTTAAGTCTGCTGCGCCACCGAATCGAGCAGCTTTAAAGTAGCTGTCTGGCTTTGCTTGGTAGATAGCAGTGGTAGTTAATTGCCAATGGTCGCCTAAATGATGTTTGAAACTTACAGATAGATGACTTTTTATGCTGCGGCTATAGGCGTGTAAGGGATCAGCATTAGGTGTTGGGTCTTCCCACTTTTCAAATTCATAGAACATACCTGCTGATACAAACATCTGCGTTTTCTCTTTGTTTATAATGCGATAGCGTGATAGTAATCCAGTTGAAATCTTGTATTCCATTCCACGACTTTCTGCCCATTGTGACTCAGCATAAGGGTAAACCTCAAAAGCATGGCTGAGTAGATAACGATATTCAACGTGTACATATCCTCCACTTACAGTTACCTTCTTTCCGTATGTAGAGAACTCTAACTTGTTTATCAAGTTGATAACACGCTTGTGCTTTATTAAGAGGTTGAGGTTAGCGGTATTCTTGAGTGTGAGAACATTTTCCTTTTCTGTTTTGAAATCTAATACAGGTAAAAGAGTTCCTTGTATTGTTTTTGTACTATCTATGTCCATTGTAAGATTCTCAGAAAAGAGCATTTGTGAGTATA
>ERZ772910.1819-NODE-1819-length-10436-cov-3.859166_pt1 | contig 10436 bp, 7 predicted proteins | sample MGYA00511357_ERZ772910 | MGnify/ENA primary metagenome ERZ772910 (study PRJEB29015, sample SAMEA2738096) | human oral metagenome | biome: human oral; feature: human-associated habitat; material: saliva | place: China | collected 2193 ...
TTTAATAGATCCACTACCAGTTCCACCAGCTGCTACGAAGATTACGTCAGCACCAGCATCGTACATAGTTGCTGCTAAAGTTTTACCTTTGTTAGTGTCGTTGAATGAACCACTGTAGTTGTAAACAACTTTGATGTCTTTTTTAGCTGCTTTAGCACCTTGAACGAATCCAACACCAAATTTAACTACTGCTGGGATTTTAGCTCCACCAATGTATCCAACTTTACCAGTTTTTGATTGTAAAGCTGCTGCATATCCAGCTAAGTATCCAGCTTCGTGTTCTGAGAATGTTACAGAAGCAACGTTTTTGTTTTGAACTACACCATCGATGAAAATGAATTTTTTATCTGCAAATGAATCTGCAACTTTTGGTAATTCTTTTTCAAAGTAGAAACCAGCTAATGAAATTACGTCAGAAGCTTTTGCTGCGTTTTGTAAGTTAGCTGCAATATCACTTTGGTTTTTAGTTTCGATTGGGTTAAGTGCTTTTCCACCATTTTTTTCTGCCCAAGCTTTTACTGTTTCAACGTTACTTTGGTTAAAACTTTTATCTTTTGCTCCACCTTCGTCAGTTACAACACCGATTTTTAATCCAGAGTTGTTAGAAGATGAATTTCCGTTAGATGATTTAGAAGAACATCCAACAATAATTAATGCTGCTGATAAAACAACTGCTATTAACGAAAATACCTTTTTCATAAATAAAAAGTCTCCTTTATTTGTATATTGTTTATATCTAAATAATACCACATTATTTTTGAAACTTCAATGATTTATTTTTGAAATGTTAACATTTTTTTATAATGTTCGTTTTATAATTATAAAAAGCTATAGAAACAACATTCATAGCTTATATCATATCTATTCTCCTTTATTTTCATAGAATTATTTTAAAATTATAAAGCATTTTCAAAACATTAATAACGTTTACAATTTAACACGAATTTTTACATATTATGTATTATTACACATTAATTAAATAAATTAAAATAACACTATAAAATTAAACTTATTAGCGTACTTAAAATTTACGAACATTAAAATAAAGTACTCTTATTACAAATAATTAACACACACTAATAGTTGTAGATAAATAAAAAAAATCTCTATAGAACTAAAAGTTCTATAGAGATTCCAACATTAAACTTTTTTTATAATTCTCCATCAATATTATTTTTATCTGTTAATTTATCAGCTTCAGCTATAACTGACTCTTTTCCAGCTTTTAGCTCTACCATTTTATTTTTGATTTTTGATTTAGTTTCATCATTTAAGTTAGGATTTTCTAAAGTTAATTCAATTCCATCTTCTTTAATAGTAAAGATATGCTCTTTCCCACCTTCAAATTTACCTGCTTTAATGCTATCTAACACATTTTTAACCGCAACATCTACACGTTTAATAACTGATGCTACAACAACTGACTTTTCAACATCTTTTCCATCTTTGTCCTTAGCTTTAAAGATTCCATCATTATATTGGTCTTTATCAACACCTACGATCCAGTGTTTTATTTCTCCACTTTCTTTTAGGTCTTGCGTAGCTCTTTCTTGAGCTTCTTTGATAGCTCCATTTCCTGTTCCACCAGCTGCTACGAAGATTACATCAGCTCCTGTATCGTACATAGTTGCCGCTATCGTTTTACCTTTATTTGTATCACTAAATGATCCACTATAGTTATACACTACTTTAATATCTTTATTTGCCGCTTTTGCACCTTGTACAAATCCAATTCCAAATCTTGCTACTGTAGGAATTTTAGCCCCACCAATAAATCCAACTTTACCAGTTTTAGATTGCAATGCTGCTCCATACCCTGCTAAATATCCTGCTTCTTGTTCTGCAAAAGTAACAGACGCTACGTTTGCTTTTTCTACTACACCATCTATAAAAATATACTTTTTATCTGGGAAGGTATCTGCCATTTTTGGTAATTCTTTTTCAAAATAAAAACCTGCTAATGAGATTACATCAGCTGCTTTTGATGCACTTTGCATATTAGCTGCCAGGTCTGAATGGTTTTTTGTTTCAACCGGTGTTAATGCTTTACCTCCATTTTTTTCTACCCATGAAGTTAATGCTTCTGCATTACTTTGGTTAAAACTCTTATCTTTTGCTCCACCTTCATCAGTTACGACAACAACTTTTAAATTAGACTTATTAGTTGAATTGTCTTTTGACGATTTAGATGAACATCCTGTAACAACTAAAACAGCAGATAATAATACCGCTACAAATGAAAATAATTTTCTCATATTAAATATTAATCTCCTTACGATTAGAAATTGTTTTAAAAAAAGATAATACCATATATTTAAGAGCAAAGTCAAATCAGTATACCGCTCTGCAGTACAGTTACAGTTAACGTTCGTATTTTTTTAAAAACGTTATCTTCCTTTATTTTTTAAGATTTAAAAAATTACACTGTTTCCGTCTATATTTGTACACAATTTATTATTCTACATGAAAATATTATCACTTTTTTAAAAATACAGTAACGTTCCCATCCATTATACTTTAGTACTAAACAATCATTCAAAGCCTAAAAATTTTACAACTACTACTGAAACAATAAATTTTTTTAAGTTTTTTAAAAATTTAAAAGTTCGTTTTAATATCTCTAATAAATAAAGGAATCACCAATAATGGTGATTCCTAATAATTTATATAAATAGGCTCTATAATAAGTGTAGACTATAATTCCCCTTCAATATTTGTAGCTGCCCCTTTAGCTTTAAGTTCGTCTCCAGTAGCTACTACTTCAACTTTTCCTGATTTTAATTCTTCTATAGCCTTAGCAATTTTTGTTTTTGCTTCTTCGCTTAGGTTAGGATTTTCTTTTGGAATTCCTACTCCATTTTCTTTAATACCAAAAATGTGTTCACCTTTAGTGAACTTACCTTCTTTGATTTCATTTAAGATTTTTGTTACAGCTACTTCAATATTTTTAACAGCAGAAGTTAAGATAGCAGATTTTTGATATTCTTTTCCATCTTTATCTTTCCCTTTAAAGATACCTTCTTCATATTGGTCTTTGTCCACACCAACAACCCAGTGTTTAATTTCTCCACTCTTAGACATATCAATTATTCCACGTTCTTTAGCTTCTGAAATTACACCGTTACCTGTATTCCCAGCAGCAACGAAAATTACATCTGCTCCTGAGTCATACATAGTAGCTGCTAAAGTTTTCCCTTTATTTGTATCTGAAAATGTTCCGCTATAATTGTACATTACTTTAATATCACTTTTAGCTGCTTTGGCACCTTGTACAAATCCAATTCCAAATCTTTCTACCGGTGGAATTTTAGTTCCCCCGATAAATCCAACTTTCCCAGTTTTAGATTGTAAAGCTGCTGCATATCCCGCTAAATAACCTGCTTCTTGTTCTTTAAAGATTAATGAAGCAATATTTGGTGCATCTACAAAACTATCTACATACATGAATTTTTTATCTTTATATTGTTCTGCAGTTTTTGTAATTTCTTTTTCAAATTCAAATCCAGCTAAAGATACAATATCAGATACCTTTGCAGCATTTTGCAAGTTCGCAGCTAAGTCCGCTTGGTTCTTCGTTTCAATAACAACTGGATCTTTTGCTCCATTTGCTTTAGCCCATGATTGAATTGCCTCTACATTAGCTTGGTTAAAACTCTTATCTTTTGCTCCACCTTCACCAGTTACAACACCAATCTTATAGGCATTCTTGCCATCAGATTTCGTATCGTTCTTAGCACTCTTTGAAGAACAACCAACAACAATTAATGATAATGCAACTAAAATTGCAAATATAGTACGTAATTTTTTCATAATTTCCTCCTAAAAATCTTTATGTACTAAGTTCATGATACAACATTTTTAAAACGTTTTCAAATGTTTTTTGAACTTTTATAAAATTTTTTAAACACAACTAAATTTTTGATTAAATAAATCATAGTCTTATAGCACTTATTAATGCTCATTTTTATGTTTCAATAGCATCATTCAAAATAACATAAACGTATTTATATTAATAATACAAACGTTAATAATTATTAATATAAAATTATATATTTTCTGAATATTTTATGCTATAATAACTTTGATAAAGCATTTTCAGGAGGAATTTATATTATGACATATTATCAAAATATTATTGAAACGGCAAACTATATCATAAAATATTTTGGAGAACAAATTGACTACGCTGTAGTTTTAGGAAGTGGAATTACATTAGAATTAGAGGATCAACAAGAACTTGGCTACGAAGCTATTCCACTTTTCCCAGGAAATAAGCACGCTAACCGTGTTAAAGGACATGCAAATAAACTAACTTTCGGAAAAATTTCTGGAAAAAATGTATTAGTATTAAATGGACGCCTTCACTATTACGAAGGATACAGCATGAAAGATGTTGCATTCATGACATACGTTGTTAAACATCTTGGAGTAAAAGGATTATTCATCACAAATGCTTGTGGTGCTATCAATACTAACTTTAGCGAAGGAGATATCGTTTGTCTTGACGACTTCATCTCTCTTGTAAGTAATAATCCATTAATGGGAGAAAATGAACCACGTCTTGGAGAAAGATTTGTTGATATGACTACTCCATTCGATCCATACTTAGTAGAAAACTTACATAAATCAGCTAAGAAATTAGATATTACATTACACACTGGTGTTTATGGATTCTTCCAAGGACCTTACTTCGAAACACGCGCAGAGATTCGTGCATTCAAAACTATGGGTTGTGACCTTGTAGGTATGTCTACAGTGCCAGAAGTAATCGCCGCAAACCACGCATCACTTCCAGTTGCAGTATTAGCATGTGCTACTAATATGGCAACAGGTATTCAAGAGAAAAAACACGATCACGAGCACGTACTACAAACTGCACAAAAAATTAGCGAAAACCTGAAAAAACTTTTAATCGAAACACTACAAAATTTAAAATAATAAGGAGTTAAATTATGGAAAAAACTATTTTCGAAAAAATTATTGATGGAGAAATCCCAAGTTATAAAGTATATGAAGATGAGCATGTATACAGCTTTCTAGATGTGTTCCCTATTACAAAAGGACACACTTTAGTAATTCCGAAAAAACACAGCAGAAATATTTTTGACTGTGATCCTGAAACAGCTGCTAACATCGGACGTGTTCTTCCGAAAATTGCTAATGCTGTAAAAGAAGCATATGGTTGTGACGGAGTAAATATCTTCCAAAATAACGAAGAATATGCTGGACAAAGTGTCTTCCACCTTCACTTCCACATCGTACCAAGATATAAAGATAAAGATGTAAACTTCGACAATTTAGAAGTTAAATGGCCACCTCAAAAAGTTGAGCCTGCTGAATTCGAAGAAATTAGAAAAGCAATCGCTGATAGACTATAAAAACGAGAAACTAGGTAATCTACAAATAGTTACCTAGTTTTTTTATTATTCAGCAAATTCAAACTACAAAAAAATGCTATCTCAAACTTCTAATTTCGATTCAAATTTCTATTAAAAAAATCGAGGATGAGAATTTATTTCTCATACCTCGAATTCAATATTTACAATATTATTTTTTTCCTTCTTTTGAAGCAAATAAAGATACGATAGAATCTAGAGTTGTTTTTGGTTTTTCTTCTACAACTTCTTCTACCTCTTCTTTAGCTTCTTCTGCTTTTTCAATTACTGGGGCTACCGCTTCATGAATTTCTTCAAATGTAGGTTCTACTTTTTCTTCATAGTGATCTGCAACTGTTTCTTTTGCATTCTCTACAACCTCTTCTACTTTTGCGAAAGTAGGTTCTGCTGCTGGTGCAGGAGTTTCTTTCACATCTTCAACTACTTCTCCTGCTTTCTCTACAGCTGATGCCGCTACTTCTTCTGCTTTCTCTACAACTGGAGCAGCTACTTCTTCCTTAACCTCTTCAGCTTTTGCTCCTAATTCTACAAAGTTTTCTTCTACTTTTTCAGATTCTACTGTGGTAGTTAATTCTTCTAGTTTTTCTTTAGCAAGATCTTGTTCTTCTTGTGTTCTCGCTTCTAATTCTTGAGTTTTTTCATTAATAATTGCTGTTAATTTTTCAATACCAGTTTTAGTATTTTCTTTCAGTAATTCTTTATGTTTTTCTAACTCCTTAGGATTTTTATAATAATAAGCTCCTAATGCACTCACTGCTCCTAATAAAGCACCTTTAAAAATTTTACCCATGTTTAAATTCCTCCTAAATTCTTATCAGTATTGATTTTATCAAAAAAATCAGATAATGTAAAGGATTTAAAGGATTTTATTTTTATAGATTAAGTTTTTAAGTTATTCATATTAAAAAATATAGAAGCAGTAGTCAAAAACATTATTGAATACCACTTCTATTAGAATTTATTTTTTATTTTAAATGTTTAACCCTCGCTACTATTTCTTTGTGTCGTCCTTTGATCATTGGACGAGCTTGAGGATTACCTAAATAACCACATGTTCGCTTAACAACATCACAGCTCTTTGGATCTCTATTACCGCATTCTGGGCATTTAAATCCTTTTTTAGTAGGTTCAAACTCACCCTCATATCCACATTTATAACAACGGTCTATTGGTGTATTTGTTCCTAAATATCCTACCTTGTCATAAGCAAAGTCCCATACCGCTTCTAACGCTTTTGGATTCTGTTTTAATACCGGATATTCACAATAATGAATGAATCCACCGCTTGCATAATATGGATAATCCTTTTCAAACTCTAACTTCTCAAAAGGCGTTGGATTTTTCCTTACATCATAGTGATATGAGTTCGTGTAGTATTCTTTATCCGTTATATTTTCTACAATACCAAACTTCTCAGTATCCATACGGCAGAACCTATCAGTTAGCGATTCACTAGGCGTTGAGTAAATACTATACCAGTAATCCCCTTCTTCAGTCCATTTATCCACGCATTCCTTCATATAACGCATAATATCTAAAGTGAACTCTTTCGCCTCAGGATTTTTCTCCCATTCTCCTCCATAAAAGACACTGGCCACTTCATATAAGCCTATATACCCCAATGATAATGTAGAACGTTTATTGTCAAATAATTGTTTTACCCTATCTTCAGGTTTAAGTCGTTTACCGAAAGCTCCATGCATATAAAGAATAGGTGCATTTTGAGGCTTAGCCTCTCCACAACGTTTAGCTCTGTAATCTAGCGCATCTTTACAAATTTCTAATCTTTCTTTAAAAATATTCCAAAACTCTTCTTTATCCCCTTTTGATTCCAGCGCTACTCTAGGAAGATTTAATGTTACCACCCCTAAATTCATGCGCCCACTCTCGACAAGTTCCCCTTGTTCGTTTCTCCATGCAGGTAAAAATGATCTACACCCCATCGGAGTCTTACAACTACCAGTAATCTTCGTAATCGTATCATACATAAGTACATCTGGGTACATTCTTTGAGTCGCACATGATAATGCAAGTTGTTTAACATCATAGTTAGGATCTGTTGGTTTTAAATTCAGACCATCTTTAATAACAAAAATCAATTTAGGAAAAATAGCAGTTCTTTTCTCTTTTCCTAATCCTTCAATTCTTACCTTAAGAATAGCTTTTTGAATCTCTTTTTCAAAGTATCCTTCACCTAAACCGAACCCTAGAGATGTAAATGGTGTTTGCCCTTGAGACGAATATAAAGTATTAATTTCATACTCTAGAGATTGCATTGCATCAAAAATATCTTTTTTAGTTTTCTTGTCAGCAAATACTTTTTGTTTTTCCTCATCATCAATCCATTCTTGAGCCATTTTTAAGTTCTTTTCATAGTTCAATTGTGCAAACGGTGCAAGAACTTCGTCAATTCTATCAGCACTGCATCCACCATACTGACTTGAAGCAACATTGGCGATAATCTGAGCCATTTGAGCAGTTGCTGTTTGAATACTCTTTGGACTATCTACATCTGCATTCCCAATTTTAAAACCTTTTGTTAGCATCTCTTTAAAGTCAATTAAACAGCAGTTTGTTAAAGGTTGATATGGCGAATAATCTAAGTCATGATAGTGAATTTCTCCTTTTTGATGTGCATTAGCAACATGTTTTGGTAACATTTTAAGCCCTATTGCTTTAGCTACAATACCACTAGTTAGATCACGATGTGTATTAAATACTAAACTATCCTTATTAGCATTTTCGTTTACTACATTCTCGTCACGATTAACCAATTTTTCTATCGCTACATTTATGTCAAGACTACGTTCACGCTCAATATCACGCATACTTCTATAGCCAACATACTCTTCATAAATCGCCTCTTCACCTAAAGTAAGAAGTGTATGTTCAACAATATTTTGAAGTTCATAGATTTTGATATCACCTTTAAATCTATTAGCAATCTCTAAAATAACATTATCCACAATACCATTAATATTAACACTATGGTTTTTTCCAAAAACAGAATGTACTGCTTTTTCTATTGCCTTATAGATTTTTTCAGCATCAAACTTTACTACTCGTCCATCCCTTTTTATAACTAGTAAATTTTTTGTTAAACTTTCTACTTTCGCTTTTGTATATGAATATAAATTATTATTTTGCATGTTATCCCTCATTTCGATATAATTTTAGATTCATAAAAACATCATAATACTATCTTATATCAAAAAAATTCCCCTGTCTATAGTTAATATTTCCGGGAAATTTAGAAACGTTATAAGATAGCCGTTCAGCTAAATTGTGAATTTTTTTAGCTCTTCTGTTTTTCGAAATGAAATTTAAAAACGTTATTATATCAAGCTTGACAGAGGTTAACATATACTTCTGTAGCAATTTATAAACAATAAAAATTATAATACAGTTCCACTTTCCCTAATGCAACGGTAATTAAAAATGATATTCAAAAAGTTCACTTCAACCTAAAATATTTATTTTTTTACCACTTAAACTATATTTTAATACAAAGATTTATGATAAAATTATATTAAACAATAAAGTGAGATATGTATATGAAAAAAACACAAATTGAAAAACTAACAGATCAATTGTTTTCTATGGAAAATGATAGTTCACTATTAATAAACGAATTAGAACCTTATGTAGAATTATTTATGCACTATGAATGTGCTATGCTTGAAATTGAAACAAAACTAAATGTATTCGATAAGGAATTTTCTCTTCATGGTGAGAGTAACCCCATCGAATCTGTAAATACTAGACTGAAGACACCAATGAGTTTAATGAACAAACTTAAACGTTTAGACTTACCTTTTGACATAAATACAATAAAAGACAATATCTATGATGTTGCAGGGGTTCGAGTTATATGTTCATTTAAAAATGATGTTTATAAACTTGTCGATGCGCTAAAACAACAAGATGATCTTACAGTTATAGCTGAGAAAGACTACATTAAAAACCACAAAGAAAATGGGTATAGAAGTTACCACCTTATCGTTAAGGTACCAATCTTCTTATCAGATAAAGTAGAACACGTGGCTGTTGAGGTTCAATTTAGAACAATAGCTATGGATTTCTGGGCTAGTTTAGAACACAAGCTTAGATATAAGAAAAATTTAAGTGAAGAGAAAGAAAAAGAAATAGAGCGTCGTCTTCAACTCTGTGCGGATATAAGTGCTAAACTCGATAACCAAATGCAAAAGGTTAAAGAAATAATAGAAGACGATACACAATACATATAAAAAAGCTTGGATATTAGGCATAACTAATATCCGAGCTTTTTAATTTTATTATCAACTTATCTTTCTTTGCTATGATTTACAGAATAAGAAAAATAAATTGCTAAACCTACTAAAATCCAACACCCAAAAATTATCCATGTTGAAAATTGAATACCATATAATAATACGATAAATAATAATATTGATATTATTGGTAAATAAGGCATCCCCGGCATAGTAAATCCACGCTTCACATTAGGATACTCTCTTCTAATGACAAACATTGAATAACTTACCAACATAAATGCTATTATGTAAGAGACATTGGCTAAATCAGCTAATTGACCTAAAGGTAAGAAGCCAGTTAAGATTGCCATTAATAAACCAACTCCAATTGTTGTTGGTCCTGGAACTCCACTTTTATTTAATGACGATAATTTCTTCGGTAATAGACCATCTCTACTCATCGTAAATAATATTCTTACAGCAGCGAACATCGTTCCTAATGGACCAGATAAAAGGCCAATTACCGCTCCTAAAGAAACTATTCCAGCTATCTTATCTTGTCCAACTACTCCAAGAACATACGCTAATGCATCACCTTTTCCTAATTGGCTAAATGGTACCATACCCGTTATTACTAAACAAACAATTATATAAAATACCGTACAAATTAATAGTGTAATAATAATCGCTCTAGGCAATGCTTTTTGTGGGTTTAGGGTCTCTTCCGCTGAAGTCGAAATAGTATCAAAACCTAAATACGCAAAAAACACCGTTGTCGCTCCTATCATTATCCCTGACATTCCTTGTG
>ERZ772910.1827-NODE-1827-length-10406-cov-20.013332_pt1 | contig 10406 bp, 10 predicted proteins | sample MGYA00511357_ERZ772910 | MGnify/ENA primary metagenome ERZ772910 (study PRJEB29015, sample SAMEA2738096) | human oral metagenome | biome: human oral; feature: human-associated habitat; material: saliva | place: China | collected 2193 ...
CGACGTATTCGCGTCGTGCGCAGGATCCTTGTGGGATTCCATAACGATTATCGGTTTAACCAACCGCGTTAATTTTATCGAGTTTGGGGGTGATTATCCGGGCGCGTGGGCGTTTATCCGCATTCTAGCGGGTGGGATATCCCACGTTTTCACCCGGCTCGTCAGCCAGCTTCCTAGCGGCGAGGGGTGACGGGCTTGACGGGGTCAGCGCCAGCACCGGCGGGCTTGACGGGTACGGCAGGTACCTGGAAGTCGCCTTGACCGGTCCGCTCCCAGGAGCCGTCAGCCTTCACTTCGACAACACCGGAGGTTCCGACGAGCTCCCAGGAGCCGTCTGCATTCACCTCTACGTTGCCGCTCGGACCGACGCGTTCCCAAGAGCCGTCAGCTTCCACATCAACGATGTCACCGTTGGGGGTGTGGTAGGACCAGCCGCCGTCAGCATCGAGCTGAATCACGGTGTAGCCGTTGGCGGTGCTGACGGTAACGCTACCGGAGGTGCCGTTCGAGTTGTTCTTGGAGCCGGCGCTCTCCCCTGCCTTCTCGTCGACCTTTGCGGAGGATTCGGAGTTGTTGGATGCCGAGCCGCCGTTGACGGTTGCGTTGCCGCTAGCGTCCACGGTGACGCCGGTACCGTTTGCGCCGTTGACGGTCACGCCGTCTTCGGTGACGGTGACGGTGCCCTGGGAGCTGCTTGCGGTGGCGCTCGGGGAGGCTGCGTCGCTTGCCTTGACGGTGACCTTGCCGTTGCCTGCGTTGACCGCTGCGTCAGCGGTGGAGGATGCCTTGGCGGTTGCAGTTGCGGTGGGTGCCGGGTTGGAGGTGTTCTGTGCACCGCAGGCGCTCAGGCCCAGTGCTGCGATTGCCGCGATGGACAGTGCGGCTGCGCCGGTGCGGAGGCGGTGGTTGGTGGGCGGTGCGGAAGTACGCTGAGCATGGCGTGCCATGAGGGCTTCTCCTTGTGAGTCCCGGAAGGTCGGTCGTCCGGGGTTTGTATGGTTGTTTTCCCGGTTGGGAGGGTGGAGCCGTTTGTATGGTGTGGGGCTTTTCCTTCGCCGGTGATTCCAGCTTAGGGTGTGAGTCTAAGATTGAGCTTTAGTTTGCTGTGTTTAAGCTGTGTCCAGACGGTGATGTATAAGTATTTCTCCCAGCAGGGTTTCACACTCGCGGTTTTTCGCTCATCTCATGCATAGCTTTCTATTCAAATGTATAAATTTTCTTTATTTTTTCTGTAGTACATCAGAGTTTCTCCTATGAAACCGGGCTACTTTCTGTGTTTTATAGCTCGAGTTGAAGGTTAGGGTCCTGAAGACCCACCTTGCACACTCTCCTCACTACGTGCACCACCCAGCCCCCGCCCCGCTATCTTCCCCGCCACGTACATCCTTAGACCCACGTACAGCCTTAGACCAAGGGATAAGCATTCGAACATAATAAAAGACCCCCACCGTAAAGGTGAGGGTCTTTTATCAGATTCAAAGTCTCAAGAATTACTTCTTCTTAGCGACTGCTGCCTTCAGCTTGGAGCCTGCGGTCAGCTTCACGCCGTGACCGGCGGGAATCTGGATAGTTTCGCCGGTCTGCGGGTTACGGCCGGTACGAGCTGCACGGTCGGTGCGCTCGATTGCCATCCAACCGGGGATGGTGATCTTCTCGCCCTTGGAGACGGAAGACTCGAAAACCTGGAACACTGCATCGAGGACTGCATTCACGGTTGCCTGGCTCTTGCCAGACTTCTCTGCAACCTCTGCAACGAGTTCGGTACGGTTCTTAGCCATTAGGGTGCCCCTTCCAGAGACTTAAGGTTTGAGTCTAAAGCGAGTGACCGTCTTGCGACGGAAAACCGTTTAGGAACTAAAATACCAGATTTACCAGCTGGACTTGGTGATACCGGGCAGCTCGCCACGGTGTGCCATCTCGCGGAAGCGCACGCGGGAGATACCGAACTTCTGGAAGGTACCGCGGGGACGGCCGTCGATCTGGTCGCGGTTACGCACGCGAACAGGGGAAGCGTTGCGGGGCAGCTTCTGCAGTGCCACGCGTGCTGCTTCGCGCTCCTCGGGGGTAGCGTTCTCGTCGATCAGGGTCTTCTTCAGCGCAATACGCTTCTCGTTGTAGCGAGCGACGATGACCTTGCGCTGCTCGTTGCGAGCGATCTTGGACTTCTTAGCCATTCTTAGCGCTCCTCTCGGAAGTCAACGTGCTTGCGGACGACGGGGTCGTACTTCTTCAGCACCATGCGGTCGGGGTTGTTGCGGCGGTTCTTACGGGTCACGTAGGTGTAACCGGTGCCAGCAGTGGACTTGAGCTTGATGATAGGACGGAGGTCCTTAGCCTTGGATGCCATTTACTAGATCTTCTCCCCGCGTGCGATGATTTCTGCAACAACGGCATCGATGCCACGAGCATCGATAACCTTGATGCCCTTAGCGGACACGTTCAGGGTTACCTTACGACGCAGCGAAGGAACCCAGTAGGTCTTCTTCTGAACGTTCGGGTCGAATCGACGCTTGTTGCGACGATGCGAGTGCGAAATGCTGTGTCCAAAGCCGGGAACAGCTCCGGTCACCTGGCAGACTGCTGCCATGTTTCACTCCTTTATTGATTGACTTTTATGACGGTACGCAGTCGATGTTACTCGTGAGCGTCCCGCCACCAATGTAGAAGCACCGGGTTATTCGCCGGGCTAGAGTGTTTGAGATCGTCACGTGGGTGAGAGGCCACGCATCGATCTCCGCCGCGGGAAAAACGGTGAAGCTTATTAGTGTCGAGAGGCGTTTCCACCACTACGAACAGCGTTAAATTCTAGGTAAATACGGGGGTTCGTGCAAGCCTGCACGCCGGATTTTGCCTTAAAAATCCGCGGAATCTCGGTGTTCTGAGCCGATTGCGCCTCGTTTAAGCGAAGTACTTGATTCGCGGATGCACGCCTGCCTTCGAACGGCAAACATACCTACCCATTCTACCAAAAATGGGTGTTTTTGCAAGTCCAGATGTTTTTAAGGAATTCTTTAACGCCCCTAGTCAGGCGTTAATGCGCCATTTTAAGAACGGTTGTTCTCTATGTGACCGGGGATAAATTACACCGGTGAAATTCATGTTGTGAGATTAACAGCTTAAGCCGGATTTAAGCCGTAAACAGCCCCGCGCCACCGACTCTTGCGGTGTGCGCAGGGCTGTTAAACAGGTTTAAATACGCGTTTAAAGAGCATTTAACTCTCGTTTTAACGCTTCCGCCCCGGTTTTAAAGGGCAGTTTATGGGTTCGCAACGGTACGAGTAACGGCGGATTTGCCGTTCCCGTTACGGCATAGATGCGGGCACACATACGGTACAGATACGGCGCGGATACAACACAGATGCAGCACAGGGCACTCCCCCGGCATACAGTTCTACGCCGTACCGTGAACCTCCATGAACCTAGTTCTTAAGGCTTGCCGCGGGAACCCACTGCGGGTACTTGGGGCTCACACCATCGCCGGAGCTCGTACCCTTCAGGCGGCGACCGATCCACGGCAGGGCAAACTCACGGACCCAGCGCGCCTCCTGCTCGACCTTCTCACGAACGGTCAGCTGCACCTCCGGGGGCAGTACAGGTTCGGTGACCACACCGGGCAGGCCGAGCTGTGCCAGCACGCGGGATGCAAAGCGTTCGTGACCGAGGTCGTTCATGTGCAGGCGATCGTCAGCCCACAGGCGCCAGTCGAGGAAGTCATTCCAGCGCCAGTAGTCGATAATGTGCACGCCGTGGTCTTCGGCGATACCGCGCAGTAGCTCGTTGTAGGTGGCGGTGCGGCCGCGGGTGCGGGCGAAGGGGCCCTGGCCCTGCACGTCCAGGCCGGTTACGGTAAGCACTTCGATTCCTTCGCCGCGCAGGGTGGCGAAGGCTTCGTCTACGTGGGTCATGAGCTGGTCGATATCCACGTTGGGTCGCATGATGTCGTTGCCGCCGCCGTAGAAGGTGACGAGGTTGGGCTTCAGGTCCAGGGCTGCCGGCAGCTGCTCTTCGAGGATGGGAATGAGCAGGCGGCCGCGGATGGCGAGGTTTGCGTACTGCACCTGCGGGTCTACTGCACCGAGGCCTTCGGCAACGCGGTCTGCCCAGCCACGCAGTCCGTTAGGGCGGCGGCGGTCAACGTCGCCCACACCTTCGGTGAAGGAGTCGCCGATTGCCACGTAGCGTACTGATTCACCGTTGAGCTTGCCATTGGAGTCTAGGAGCGGGGTCGTCATTGTGTTCTTCTTTCCGGGCCTCTGTAAAGAATGACCCTTCTATGGAAAAAGCCGACACACCACGCGGGTGTGCCGGCTTCTTCGCTTAGCTTTCGGTGCGTCCTGCTCTCCAGTATCCCACTGTTATGGGCTCTTTATCAGATATGAGCAGGGGTTTCTTAGGATGCAATAGCTGAACCGGCAGCTGCGGGCGCGCTACGCGGGTGGGGTACCACCACCACGCTGCCGTCGTTGAACGGGTCGGCGACCTCTGCTTTCAGGTTGAAGATGGTGTGCAGGTTCTCGCGAGTGAGCACTTCGTGTGCTTCGCCTTGGGCAACGATGGAGCCGTCCTTCATCGCGACGAGATAGTCGGCGACTCGGGCGGCGAGATTCAGTTCGTGTAGCACCATGATCATGGTGGTGCCGCGCTGTTCGTTGAGTTCCGAGAGCAGGTCGAGTAGCTCCACCTGATGTGCCAGGTCGAGGTAGGTGGTCGGCTCGTCCAGCAGTAGAATGTCGGTTTCCTGGGCGAGCGCCATGGCGATCCAGACACGCTGGCGTTGGCCGCCGGAGAGTTCGGTGACCTGGCGTTCTGCAAGGGACATGGTATCGGTGGCTTCGAGAGCCCAAGCAACCGCCTCGTCATCTTCGGCGCTATTGCGTTTGAAGAGGCCTTGGTAGGGGTAGCGTCCTCGGGAGACCAGGTCGGCTACGGTAATGCCTTCGGGGGCGATGGGGTGCTGGGGCATGAGCCCGACCATGCGGGCGAAGCCCTTCATAGAGTATTCGTGGGTTGACTTACCGTCAAGGGTGAAGTCGCCATTGAGGGGCTTGAGCAGTCGGGAGACGCCGCGTAGCAGGGTGGACTTGCCGCAGCCGTTGGGACCGATGATGGCGGTGATTTTGCCCTTGGGGAATTCGAGGGAGAGGTCTTTGACGATGGTGGTTTCGCCGTAGCCGAGGCTGACGTTCTCGACTTTAAGGGTGCGTTCGGTGATTTCTTTCATGGCGTCCTTTCTTCTCCTACGGCTTCTCCCGGAGCCTCATAACTTAGCCTATCCTAATTTTGGGTAAGAAAATAGCGGATCCCCCGCTCTGTTCACATTTCTGGAGAACAGCGCGGGGGATCCGCTGTATTGGCGAACTTTAGAAGTTCACTTTTCCGCTGACGAGCCATCCGCCTTCCGCTGCACGCTGGAAGACTTCCTGAGCCATGGTGCGGCCGTAGGTCTTGGAGACATGGTTGTCGTCGAAGTAGACGTAGATGTTTCCGACCACGGGGCTGCACATGCCGTCCGGGCAGTACACGTCTTTCAGGTCCACCATGACGGCGCCCTGATTGCGGTACTTGTCGAAGATTTCCTTCGCGGGGTTTTCTGCGGCGTACTTGTCGCTTGCGGGTCGTGCGCAGGAGCTCTTGTCGGCACCGGCCTTCTGGGCACATTCGTAGATGTTGTACTCGAAGCGCGGGTTATCACGCAGGCCGATGACCTGGATTCCCGCCTCGGTGAGGCGGCGGACGGTCTCGTCGAGGCTCGGGTCGACTCGCTCGTCGTTCGAGCGTGCCTGCGCGATGGTCGCGATGAGGACCACGGTCTGCGGCTTACGCTTGATGATTTCCTCGGTCATCTTGGTGTTGAATTCCGAGCATTCGTTACCGGCGTTGACGGAGCGGACCGGGTACTGGCAGCCACCGAGCAGGTAGGTCTGCAGGTTGGTCTTGGTCTGCTCTGCAATGGGCTTGAAGATGCTCAGCGCCTGCTCGGCGTGGGAGTTACCGATGACCATGGTCAGCGGTGCGTCCTCGGGGCCGTACTTCTGCACGTTACAGTACTTGGCGAGTGCCGGGTCGGAGGGAGCGAAGACGCCAGTGCAGGGGTCACTCAGTCCCTCGTACTGGGCCTTGACATCACCACCAGAGGGGATGGGGTTGTCAATGAGTCCCTGCTGGGCACCGCCAATAGCCCGGGCGCCGGGGTAGTTTTCGCTGGCGGTCTGCACCTGCAGTTCGGCGTTCTGCTCGGACTGGACGTTGCGGTAGCCAATCCAGGTCTGTGCGGCGGCCAGGGGCACGCCGGCGACCAGGAAGATTGCAAGGATGAAGGCGAGCTGGTCTGCCCAGGTCTTGACGGAGAAGATGGTCTTGAAGCGCATCTTCATCATGAGCCAGGGCACGAAGGGATCCTTGCGGTAGCGCAGCGGCTTTTCGACGAAGCGGATGAGCAGCCATGCCAGACCGATGGAGACAAGGATGATGATGGTGCCTTCGATGACGTTCACACGGGAGGTTCCGACAGCGCTGCTGTAGAGAATGAGGATGGGCCAGTGCACCAGGTACAGGGCGTAGGAGATGTTGCCGAGGTTCTGCAGGGGTGCGGAGACCAGCAGTCGGTCGATGCCCCAGCGGCTGTTGGTGCGGCCTGCCATGATGACGAGCGCACCGGAGATGACGGGCCAGAGTGCCAGGTAGCCGGGGAATGCTCGTTCGACGGGCAGGATTGCACCGCAGGTGACCAGGCCAATAATGCCGACCCAGCCCATGATAACTCGCGCTTTTTCGGGTGCTTTCCATTTGAGGGTGAGCATTGCCAGCAGGGTGCCGATGGCGAATTCCCAGAGGCGAGTGCGGGTGTCGAAGTAGGCGAAGCCCTGGTTGGTATCGGTTTCTACGATGGAGAAGGTCAGGGATGCGACGAACACCGTGTTGAAGACGAATACCGCGGTGGTGAAGAGGTTCCCGCGGAATCGGTGTACGACGTAGGCTACTGCAGCGAAGAGCAGGGGCCAGATGATGAAGATCTGTCCCTGGATGGAGAGCGACCAGAAGTGCTGGAAGGGCGACTTCACGGAGGCGTTTTGGGCGTAGTAGTCTACGGAGCTGAACGCGAGGTTCCAGTTCTGGAAGTAGAACAGGGAGCTCTTTGCGTCGGTTACGGTTTGCGACCAGCGGCTGGGCGCGAGCACGAAGAAGGACGCAATGGTGGTACCCGCGATAACCACGGTGGCTACGGGTAGCAGTCGCTGGAAGACGTGCATCCAGTAGCTGAAGAGATTGAGGGGTTTGCCTTCGTTGATCTTGCGCATGAAGGAGAGCGAGAGCAGGAAGGCGGAGATGAAGAGGAAGACATCCACACCGCCAGAGACTTTGCCGAACCAGACGTGGTAGAGCACCACGAGGAGCACGGCGAAGGCGCGCAGACCCTGAATTTCAGGGCGGAACCCTCGCGATTCAATGAACTCTTCGAGGGGGTAGTCGCTGGCTTCGCGTGCTTTGATGCTGCGCGGTGCAGTGGTGTAGGTTCCCTGCGAGGCGCGGGCCTGCGGGGTTCCGGGGGTTTCAGACATTCTCGGTTCCTCAGGATGGATCGTCGATGTGCTAGTGCGGGTCCTGTAGACGCTACAGGGCACCCGTACAATAAAATCCTGATTCGCACCTCTGCTATGAGGCTGGTGCGAACCAGGATTTTTCTGAGCCCCCTACCGGATTCGAACCGGTGACCCTCTGTTTACAAGACAGATGCTCTGGCCAACTGAGCTAAGGAGGCAACCTGTCCAGTGTACCTTATTCTCTTGGTTGAGTCTGCTTAGTTGTTCTTTTAGGGTTTGGTTGAGAATACTTCTAAATTATGGGGTGATGGTATGTTCGTTTCCTTCGTTTTACCCCTTATGAGCACCACCTCTGTATGCTGCTCACCCACCCCTCGAGCTCATCACCGTGCATAGAAAAACCCGGTAGCCTCGCGTGGAGGTTACCGGGTTTTTCTATCGAAGAGGTTACTTCTTCTTTGCTTCAATCTTCTGCTTCAGGAAGGCGCTGAAGTCGTTGCTGGTGTACTGGTCGCCATCAACGAAGACGGTGGGGGTACCCTTAATACCGTTCTTTGCGGATTCAGCGTTGACCACATCCACGAAGGGACGCCACTTGCCATCGTTCATATCGGAGCCGATGGAGGCGTGGTACTTCGATGCAATGTCGGCGATCTGCTGGTTATTCATGTCGCCGCGGCCCTGGTGGCTGAAGATCTCACGCTGGTAGTTCAGGAAGTCGCTGGTGCTGACCTGGTTGGCCACGGAATATGCCGCCGCCGCGTTACGTGCGGAGTATGCGGTGGGCGAGGAGCGGTCCAGGAAGGTCAGGTTGCGGATTTCCAGGGTGATGGTGCCGTCCTCGACGAGCTTCTGGATTTCTTCGCCGTACTTCTTCTCGAACTCTGCACAGTGCACGCAGTTGTAGTCCTGGAAGATGGTCACGCGTACGGGCTGGCCGTTCTTGGATGCCTCTTCAGCGGTCTGCACGCCCGGGGGCAGGGTGTTGACTGCGGCTACGGTTCCGTTGACCATGGGGGTCACGGAGGAGGTCGAGGTTGCGAGCTGCTTGAAGTCGCGGGTCTCCTGGGTGGAGGAGTTCTGGACGATGCCGTCCTTGGTCAGCACAATACCGCCGTATTCGTTGGCGCTGGAGGGCACCGGGCCGCTTTCTGCTACCTTGGTGTTCTTGTTGCCGTTGATTACGACGAAGCCGATGATACCTACGATGACGAGGACCACGGCGAGTACGCCGAGCTGGAGCCAGCGGCGGCTTGCCTGGCTGGGGCTCTTCTTGGCCTGCTGGGCCGCAATCTGGCGGGCTTTTTCGCGGGCGTCGGTCGACATGCCTGCTCCTTTGGTTGGGAATATGGGTGGCGGTTCGTCCACTTCTTCTAGCCTACTCCGGTTGGAGTGCGCGTCATCCGAGTAAAGCTTCGGATGACCTGACTCTTCCGGCACGGGGTTGTTCTTATCCCCTGCAGGGTGTTCTAGAGCTCTAGCTTCCTGCCGTACATAGCAGCTGAAAGCTATGTCGATCAGTTCCTATCACGCGGATAGGTTCTGCCTTATCTCTCGTGTGGACGTACCGCGCTACCCGTCTAGCCTACCGAATGGGTGCCGTATCGGCTAGTTAATACTCTGAGTGAGATGCTGTGATGTCTGTTCTCACGCTCTCAGCTTATTTTCCTCGTAAACTTTCGTAGCTCTGGGAGGTTCCTCCCCTGCCACAAGCTACTCCAAGGCACCCACCCGGTTCATCTCACCAGCCGTTAGGGAATGTTGTAGACTTCCACTCCCCCAATGAAGGGGCGGGTGTCGTAGTTGCCATTCCACTTCACGCTCAGACCGTGCTTCTCCAGTACGGGAATAACCGTCTCTCGCAGCAACTGCACGGAGAGCTTCTCATGAAGGGCCCTAATCTCTTCCTTCTGCGCATCGCTCAGGGCATTCCATTTTTCTTCGTCCCTGGGGTAGGCGAGGAAGGAACCGAAACCAACGTAGGTGCCGCCGCTTTCTGCCAGGCTTTCAGTGTCCTGCTGGTGGAAGTAGATGTAGCCCTTCCACTCACGGCTGTCATCCATTTCGTCCCAGATCTCTGCGGAGGCGCAGGTACCGCAGCAGGTGAAGTTCTGTCGTGCGATGACGCCTTCTTCTTCCAGCGCTGCGAAGGCGCGGTTGAGGTTGGAGTTCTTCTGCATTTCGGGGGTAATGCCCAGCTCTGCTGCGAATGCACGACGACGCTTAATGAGCTCTTCCACGTAGTCTTCTACTCGCTTTTCCCAGAGCTTACTGTCTTCGTTTTCACCGTCGTATTCCAGCCCGAGTACGTCCATCACATAATCGGTGATGGTTTCTACGTACTGTTCGGTATCAGATTCACCCATGAACAGCAGGGGCCAGATGGGCCAGAGCAGCTCGGCTTCGTCTTCTTCGTCCAGTCCCCATTCTTTGGGGAAGGGCGGGTCGAGGCGTTCTTCGCTCCAGCGTTCGTAGATGCTCTTCTCATCAGCCATGATGATGCTCCTTTGCTTGCTCTCTACTCGTTGAGTAGAGATGTGGATTGCTCTTGCTGTTAAGGTATCAAGAGTTTCTCTACCGCGCCCTCTATTTCGTCATTCAGATGGATCTGTGAGCTCCCCATTTCGTCGCCCCTGCATCAAGGCTGGCAGGCTGTCTAGGCTGCGTCCCCTGTTCCTCTGCTTCTCAGCTGAGTCTCTAAACCTCTGCATCTCTGATGAGTTAGGTGTCTTTCGTTCTAGGAGTTTTTGGGTACACAAAAAGAGGGGAAGACCTATAAGGTCTTCCCCTCTTGAATAAAAAACCCGCGGTGACCTACTCTCCCACACCCACAAAAGTGCAGTACCATCGGCGCGAAGAGTCTTA
>ERZ772910.1830-NODE-1830-length-10383-cov-2.543184_pt1 | contig 10383 bp, 10 predicted proteins | sample MGYA00511357_ERZ772910 | MGnify/ENA primary metagenome ERZ772910 (study PRJEB29015, sample SAMEA2738096) | human oral metagenome | biome: human oral; feature: human-associated habitat; material: saliva | place: China | collected 2193 ...
AGGACTGCGAGAGTACTGAGTATAGTTTTTTTCATGTCTAAAAAAAATTAGTTTTGAATGATAAGCTAAAAAGCTAAATAATTAAAGTTCGCTATCTTTTAATCGTTCTGCATTTTCTGCCACGATGAGGTGATCTATGCAATCTTGCACGTCCCCATCCATAAATGCAGAGAGATTATAAATGGTATAGTTGATACGGTGGTCGGTGATGCGGCCTTGTGGGTAGTTGTAGGTGCGAATCTTTGCCGAACGGTCACCCGTAGACACCAAAGTTTTACGACGAGAAGCAATATCGTCTACATACTTCTGATGCTCTTTGTCGTAGATAAAAGTACGCAAACGAGCGAGTGCGCGTTCCTTATTCTTAGGCTGGTCACGAGTCTCAGTACATTCGATGAGTATTTCTTCGACTACACCAGTATTGGGGTTCTTCCAATTGTAACGCAAGCGCACACCCGACTCCACCTTGTTGACATTCTGTCCACCAGCACCGGAAGAGCGGAAGGTATCCCACTTAATTTCACCTTCATTGATGACAACATCGAAGGCTTCTGCTTCGGGAAGTACAGCTACCGTGGCAGCAGAAGTGTGCACACGACCTTGAGTTTCTGTAGCTGGTACACGTTGCACTCGGTGCACACCACTTTCATATTTGAGCGTGCCATAGACATCGGCGCCAGTAACAGAGCAAACAATTTCCTTATAACCTCCTGCAGCTCCTTCGGAGAAGCTAGAAACTTCGAGTTTCCAGCCCTTTGTCTCACAATATTTGCTATACATGCGGAAGAGGTCACCAGCAAAAAGCGCAGCTTCATCACCACCTGTGCCACCACGTATTTCTAGAATAGCATTCTTGGCATCCTCAGGATCCTTGGGGACAAGCATGAGCTTGATTTCTTCTTCCAAAGTGGGAATGCGCTCTTCACAAGCTGCCACTTCTTCACGAGCCATTTCTTTCATTTCAGCATCGTCCTCTGTCATGAGAATGCTCTTGCTCTCTGCTAGATTGCCAAGAAGGTTGGCATACTCCAGACGAGCATTCATGAGTTCTTCGAGATCCTTATACTCTTTGGTGAGACGAACATAGCGCTGTTGGTCGGCTATGACTGCTGGGTCAGTGATTAGCGTGGAAACTTCATCGAAACGTGCCACAAGCCCATCGAGCTTTTCGAGAAGTGTTGTTGTTTCAGCCATATATAATGGTAGATTTTTCTATGTTTATGAGTAAATTTGATTGGGCACCAGCATAACAGCTCTTCTAAATGCCCTAATTTGACGAGAGACCACGGAGGTCTTCGAAAATATCTCGGAGATTTTCAATTGTATCTCAGAGATTATCTAAATATACTCGGAGATTTTCCGAAAGATGTCGAAGTTTTTGAAAATAATCTCGGAGATTTTCCAAGCCCGTTCAGCAACTCTCTTGATGAAGTTATAATGAGCTCAACTACTATCGTGTTAAGCCATTGAAGCCTTCTTCATATCCGGTAGAATAACCTTCTTCGTATTGTTCTGCGGCTTTACCGGTATATTTATTATCTTCGTCAAAACTGGTGCCGTGCTCACTTCTGGTGCCCGCATCAGCAGAGCCATCATCATATCCTTGGGAATGACCAGCTTCGTAAGCCTCATCTTCCGGCGAAAGTCTATCTTGTATGATTCCAGCACCACCTCCGTCATACTCAGAACTCATGCGACCAGAGGAAGAAGCCTCCATATTCTCCGCTGAATTATGACTGTCTCCTTGTATGTCGTCGGAAATGTCGTAAGCAGAGTCTGTGGATTCTGTACTATTGTCGGAACCTTTGTTCCGTCCATTGCAACTACAGAGCATCATCACAGCCATACAGCAGTAGAAACCGCCATAAAAAAGATATTTCATAAGGGATTTGGTTCGTTGATACTAAGGGTTCGCATTGCACTTCTAGACGAGTGCTCTACGATTACCTAATAGTTGAACTCGCCAAACTCACTGCGGATGGTAAGTGATTTGGTGCCTTCTTCCACACGTCCCACGATTCGGGCGTCGATGTTGAAAGATTTTGAGATTTCAATGACACGTTCTGTATGTTCAGGAGAAAGATACACTTCCAAACGATGACCCATGTTGAAAACTTTGTACATTTCGTTCCAGTCAGCACCACTCTCTTCTGCGATGGCACGGAACAAAGGAGGAACGGGGAACATGTTGTCTTTGATTACACGGCAATTGTCAGACACGAAATGCAACACTTTGGTCTGAGCACCACCAGTGCAATGCACCATGCCATGGATTTCGTGACGAAGTTCGTCGAGCATCTTTTTCACCACGGGCGCATAAGTGCGAGTGGGAGACAATACAAGTTTACCAGCGTTCACTGGACTTCCTTCCACAGCATCGGTGAGTTGATAGTGACCACTATACACCAACTCCTCAGGCACAGCCTTGTCAAAGCTCTCTGGATACTTCTCTGCCAGATATTTTGCGAAGACATCATGACGTGCAGAGGTCAATCCGTTACTTCCCATTCCACCATTGTATTCTGTTTCGTAGGTGGCTTGACCGCTGGATGAGAGACCGACAATCACGTCACCAGGACGAATATTGGCATTGTCGATGACCTCACTACGCTTCATGCGGCAAGTCACTGTGCTATCCACGATGATAGTGCGCACCAAATCGCCCACATCAGCCGTTTCGCCACCAGTAGCATAGATACCAACGCCCATGTTGCGGAGGTTTTCAAGGAGTTCGTCAGTGCCGTTGATGATTGCACTGATTACTTCACCAGGAATCAACATCTTGTTTCTACCGATGGTAGATGACACCAGAATGTTGTCCACAGCACCGACACAGAGCAAATCATCAGTATTCATGATGAGAGCATCTTGAGCAATGCCTTTCCACACAGAGAGATCGCCCGTTTCTTTCCAATACATATAAGCCAAACTCGACTTTGTGCCTGCTCCATCAGCGTGCATGATGTTGCAATACTCAGGATCTCCACCCAAGATATCGGGAATGATTTTGCAGAAGGCTTGGGGGAAAATACCTTTGTCGATGTTCTTGATGGCAGCATGCACATCTTCTTTCATTGCGCTGACACCACGCATCATGTAACGTTGGTTTTTGTCCATAGTGAAGGAGCTGAAAAGAGTTGGAGGAAGTGAGAGATGGATTAGGAGATTTGAAAATCTCTAAACGATATGCTTGAAGCAATGCACCTACTTTAGTAAGAAACTATAGAACATGATGCTATGCAAAAGTTTATTTGAAGAAAATAGATTAGAAATTGACGCTAGGTGCATTTTGAGCATCAGCTGTCGCCTCGAAAGTGGCACGTTTCTCAAAACCAAACATACCTGCGAGGATGTTGATGGGGAAACGACGCACGCTCACGTTGTAGTCACGCACAGATTCGTTATACTTCTTGCGAGCTTCGTTGATACGATTTTCCGTGCCTTCGAGTTGTGCCTGGAGCATAGAAAACTGCTCATTGGCTTTCAAGTCAGGATATTGTTCTTGCAACATCATGAGCTTACCAAGCGCTTGTGAGAGTTGTCCTTGTGCATTCTGATAAGCCGCAAGTTGTTCGGGAGTAGCATTGGACGGATCGAGGGTGATTTGCGAAGCCTTCGCACGAGCTGCAATTACATTTTCAAGCGTGCTGCTTTCATGCTTTGCATAACCTTTGACTGTGCTTACAAGATTAGGAATGAGATCGGCACGGCGTTGATAACTACTTTGCAAGTCGCCCCACACTTGATTCACCGCCTCGTCTTTCGTCATGAGGCTATTGTACTGACAACCGCCGAAACCAACGAGGACAACAACGACTGCAAGGATGATCCAAAGAATTTTATTAGAACTTTTCATACGCTATGTATTTGAAGTGATATTGAAACTGCTAAGATTGGAATTAAAACATTGTAGCGATAGATGTTGCAATAAATGCGTTTTAAGAGAAGTAGAGCAAACTAGAAACGTCCACCCGAGCCACCGCCACCAAAGGAGCCACCGCCAAACGAGCCGCCGCCTCCAAAACCTCTAGAACCACCACGGCCACCACGTAGGAGCCCACCGATAAGCATACCTGCTAGAAGGCTTGAACCAGAAGAGTCATCGTTATCATCGTCTTGCACCTGCTCTCGAGTGAAGACTTGTCCACATTGCTTGCATCGATAGGTGCTGACAATGACACGCACGGAACGACCATCACGAAGCATTCGTTGTTCCTGCTGACGGAGTTTATAAACTTTTCGTTGACGACACTGCGGACATCGTGGGTTTGCAACATTGAGAAGATATAAACAATAGATCAAAAAGACCCCAAATAAAACAATGACCAAGAACACTCCTCCAACAATATTACCGGCATCTTCTGGTGCTGCGAGTTCTGTGTCACCTTGTACCACTTGGTTAATCGCCTTTATAGCTACGAGCATTGCTCCATCCCAATCTTGCTTTTTGAGCAGTGGCACAAAATATCGGTCTTCAATCAATTGAATTTGTCCATCGGGCAAGGTGCCCTCTAAGCCTTCCCCTGTGAGAAACTGGTAGCTTCTATCACCTACTGCCAAAACAATCACCAAGCCGGTGTTTGCTTTGTTCCCTACACCGTGTTTGCGAGCAAGCGCCATGGCAAATTCATACGGATCATCGCCCTCGATCTTGTCGAGCACTGCCACCAGAGTTTGCACACCTTTTGTTTCCTCCATATTTTGAAGGATGACATTAAGGCTATCTACGGTAGCTTGAGAGAGGATGTGTTCTGGATTGCTCACATATTGCGTGCGGTCTTGATAACGAAGCACAGGTACCTCCTCAGGTGTCCAAACTTTTGCCGTAGTTCCAACGAAAAAACCAAGCAAAACTCCGATGACAACTAGCCATCGACGAAAAGGGCAAAGAGACTTTCGTTGTTGCATATACTTGAAATAGGATTCAAATAGAAAATTTCTTGCGAGATGTAATCCGCAGTTTTGCAAATTTAGAGGATATACTCCTACTGCAAAGATACTAACTATCGAGAAACAAGCCAAAATTTGCGCTTTATTTCAAACTCAACAGCTTGCAATACGTTAAAAACGCACACATCACAGCACGCTATAGCCTAGCGTGCTGTGATGTGAAAACAAGATTGGTGCACTTCATATTTGACATAGCAAGTGCCACGTTTGCGCTGATCATGCAACACTTCTGCCAAAACGCTCTTGAGCGTCACTGCCCAAGTTTCTACCTGGGGAGGAAGTGTGGGATCCTGCACACGAAAATAGTGATTATAGGAAATATCAAACGTAGTTCCGAAACGGTGACAACTATTCTCCGATGCGTTGCCATTGTGTTGGCGTAGACGCTGCACGTCTTCTTCCGTGCGAAGCACAGAAGTGACAACCAATTTATGAAAGGGGATACCTTTAGTAGTTAGACTATCCAAAAAGGAACGACTTATCTCTTCTAACAATGTCGCTGCTCTCGGCACCAAATAGGGTATACTATGCGCCAATGGTTTGACGATATAGTATGGACTATCCCCGATATATACGAGTTTACTGCCATGTCGTGTGGCTTCTTCCCGATTCTGACACGATTGAATACCCACCTTTGAAGCTGTTGCCAGTTGCACATCATTCAAATCGGGGAAGGCATCGTCGAAGGTAGGTACAGAAGTCACACGATTTTTCACGGGCTTTCCATCTTGAGTCAGCCAAATAGGATTGTGTCGAGGTGCCAATAACAGACTGTCAACCTTACGGCTCTGTAGAGTTACAGAATCTTGAGAATGAGCTGATAGATTATAGGAAGGATGCGACCAACGCTCTATTTGTAGCGATGTCCACTCAGGAAAAATCATTTTCACTCCAAAGAGTACAGTCACAATGCCCCAAAACACTATTAAAAAATGATAGCGCGTAAAGCCTTGTTTGCTACGATGATTTTTTCTTGTATATGTCATAAATGCCTAGAAGTATGATGTGTGTGACTCAACAACGCATCTAACCATTGCCTAAATGGACTGTGTCTAACTTGCCTTCGCGATGAGCTTTCCAGTAATCGGAAAGTTGACCTAAAAAAGTGGAGATATCTTTAGCAGCTGCCAAAGTATCCTCACTCACATCCTTCTTTTGCAACCTCAGTAACATCACTCCATAAAGTAATTCAAAGCAAAGCTCCAGCTCTTGTGCTACTCCCATGGATGCCTGTTTACTATCAGCAGAGTGTTTGGCTCGAAGTTCTACAATATAGGGCAACACTTTATAATACATCTGACGATAGTAGGGGTATTTTGCATTGTCTACGAGCAACTCATGCACTTCTGCCAAACCTGCTATGACATTCTTGTTAATCTGTAAGTGTCCATAATGGGTCACCCCTTCTTCTCGCATCATGGTGCAAAGATTTTCGTACCACTCTTCCAAAGCCGCCCGCTGCTCTTCTGAAACATCGAAACGAACTAAATAGTTGGTGCGAAGTTCATCAAAACTACAATGATGCGCACGCAGGATATCTTCCACCTGCCACATATAGAGGAGATATTCCGAACGGTTGGTATATTGAAGACGTTGAGCAATCAGCATAACAAATTATGTGGTAATGGGGATTTTTACTTGAATATGGAAAAGCGTGAGGAAGGCATAGATGACACTCACCGTGAGGACAATGACCCCAATCGTACGATTGAGCACAATCATTCCACGATAACCAAAGGAACTCTTCATGCGAGTGATGATATAGGTCAAACCTCCCCACCACAACATGGCTCCACAAAAAATAGAGATGTAGCCCCAAAATGCTCCAAAAGGATTTTGAGGGACTGTAAAAGTGAGCTGCGCAAATAACGCAATAAAAAGAAAAATAATGAGGGGATTAGACAGCGTGAGAAAGAAGGAAGTCACAAAATTGTGTACCAAATTTCCACGTTTATGCTTCGAACGGCGGATGGCTTTAAGAGGATTACTCAACAATGTGTGCAAACCAAAGGCAAAAAGAATGGCACTGCCACCTATTTTCATCCAATAGATATTCTGTTCCTGTTCAACAAAAGACATCACCAATGTCATACCAGCACCAGTGATGACAGCATAAATGAGATCGGAGAGGGAAGCTCCTACCCCCGTGACTAAGCCCACGATGCGTCCACGATGCATGGTGCGCTGGATACAGAGCACACCCACTGGTCCCATAGGTGCAGACACGATGATACCAATGAGCAATCCTTTGACGATGAGTTGAATGGTGCTACTAAATATCGCCCAATCTATAAGGGGAACTTCAAGAATAGACATAGTATCTGCAAATATCGCTATTTTTCATGAGAAAAAAAAGCACCGAGCGAGGAAATCGCTCGGTGCTTTTTATTAAATAGGGCTTTTGCAAAGCCTTTGGTGCAAAAAGAAAGGGCTTGATTAGCAAAGTTTGCGAGCACCCTCACCGATCACAACATCGATGACAATAGGTTCTTTACCAAACTTAGCAGCAAACTTTTCTTTCACCACTTTGCAGAAGTTGTCATAGAGTTCGTCAGCAACGAGGTTGATGGTGCAACCACCGAAGCCACCGCCCATGATGCGTGAACCCGTCACACCTTCTTCACGAGCAATGTCGTTGAGATAGTCAAGTTCTACGCAAGACACTTCATACTCCTTAGAGAGGCCTTCGTGAGTTTCATACATCATCTTACCCACAGTTTCGTAGTCACCCTTTTCGAGTGCATCGCAAACGGTAAGCACACGTTCGCGCTCACCAATCACATAGTGTGCGCGGAGTGCATCTTCTTCGCTCACTTGACCACGAACCTCATCGAGTTGTTCGTAGCTTGCATCGCGCAAACTTTCCACTTCAGGGTGGAGTTTGTTGATCGCTTCAGCCACGCGTTCGCAACTGCGACGACGATCGTTGTAAGGAGAACCCACGAGTTCGTGTTTCACTTGAGAGTTCACCAACACGAGTTTATAACCTTGTGGATTGAAGGGGAAGTATTCGAATTCACCGCTACGGCAGTCCAAACGCATCAAAGAACCAGCCTTACCATGTACGGAAGCAAATTGGTCCATGATACCGCAGTTGCAACCCACATATTTGTGTTCGGTGCGTTGACCCACGCGAGCGAGTTCCATCTTCTCAACCTTGTTGCCACCCCAAATATCGTTAAGTGCAAAAGCATAAACAGATTCGAGTGCAGCTGAAGAGCTCATACCAGCACCAAGGGGAACATCGCCTGCAAACGCAGTGTTGAATCCTTCAACGGGAACACCGAGTTCCATCATTTCACGGCAAACACCGAAGATGTAGCGTGCCCAGGTAGCAGATGGACCAGCAGCGTCATCCAAAGAGAACTCAGTGTAGTCCTTCAAGTCGATAGAGTAAGCGCGAACCGTACGAGTGCCGTTGGGTTTGATTTCAGCGATCATGCCTTGTTGCACTGCGCCAGGGAAAACAAAACCATTGTTGTAGTCAGTGTGTTCACCAATCAAGTTGATGCGACCAGGTGAAGCATATACAGAACCAGTTGTGCCGTCGAAGTGTTTTTGGAAACGGCTGCGAACGTCATCGATAGTAAGTTTCATGGGAAATTTTGTTTTGAGGGGTTATAAGGAAAACCTTGTGGACAATGCGCTCCCTAAGTGGGAGGCATTGCCACTAGGCTATGAGAGTTCAAAAGAATTAAGCTTCGTCGCGACGGCTAACGCGGCTTCCAACGAGAGCGTAGAAGAGGATGTAAGCAGCGCAGAAGACTACCACCCAGAAGCTAGCATTGTAACCAAAGAGGTCTGCGACATAACCTTGAACAGCCATCATCACAGCGCAACCAAACACCATGGTCATGAAGATACCACTAGCGATAGCGGTGAAGCGACCGAGACCTTCAACTGCGAGGTTGAAGATTGCTCCCCACATCACTGAGGTGCAAAGACCAACGAGAAGGAGAGAGAAGGTGCCGAGAGGAATAGGCTGCCAGATGAGTTCTAGAGTGCTCCAGTTTACACCAGGGAAGCTCACCAAAACATCGCTTGGAGCATACATACCGAAAAGCACAAGCACGAGAGTTGCGGTAGAAACTGCAGTAATCATCGCACGGCTACTTACCTTGCTACCGATACTTGCACCTACAAAACGACCAATGAGCATCATAAACCAGTAGACAGCAACAAGCAAACCAACAGTAGATACGGGGATACCTTGAGCTACTAAGTCTTGTTGTACGAAGTTAGGCACACCAACTTCAATACCCATATAAAGGAAAATAGCCAAAGCGCCGAGAGCAAAGTGGCGGAAACCAAGTGCACCAGCAATCAGTTGACCAGTGGTAAGTGCGCTACTTTCTTTTTCTTCTTTTACAGGCTCATCAATCTTGGTGAAAAGAATCACAACGAATGCGATAGCGAAGATAGCGAAAGCAATGAGCAACGCAGGAGAGGCGTCAGAGATGCGAGCCTTACTTACATCTGCAATGAGTGCACCCATGAGGATGTAGCAAGCCACAGCAGCAGAAGAGTTAAACACACCACCAAGTTGGATGAGTTGGTTACCAGAGTTACCACCACCACCAAGGACATTGAGCATAGGGTTCACCACACTGTTGAGGATAGCCATACAGAGACCTGCGATGAAAGCACCAGCAAGATATACAGCAAACACCAAACCGAGGTTTTCTTGTGCGTTGAGCTGACCGCTAAACCATTGGATAGCGATACCCACCATACCGACAACGAGACCACCAAGGGCTGTTTTCTTGTAACCATACTTAGAAATAAGCAAACCTGCGGGGATACCCATAACAAGATAAGCCACGAAGTTACCATAGTTACCAATCTGAGCCAACACATTGGAGATAGGTCCTTGGTTTTTAATGATTGTTGCCATGGGTGTGCACAAGTTAGTCACAAAGGCAATCATAGCGAAGAGGGCAATCATCACAATAATCGCGCCCCATTGTTTGGTTTTTTGAGCCATTGAATGTATTTGATTAGATTTTTATTTGATATATTTCAACAGAAAAGGCTCGCGCTGAGACATCACTCAGCGCGAGCTGATGTTTTCATTAGGATTCTACACCAAATTTGTAGACCGTCTTTTGGGTGTAAACCTCACCTGGATTCAACACAACGCTGGGGAAATGAGGTTTATTCGGGCTGTCGGGGAAGTGTTGCGCTTCAAAGCACAGTGCAGAGCGACGACCGAAGGTAGCACCATGATAACCAGGGAAACCATTTGCCCAGTTGTCGGAATAGAATTGCAAACCTGGTTCTGTGGTGTAAACTTCCATCGTGCGACCACTCACAGGTTCTTTGATTTTAGCGGCAAACGAAAGTTCGCCCACTTCTTTTTTGTTCAATACATAGCAGTGATCGTAGCCCGCACCATTCTTGATTTGCTCGCAGTTCGGATCGTCGATGCGTTCG
>ERZ772910.1833-NODE-1833-length-10374-cov-3.156507_pt1 | contig 10374 bp, 9 predicted proteins | sample MGYA00511357_ERZ772910 | MGnify/ENA primary metagenome ERZ772910 (study PRJEB29015, sample SAMEA2738096) | human oral metagenome | biome: human oral; feature: human-associated habitat; material: saliva | place: China | collected 2193 ...
AATTTATAAGCAATCGCCCAGCGCGGTGCCTTAACTGTAAAACCTAATTCTTCTTGCTCTGCAAGATTATTAACTTTCACAACAACTCCATCAATATCATAGGGGAGTTCCTCACGCAGACGTGTAGCCTCTTCAATAAATTCCCAAATTTCATCCATATTTCGAGCAAATTTACGTTCAGGATTGACTTGAAAACCAAGTTCTTCAAAATATTCTAAGACTTCTTCTTGAGTATCGTTGGTAGCTGGACTTGCTTCTTGATAAAGGAAAGTTGCAAGACCACGTTTAGCAACTATTTTTGTATCAAGTTGACGTAAAGTCCCAGCTGCCGCATTTCTTGGATTAGCAAAAGGAGCTGCTCCTTCAAGTTCACGCTCTTTATTAAGTTTAGCAAAATTCTTACGCGGAAGATAAGCTTCACCACGTACCACAATATCGATAGCATCTTTGAGTTTTAAAGGAACATCTTTAATTCGTTTCACATTTTCTGTGATGTTTTCACCCGTTGTTCCATCGCCTCGAGTTGCTGCAGTCACAAGGAACCCATTCTCATAATAAAGAGACAATGAAAGACCATCAATTTTTAATTCACAAATATACTCTGGATTAGCAATTTCCTTGCGGACTCGTTCTTCCCAAACCGCCAATTCTTCGCGCGAAAAAACGTCTCCTAAACTATAAAGATTATAAGGATGTCTGAATTTAACAAAGCCATCTAAAATAACCCCACCTGTTCGGTGCGTTGGAGAATCCGCTCTAGTTAGTTGTGGATTTTCAGCCTCCAATTTTACCAATTCTTGATAGAGTCGATCGTACTCACTGTCTTCTACCGAAGGCTCATCTAAAGTATAATATTCATAAGCATACTGATTTAATTTTTCCGTAAGCTCTTTAATTTTTGACTCGATATTCATAGCTCCTATTTTAACACAAAAGAGCAATCAGTATGATTACCGAAGCACATCAAAAAAGCAAATTTCTATTAAAAAAATGAGTTAATTTAAAACAAAAAAACTTGCTTTTCCAAGCAAGTATCTTTTTCATTAAGGCGACGGTCGGATTTGAACCGACGATTAAGCTTTTGCAGAGCCATGTGTTACCACTTCACTACGCCGCCACAACATTAACTATTATAGCGGAAAAATAAATTTATGGCAAGCATGAGCTCACTCCACTTCCAGTTAAATCATTTGAATCAAGACTGATAGGCTTTAATAATCATTTACTGATATTAAATCAATAAAAGGCAACTTAAGCTAAGCAATCTCATCCCCTTTAATTTCCAATTTTATAATTCGCTTCAGTATTGATAAAAACCAAATCCCGCTGAACATTTTCTCTGCTGACAACATGAAATCTTCTTCCATCTTTTTGAATCAAAAAATCGCCAACTAAAGCCAAATCTCCTGAAATTGACTCAAAATTTAAAACGTTTTTATTCCATTCATTCCAAGAAAGACGTTCTTGTTCAAAAGCGTGTCTAACCCATATTTCACGAATTGGTCGATGCGAAATTTTCCAGACTTCTACAAGCTGTCCCCGATATTTTGCTTGCATAAAACCCCTTTCTGTTACACATGAACTCTCAGTAAAGATATTTTAGCAAAATGAACAAATTTGTCAAAATTTAGTTGGAAATTTAACCCTTGTTCTTTTCATATCGGAAACGTTTTTTACAATAAAATATCTTATAATCTGATATTTTTACTATATAAGGCTACTAAGTCCTTGGAAAAATTAATAAAATACATTTATGTACCCTTTATACTACTTTTTTCGCTTTTGAAGTGTTTTCTTTACATTCCAATAAAAATAAAAAGACACTTTCGTGTCTTTTATTTTTAAAGTTCTTCACCATTTGTTGCGATAACTTTTTGATACCAAGTAAAGGAATCTTTTTTCGAACGTTCTAATGTCCCATTTCCTTCGTTATCCTTATCTACATATATGACGCCATAGCGTTTTTTCATCTCACCTGTCCCAGCAGAAACAAGGTCAATAAAGCCCCATGGAGTATAACCCATTAAGTCAACTCCATCATAATCTACAGCATCTTTCATTGCTTCTATATGAGCTTTTAAATAATCTACTCGATAAGGGTCGTGAATACTTCCGTCAGCTTCAACTTCATCTACAGCTCCAAAACCATTTTCAACAATGAAGAGTGGTTTTTCATACCGTTCATAGAACCAATTCATTGCATAACGTAATCCTAAAGGATCAATTTGCCAGCCCCATTCAGAAGCTTTAACATATTCATTTTTGACTAAATCTCTATCTTCATTGTAATCAAAAGTAGGAGCTTTACCATGGTCTTTAATTGCAAAACTCATGTAGTAAGAAAAACCAATATAATCTACTTTTCCTTGTTCCAATGCTTTTAAATCATCATCGAGAATATCAAGTTTAAATCCCTTACGGTCAAAATAGGCTTTTAAATAGCTTGGGTAATGTCCGCGAACATGAACATCTGCAAACCAATAGCGACGTTGCATAGCAACGGTTGAAGCCATCATATCTTCTGGTTTACAAGTTGCAGGATAAATCGGACACATGGCAATCATACATCCAATTTGGAAATCTGGATTGATTTTATGTCCCAGAGCGACAACTTTGGCAGAAGCAACCAACTCATAATGAGCCGCTTGATACATAATTTCCTCACGTTCTTTTTCGCTTGCTCCTTCTGGGAATTTTAAACCAGAATTAGTAAATGGTGCAAAATCACGCAAATAGTTTGCTTGGTTGTTAATTTCATTGAAAGTCATCCAATATTTCACTTTATCTTTATAGCGATTCATGACGACTTCTGAAAAGTGGACAAAGAAATCAATGAGCTTACGATTACGAAAGCCTCCATATTCTGTCACTAAGTGATAAGGAAGTTCAAAGTGAGAAATGGTAATTACAGGTTCAATCCCATGTTTTAAACACTCATCAAATAAATCATCATAGAATTGCAATCCTTCTTCATTAGGTTCTGCTTCGTCTCCATTTGGAAAAATACGAGTCCATGCAATGGAAGTTCTAAAACAATTTAAACCTAATTCATCAAAGAGTGCAATATCTTCTTTGTAGCGATGATAAAAATCAATAGCTTCATGATTCGGATAATTTTCTCCCTCAATTACCCCATCTGTGATTTTTCTCTCTACTCCATTGCTCCCTGCTGTCATGACATCAGCAACAGAAACTCCCTTTCCGCCGGCATTCCATCCTCCTTCAAGTTGATGTGCAGCAACCGCTCCTCCCCAGAGGAAGTCTTTTTTTAAAGTCATAATTTCTCCTTTTAAATTTTTAGAATTATCATTTTTAATAAGATAAGCTCAAGAATTCTTGAGCTCATCTAAAATTTGCTATTATTCAGCAGCATTAATTTCAGCTTCTGTTTCAGCTTCTTCTTTAAGAAGAATATTGTCATAAGCTTTGGCAAATGGCCAGTAGAGAAGTGATGTCAATGCAAGGATAATAACTTGCCAAACCATACCTTGCCAGCCACCTACAAGGTATCCTGAAAGGACTGCAGGTGTTGTCCATGGAACATAAGCGCCGTTAAATGGTGGAATGATTCCTAGATAAATCACTAAGTAAGTCAAGATTCCTGAAATCAATGGTGCTAAGATAAATGGAATTGCAAGAATAGGATTTAAGACAATAGGAAGACCAAAGAGAATTGGTTCATTAATATTAAACACTGCAGGTCCAATTTCCATACGTCCTAAAGTTTTACCTTGAACTGATTTTGCACTCACTAAGAGGAAGATAACCAACCCAATGGTCAAACCAGAACCAGTAACTGTCAAGTATTGGTCCATGAATGATTGGGTAACGATGTGGGCTCCGTTTGAAAGACTGAGATGTCCTGCTTTATAGAGGGCAGCATTGTCAGCAGAGTTGGCTTGAAGCAATGGTCCCATAATCCCACCGATGATTGTCGCTCCGTGAACACCGAACCACCAGATAAATACTGGCATAAAGGCAATAACGAAGACGCCGACAGGACCATCAGTTACGTGTTGTAATGGAGTTTGAATCCATTTATAAACTAGTTCAATGAAAGTTGTGTTGAATCCGATTGTTGTAATTCCGTGAACAACACCAGCTAAGGTAATGATTGCTCCTGCAGGAACAAGTGAAGTGAATGATGCCGCAACGTTTTCTGGAACTTGTTCTGGCATTTTAATTGTGATGTTACGACGCATAAAGCCAGTGTAAATCCAACCGACTAAGAGTCCGACGATGATTGAAAGAACCATCCCTTTCCCACCTAACCAAGCTCGGTCAATTACTCCTCCTACTTGATAAGCAGTTGAAACTTTAGTTGGGTCAGTAACAGATGTTACTTGATGAATTGTGTCTGGTTGCAACAAGATGTGAACGATAATACCAGTTAAACCAGCAGGAACTCCTTCATAACCTGCATCGCGAACCCACGCGTAAGCAATACCGAATACGGCAAGCAAGGCCATAATACCAAATGAAGCATTATTAATTTGTAAAAAGAGTGGGCCCAATTTGATTTTGTTCATGAAGTCTTGGCCTGCTTGGAATGGCAATTGACCAAGAATCAAGAATACTGAACCAATAATGATAAATGGAATAGGATAAATCATACCATTTTTGATTGCCGTGACTGCACGGGTATTCAAAAATTTCATCATTGGAGGCATGATTTTGTTTTGAATAAAATTGTTCATGGTTGAACAGTCTCCTTTACTTTTTTTGATGAACTGGTTTCACGTTCATCTTTTCTACATTTTCATTATAACACTAAAGAGCAAAAGAAAGAAAGCGGTTTCTTGTTTTTCCAAAACTTTGGTTCTGTACCACTCGTGAAGACTAATGTGCCAAAATTGTCATATAAGTTTCCTTTAAGGTTGCGAAAATTAGCCTTGCAAATTATATTTGTTATCTCAATTTAACTTTTTTTGTTTTATTCATCAAACGATTAGGAACGGCTGAGCAGATAAAAAAGCCAATTTGGCTTTTTAATTTGATAATTGATAAACCAAATCTGTTAAACGCTCGGTCAAATAAACTGTTGGTAATTGACTCGTCAAATCATAATGCGTATTGATTCGGTGTTCATTAATTCGATAAGTAAGGACAAAATCGCTCAGTTCAGCAATACTTGAATTCAATTTTGGTGTGATACATGAAATATAGACATCTTTATTAGAGCGCAGACTGGTCAGTACTTCAATGATTTCATTCGTTTCCCCAGAGATGGATAAAGCAATTACTAAAGTGTTGGTTGTATTTTGTAATTTTGAAGCAATTGGATAAGTCACATCACTAAATGAAAAGGTATTAATTCCAACTCCCGCTAATCTTCTGGCTGCATAATCACAAATTAAGCCGCTGGAACCTACTCCTGTAAAAATGATATTGTCACTTTCAATGACTCGATGTGCCAGATTATCCAAACGTTGTTCAATATCGTTAGAGAAAATATCTAGTGAAAAGGGAATTGCCGTATTTGAGCTTCCTTTTTCCAATTCTTTTTTATCAATAATGTACTCTTTAAAATCTGTATATGAATCATAACCCATTTTATGAATGAGGCGCATAACGCTAGAAGTTCCAACGTGTGCTTCCAGAGCAATGTCACGGACTCGCATATAAGGAATTTTATCAACATTATCTCGTAAATAACTATAACAAGTTCTTTCTGTGTAGGTTAATTTTTGAAAGTCAACATTTCCAAAAAAACTCATCATTCTCTCCTTTCTTCTTTAAACTTTTTGGTTAGAAAAAAGTTGCGTCTCCGCAACTTTTAATCTTGCTTTTCTAATAAGCTAGGAGCTATATTATTTGTTTTCAAGTGCTTGCAGGCGTTGTTCTTGACCGACAACTTCTACAGCAAGGTCTTTAAAGGTAATCGCATTCATTAAGTGGTCTTGAGCATGAACCATGTAGAGATTCCAACCAATTTTTTCGCCTTGAGCTAACCGTGTCAAAAGGTCAGTCTGAACGTCATGTGCTTCACGAAGTTGTTCGCTCGCTTCGTTTAATGAACTTTCAGCTTCGGCAAATTCACCAGCTTTGGCTTGTTGAATGGCTTGGAAGGCTAAACCTTTGGCATTTCCTCCACTCATGATAATGCCCATTACAACACCCATGTAGTCATCACTTGTTGGATTCTCGTATTTATCAGTCATTTCTTATCTTCCCATTTCTTTTTGCTTAGATTTTTACATAGTAAAAGAGCTTTCGCTCTTTCACAAGTTTGAAATTTTCAAACCTTAATTCATCAAGTTTTCAGCTGCTGCAAGAACTTTATCTCCGCGCATCATTCCATAATCTTGCATTTTAATAACGTCCATTGGCACACCAGCGATTTCAGCTTTTTTAGCAACTTCACCTTTCATGAAGGCAACTTGTGGGCCTAAAAGAAGAACGTCAGGTTTTGGCGAGCCTGTTCCGGCAAGCATGTTATCAATGTCCGCTGTTGATTTTGCGAAAATTTCGTAATCTTTCCCGTTATCTGCTGCTGCTTTTTGCATTTTTGATACCAAAAGTGATGTTGACATACCGGCTGCACATGCAAGTGCAATAACTTTATCTGCCATAATTATTTCTCCTTATTCTTAACGTTTTATAATTTAACGTTCTTTATAAAAATAATTATAACGTTTTCATTTTCATAATGCAAGCGTTATCTATTTTTTGAAAGTGCTTTATAAAATTTGTTAGTTAGTTTATTTTTCGCTTTATAGCAAGCTTTAACCGACTTTTTTGTCATAAAATAAAAAAGCTACTATCAAATAGTAGCTTTTTGAAATATTTGTTTCTCTTTTTGGAACAAATTTATTTTTTTTTAAGATGATAATCAATTGATTTATGAGCTAATATTTCTAAAATAGCTAGTACTGGGAGTTGCGTGGTCAGATTTCCTAAAGGATACTGTTTGGACCATTCGTTAACAAGATTGTACGAGAGTTGGTAATCAGCAAGTTTAGCAACGGTGCAATCTTCATTATTTGTAATCGAAATAATTTTTGCTCCGCCCGCTTTAAACTCCAATTCTTTATTAACAACTTGTTCTGTTTCCCCTGACACAGACATGATTACTGCCACAACATTTCCCATCCCCTGAACTTGAACAGCTTGAAACGGGTCAGAGATAACGAAGCTTCGTAATCCAGTGTTTACAAAATATTTAGTAGCATACTCACTTAATGAACCAGATGTTCCTAAGCCTAAAAACACGGTATAATCAGCTTTAGCAATCATTTGTGCAGCATTATTGAGTTTTGCCTGATAATTATCTGTATTCATTCGACGTAAAAACATGTTGAATTCGAGCATATTATCATAATGTTGCTCTTCTGGTGTTTTTTCTTTGAGTTGATTTTTGAGGTAAAATTTTAAATCAGACCAACCTTCAAAACCAAGTTTTGTACATAGTCGGACAATTGTCGAAGTTGAAACATGAGCTTGACTTGCTAAATCACGAATCGTCATTTGTTGGACTTCTTCAGGTGATTTAATGATGAAATCAAAAACTAGCGTTTCAAGCTCGTTAAGTTTACTGATTTGTTCGGGTAGAAACATCATTTATTTACTCTCCGTATTTGGAAATATTTAGCTCCGCCACAAATTCTTTAAAAAATTTACTGACAGAATCATTGCTTGAAAGGATTTGCCAAATTTTAGCAAAACTGTCAGTAAAAATTACTGACAGCTTTTATCCTTATAATAATTGAAATTTTCTTAGCTTTTTCCAAAAACGAAAGCATAGATTAAGCCAAGAATTTCATGACCATAATAATTAGGATAATAAAGAAGATTATTGACTTTTGTCTTTGCAGCAAAACCTTCTACTTTTACACCTTCATGTTTTGCTAGATACAAGGCTCGGTAAAGATGAAAATCGCTAGTGACAATCACGGTTTTTCCGTCAAAATATTTTTTAGAATAAGAAATATTTTCCGCGGTATCCCCCGCCTTATCTTCACTAATAATTCTGTCAGCCCTAATATGATGACTTATCAGATAATTTTTCATACTAAAAGCTTCACTAACAGGCTCGTCAGCTCCTTTTGCTCCAGACACAATAATTTTGGCTTGCGGATTATTCTTAGCAAGCAAGAGTGCTGCATCTAGCCGCTCTTGAGTAATCTTGGCTGGTTTTTTATTTTGATTTATTCGTGAGCCAAGGACTAAAATTGTTTTAATGTCTGTGGAGTTTTCAGCAGTTCTGTCAGTAGATTTGCTAAAAATCAAAGCAAGACAAATTACTGAAATCAAAAGAATTAGACCAACAAAAGCGCCTATAATCTTAAAAAATTTTTTCATTAATTAGAAACTTTGTTTACGAGAATCACGTGTTTTACGGGCATTTTTATTACGCTCAGCACGGCGTTTTTTCTTGTTATCTTCTTCAATTTGCCATTTAATTGCACGTTTGTAACCTGGTTTAACGTGTTTTTTACCTTTTTTAAGGGCACCAATGGTTTTTGTTGAAATTTCATCTTGTTTTTTCGTCCGTTTTTCACGACGGTCACGGTCATAAGAATCAACAATTTCACCATCTTTAATAGCTTTTGGTTGGAATGTAACACCCATTTTTTCAATCTCACGAATACTTGAATCATCAGAAGGACTATAGAGTGTAATGGCTGTTCCTTGTAATCCATTACGGCCAGAACGACCCACTCGGTGAACAAAGAAAGTTAAATCTTTTGGAATTTCATCATTGATAATGTGTGATACACCTTCAATATCAATTCCACGCGCAGCAATATCGGTTGCCACAACATATTGATAATCCAAATTTTTAATTGAATTCATGATCCGTTTACGTTCACGTGGCGGGACATCACCATGAATTTTTGCAACTTTAAGTCCGTTACTTGTCAAGAAATGATGAATGTCATCAACACGACCTTTGGTATTGGCAAAAATCATTGCCATGTAAGGATTCGTTGCTTTTGTCAATTGGAGCAAAAGTTGGTTATGTGAACTTCCTTTGGTAGAAACAAGCCAATTTTCGATTGTATCTGAAATTACTGTCTTATTGGCGATTTTTTGCATGACAGGATTATGCAAATATTTTTTCAAAAATGGTTGAAGTTTTTGAGGAATAGTTGCTGAGAAAACGAGCATTTGCACGCGTTTACCAAAGCTTGAAGCAATTTGGTCAACATCTGCCAAAAATCCCATGTCAAGCGTCATATCCGCTTCATCAACAACAAAAGTATTAGCAGTATGCACAATTAAAGCATTAGAATTGATTAAATCATGGATTCGACCTGGTGTTCCAATTACGACATGTGGTTGTGATGATTCCAATTTTTTGATTTGACGGGCCTTATCAGTCCCACCAACAAAGTTTGAAACACGAAGCTTGTCATTAACTTTTGTAAATTCTTGAGCTGCTTTGTAAATTTGAGTAGCTAATTCACGTGAAGGAGCCGTAATGACTGCTTGCACTTCATCAAGATCAGTATCAATTTTTTGGAAAATTGGGAGTAAAAAAGTGTGTGTTTTTCCTGAACCAGTTTTTGATTCCCCTACCAAGTCACGGCCTGAGAGAACAATTGGAATCAATTTTTCTTGTACTTCAGTTGGTTTTTCAAATTTGATATTCTCTAACGTTTGGTTAATATAATCTTTAAAATTAATTATTCACTCATTAATTCTCTTGCTTTTGCAACTGCATCGTCAATTGTTCCAACATATAGGAATGCTTGTTCAGGCAAGTCATCGTGAAGTCCATCTAAAATTTCCTTAAATCCACGTATTGTTTCCCTTAATGGAACATATTTTCCCTTCATTCCTGTAAACTGTTCTGCTACAGCAAAACTTTGAGATAGAAATTTCTCAATTTTTCTAGCTCTATAGACAGTTACCTTATCTTCAACTCCTAGTTCTTCGATACCAAGGATGGTGATAATATCCTGAAGTTCTTTGTATTTTTGTAGGATTCTCTGAATCTCTTTAGCTATTTTATAGTGTCTCTCTCCGAGTTCACTTGGATTAAGGATGAGAGAGTAGCTCTCAAGCGGATCTACCGCAGGATAGATTCCTTTTTCAGCGATAGCTCTATTGAGTACAATCGTTGAATCCAAGTGAGTAAATGTAGTCGCAGGAGCAGGATCCGTGAGATCGTCTGCTGGGACATATACCGCTTGAACAGATGTGATAGATCCCTTATCAGTTGAGGTGATTCTCTCTTGTAGAGTTCCCATCTCACTTGCTAGGGTTGGTTGGTATCCAACGGCCGATGGGATTCTTCCAAGTAATGCTGAAACCTCAGCTCCAGCCTGCGTAAAACGGAAAATATTATCAATAAAAAAGAGTACATCTTTCCCCTCTTTATCACGGAAATATTCGGCCATAGTAAGTCCAGTAAGAGCAACTCTCGCT
>ERZ772910.1838-NODE-1838-length-10361-cov-3.046963_pt1 | contig 10361 bp, 11 predicted proteins | sample MGYA00511357_ERZ772910 | MGnify/ENA primary metagenome ERZ772910 (study PRJEB29015, sample SAMEA2738096) | human oral metagenome | biome: human oral; feature: human-associated habitat; material: saliva | place: China | collected 2193 ...
AGTAAGTAGATAACGGCTTTTCCTTATTTCTTGCTTTAGATATAAGTTCGGCGATTTTTCCGCTTGGAGTAAAGTTCTCCACGCTATATTTATCACCAGCTTTAGCTTTTACAAGATTAAGTGCTGTAATCACATCATTTGTTGATAGGATCGAAAAGTTAGGGAATATCCCAATAGCCCTTCCGAACTTCCTGAGCATCTTTACGCAGAAAGAATGATATGTGCAAGCAACAATTTCGCCAGCTCCATCAACCATCTTAGTCGCTCTTTCTTTCATTTCATCAGCCGCTTTATTTGTAAATGTAAGCAGCAATATTTGCTCTGGCTTAACTCCCTGATCTATAAGATAAGCAACTCTAGTAATTAGTGTGTGAGTTTTCCCTGCACCAGCTCCAGCAATAACAAGAAGTGGGCCATCTTTGTGTAATGCCACGGCTCTTTGTTCATCATTTAATTTATCTATGTTGTTCTTTAATTCGCTATTCACTGTTACATTCTCCTTCCAATATTCTCCTTGTGATTTATTATGTGGCTGTTTGATGTAAATCCACATATCGAATCACAGCGTGGTGTTACTCTAAACCCAAAGTTGGCACAATCATACATAGGCTTACTCCAAACCGTAAGAATTTTATCTTTTTCAATATCTCTATTGATGGCAGCATTGTTGATTGCGAGTACCTCACCTGTCTTTTGCCACGACCTTGTTTCAACGCCACAGCGATCGTATTCTTCCAAATTTTCTTCTAGGTCATATAAAGCAAATCTGTTTTTGTTGAGTTTATGCCAATAATGCTTCGATTCGAGACATATTGACGATTCCGCAACAAGGAACAGAGGTCCGCAGTAATACATTTCTGACATAAAAGCTAAATGTTCTGAGGATATGTATAGCTTATTATTTCCAATATACTTATCTAAAAACATCAAATATTCCTTTAGTGTAGAAATATTAAGCTTCTCAAGCTCATCTTCGGATAGCGGAAGCTTTGATGAAAGCCATAATCCTACAAACATCCTTTTAATATTGATTGCCGCAGCTATTACGCAAAAGAAGATAGCCCCACCAAGCAAAGCAAAGGATATATACTTAAATACCCACTTTGGCGTATGAGTTAAAACAAATACTAAGCCACCAAGAAAGCAAAAAACTAGTATAACTCCAAAGATAAGGATTAATATACCTAACGCAGACCATAAGCGATCCGTCAAAAATAATTGTATTAATGGTTTTTTCTTTTCAAACTTCACATCAACAGCATCTCCTTTATTCTTATTATACCATTTCTGAAACAATTTTGAAACACCCTTGAGCAAATTTCTTTAAAATTATTAGTTTGTTGTGAGCGTTGATGTATTATCGCAACAGATATGCCCGAAATCATGCGAAATTTGACCGTAGCGGGGTTTTTATGTGCTTGTTGGGTAATTTATACCACCACAAAGAAAATCTCTGGAAAACGGCAATATCGCCAGATAATTTTTCGCAGATAAGTATTTTGCTGATGACGTCATTTTATAAATTATTCATCTGCGAAAATATAGGAGCAAAATAAAAGAGGTAGCATCAAAGCTACCCCATTTACTATTTCAAGAAGCCAACATATTTATCTTGCAGACCTCTATTTTCTATATTCTGAACCGTATCAAGTGCAACTCCAACCATAATGAGTATTGATGTTCCACCGAAGCCCATATTTAGGTTTGTAAACTGTGAAACAATAGTCGGTAGCGTAGCAACTGCTGCTAGGAACAATGCACTTGGGAGACAAAGCCTATTCATAATACCTCTAAGGTAAGACTCTGTTTCCTTTCCTTGCCTAATCCCTGGAATCATACCACCAGCATTTGCGAGATTCTTTGACACTTCATCTGGCTTAAAGATTACCGCAGTATAAAAATATGTAAATGCGATAATTAGCACAATATTTAGCAGCCCGTAAATATATACCCCCACGCTTCCAGACGGCGATAGATATTTACTTAGAAATATCGAAACAGCCGCATTTGGCTTAAAGTATGTAAGCGTTAATGGGAACTGTATAAGCGACAGCGAGAAGATGATTGGGATAACTCCCGCAGCATTAAGCTTCATAGGTATATGAGTTGTCTGGCCACCATAAGTCTTTCTGCCGACTACCCTCTTTGCATACTGCACTGGGATCTTTCTAACACCCTGTTGTACATAATTAATTCCTGCAACGAGTAGGACTACCGCAATCACTATAGCAATCACAGCTATAAACGATAGCTCTCCTTCTCTCATTTTTGACACAATGCTCTGTACACCAGATGGAAGTCTTTCTACGATACCTGCAAAAATAAGCAGCGACATTCCATTACCAACGCCAAATTCATTAATCTGTTCACCTAGCCACATAAGGAAAGCAGTACCAGCGGTTAATAGCATTACTATCATTATCATGCTGATTGCCGACTGATCCACAATAGCTCTCCTAAACATTCCAAAAGATAGTCCAATAGCCTGAATTAATGCAAGAACTACAGCGAGGTATCTAGTGATAGATGCCATCTTCTTTCTTCCTGTATCACCCTCTTTTGATAGGTTTTCAAAATAAGGAAACGCAATCGTAAGTAGCTGAATAATAATGCTTGCCGTAATATATGGTGTAATACCAAGAGCCAAAACAGTAAAGTTTTTAAACGCTCCACCAGTGAACAGATTGAACAGTTCAAATACGCCCATATTTTCATTAGAGAACATCTGTGTTAGCACTGTTTTATTTATGCTTGGCACAGGCAGATTAGATCCTACTGCAAACAAGAGCAGCATGCAAACAGTAAACAGCATTCTTTTTCTTACTTCTTTATTCACTATGAATACCTCCTTACCTAACCAATGCCTTTAAGCCGTATAGCAGCCCAGAATCTACAAGGAAAAATCCAAGTGCAAATACCGAGCAAGTAATAACAACAATAGCCGTATCTTTAACGATTTTCTTTCTATCAGGAAAAACCGTCTTTCTTACTTCATCTCTTACTTCTTTTAAATACATATTACGCACCCCTTACTAGCATAAATACGATAAGTATGATTGCTAAGACTGACGATCCGATCGTAATCTTATTAAGCATATCATCATATCCATGACTCTTCTTTTTACCAAACAGTTGCTCCGCACCCCCAGAAATAACACCAGATAAACCATCTGATTTACTCTCTTGTAGCAATACACTAATTATTAGAACTGCGGAAACTAGAATTAATATAATTTTTATAATCATATGTTTCACCCCTCTTATATATTATATCATATTTAAACACATTTCCCAATATATTTTGTAAAGAAAAGCCCCCATTTAGGGGGCTTGTTTACATGCGAGAATTAGTCCTCAAGCTGCTTCTTGCGCTTCTTTGTAGCTACTAGAGCTGCTCCTGCACCGAAGAGTCCTAGTGCTGCAAGACCAAGATCATTTTCGTCACCAGTCTTTACAACCTTACCATGTCTCTTGTTACCACGCTTAGCCTTCTGCTTTTCAGCCTTAACGAACGAATCATAATCAGCCTTAGCTACTGTGTAATCAGCAAGAGCCTCTGCATAGCGAGCCTTAGCATTGTCGTAATCAGCCTTAGCCTTATCGAGTTCAGCCTTAGCTACCTCAAGAGCCTTCGCAGTTTCAGCTTCATGAGCCTTAGCCTCTGCAAGATTCTTCTCAAGCTCTACAAGCTCTGGGAAGTCATTCTTGTATGTAGCAGGATCATTACGCTTAACTAGCTTAGCCTTTGCAAGCATATCCTCTGCCTTAGCAACCTCATTTACAGCCTCATCATGAGCCTTAGTCTTTGCTTCAACATCTGCCTTAGCAGTATCAAGATTTGCAGTTGCTTCATTGAAAGCCGTAGTCTTATTCTCTAGCGTTTTTCTTGCAGTAAAGAGTTCTGCGAACTTCTGCATATCCCCAGATAGCTTATCTTCTGCTGTCTTAACCTTATCAGTCTTATCAGCGAGATCTGCTACTGCTGTATCATATGCTGTCTGCTTATTATCTCTCTCTGCTGTCTTTGTTGTAACATCTTTCTGAGCCTCAATATCTGCCTTACCAGCTTCAATGCCAGCCTCTAGTGCTGTCTTTGCTCTTTCAATAGCTGCGTTAAGGCCTGTAGTTGCCTCATCAACCTTTTCCTGAGCCTTAGCTGCCTCAGCGTTCATTTCCTTAAGTTCAGTCTTTGCTGTCTCAAGAGCCTCTGTGTTAGCATCTACATTAGCCTGAGCTGTTTCAACCTCTCTGGTTGCGTTATCAAGCTCTGTCTTTGCAGTATTCATAGCCTGTTCTGCATCAGCAACCATTGTAGCAACAGTTGGATTTGCCGCTTCGTAATCAGATACAGCCTTCTGAGCAGCATTTTCTACTGTGATTATAGCGTTTAGCTTAGCAGTAGCCTCATCAAGAGCCTTGTCTGCCTCTGTACGCTTCTGGTTTAGAGTTTCAATCTCCTGCTCCTTATCAGAAACAGCCTTATTTGCGTTAGCAAGCTGATTATCAGCATTAGTCTTAGCTGTCTCTTTGCTTGCAAGGTCTGTCTTTGCATCTCTCAGCTCTGGTGTCTCATTATTAACGAGATCGTTTAGCTTAGCCTGTGCATCAGCAACAGCCTTCTGCTTAGCTGCAATAAAATCGTTAAGCTGCGCTCTGAACTCAGCAGTAGTCATGCCCTCTCTATAAAGGTTATCATTTCTGCTGAAATTGATAGTATGATCACCAAGATCTCCAGCGGAAGCACCGATAACGGAATCATTTCCACCAGCAGCTCTGATAATTAGGTAATGTCCTACTTCTTGGAAGTTTCTATTGCCAGCATCATATTCTGCCTTTTCTTCCTCATACCAAGCCTTCACAGCGGAACTTACTCCATTGAATCCAAATGCCTGACACTCAGAAACAGCATCTGGGCCATCAAGATTATCATCTTTTGACTTTACAAGCGAATGTGCGTCCATGTTCAGACAAAGTGCATTTGACATCATAGAGTAAAGCATCATATCTGCATTGACCTTAGCTGGTGTCTTAGAGCCATTTGGCTGATCGTTTCTAGCGATTCTCTCGTTAATCTGATCTACCATATCCATAGCTCTAAGCAGTGCCTCTGGAGAAGATAGAGATTTTACTCTATAATCCCACCATGTCATTACATTGCCATCATCATCTGTATAAGACTCGTTGCCCTGCAATTCAAAATACTTCTGAATCTTAGGATCTGTAGAGTTCTTGATTGCTGACAACCACTGCTCGAAAGTCTTGTAAGTTGCCTTGGAGTTAAGAAAATCAATTCCAGCCTTACTCAAAGCCGCCTTTGCATTTGAAAGCTCTGTCTTTGCATCAGCAACAGACTTATCATACTTAGCCTGAGCTGTCTTTACAGCCTCATTGGCGCTATCAAGTTCTGTCTTTGCAGCACTAACTGCGGCAGTCTTAGTCTCAACGTCATTCTTTAGAGTCTTTAGTTCATCTTCTGCTGTTCTTACTGCATTATTAGCATCAGTAAGACCCTGAACCTTATTTGCTCTATTAGTGTCGGCACTTACCCTATCCTGCCTAGCCTGTTCTAGTGCAATCTTTAAGTTCTGATACTTCTGTACGCTTGCTAGGGCAGAATTGTAGTTAGCCTCTGCGTTTGCATATGCACCCTGCTTTGACGTCTGTACGCTCTGCTTGTCTGCAAGAATACCCTTGGCTGTGTTTAGATTAGCCTCTGCTGTCTGCACCTTTGTTACAGCCGCCTGATATTCTGGTGAACCATCAGTAAGTGCTGCCAGCTTAGCCTTTGCATCATTTAGCTCGTTCTGCTTGGCAGTAACATTAGCCTTTGCTGCCTCAACTTCGGCCTTAGCTGCTTCAACAGCCGCTGCTGTATTAGCTCTAACGCCTGTTGCAGCCTCCAAATCTGCCTTAGCTTTGTTAAGGTTTGCAGTAGCCTCACTTAGCTTCTGATTTGAAGTTTCCTGCTCTGCTTTAGCTCCTTCTACAGCGTTCTTGTCCTGCTCGATAGTAGCATCAGCATTTGGATATTTAGCCTCAGCTTCCTTTAGTGCAGCCTCAGCATCTTTCTTCTCCTTGATTGCATTGTCAAGAGCTGTCTGCTTTTCAGCCTGTGTCTTAACAGCCTCATCAAGAGATGTCTTTGCACTAACCTCATTAGCCTTGCTCTCTTCGAGCTTTCCAGCATACTTATCTACAACGCCAGTAAATCCGCTGTTAGCATCAGCCTCTGCCTTTGTAAGAGCTGTTTTAGCACTTTCGTGATCAGTTGCAGCCTTTGTGTGTGCAGAATCAGCGGCATTATACTTCTTCTCGGCCTCGTTCTTCTTGCCCTGCTCGTAGTCACGATTTGCAGTAGCTACATCAAGAGCCTCCTTTGCCTGAGCCTTTGTTTCTGGCTTAACATGAGCCTTCTCCTGTGTAACCTGCTCTGCCTGAATACCTGTGTCAGCAAATACCTGACCTCCCATACCAGCAACAGATCCTGCGATTAGCATAGTGCCTACCGCACCCTTCTTCATCCTTTCCTTGTTCATAATAAAATTTTCCTCTCTTTCTTTTTTTATATAAGTATAAACAATTAATTGGTTCAAATTCCTTCTAAATATATTATAACATACCTATGCGTGACAACCAACATCTTTTTGGAACATTTTTGGAATATTTTTGAAACAAATGTTTAAATCTGTAAACAATTATATCATATTCATTCCCTTATTTAAAGATTATTACATAGATATATCTACAATATATCCAAAGAAATAGAAAAGGCACTCCCGAAGGTATGCCCCAAATCCTTATTGTAATAGCTGACTCTAAAATCAAAACTTCAAAATCAGACTATATACAGTTATAATTTTAATTGAAATATCAGCATTTTACAAGCCCTTAATTTTAGAAATTCTTAAACCCATTCTTTAAGAAGCTCTTAGAACTTCTCCAAAGCATTTTTAAAAATCCCGTTACAGATACATCATTACTATTTCCAGCATCAACCTTTTTAACTTCTTGATCATTTACTGGCACTAATTTACAAACAACCACAGCCCTAGCATCTTGAAATTCATATGAACAAGTGCTAAGCACAACATATTTATCAGAAATACTCATCTGCGAATCTGTGTGTATCTGACTATTACTCATTACATGGTCTATAAACTCTTGTTTTTCTGCCCCCTCAAGATGCATTGATTGGTATATCTTATCATCTGCGGGAACAGTATTAGCAGCAACTATATCAAGCCTATATTTCTTGTTTGGCGTGTAAATATAAAAACTCTTGTGCTTGTCATAAACCTCTTGATTCCTCCAATCAGCAAGCGTTCCAAACATAGAACCATCTTTCATATGATGGCCATAGATAATCGTAACAAAGTCAGAGAACGGTTCATTATCCTTATCAAAGAATAGCGTTCCCGAAATACTATATTTGCCGTCATACGATTTATGCAGATACTTGTCATTGTCTTTAGCCTTAGCTACAGCATAATCAATCCTCGTATCTTTACCATAGAGCCACGCAGAAATTTCTGGATTTACTTTCTGGAGAGCATTAAAGTCAACAGTTTTCTTATCTCTTCCAGCAACCTTACTTACACCCACTGACTGCTTATATGATTGCCAGTATTCATTAAAGCTTTTGGCAATATTAAATCCTGAAAATAGAATAACTCCGATTAACACCAGAGTTATTACTTTATTTAATATATTTTTCATATTATCTCATAAACCTTCTAATAACACTATAAGCCTTGAATGTAAGACCAAACATAGCACTAAAAAGACCAAGTCTAAATAGTGAATCTACATATAATGACATTGCTGACTGTGCGTTCATTCCACCGATAGAAAAACTGCCAAGTGGGTGAGATATATCTGTCGGCATACCAGCAGATAATGACAAAGCACCCTTGTTATTAATGATATTAGTAATTACTGGCATTAATGGTTGGATAAGCCAATTCCAGCATAGCATTGCCTCAAACCCCAAAAGAGCTATAAAGGCATATTTAACAATTTTCTGTTTATTCATCATAAAGCTACCTCCAGATCCCGACATAGGGCTGCCTAATTCTTCCCTCTCTTCAAATCGTCTCATTTCTTGATCAAACTGATCTCTATTGCGCATAACAGAACCCTCCATAGTTATTTTCCGCCTCATACCAATCACTAAACTCATTTTTCATATCCATAAGTCTGATTTTTTTGTCAGGCCTAGATAGTGCCGCCTTGTATGATTCCGAATTAGTGATAATTCTTCTAAGATGACTTTCGTCATATTTAGCAAGAGCCTCAATAGTTTCATTTATAGTCATCATTTGCCACTTGGCAAAGCTGCTCTGGATTGGTGTTAAAACCTTCATGAGTTCTTGCGGGCTTGGAAGCTCCTTTACAACCCTTCTTCTATCATATCCGAAAAAACCAGATATGCGTTCCGTCTTAACTGAACCGCCCTCCGCATACATATCATCAGGAAACAGCTTAACACCATTAAGGATTAGTGAAGCCCCTTGTGCGAAATAAGTAATTAGTTCAATTTTTCCCACGGTTATCTTATCAAGAAATCCCGCATGATAAAGATGCTTGTCAGCAGTTTGTGCGATAAATAATGCAACGTCTAATGACTTAATCTGGCCATCACCTGGAAGTTCGTCCATCAATGTTGACTCTTTAATGTTTGGCATTATTGACATTTATTTCTCCTTTCTGTATAGCTTTACAGCCTTAATAACATATATTAGACCAAGTACAATTGCTAGTAATGCAAACATGATATAACTTCGTCTGAGAGATGATACAAGGCAGAACACACCCGTTAGTATAAACAACACAGATGGCTTGACTGCTAACTTAAAACGCTCTTCTTTCATAAGTTCTCTATTATCTAAATCTGCGTTTAAAATGGTCCATATTCCCGCTATTAACATACCAAGAAAATAAACCGACCCCACAGTTATGGCCACCCGATCCGTTTTCCCAATCATAGACATAACTGTTTGCAGGATCATTGTGTTCGTAAACGCAACAACCCCAAATACAACTCCTAAAATACCAACTACAATACTAGACTTTTTCATATTTTTCTCCTTTCATTGCCCTTGTAGTAATAACTTTATTATCCAATGTATTTTCCCACGCTTTATCATTGGATAGTTTCATAGCTATTGTCCTTGATGTAGCATTAGTAAATTCTTCTAGCACCTCATCAATAACAATTCTATGCTTCTGGTTTAACTTTTTTCTAAATTCTGCGAGATCTTTCTGTTCAATATATGCTTGACTAGTAAAAGCTGCATCAAGAACAGCAGAACATGGAAACAACCCCTTCTTTAGGAATGTCTCCTTGAACAGCGGCTCTCCTTCTTTTTCTATATATCGTTTTTGAACAAAATATAAAACCGAATGAAGCATCTGCCTAGACATTCTCTTATTATCTCTTCGTGAAACAACGTACTCAGCTACATTAAGTATTGAAATTGTCATGCTATAACTCCTTAAATTTAAACTTCTTAATGTAATCATTAAGCTCGCTTCTAGGCATTTCCATTAGTACCCCATCTTGCGAATTACTATCTATGTGACTATTTAGATTATTCGCAGATCGCCTTGCAAGCTTCTTTGGATCTTTAGGTTCTAAATAGGTATACATGTAAACGAAATTATCAACGGGAATGAGAACAGTCGTTACTGTAAGATCTGCATCAAATAAATCATATCCATCAATAAGGAACTTATATTCATCTGGTGAGAGCGTAGCCTCAATAACATTATTAGGTGGCACTGAACCATCTGTGATTGAGCCATCAACTTCACCCTCGTAATTCATAACAGCAATTCTTACATCATGGAAATCTTCGTTAGATGATGATTGCGAGTCAAATACCGTTCTGAATTTCGTATTCTTATACTCTGTTTGGAGATAGTACACCTTTTTGTATTTACCCGATATAGGCTTTATATCTCCAAGACTATTCATAGCATATCTGTTATTCATAAGGACGCCGAAAATTACAGCAATGATTGATACTGCTGCAATAATGAATATCATTTTTCGTTTTTCTCGTTTTCGTTTTCTCATGTTTAAACACCCATTTAACCTTATGAACATTATATCATATCGTAGTACCAAATCAAATAGGTTGTTTCAGCCTCTACAGTTTTCGCAGATGAATAATTTGCAACTCTGTAAACATTCAAACCCTAAAATACTTGTCTGCGAAAATCAGTAAGAAAATACTCATATGCGAAAAAATGAGGGCAATAGAAAAGGCCCTCTTTCGAGAGCCAAATCCGCACGTAACCACACGATTATTCAGGAGTAACTACATTATATCATATTCGTTTACAAAACACAAATCTAA
>ERZ772910.1846-NODE-1846-length-10348-cov-4.686972_pt1 | contig 10348 bp, 5 predicted proteins | sample MGYA00511357_ERZ772910 | MGnify/ENA primary metagenome ERZ772910 (study PRJEB29015, sample SAMEA2738096) | human oral metagenome | biome: human oral; feature: human-associated habitat; material: saliva | place: China | collected 2193 ...
TCTCCATCTACTACATCTTCTTCATCTAATGATATCTGTCTTGATTTTAAAAGAATTTCTATAGCTTCTTCATATCTTTCTAAGCATCTTAAACATCTACCCATAGCATATAGATACCAACCATTATTATCTCTAGCATAAGCTTTTTTAAATGATTCTAAAGCTTCTTCATATTTTTCTAAATCTAATAAAATTACTCCTTTCGTTTCAAAAATCCAAGCATCATTTCCTCCTAATTCTATAGCTTTGTCAAAATATTCTAAAGCTTCATTTTTTGTTTCAGAATTATAACCTAATTGATAAGCAATTTGTGAATACAACCAAGCATCTTCTCTTCCTAAATCTTTTGCTATATTTAGATATTTAAGTGCTTCTTCTGGTTGTGGTTCTTCTAATTTTCCATAGTACCAACCTAGTTCAGAATTTATAAAAATTCTTTGATTAATGTCATTTTGATCAACCATAGTCAAAGATTTTTTCAACTTTTCAATTGCTTCTTTTACATTTCCACTTCTACCTAAGTTTACAGCTATTTCAGTATTAAGTCCTTCATCATTTCTTCCTAATTTTTGAGCTCTTAATAAAAATGGAAGTGCATCTTCATATTTACCCATATAATTATAAAGCCAACCAATTTCTGATAATACATTCACTTCATCTTTATCCAATTCATAAGATATTAATGCATATTCAAGGGCTTTTTCATAATCTTCTAAATTTTCATAACAAATTGCTATTTCAAAATTTATCCAAGCATCATTTCTACCTTCTTCTTGAGATTTAATATGATATCCAAGAGCCTTTTCATAATCTCCTAATAGACGATAGCACCAACCAAGTTGACTATAGGTAAAAGCTAAATCTTTTTCTTCATCAAAACTTAAAGCATATTCTAATTTTTCTATAGCTTCTTCACATCTATTTAAACCAGCTAAACATCCTCCATATTGTATATTTATCCAAGCATCATTTCTACCAAGTTCTACTGCTCTTTTTATATATTTTAGACCTTCCTTATATTCTCCTGAGACACAATAAAGCCAAGCTATTTCTGATATAAGATCCATATCATTTTTATCATATTTTTCAGCTAATAAATAGAATTCTAATGCCTTTTTTAGATCAGATTTTTTCTTGTAACAATATCCGATTTCATTATTTATCCAAGCACTATCCCTACCTTCTTTAGATTGAATATAATGTTCAAGTGCCTTATCATAATCTTCTAATTGACGATAACACCAACCAAGTAAGCTGTGAATATGTGCTATATCTTTTTCCTCATCTTCCACTTCTAAGGCATGATTTAATTTTTTAATAGCCTCTTCATATCTTTCAAGTATTGATAGACAATATCCAAACTCACAATTTGTCCAAGCATCATCTTGACCAAGTTCCTCAAGTCTTTCTAAGTATTTTAATCCTTCTTCATATTTTCCTAAAAAATTGTAAAGCCAAGCTATGTCTGACATTGAATAAGTATCTTCTTCATCTAGTTCAACAGCCTTTAAATAATATTCTAAGGCTTCTTCATTTTTACCCAGATTTTTATAGCATATTCCTATCTTTTGATAAAGCCAATTATCAGCATCATTTAATTTTTCTAGTTTTAAAAAATATTCTAAGGCTTCTTCATATCTTTCTTGTTTAAATAGACTATAACCTAGCTCATAAATCACTTCTATATCTCTTTTATTTTTTGCTAGGATAGGTCTAAGTATTTCTTCAGCCTCTACATATCTCATATGTCTGTTATATAGACTAGCTAGGAATATTTCTGTATCTATTTTATTTTCTCTAGTTTTAGCATATTTTTTAGCTTCAAGAGCATATTCTATAGCTTTTTCTGAATTTCCATTTTCCTCTTCAATTTCTCCTAAGGCTATATATGTTCCCACTAAGAAATCACAAGCCTTTTCATCATCTGGTTCTTGCTCATATACCTTTAAAAAATGCTTTTCTGCCTTTGTATAATCTTCTAAGAAAAAGTAAGAATATCCTATTCTCCAATTCCAAAGTGCAGTATCTCCTACTTCATTTTCTATACTTTTTAATATTTCTAAACCTTTTTCATATTCTTCTATGTTATTGTAGGCTCTTCCTAATTCTCCCATTAATTCTGTATTTAATTGTTCAGCTGGTAAAGCTTCTATTAAGTCTATTATTTCTTGATATTTTTCTATTTCATTTAAGCTTTCAATTTTTTCTAATAATTTTTCTTTCAAAACCTTCACCTCTTATATTTTAATTTTTTCTTATATATCATACCATTTTTATATATTTTTTTATGTAACATATGTTACAAATAAAAAAGAGGCTATTGCAAAATTAAAATTTCAATCCTAAAGTAAAAAATAAGTGAGTTACGAATGGAAATTTTAGATAAAAAATCAAATAGAATGAGCCGAGCAAATGCAGGAGTGTTTGAGTGAAACGAGTTTCCTGATTTGCAGCGAATTCTTGATTTTTTATCGTTAAGAAATTTACTCAGTAACGAACTATTTTTTACTTTTTGTTAATTTGCAACAGCCCCCTATTTTTACATAAATTTATTTAATTTAAAAATTGATCTAGTGAAAGTATTTCTTTTTCTATTTCTTCAATTTTTTCTTTCATATAATCATTTAAAAGTCCACGCTCAGTGATAGAGTCTCTAGCTGAGTCTAAATATTTTTGTGCATTTTCTTTATCACCTATTCCAACATAGCAAGAAGCAAGTTCAAAATCTTCTCCATCTACTACATCTTCTTCATCTAATGATATCTGTCTTGATTTTAAAAGAACCTCTATAGCTTCTTCATATCTTTCCAAGCCTCTTAAACATCTTCCCATACAATATAGGTACCAACCATCATTATTCAAATCATAAGCATTTTTAAATGAATCCAGAGCTTCTTGATATCTTTTTAAATCTAGTAAAACTGCTCCTCTAACCTCGAAAATCCAAGCATCATTTCTTCCTAATTCTATAGCTCTATCAAAATGTTCTAATGATTCTTTTCTTGCTTCAGGATTATAACTTAATTGATATCCAATTTCTGAATGTATCCACTCATCATCTCTTCCTAATTCTTTTGCTATATTTAGATATTTAAGACCTTCTTCTGGTTCTGGGTTTTCTAATTTTCCATAGTACCAACCTATCTCAGAATTTATAAGGATTCTTCTATTGATATCGGCTTCTTCAACCATAGTCAAAGACTCTTTCAATTTTTCAATTCCTTCATTAAGCTTTCCACTTCTACCTAAGTTCATAGCTATTTCAGTTTTGATCCATTCATCATCTCTTCCTAATTCTTCAGCTCTCAATAAAAATGGAAGTCCTTCTTCATAGTTGTCCATACAATCATAGATCCAAGCAACTTCTGATAATATACGTATATTATCTCTATCTAAATCATAAGCTATTAAGGCATAGTCAAGTGCTTTTTCATAATTATCTAAATTTTCATAGCATATTGCTATTTCTATATTTGTCCAAGAATCGTTTCTTCCTTCTTCTTTAGCTTTAAGTTGATATTCTAGGGCTTTTTCATAATTTTCTAATTGATGGTAACACCAACCAAGTTGACCATAGATAAAAGCTAAGTCCTTTTCTTCATCTTTTAAACTTAAAGCATAGTCAAACTTTTCTATTGCTTCTTCATATTTTTCTAAACCTGCTAAACAAGCTCCATATTCTACATTTATCCAAGAGTCATTTCTTCCAAGTTTCATTGCTTTTTTTATATATTTTAGCCCTTCATCATATTGTCCTAAACTATCATAAAACCAAGCTATATCTGACACAATATAAGGATCTTTTTTGTCAAATTTTTCAGCTTGTAAGTTACATTCCAATGCCTTTTTTATATCATCTTTTAATCTATAGCAATTTCCTAACTCTACATTTATCCAAGCATCATTTCTACCCCATTTTTTAGCTTGAGTGAAAGCTTCTATAGCTTCATCATACTCTTCTAATTGTTTTTTACAAAATCCTAGTTGACTATAAATATATGACATATCTTTATCTTCTTCATCTGCTTCTAAAGCACGATTGATTTTTTCAAGAGCCTCTTCATATCTTTTAAGTCTTGATAGACAAAATCCAAATTCAGTATTTGTCCAAGAATCATCTTGACCAAGTTCTTCAAGTCTTTCTAAATATTTCAATGCTTCTTCATGTTTCCCAAAAAAATCATAAAGCCAAGCTATATCTGATAGTGAATACATGTCTTCGTCATCCAGTTCAACTGCTTTTAAATAATATTTTAGTGCTTCTTCTCTGTTATCTAAATTCTTGTAGCATATTCCTATTTGTCTGTAAGTCCAAGCATCTGCTTTACTTAATTTCTCTAGAGCAGAAAAATATTCCAATGCCTCTTCACATTTTCCTTGTGCTGATAAACAGTAAGCTAACTCTGAAAGAGTCCATTCGTCTTCTTTATTTTCAGCTAACTGATTTCTAAGTATTTCTTCAGCCTCTTCATATTTTCCATATCTATCATATAACCAAGCTAGGAAAAAATCAGCTTCTATTCTTCCTTCTTCATCATAGACATATTTTTTACTTTCAAGGGCATACTCTATAGCCTTTTCTGAATTTCCATTTTTATTTTCAAGTTTTGCTAAATTTCTATATATTGTTATTAAAAAATCAGAAGTATCGTTGTCATCAGGATCTAATTCATATGCTTTTAAAAAACATTTTTCTGCATTCACAAAATCATCTAAGAAAAAATAAGAATACCCTGCTCTCCAATTCCAAATTAAACTATGTCCTTCTTCAAATTCTATAGTTTTTAATAGCTCTAAACCTTTTGCATAATTTTCTACATTGTTGTAGGCTCTTGCTAATTGCCCTATTAATTCTGTATTTAATTGTTCAGCTGGCAAAGCTTCTATTGTATCTATTATTTCTTGATACTTTTCTAACTCATGTAATTTTTCAATTTTTTCTAATAATTCTTTTTTCAAAATCTTCACCTCTTATTTTTTTATTTTTCTTATCTATTATATCATTAATATATTTTTTATATAATATTGTTGCAAAATAAAAATAGGAACAAAAGAAAAACACTAGCTATCGCAGTTGCTAGTGTTTCTGTAATTCCTATTTTCTTATTAATCGCGATATATTGCTATATCTTTTAACTTATTATAACTTTTTTTTTTAAGAATGTCAACAATTCATGCTATAATATCTTGTAATTCCCTAGACAATCCCATTAACCTTTTCAAGTTACTTTTTATTTTTTCAAAATTGGAGTACAATATATATAATAATTAAGGACATGAGGTGAGAAAATGTATAAGCATGTATTTGGACCTGTTCCATCAAGAAGATTAGGTATATCTTTAGGGGTTGATTTAGTAGTTAGTAAAAGTTGTAACCTTAACTGTATCTTCTGTGAATGTGGAGCGACTAAAAAAATTCAACTAGAAAGAAAAAGATTTAAAGATATGAATGAAATACTTGAAGAAATATCAACAGTATTGAAAGATATAAAGCCTGACTATATAACATTTTCTGGAAGTGGAGAGCCCACTTTAAGTTTGGATTTAGGTAATATTTCTAAAGCTATAAAAGAGGATTTAAAATATCAAGGTAAGATTTGTTTAATTACTAATAGCTTACTTCTAGCAGATGAAAACCTTATGAAAGAGTTAGAATACATAGATTTAATTGTCCCTACTTTAAATACATTAACTCAGGATATTTTTGAAAAAATTGTTAGACCTGACTACAGGACAAGTGTGGAAGAAATTAGAAAAGGTTTCATCAATCTAAACAAATCTAATTATAAAGGAAAAATTTGGATAGAAATTTTTATTCTTGAAAATATTAATGATAATGACAAAAATTTTGTAGATATAGCTAATTTTTTAAAATCTGAAAATATTAGATACGATAAAATTCAATTAAATACTATTGATAGAGTTGGAGCAGAAAGAGATTTAAAAGCTATAAGTTTTGAAAAAATTTCAAGAGCTAAGAAGATTTTAGAGGAAAATGGACTAAATAATATAGAAATAATTAAGAGCTTAGGTGAACTTGAAGAAGATAAGAAAATTCAAGTAAATCAAGAACTTTTAGATAATATGAAACAAAAGAGATTATATCAAGAAGAAGAGATTAATAAGATTTTCAAAAAAAATTAAAAATTTGAAAAAAAGTTGTTGACAAAGTTTTAGATATAGTGTATTATAGTTGATGTCCTTGAATGACACGAGCCGCTTTAGCTCATCTGGTAGAGCAACTGACTTGTAATCAGTAGGTGATTGGTTCGACTCCGATAAGCGGCACCAGTGCCCCGTTCGTTCAGTGGTTAGGACATCAGATTTTCACTCTGGAAACAGGGGTTCAATTCCCCTACGGGGTACCATTACAATTAAATACAGATGGTTGGGTTCCCGAGCGGTCAAAGGGATCAGACTGTAAATCTGACGGCTCAGCCTTCGAAGGTTCGAATCCTTCCCCAACCACCATCTAAAAACAATCAACTACACTTCGGTGTAGCTTTTTTATTTTTCATACTTTGTGATATAATAGTAAAGAAGGCTAAAAAATAAGAAAATGGTGATTGTATAGCTATGGAAAAGATATTTGAATATGCAAGAAAAAATAATATTTCAGACATACATATAATTGAAGGTGAAAGAATATATTTTAGAAAAGATGGAGAAATCGTAGCATATGAAGATAGTCAAAGCCTTAGTAGAGAAGATATCTTGAAAATCTGCTCAGGAAAATTTGAAGAAGATTTTGCTTACACTGACTCTAAGAATCAAAGATATAGAATAAATTCTTTTTTCACAAAGGGAAAATTAGCTTTAGTTATAAGAGTAATTAATGATGAAGCTGTAAAGTTAAAAGGTGAATTCATCAATAAAGTTATTGATGAAAAAATCTTAGCTCTAAAAGATGGCTTAGTCTTAATAAGTGGAATTACTGGAAGTGGTAAGTCTACAACTCTTGCCAATATAATAGAAAAATTTAATGAGAATAAGAGCATTAAAATCTTAACAATAGAGGATCCCATTGAATATATTTTTGAGAATAAAAAAGCTTTAATCATACAAAGAGAATTAGGAACAGATGTTGAAAGTTTTGAAAAAGCTTTAAAAAGTTCACTAAGACAGGATCCTGATGTTATTGTCTTAGGTGAAATAAGAGATGAAGAAAGTCTATTCTCAGCTTTAAAATTAGCTGAAACAGGACATCTAGTCTTTTCTACTCTACATACTATGAATGCTGTTGAAAGTATAAATAGACTTATTTCTATGACAAAATCTGATAAAAGAGATTTTGTAAGAGAACAGCTAGCTTCTGTTTTGAGATTTGTTTTTTCTCAAGAGCTATATAGAGATAAGAAAACTAAGGAAGTTAAAGTTATTTTTGAAATTTTAAATAATACTAAGGCAGTGGCAAATTTAATTGCTAATAATAAATTGAACCAAATTCCAAGCCTTATTGAAAGTGGAATAGAAAACTATATGGTAGCAAAGGAAAAATATTTTAAGAAAATAGAAATAGAGAGTGATTAAACTGTTAATAGAAACGAATGTAGAAATAAATTTAAGGAGTATAGAAGAATTTACTAGAGTAATGGCTTCTGAGCTTCTTGAAGATAAAATTCTTTTTGATATCCAAAGAGAAGAAAATTTAATTAAGATAAAAGTAAGCTCTGAAAACTTAAATAAGAATACAGAATTTTCATATATAGATTTAGAGAACAAGATAGAAGACCAAATTTTAACTATGTGTAAAATAAGTCTATTAAAACTTTTAAATAAAAATTATGCTTGGGGTTCTCTTATGGGAGTGCGTCCAACAAAGGTTTTAAGAAGACTTTTAATCAATGGTTGCGATTATAAAGAGGCTAGAAAGATTTTAAAAGATTTCTATTTAGTTACGGATGAGAAAATAAATCTTATGGAAACTGTTGTTAAAAAAGAATTGGAGCTTTTAGACAAAGAGCATATAAATCTATATCTGGGAATACCTTTTTGTCCAACTAAATGTAAGTATTGTTCCTTTGCTTCCTATGAAATAGGTGGTGGAGTTGGAAGATTCTATAATGATTTTGTAGAAGCACTTTTAAAAGAAATTCAAATAATAGGAGATTTTCTAAAAACATATAATAAGAAAGTTTCATCTATATATTTTGGTGGTGGAACTCCAAGTACATTGACAGAAATAGATTTAGAAAGAGTTTTAAGGAAATTGCTTGAAAATATAGATATGTCTGATGTGAAAGAATTCACTTTTGAGGCAGGTAGAGAAGACTCTTTAAATATTGAAAAATTAGAAATAATGAAGAAATATTCAGTGGATAGAATAAGTTTAAACCCACAATCATTTAATTTAGAAACTTTAAAAAGAGTCAATAGAAGATTTAATAGAGAAAACTTTGACTTAATATTCAAAGAAGCTAAAAAGCTAGGCTTTATCATAAATATGGATTTAATAATAGGACTACCTGAAGAAACAACTGAAGAAATTTTAGATACTTTAGCTCAATTAAATGCCTATGGCATAGATAATTTAACTATACATTGTTTAGCATTTAAAAGAGCTTCAAAGCTTTTTAAAGAAAGCCAAGAAAGAAACTCTATAGACAGAGCCTTAATTGAGGAACATATACAAGAGATAGTTAAAGAGAAAGAAATGAAACCTTACTATATGTATAGACAGAAAAATATCATTGAGTGGGGAGAAAATATAGGTTATTCTAAAGAAGGAAAAGAAAGTATTTTCAATATTGAAATGATAGAAGAAAACCAAAACACTATGGCACTAGGTGGAGGTGGTATAAGTAAGATTGTTATTGAAGAAAGAAATGGTATAGACTATATAGAAAGATATGTAAATCCAAAAGATCCTGCCCTATATATAAGGGAATTAGATAGAAGATGCAAAGAAAAAATAGAGATGTTTAAAAAGGAGAAGATATGAAAAAGATTATAAGCTTTTTACTATTTAGTTGCTTGTTTGCAAATTCTTATGCAGTACCAGCACTAAATAATAATGATTATAGATTGATTATGAGTTCTCAAAATATGCAAAATGAAAAAGAAGAACTATTGGATATAAATAAAGCTAGTGAACAAGATATGTTAGGAAGAAAAATTTCTAAGTCTTATGTTGCTAAAATTATGGAATACAGAGAAATAACTGGTGGTTTTGACAAATTAGAAGATTTAAAAAGAATTAAAGGTATTGGAGATGCAACTTACCAAAAATTATCTAAATTTTTAAAGGTGGGTTCAGCACCAACTAAAAAGATCTTAAATATTAATTCGGCTGATGAAATAACTTTAAAATACTATGGACTTTCTAAAAAAGAAATAAAAAAAATTCAGACATATTTAGATAAAAATGATAGAATAACTGATAATATTGAATTTCAAAAGTTAGTTAAGAAGAAAACTTATGAAGAATTAAAAGATTTAATTAATTATGGAGGAAAAAAATAATGGGAAGATTAATAAGAGGTTTAAGTAAAAATGCTAGATTTTTTGTGGCAGACACAACTGATGTTGTTCAAGACGCCTTAGATATACATAAATATGACGAATATTCGATGAAAACATTTGGAAAATTTTGTACTTTGTCAGCTATAATGGGAGCTACTTTAAAAGGTGAAGATAAATTAACTATCAGAACAGATACTGATGGTTATATAAAAAATATAGTTGTAACTTCAGATGCTAATGGAAATATAAAAGGTTACCTTGTAAATACAACAGATGAAAATTTTGATGGTTTAGGAAAAGGTACAATGAGAATAATTAAAGATATGGGCTTAAAAGAACCTTATGTAGCAATCAGTGATATTGATTATTCAAATTTAATGAAAATATTTGTTAATTATAGCATTTCTTATGAGAAAAAATTTGACTTGAGATACGGGGAAAATCCTCATCAATCTTCAGCTTATTATGTTTCAACTACAGAAAATGGAAGCATGAAAGATATTAAGCAATTGAACGGAAAAGAATTGTCATTTAACAATATTAGAGATATGGATATTGCTTGGAAAGTGGTTGGAGAATTTGATGGTCCAGCAGCTTGTGCGATAAAACACTCAACTCCTTGTGGTGTGGCTGTTGCAGATGACATTTTCACAGCGTATAAAAAAGCTCATGATTGTGACCCAGTATCAATTTTTGGTGGAATTGTGGCACTTAACAGAGAAGTTAATAAAGAAACTGCCGAAGAATTGAAAAAAATCTTCTTGGAAATCGTAATTGCACCTTCATTTACAGATGAAGCGTTGGAAATCTTGAAAACTAAGAAAAACTTGAGAGTTATCGAATGTAAAACTCCAAAACCTCAAGATAAATTCGATTATGTAAAAGT
>ERZ772910.1855-NODE-1855-length-10322-cov-2.803545_pt1 | contig 10322 bp, 10 predicted proteins | sample MGYA00511357_ERZ772910 | MGnify/ENA primary metagenome ERZ772910 (study PRJEB29015, sample SAMEA2738096) | human oral metagenome | biome: human oral; feature: human-associated habitat; material: saliva | place: China | collected 2193 ...
GGCAAACAGATGCGCAAGAACCACATTTAATGCAACCATCAGCAATAACTCTCATGATAAACCTCCATAGGAACATTATAAAAGAAAACTTATTATTATCATTTAAAAAGGCACTTGCCTTAACTTCTGTTCTCATTATCACACAGTTTTTTTTGAAAGTCAAATGAAAATGATAAAAAAACTATATATATTTTTTTTGTTTGTTGTATTTTCTTTTTATTGGTATTACTAGTTATATATATTATGCCTATAACGAATATTATTAAAATTATAGTTACAGGTGCAGAAATAGATGTTTTCCATAATGAAGATAATTTATCTAACATAGTTAATCTATTCATAAAACACCCCCTAACCATTTTATTCTATAGATTTTAATTCTGATATGTATATTGTTTGATCTTTATCAGATGAATTTGTACATGTTATTAATGTTAATGTTTGTCTGTCATAGTTTCTATATATTGCAACTTGTCCTATTTTAGGTTGTTGATATATATTAACTATTTTATAAATATATTTGTGTTCTTTATAAGATACTATTAGTGTATCTCCTTGTTCTAGTTTATATAAGTCATTGAAGAAGGCTTTCCATCCTGTTCCTGAATGACCTGCGATTATTAGATTCCCTTTTTCTTTATCAGGATAATCTGATCCTTCTATCACTTGAATGTTTTTTTCTACTGTATTATTTGGAGAATTTATATCTAAAAATCCTTTATTTAAATTTATCTTCGGTATATTCAAGTATCCTATATACTCATTTATAGGTTTATTTTCAATTTGTTTTTCATCTTTTACTTCTTCTTTTTTCTCTTGTTTTATTTCAACTTTCTTAGGCTTTTTATCTTTATATAATATCCCTGACATATAGTCATAGGCTTCTATCTTTTTAGCTTCAGCATAATTATATGTTACTAATATTATTCCTAATACTGTTAAAAACGATATTATTATTAACTTGTTTTCTTTATTTTGATTTAGCATTCTTATAAGCTAGTCCTGTTCCTAAACTTATTATTAGAAGAAGTGTTCCAATTATTGTTATTATTTTTGAATTAACATTAGTATTTGGAACTATTACTGTCTTGGCATTTTGGAATTCTATATTTAAAGTTTCTCCATTATTCTTAACTTCTATTATTTGTTTATTTGTATTTAATGAGTATCCATTTGGTGCAGATATTTCTTCTAGTGTGTACTTTCCTACTTTTAAATCTGATATTACATAAGCATTTGAAGTTGTTGTCCATTCTTTTATAGTTTGACCATTTTCATCTAATAATCTTTCATTATCATCTTTTACATTACTTATTTTTTGATAATTAAACCAATACACTATCAAATAGATGAATAACACAAAACCTAATATCTCTACTCCTAGAAATACATATTCTATCTCTATTTTCGCAAACACAAAAATAGAGATAAATACGATACAAACAAGAAGATATCCAAACAGAATGACACTCTGACTTTTTATATAATCCCACAATAATTTCATCGTATTATTTGCCTTCTTTCAAATAGTATCCAATTCCTTTTTTCGTCTGAATCAAATCATCTAGTCCAATTTCTGATAATTTTTTTCTTAGACGCGTCATATTAACCGCCAAAGTATTATCGTCGATAAAATTATCACTTTGCCAACAATGATCCATAATACTATCACGCTTTGCGATATCCCCTTTTGCTTTAAATAAAGTCTCTAGGATTAACAGTTCTGTATGCGTTAGATCAATCGATTTCTCACTACTTTCTAATTTGGCAGCCGATAAATTCAACTTCAAATTACCAAAGATTAAATTATCTGTAGATAATGCATAATCATATGTTCTACGAAGTAATGCTTGAATCTTCACACGTACTAAATGAATATTAATTGGTTTTGTAATATAATCATCTGCACCACACTGCATTGCCATAACCATATCCATGTCATCACTATGTGAAGATATAAAAATAATCGGTACGCTAGACTCTTCACGAATCTTTTGAGTCCAATAATATCCATTGAAATATGGTAATGTAATATCCATTAAAATCAATTGAGGTGTATGTTCTCTAAACTCTTCTAATACTGCATTGAAGTCATGAATAGAACATGTTTCATATCCCCATTGTTTTAATTCTTCACTGATGACCGCAACTATATCTTTATCATCTTCTACTATTAATATCTTCATCATCGTTACCCCAGCTAAATCATGTATAAAATACATAGAACTATCATAACACACAATAAAACAGTGAGCTTCCAGCTTATCATGCTAGATATTTATATAGTGATGTTATTATAATATCAATGAGAATGAGGATTCTATGGTTGATAGTAAAGCTGCTAAAGAACTAGCAATAAAACTTAGAAAATTGTGGGATAATGACAACTATGTCAAAGGAGTTATTGCATTTGCAAAAACAGAAAAAAATATTATCACGATATCTCAATTCATTGATATGTCCTATCGTTTGAACAAAGAAATAACTGCAGATGATATTTCATACTTACTTGAAGTACTAGAGAACGAGTCATAATATGGAATCATTTTTCTTTCTACACTGGTATTTTTATGATTCCTATTGTATAGTCTGATTGCAAGCAAGCTGTGGCAACCTTTTATCGCTTAAGTGCGTGTCAGCCAGAGTTTGCTTGCGTTTTTATATGCTTTTATATTCGTACGATAAACATAAATTAGCTTATCTATTCATCCTAAATAAAAGTGAGCCTTTTGACGATAGGCTCACTTTTGAATACAGATTATTTTATAAACACATCTGGTAAATCTTCTTTACATCTTCCACTGATAATGGAACATATGCATGCTTTAATCGATCATGCGAACATGCTGACTCTGCCATTGCTTGGAAGTGTTCTTCATTAATATTGACTTCTGTTAGTGTCATTGGAATTCCATTGGACTTGAAGAAATCATGTAATGCTTGAATCCCTTGTTTTGCTAGAAGTACTTCATCATCACCTTCTAGACCCCATACATTTCTAGCAAACTTTGCTAGACGTGGTGTAATCGTTGGGTCTTTTGCAAGGATATACTCTAACCATCTAGGGGTAAGAATTGCTAGACCTACTCCGTGTGTGATGTCATAGTATGCACTCAATTCATGTTCCATCGCATGACATGGCCAGTATGTATCTAGCTTGCCATATTCTGGAATACCAGAACATGCAATCGATGAATCCCACATCAGATTTGCACGTGCAGAATAGTTTGTAGGTTCCTGTAATGCGATTGGAAGATTCTTAATCACTGATTTTAATACACCCTCTTGGATTGCTTCAGAGAGGTCTGAATCATCTGTTCTTGAGAAGTAACCTTCCATGATATGACTCATAATATCAGCGGAACCTGCAGCTGTTTGGTATGTAGATACAGAGTATGTATATGTTGGATCACAGATAGATACCTGTGGGAATGTAAAGGATCTACCAATCTTTTTATTCAATGCCATGTTGGAGATAACACCTCCACCATCAAATTCAGAACCTGTTGCGGCGAGTGTCAAAATATCAACGAGTGGTAATGCTTTAGAAGTACCACGTGAATGAAGTACCATCTGCCAATAGTCATCACCTTCGTAATATGCGCCTACTGCGATTGCCTTTGAACAGTCTAGTGTACTACCACCACCAACGGATAAAATTACATCGATGTTGTGTTCTTTACATAATTTAGAACCGCGCTCGACTGTTTCAATACGTGGATTTGGTTCCACACCTGCACATTCTACAACAGTAAATCCACCTTCATTTAAAATCTTCATTACTTCATCGTATAATCCGATTTTCTTAATAGAACCTCCACCATAGGTAAGAAGTACGCGCTTACCATATTCGTTTAAGCTATCTGCTAGGTGTGAAATTGTTCCTTTGCCAAAATAGAGTTTGGTCGGAATGTGATGTTCAAAGTTTTCCATTGTATGTTCTCCTTGTTTATAGCGATACAAATCAATTATTCAAAGTTTACTTTGTTGTTGTCGAAACTTTTAATTTTTGCAAGGCTTTCGACACGATAGCCTTGTTTACGTAGCTTCTCGCCACCACCTTGGAAGAGTTTTTCTACACAGATGCCAAGTCCTACAATTTTTGCGCCGCTTTGATTTGCAATATCGATTAGTCCATCTGCTGCTAAACCATTTGCTAAAAAGTCATCGACAATCAAGATATGATCATCCTCATTCAAGTAGTCTTTGGATACTGTTACTGTAAAATCCTTGTTATACGTGTAGGAATGTACATGAGAAGTATATACACCCTCTCCAATATTCTTCGATTTTGCTTTCTTTGCGAAAACAACAGGTACGTGGAAACGTTGCGCAATTGGTACTGCAACCGCAATACCAGAAGCCTCAATTGTCAGGATACGTGTAATCTTGTCATCCTTATATAGACGGTAAAATTCATCTGCCATCTGATCGAGCATCTCCACATCAATTTGATGATTCAGGAAACTATCTACCTTTAAAATGTTTCCTGGAAAAACCTTACCATCTTGTAATATCTTTTCTTCTAACTCTCTCATAGGTTATATAGTTTTGTATACTTCTCCTCAAGATAATCTAGGTAGTAGTTTACGTTAAATTCTTCCCCTGTTACCATCTTCATTAGCTCTGGTGCTTCATATCTAAAGCCATACTTATGGATATGTTCCTTGAGCCAGTTCATGATGACATCATATTGGTTATTGCTTAGTAATGTTTCTACATCTAAATCTTTACGCATTGCATGCATGTATTGTGCCGCAAATGCAGTTCCTAGTGCGTAAGTTGGGAAGTAGCCAAAACTACCATCGGACCAGTGTACATCTTGTAAGATACCCACTTTATCATTTGGTACATCAACACCTAAGTATTCCTTATACATCTTATTCCAAGTTTCATTTAGGCCTTCTGTAGAGATGGTTCCATTGAAGAGTCCCTTTTCAATTTCATAGCGAACTAGGACATGTAATGGATATGTTAATTCATCTGCCTCTGTACGAATGAAGGATGGTTTTGCGACGTTGATAGCTTCATAGAATTCATCAAAGGATACATTACCTAACTGAGCTGGGAATGTTTCCTGAAGTTTTGGATAGTGATATTGCCAGAAGGCTGTTGTACGCGCTAGGTAGTTTTCGCACAATCTAGATTGTGATTCATGCATACCTGATGAAATTCCTTCGGATAGAATCATGCCATCATACTTAGGATCTACATCATGTTCATAGTATGCATGTCCTACTTCATGAACTGTTGATAATACTGCTGAAACAACATCATTCTTTACGTACTTCGTAGTCGTACGGCAATCATTTTCGCATGTCCATGATGTAAATGGATGTTCAGATTCATTCTGATATCCCCATGATGAATCAAAGTGTAGATATTCAAGTAATTGTGTCATGAATTTCTTTTGGTCTTCAATTGGAAATTCTTGGTGTAAGAATGCTTCGTTTTTTTGTTTTGCTTGCGTAACCTTTTGAATGAGTGGTACAAGTCTTTGCTTTAATGCCGCAAAGAATGCATCATACTTTTCTTGTGTCATACCTGGTTCATAGTCATCCAGCATTTGATCGTATAGATTCTTATCACTATTACGATAACGATACATCTTCTTACTAACTTCGATAATCTTCTTTAAGTATGGTTCAAAGATAGAATAGTCAGATTGTGACTTTGCGTTGATCCATGCATCAAAGGATTCATCACGTAGCTTTTGATATGCGACAAACTCATCCTTTGGAATGCACATCGTATCCATTGCTTGTTTGTAGTAGAGCTCTACTGCGCGCTTGTTATCACCATCAATCTGTGGGTCATCCTTTAATTCCTTTAAAAGTTGAACCATTTCTGGATCTGTTTCAATCGAGAATAATTCTCCTGCAAGATATGCTGAACGCTCATCACGATAAGCAGCTCCTGCGAATGGTGCGACTGTCTGTTTGTCTATGCCAATGATTGCTAATGCCATCTGATATGCAGAACGGCGAAATATCCAATCTTTATATTGTTGTAATTTCTCTTCGTATGTCATGATATTTCCTCCTATTTCATTGCGTTTATCATACACCCAACAACTATCTTATGACACTTATAACGCAATGTTTGTTACTTACAGTATAGCCTAATCCTGTGATAAGTCTGTATTATTTTTTTCTTTCCTATAGGAAAGAAAAACAGGAGTTATCAAGCCCCTGTTAGATTACTTTTGGAAGTACTGTTTTAGTTTAGCGATGATTTCATCCAGCGCTACACCTGTACGCTCGGACATCTTTTCCACTGTAGCCTTTGGTAACATAATGCGCGCTAGTGGAGTATCAAGTGCTCTAAACTTATCACTGATTGTAAAGAGATACTGCTTTAGATTTGGATCAGCATCTAATAAATCCTTTAGTTTTGTCTCAGGTGTAATGCTTTCAGGATCAATTTTAGAAGAACTTGTAGCCACTGGCTTTTCTTCTACTGGTGCAGGTTGTTCTTCTTCTACGTTGCCATGTTCTTGATTAGACCATGTTAATAGTGTTTGGGAACCTGTTAATGCACGGATGTGTGTGCAATCCTGCATCATTTCTAGGATACCTCTAAACTTACCGTCTTCATCTCTTACAGCAACATACTTGATGTAGATGAAGATTTCTGGCTTGTTAATCCAGAATTCAGCTTCATTTTGTTCACCGTTTCTAAACTTTTCGATAATTTCTTCAACGATATGAACACTCTTCTTTGGGTGGCAGTTCTTTACATCACGACCGATAACGTTCTTAGAACGAGGGAATACACGGTGCTTTGTGTCTGTGTAGAAACGAACGATTTCGTTTTCATCAACGTATGATAAGTCAACTGGCATGTGTTGATATACCAAGTTGATTTGTTCAAGTGTCATCTTACCAGTCTTTACATCGAACTCTTGGTCGTTTCCGATGTGGTAGCCATACTTACCAAGTAGGTTTGCAAGTTCATTTGTAAATCCTTCTGTTGGTTTTGAAGATGCTGATGTTTCTGTCTTTGTTGGTTCAACTGTGATATTTGCAAAACCAATTTCTTGATCACCTAACTTCATATGCTCAAATTCATCTGCAGAAATTAGAGCTAGGGAAGTTGGATAAAGTACAGTTTCTTCCTTTTGCATTAAGTCTCTTACGTCTGCTACAACTGTACTTTGTAGTTCGATGAATTCATCTTCCTTGCCCTCTTTAATTAAGTTATAGGCTTGTGTGATTTCATCACGGATAAAGTCATCTAATGTCCACATTGTCGTTGTAGGACGTGTGAAGCCTTTCTTTTCAAGCACTGGATATAACTGATTCTGCTTGCGAGAAAGATGCTTACGCCACTGGATAATCTGGTCATATAATTCAAACCATTGATTCTTGATAACCGGGTATTGCACAAGGTCCTCTACGGATAATAAAAGTTCCTTCATCTTTTCGTTTTCACGATAGTAACATGCGATAGGATGTTCCTCAGGTAAATTTGGTTTACTTGTATTTAAGATGCCATCAAATAAGTCTAACATCGCTTGGATGTCTTCCTTACGGCATTGATCATCGATTTCTTCTTTTAATTCTTGTTCAATAAGGGCTACTTCATATGGTTCTAAAGTGTGTACCTTCTCTTTAAGAATTGCACGTGCTTCTTCCATTGTGAGTTTTCCTGCATCATATGCATTACGTACTTCAAAAACTGTTTTTAGTTTTTCATCATTTACATTCTTTAAATATTCTTTCATATCAGACACCTCCTGTTAGTATCAACAAACTAACTGTATCAAGTATCACAGATTTTGTCATTTGAGATTATCATATTTTCTATACCTGTAAAAAAGACCATAACTTTCGCCATGGTCTTGTATGAAATAGATTGATTTATTCAGCACCTGTAATTGTCATGCCTTCTAAACGTGTTACAGATGGTACGACTAGGTTATTGTACTGTACTGTCTCTTTGGACATGTATAGTTCTTTTACATAGTCATTCATACTTCCAGATAAGGATCCTCCAGAAACAACCGTTACCTTATCTCCATCATGTAAGTATCCTAGACGGATTTCACCAAAGACATTTCCTGTGACTGGATCAACTTGGAAATCAGAGAATTCGACAACTTCTAAATACTTACCTGTACGAAGTGTAGCCTCATCCTTTTGACCACCTGAGACAACGACGTTAGAAATCTTGAAGCTATCCTTGAGGTTCATATAGCTAGCAAACATACAGCCACCCCAGTATTGCATTGGAACGTTTGCATCTAAGAGTGTTACTTCACGGATTGGTGCACCTTCATCATCGTAATTGAAGTTTTCAGAAGAGTTTGGTAATTCCTTCACTGTCTTTAGTGTTACCTTATCACCCTTTACATCTTGTGCAATGGCTTCACCAATCTTCCAATCACTAAGCTTACGATAAACACTAGCTGCGGATAACTTCTGAATGAAGTATTGATAGATGCTTGTAGAATCGCTTGTACTAAAGATAACAGCCATCTTTGGTAATTTAGGTGTAGGTACTGCACTCAGACGGTCTTTACCATACTGTAAAGTCTTCGTGACGTCACGTGTTAAACCTTCTTTATCACAACCTCCAGAGTTGTACATACGATAGAGTTCAATTTCATGGCCATCTTTGCGGGCATTGACAACTGCTTCTACCATGGAGTTTGGATATGTCTCACAAAGGTCTACGCCTTCGGAGTTTACATAATGACGTTCTACTTCATTAACGAAGATTTCATAGCTGTTGATATCTTCTGTTTCTGTTTCATGAATCGAACGCATTGTTGTAATAAAGTCTTCCGCAACCTTTGCAATATCAACTGTCTTTTGATTAGATACTACTTCCTGACTTGGCTTTACAAGGGAATATGCCTTGTTTTTGACAAAGCCTGCAGTGTAGATGAGTTGTTCTACTTTACGCTTGATATCTTCAATGGAATCTGTTGGATTGATTTCATCACTTGCACTACCAAGTGCTTCACCGTTATCTAAAGAACGGTGTACTGTCAGTCTAATGTGCTCTACATCTTTTGCACGGTTTTGGTCTAAGTCATGACGAATGAAGTAGAATTCCCAGCCACGTGTTTTTGTGTCTGTGATTTCCCAAGCATCAGCTTTAGATTCTTTTAGAATTTCAATAATCTTCTCTAACATTAGCCTAATCTTCCTTTCGTCTTTAAATATGGTCCACCATCACTGACTTTGACCCATTCCTTATGGCCCTTACCACAAGCACCACAACCATAGACACCACGGTCTCCAGATACCATTGAAACATTACCTAATACTTCTGTAACGTAGCCTGTCATGATAACTGGTCCTACAATCTTACCTGTTAACTTACCGTCCTTGATTTCGCGACCAAGCTTGAGGATACATTGAATACCCCAGTGCTTTGGATCTTCCATGCCAGAGGACATACCTTCTAGTAAGTATCCATGTTTCACAGACGCAATCATATCTTCAACTTTATCTGTACCAGAGTCAAAGAGCGTATTTGTCATACGGGTATAAACTTTATGTTCATAGTTTTGACGCTTACCGTTACCAGTTGGCTTTACACCTAAACGTAGTGCACTTAACGCATCACAGATACCACTGCGTAAGATACCGTTTTCGATTTCCACAACATCTCCTGCAAGTGTTCCTTCATCATCAAACGCAAAGGAAGTTACGTTCTCTGCACAGAGTGCACCTTCATGCATGGTTACGAGTTCACTACCTACACGCTTATTGATAAAGTCTTTCCCCAGTGCACGGTTTTTTACAAACATATCCATCTCTACACCATGACCAAACGCTTCATGTGCGATAAGTCCTGATACTTCTGGTGTAGTGATGATTTCATAGTCACCTGGTTCGATTGGATCAGCAGTTAGTACTTCTTTTGCGAATGTGACTGCATAATCAATCTTATCCTTTAACTGTGTAAATACTTCAGGTCCACCTAAAGCAGATAATCCTTGATAGCCAATTTCATTCTTACCATCCATCACAATGATTGGTGCGACTACACCTTCGCAATATACATAGCTCTGTCTTAAATCACGGTTGGCTGTTAAGAATAACTTTGAAACGTGTGTGGATTGTGCAATCACCATACAATCAACAACATGTTCATCCTTACTGATTGCCTCAAGTGAATAAGAGTTTAAGTCATTTACCAACTTTTCAATATCTGTGTTCTCAGGTAACTGTTCACATTCCTTTTCCACAAAAAGTGTAAGTGGTTCATCTTCTAACTTCTCTGTGTTGTATACAGCTGTCTTTGTTAGTTTTAATACTGTTAGTTGCGCATCGAGTTCCATTTTAATCTTGTGGTACGTTTCCTCG
>ERZ772910.1861-NODE-1861-length-10305-cov-12.000098_pt1 | contig 10305 bp, 11 predicted proteins | sample MGYA00511357_ERZ772910 | MGnify/ENA primary metagenome ERZ772910 (study PRJEB29015, sample SAMEA2738096) | human oral metagenome | biome: human oral; feature: human-associated habitat; material: saliva | place: China | collected 2193 ...
TCAGTCATTTGCCGACTACACCGGGCGTGTATTTATGGCGTGATCAATATAACCGAATTATCTATGTTGGTAAGGCCATTAACTTGCGCAATCGAGTGCGTTCCTATGTACGCAATGATGCCAATCGGGCTCCCAAAGTAACGGCTATGATGAAGCGTGCAGTCGATGTGGAGATTATCCAAACTAAGACGGAAATGGAAGCCCTTATCTTAGAGAATACGCTTATCAAAGAACATGAGCCTAAGTACAATATTAGGCTTCGCGATGATAAGACATATCCTTATGTAAAGATTTCAATTCAAGAGGATTACCCTCGCGTGTATATGACACGCCGTCTTGAACGAGATGGGGCAAAATATTTTGGACCTTTTACAGATGTGACATCGGTACATGTGGTACTGAAATTAATACGACAATACTATCCACTCAGGACATGTAAGTCTATGAAGGTAGAGCGACCATGTTTGCAATATCATATGCACTACTGTGAAGCACCGTGCTTTAACAAGATTTCCGTATCGGATTATCGAAAGTATATCGATGAAATCATAGAGCTCTTTGAAGGTAAGCCTATACCATTGCTTAAAGAAATCAAGGAAAAGATGGAATTAGCTGCTGAAGACTTACGCTTTGAAGATGCAGCACGTTATCGAGATCAATTATCTAGTATAGAAAAAATCCAAGAGAAGCAACGCATGGTGACGCAGCGAGGCGACTTAGATGTACTAGGTCTTGCGGTAGATACATCTATGGCCTGTGTACAATTACTGTTTATTCGTGGTGGTCGATTACTAGGTCGTGAAAACTACTTTGTGCAACACGATGGAGATAGTGCTGAAACCATAATGACAGACTTTATCAAGCAGTACTATGGGGATACGAACTTTATTCCTAAAGAACTATTACTCCCTATGGATAGTACAGATAGAGACTTGTTACGTGAATGGTTTACGCAGCTTAAAGGCCAAAATGTAGATGTATCTGTACCACAACGGGGGTACAAGATGGATATGATCAAGATGGCCCATGAGAATGCAAAAACCTTCCTTGAAGAGCGCCGTCGTCAGTGGCAACACCAAATCGATAAGACCGGTGGAGCCGTTAAGAAATTAGCGGAAGTATTGGATTTACCTCGCTTGCCAGAGCGTATGGAATGCTTTGATATCTCTCATACCCAAGGTGCTGAAACGGTAGCATCTATGGTTGTCTTTGAAGGTGGCAAACCAGCGAAGAAGGAATATCGTCGATTCAAATTAAAAACGACACAAGGCAAGCCTGATGATTTCAAGTCTATGGCAGAAATCATGGAACGCCGGTACGGTAAGGAAACAGATTGGCCTATGCCTGATCTCATCATTATCGATGGTGGTAAAGGTCAGCTCAATGCAGCACTGCCGTTGATTCGCGGTGTAGGTGTTACAGATGTGCCTGTTATCTCTTTAGCCAAACGTATTGAAGAGGTCTTTGTAGAAGGACAATCTGAAAGTATTATCTTAAGCCATCGTTCACCAGAGCTTCAATTACTCCAACAAATACGCGATGAAGCCCATCGCTTTGCTATTACGTACCATCGTAAACTTCGTGGAAAACGTAATTTAGAATCTATTCTAGATCACATTGAAGGTATTGGCCCTAAACGCCGAAAGGCATTATGGGCTCACTTTAATAGTTTAGAAGCCATGAAAGAAGCATCTATTGATGAGCTTTCAAAGGTAGAATCTATGAATTATAAGACGGCAGAAACACTATATAATTTCTTCCGCATGTCCAACGTAGAAAAGCAAGATATTCTAAAATAAAAAGGCACCTATTGATAAGGTACACAGCAGTGTCATCTTCAATAGGTGCTTTGATTATTTTGCAATAGCGTTGGGTTTATAATGTTGGATGTAGTACGTGCGAAGTGTAAATAGTATACTAGCAACTACTACGCTAGATAACAAACCAATCCATACGCCAAATGGTCCATAATTAGGAATTTTAGCGAGGATATAAGCAGTAGGGAAACATACGCCCCAATAGGATACGAGGGAGATGTAAAGTACTATTTTTACATCCTTGTAAGCTCTTAGAATACCTTGTAATGGAGTACCGATGGCATCGATAGCGGAAAAAAATACGCCATAGCCAAGGAATTGATAAATAAGACCATATACTTCATCATCATTTGTGAATAGGTCTGCAATATTGTCCATATTGGTGAACGTAAAGGCACAAATAAGTAATGCAATGATGATGGCCATTACACGAGCGATGTAAGAATACTGAATAGCATCCTTTTTACGCCCTGCACCGAGCTCGTAAGCAACGGCAATAGTAGAGGACATAGCAATACTGAGTGGTAAGCAGTAGAATACATTAGTAAAGGAAATAACCGACTGATGGGCTGCTACTACGGCAGATCCAAAGTGAACCATCAAGAGGCCAGCAATGCTAAAGATACTGGCTTCTAAGAAGATGGAACCACCAATAGGAATACCCACTTGTAATTGCTCACGAATATAGTGGAAGCTTGGACTTTTAAAGTCTTTATAAATGCGATAACCTTTTAGCTTCGGATGTAATAGAATAACCAAGCTAAAGAGAATAAAGTTGGTCCAACAGGCACCAGCTAAACCGTAACCAGCGCCAACACCACCGATTTCAGGGAAACCGTAGCGGCCAAAGATGAGTGCATAGTTTAAGAATACATTGATCACAAAGCTTGTAAAAACGATAGCCATAGAGTAATGTGTTAACCCATGGGAGTCAACTGTATTACGCAAGGTGTTTACCCAAAGTAGAGGGAATAAACCAAGGGCAAAAGCTTTCAAATAACTAATACAAACCTCAGCGGCAGCAGGTTCTAAATTTAATGTAGTCAGTAATGGGCGAATGCCAAATATACCGATTAGTAAAATCATAAATGCTAGGCCTGTGCCAATGAAAAGACCTTGATGAAAAATCGTAGAAATATCATCCGTTTTCCTAGCTCCCAATAGCTGAGAAATGATTGGTGTGATACCCATTAACGTTCCTTGTGCAAAGATATAGAAGAGAAGCCACAAATTATACCCCGTTGCGACGCCTGCTAAATCTGTCGTACTATATTGTCCCGTTAAAAATATGGCGATGAAGGTCGCCCCGATGAGGGAAAATTGAGTGATGCACATAGGTGTAAATAGTTTTATGAATAACCATATTTTTTGTAATATTGTATTTGTTTGATACATACTAACCTCCCTTTTATTGATATACTATACAATATCATAAAATCGTTTAATTTAATAGATAAAACCTAGAAATAATAGGAATTAAATCTATTAATACATAGCGATTATATTGTTGATTTTGAGAATAAAAATAGTTTTGAATTCTTACTCATGAAGGTGAAGGAAGTATGATAAAAATGTATATATATGTTAATAATTGAATTTTACACTACCTAACTATATCGATTATAATATATATACTATAGTTTAATTCTAAGGAGGATACATTGGACATCTTAACTGTACAAGGCTTATTAGCGATGCTTCAAATCATCGTTATCGATATCTTGTTAGCTGGCGACAATGCCATCGTTATCGGTATGGCGGCTCGTAACTTGCCAGCTCATTTACAGAAAAAAGCAATATTCTGGGGCACTGCAGGTGCTATTATTTTACGCCTTGTTATGGCATTCTTATTCGTAGAAGCGTTAAACAATATTCCTGCTCTACGTTTAGTAGGTGGTATCCTTCTTTTATGGATCGGCTACAAGCTCGTTGCTGATGATGAAAGCGAGCATAATATCGAGGCTAAGGATAACTTACGTGCTGCCATCACGACAATCGTCATTGCGGACGGTATCATGGGTATCGATAATGTTATCGGCGTAGTGGGTGCTGCTGGTGGCGACATGACATTGGTGGCTATTGGCATGCTTATTACTGTACCTATTATCATTTATGGTAGTACTTTGTTTGTGAAAGTAATTGAACGCTTCCCAATCATCCTATACGTAGGTGGTGGTATCCTTGCTTGGGTAGGTGCTGCTATGAGCGTGGAAGATAAATTGATTTCTCACACAGTTGAACCATATGCTTTGTTTATCAAAATCGCAGCTGTCATCCTTGTAGTAGGCGCATCTCTATTAGCAACGAAACTAAAAAAATAATGAATCATATCTCTTCTTCTAGCAATAGGAGAAGAGATATTTTTTTGTAAAAGTACACTCCTAATATAAATCATCATAAGTGGATTATAAGGATAGTATAAGCATATTATAAGCATATTATGGAGAGCTTATCTGCATATTATATAGAGCCTTACAGCTATATACTGGAAATAATAGTAATAGATTGAGCCGTTCGTATAGATGAGAAAATACAATATTTATGGTATAGTTAAGGGATAGTTATAGAATTAGTAAACTGAATTGAGGTAAGTACAGAATGGAATTTTTAGAAGCTGCTACGTGGATAACCATTAGTAAAATTATTTTAATAGATATTTTGTTAGCCGGAGATAACGCTGTTGTTATCGGTATGGCTGCGGGCAAATTAGCACCGGAATTACAGAAAAAAGCAGTTCTCTGGGGGACTGTTGGTGCTATCCTAATGCGCCTTATCTTTGCCACTATTTTAGTAGAGGCCTTAACGTTAATTCCACTCATCCATTTAGGGGGCGGTTTAGTTCTCGTGTGGATTGCTATTCAGCTTTTAAAAGGCGATGATGAAGAGGCTCATATTGAGGCTAAAAACTCTTTAAGTGGCGCTATTTGGACTATCATCGTAGCCGATGCGATGATGAGTATTGATAATGTCATCGGTGTTGTAGGTGCCGCCAAAGGTCATTTAGAGCTTGTTATTGTAGGCATGTTAATTACTGTTCCAATTATCGTATTCTGCTCCACATTATTTGCTCGTATTATTAATAAATTCCCTGCCATTCTTTGGGCTGGTGGTGCACTCCTTGGTTGGGTTGCAGGTGAAATGATCGTAGAGGATCCATTCCTTGTTCCATATATTCAAGGGGAAGAATTACTGGTGAAAGTAGGTACAGTATTCTTCGTACTTGTTGTGACAGGTATTATTAAAATTTGGAAGAAAAGAGACGCGTAATGAACGGTACAGGTCGTACATCTCGTAAACATAAATCGAAACAACAGAATAGAAGAGGGGCTCGTTCTAATCAAGGTCACGCTACTAGTGGTACAGTATCTAAAAAACAACAAGCTATACAGAATGCACCTGTTAAACTAGGTGATGAAGTGCTCGTCATAATTCACGGTATTGGTAGTAGCGGTGAAGGTGTAGGTCGTGTAGATGACTTTACTGTCTTTGTTCCTTTTGCCTTGCCTGGAGAAACTGTAAAAGTAGCCATCAACATGGTGAAAAAGACGTATGCTACAGGTAGACTTTTAGAGATTGTTACAATGGCTCCTAATCGTATTGATCCTAGTTGTGATCTTTATGGCTTCTGTGGGGGATGCCAACTACAACATATTACCTATGAAGGACAGCTTTCACTAAAAACACAAAAGGTGAAGGACGTTATAGAACGCATTGGCCATCAAAATCCAGACCTTGTAAAACCTGCATTAGGCCCTAAAGAGCCGTGGGCATATCGCAATAAAATGCAAATACCTGTAGGTGGCACTAAAGGCGATATTCAAATGGGATTCTATGCGATGGGATCTCACGATATCGTGCAAGGTACAAACTGTCCTATACAAGACGAAGGGAATAATATCATCGCTCAAGCTTGTTACCAAATCGCTAAAGAGTTTGATATTGAACCTTATGATGAACATACAGGAAAGGGTGTACTGCGCCATATTATTGGACGAATTGGCCAATCTGGATGGATGATTATCCTTGTAACGGCAACCGAACAATTGCCACATAAAGAGAAGTGGGTAGAAAAGTTAACGGAACGAATTCCTCAAGTAGAAACTATTGTTCACAACGTGAATGGTAAGCGTACTAATGTCATCTTAGGACCTAAAAATAATATCCTCTATGGGAATGGAACGATTACAGATCATATTAAGGACTTACAGTTTACATTATCTCCACACTCCTTCTTCCAAGTGAATCCAGAACAAACTACCGTACTTTACGATCAAGCATTAGCTTATGCGGACTTAAAAGGTGATGAAACCGTTATCGATGCATACTGTGGTACGGGGACTATTTCATTGTTTTTGGCTCATAAGGCAAAACATGTAATAGGCATAGAAATCGTAGAACCTGCTATTATCAATGCTCGTGAAAACGCACGTCGCAATGGCTATGATAATACAGAATTCATCGTCGCTGATGCGGCTGTAGAAATGCCAAAACTCTACAAAGCTGGCGTACGACCAGACGTGATTGTATTCGATCCAATCCGTGCAGGCTGTAAAGAAGAAGTACTAACCTCTGCAGCGGGCATGGAACCAAAACGTATTGTTTACGTATCCTGTAACCCAGCTACCATGGCTCGAGACATTGAAATCCTTACACACTACGGCTATGAACTAAAGGAAGTACAACCAGTAGATATGTTCCCAATGACAGCGCATGTCGAAGCTGTTGCTTTGCTTACAAAATAATGTTGATTAATTTTAAGCCCTACAATTTATATGAAGGAGTAACTATGATTTTAAGAAAAAGTTTTATTATTTTTTCACTTATGTTAGTGACAGCAACAACTGTATATGCTGAAAAAGTAGAAAGTTTATATAACCCTCAAGTTATTGAACAACATTATATAACTAATGAAGATATTTCTTTAGCAACAGCTTTTGGTCAATCTTTATTTGATAAAAAAAATGTTAAAATGATTTCTACTGCAAAGAAAAAATTTGTTAAAAAGCGATATGGTAGTTTATTTCCAATGAATGAATTACAGGGGACTGTATATGTTCAAACACCATTTGCAATTTATGCAAATACGGCATTAGAGGATGTTCGTGAAATAGCAAGTAACTATTCAACTAGAAATGCTAATAATATATTACAAGTTAGATCCTTCCTCTATATGCCTGAAAGTAGGATGCATAATGATACTAATAATATAGTTTTTACTATAATACAGAATGGAAATACATATTATCCAACTGAAACAGTGCGTGGAGATGATCAATTTGAAGGTCCTGATATGTGGGTAACAGTGGGGTATCAATCACAATTTGACTTATCTAAACTTGATGTTAATAGTCCTTTTGAGGTTCATATTAAGTCTGATGTCGTTAAAGTTGGGGAGGCAGTAATTCCTTTCCCACCATTAAATTCATCCAATAAATATGTATTAGATGATTCTTATTCACTTCATAGTGGTGATAGAGTATTTACTACTAAGAAGTAATAGTATTGTAATTAAATTAATAAACTAATAGGTAGAAATGTAAAAGAGATTCTATCCTTATTACATCTAATTTTAAAAGATGTGATATAGGTAGGATCTCTTTTATATTATAGTTTGTCTATGATGTTAGGAATTTAGAATTCTTGCGGTATGTTTAGTTTATAATCTATAACTAGAATTTAAATTTCATACTTACAGAGTAAGTACGTCCTGCTATGGCTTCATCATTATAGAATATTCGATTAAATAGATTTTGAACGCCAAGTTTGATATGTACCCCTTTTAATGGATAACCAGTAAATGGGGTACATATCAAGCGAAGGGCTTTTACTATACACTCATATATATAAATATAATATAATATGATATGATTAGTGACAATCACTTTAAAAATATAGGTCATGGGAAAGAGACTTGATACAGGTAAAAGCTTTAGGTACTTTTAAATCTGTACCTCATATAGTAATAGATATTGTTAATGTATTTCAATATGGTCAAAATTATAAAACAGGCGGTAGAGAAGCTGAAATATAATTAGGTTGCCTTTAGAACCTATTATCATAATTATATTGCTGTTCCTATGAAGGCGAATCTTAAGACTGTACTTAAAGACATTCTAGGAGCAGATAAAGAAAATTGTATTTTAACTTATGGATATATTGACCATACAGCAGGACTGACGCTTGAGATATTGGCAGCAGGATATAGAAGTGATGATATATGGGGTTAGCTTTTAAAGGATGAAAATCAACCTGAAGGATGTTGGATACGAATTGAAGCACTAGCCGAACATCATATAGTAGATACATTACTAAATGAGCTATGTCAAGATTTTGGATATCATGCGGGAGAAAAAATTGTATTTTGGCTTAGAAAACAGAGGGTGAAAAGATTGTAGTTTGTTCTAATATGAATCCTAGCACAAAAATTACTGATGCTATTGATTCCGGAAAATAGCCTATTAGATGAGATGTATCAGTACTTTTTCGATATGGGAATAGATGCGTTATAGAAAGAGGTGATTAGAGGAATGTTTAAATTTGATTCACTCCAAATTTTACATCAGGATATGATGAAGAAAGATGAGTCGAGGGATTTATTCCCATTTTCATATAATGGAAAAAACTTTAGCTGTATATTTGTAACAGATATTACGCCTATAAGACTATATTTGACGACATTAGGTAATGCTCCTATAACTTTTGAATTGGAGATAAACAAGGATTATTGTACAAGTCCCTATCTTGATGATTACAAACTACTAGTAGCTTATTTAGATATTAAATATGATCCTAACTACAAATTTAAGCCTGTTGATTTTTTTGAAGCCTTAAATAGAAAAATTCCTCGTGTATTTATGAATGCTCCAAGTTATAAAGAAGTAATACAAGTTGCTTCCTTAAAACGAAATATTGAAGAGGCAGATAAAATATATTTCTGTGGTTGGAGAAGTAATCCACTAGGTAGTTCTGTTAGAGAGAAAAATTTAGAAAAAACAAGAAGCGCATTTGGTGACCAAATTGCAGATATGTGCAAACAGAAAAATATAAGTTCTCGATGGACTGATATTGATAGCGAGGAAGATTTAGCTCGTCTAAATGAAATATATATGTTATAACGATAACTTTTTAATCGATAATATTTAGTAGACACAATTGATTATAGGTGCTTACAATATAAAATAGCGTAGATGTTCTTCTTGTCCTGTCGAGACACGTTGAAGCGGTGACCTTGTTTACTAGGAGATAATAGACGATTATATAATCAAATCTAAAATAGCAAATATTAGCGTCCACTTTAAATTACAATGTTAGATATAAACTTATGAGGGATAATATGGAGTTTATACATGATAGAAAGGGTAACATCCTTTTTAGCCTTCAGGGTAGCAAAGTAAATAGAATCAAATTTCATAATAAAACATTGACGTTAACAGCTGGCGAAATGTATCAATTGGTAGATGGTGAAGAAAAGGCATTCTCCGGCGAAATATGTTTTAAAAGCTGTGATGTAAACGTGTGTAATGTCCTAATATTTAATAAAACTTTATGTGAAGGTCGCTTTTATGGAAAGTCTCTTTGTTTACGTGATTTTTTGAATGAATATGCAGACTCAGAATTTGAAATAATTACTGAAGGTTATTTTGGTAATACAACTACATACACTGGGTGGCTTTGGGAAGAAGGAAAAACTCCCGTATCTGCCATTATGTATATTTGGAATAGCGGCGACATGGTGTATCGTGTTTAAAAGTAAAATTAACAATGCAAACAAAAGGAATTGGAAAACAACTGTTAAATCATGTAAATTGAGTTAAATCCATATTGGAATTACGCGTATATCAGAAAACTGAGAAAGCAATTAAATTTTATTTTCGAGAGAAATTTAGTATCCAATCTGAAAATGTAGATGACAATACGGGAGAAAAGGAAGTTTTAATGGTTTGGAATCGTTAACTTCTGATTTATGGAGTGAACTATAATGGTATGGCTAAATCCAGTAGATTATAAAAAACAGGAATATATGGAGCTAAGGCTTAATGCACCATTAGGTGAGCACATACGCTTAGACTTTAATCCATTCAAAATTTCTGATGTGTCTGGTCATGAACCAAGTTGGAAAGACTGGCACTGTTATAGAAAGCCATTACGTGTTTATAGTCCAGATTTTGATATCTTAGTTTCTTATTTTAATAAAGCGTATCCTATTATAGATACAAAGGATAATACTGAAAGAGATAGCTTTGATGTATGCTTTGATAATTGGATTAAGCAAGACGACTGGATTAAAATAGTTCACAATATTGAAGTTGATCTTATAAACTTTAGTAAAGTAGAGCAAAAGTTTTTAAAGTCATTTATTGCTTGGATTAAGGAAGCACTTCAACATACATCTGTTATAGTAGTTGAGGGAAATCTTTAAACTGGAAAGAATACTCTAAAGTTGATGATACTAATAGTGGTACTTTCATGTATCTTGTAAATATGATTA
>ERZ772910.1866-NODE-1866-length-10280-cov-3.039804_pt1 | contig 10280 bp, 7 predicted proteins | sample MGYA00511357_ERZ772910 | MGnify/ENA primary metagenome ERZ772910 (study PRJEB29015, sample SAMEA2738096) | human oral metagenome | biome: human oral; feature: human-associated habitat; material: saliva | place: China | collected 2193 ...
ACTTATGATTTTAGAAATTTATCACAAAAACATGGCTGATTGTCATTTGCAAACACAAAAAATATACCATGTCCTTCCTACTTCTTCTTTATGCGCAGGATATTCAGCGAGTAAGGCTCTGCGACGAAATCGGGGGCTGTGCCCTCTAATGCTATATGATTGCGGGTAGGATATACCGTTGTCGGGCGGTCGAGAGTATTCTCATCGTAGCCGTCTTTTGAACGGAGCCGGATAAGGTCGGCACCGTCGGCAGTGAAGCCGTCGAGATGCAGAACCGTATTCTCTCGGTTACCACTGGTATTGACTATCTTCACTATCAGTTCGCCGGTATTGTCGTCAACGGAAGCAGAGGTGAATATGCCCGGTAGGTTGTCGCCACGCAGCTCGGTGGTGAAGAGGCGTTCGCCGTCAAGATAAGCTGTCAGAGTGTTGCCGTCGACATCAATACGCACGTCATACCATTTGCCGGTCTCTATCTTCCCGTCCCTTCGGCAAAGCATTTTCTTTCCGCCGTTACGAACCTGCTCGATGCAGTGACAGGTATTGTTTGAACCGCCGATGTTCAGCCAGCAGTAGTTGTCCTTGTCCTCGTAGTTGAAAAGTATGAGGAATCCCTCTGCACCGGCGTTGCGCTTTGCGCGGACGCTGACACTGTATTTCCTTCCGCCAATAGGAGTATTGAGCAGGCACGTTGACGGTGTGCCGTCGCCAGTCTGTGCGAGTCCCGACGACGATACGTCCCATGTGGTGGCACGAAGGGTGAAGTCGTCGGCTTTCTTTCCGGAGGCGAAAAGGGTGTGAGTGCCCGCTGTGACCTGCAGATCGGTAAAGATAGACTGTGTGTTCCATGTGCCAAGACCGACGTGCGACTGCTCCGGTGTGAACTGTGTAGACTCGCTGAAGAGTGTGTCGGCATTCTCCGTCACACGGACAACGCGTGTGCCGATATTATCAGCCATCATCTTCTGCACGTAATAAGAGGGTGTGCCCATGACGCTCTGTGAGTTGAAACGCACCATGTCCGGGAGCCAGCGGTCGTCATTCTCATTGCCGAAAATCGGTGCATACGAGCTCATCTTCACAATGTCGGAGTTGTTCTCCATGCCCATCATGAAGACTGCCTCGCCGAGAGCGGCGTGTAGATTGCCTGATTTGCCAAAGCCTTGCGTCACGGCGTACTCGCCGCAATAGACATCAGGCAAGGAACGTGAGTAACTGTCGTACTTATGGAAATGCCCGGCAAACCACGAAGGCGAGCGGTAATAGTGCTCATCGACAAGGTCTACCTTATCCTTTGTTTTCCATCGAGGGTCGTCGGTGCCCCACGCTGCTACATTGCCAATGATTTTCATCTTTGGATATTTCCTCAGAATGGCATTGCGGAAGGCACGATAGCGCTCGATATACTTGTCGGAAAGCAACAGCCCGTCATCCTGATTATTCTCATTGCCTATCTCGATATATTCGATGTTGAACGGTTCCGGATGCCCATTGGCAGCACGCATGGCACCGTATTTCGTTTTTACATCGCCGTTGGCATACTCAAGGGCGTTCATGCACTCATCGATCCACATACGGAGCGAGTCGAGCGGAGTAACGCCGCCATGCCATATACCGATGTTTGTCACATACAGAGGCTTCGCTCCAAGGTCTTCGGCAAGCTGTAGGTATTCATGGAATCCTACGCCATCGCTGGTGCGGTAGCCCCAGTTCTTGTTCCAATGCCCCGGGCGCTCCTCAACAGGTCCGATGGTACGTTCCCAGCGAAAAGCATTGTCGGGTGTGTCCTGACCCTCGACGAAGCAGCCACCGGGAAAGCGCATGAAACGAGGATGCAAGGCGCAGAGCATCTCTACGAGGTCGGGACGCAGACCGTTCTCGCGGTTCTTGTAGGTTGGGGGAAACAGCGACACCATGTCGAGAGAGAACTCCGAATTGCCCGTAGAAGAGATTACGAAACGTGCCTCGGGGTCGTTGGCTGTCGATGTCAGCGTTGCTGTGGCTTTCTGCCACCCGTCGTTCATCATGTCGAAACGGAGTCTGGCTGAAGCATAGAACTTTGTGCCGTTCTTACCCTTAAGCATTACGTAGATGCCACGGGTCCGTTTCACCTTTATCCACATCGACACGCGGTATGTTCTGCCCTTCACGGCATTGATGCCCCAAAAGCCTTCGTTCTGCACACCGGCGTCGGTATCGCCAATACCTGTCGTGACGACATGAAGAGCCTGATGCTGAACCCTGTTCATCAGTTTGTCGCGAACAAGGCGCATACGCACTCTGCCATTCACAGAGATGTAGGGACTCCATGCCTCTGCCTCGGTTTCGTTGTCCTCGAACGAGCGGTTACGAATCAGTTCGGCATAGATACCGCCATCGGCAGCATGGTTGATGTCCTCGTAGAAGATACCGTAGAGCATCGGGCTGATGAGGGTTGTCGACGATGTTGCGTCAATACGTATATTAATCTGCGCACCGGCGGTGAATGCATAAGTGAGCAGAAGGAAAGTAATCAGTTTTCTCATTGTTATTTAGTTTTTTGTTTTCGTTCGCGACAGTCACTGCGGAGCCCCCAGACGCTCGAAGAATACAATCACTTCCTCCCATGTCTTGAAGTCGGGCGAGCCAAGCACGATGTTCGTGCCCATGAAGCCTGGCGCCTCGGTTGTGGCAATGAGGTAGTCGCCGAGGAGCAGCGCCGGACGGTTATTAAACACCACCTTACCCCAAGCCGGAGCAGAGAGATACTCCTCCACCCACGCCATGGTGTCGGTAATCTCGTCGGGACGGTTCGTAGGCGATGGCGCAACGATGTGGATGTCGTAGTGTTCGAGCATCATCTCATAGGCTTTATGCAACGATGATTTCGGTTTGCCATAGGCATCTTTCATGGCATCGAGCGAGAAATAAACTACCGGACGCTCACGACTTTCCTGCCTGTCGTCGATGTTGCGGATAAGTGGAATGAGATAGTGCATGATTACTTTTTCCGTGAGATGATGCCCGCCGTGAAAATGAATGGCATTCGGGTAATGCTCCGTAAAGAGCGGAAAAGTGTGAACCAGCGGGTCTTTATCGCCGAAGAGTCCCCACACATGCTGATGATCGTCGGTGGTCATGCCTTCGAAACAGTGTGTGGTAATCTCACGATATTCCTTCACCAACGCCTTCGTGACGATGAATTCCTGCACTCCGTCCTTACGGGGATTCTGAAACACGAACTTTCCTATCATGCCGTGCTCAACCATTGTCCCGCCCATCTGAAAAGCGGGGTTGACGAGGATTCGGTCGTAGCCACGGAGCATCTCGGCGTACATCCCGCCCATCGACGTGCCGATGATAAGGTCGGGACTCTCGCGCTCACACATCCGGCGAAGCATCGTCATAGCGTCTGCCGGCATTATGGGAATATCCTCGGCTATCACACGTGCCGAAGGGAGGAGCGTTTGAAGTATCTTGACCGTATTTGTGGAAGCAGCAGAACCAAAGCCATGCACATACATTATGGTTTTTCCTACCATAATATCAGGGTAGGTTTTCACAAATTTGCTATCCATGCGATATATTTTTATGCAAAGGTAAGAATAATTTTCCAATTGAAATAGCATAATTCCGCTGAAAAGTAGTACCTTTGCATATATTTCACCATAAGGTGGAAACACAGATATATTTGAGTTATCGAGAGGCTGTGGCAAGTAGGAAAGCACCGGTTTTCATTTTATGTGCAGCAGGCTCTGTGGCAGATATAACAAAACGCATACTATAAACAGAGAAGAATGAAGTTCAGCGAAGTAATAGGACAGCATGAAATAAGCAAGCGGATGATGCAGATGGTGGCTGACGAGAAAGTGCCCCACGCGCTTATGTTATGCGGACCGGCAGGATGCGGCAAACTTGCCGTGGCACTTGCCATGGCATCCTATCTGCTCGGCGACCGCGACGAAAGCGCTAATGCAAACGCTGTGGCGATGCTTGCTAAGTTCCAACATCCTGATCTTCATTTCGTATATCCCGTAATACGCCCGGCAGGAACGTCGTCAGAGAAGAAGATAACGAGCGACGACTTCACACGACAATGGACGTCGCTGCTTACGGAGACAACATATTTCAGTTTCGAGGAATGGCTCAACCGTATGGAAGCCGTTAACCAACAGGCACAGATATTCGCCGCCGAGGGCGACGTAATCACTCATAAGTTGTCGCTGAAATCAAGCCAGGGAGGTTATAAAGTGTGTCTTATATGGCTGCCGGAAAGGATGCACACGACGTTTGCAAATAAGATTCTGAAGCTTCTCGAAGAACCGCCTGCACAGACAGTGTTCATCCTTGTAAGCGAAGAACCGCACCTGCTGTTGGAGACAATACGCAGCCGAGTGCAGAGGATAGACCTCAGACGCATCGACGACGAGGACATAGAAAAGGCACTGATGGCAAAGCGCGGTCTCGACGCAGGCAACGCACACCGTATAACACGAATAGCCAACGGCAACTGGCTCAAAGCTAAGGAAATGCTCGACGCCTCGAATGAGAACAACCAATTTCTGGATATGTTCATCATGCTCATGCGAATGGCTTATGCCCGCAACACCAAGGGTATGAAGAAATGGACGGACACCGTGTCGGCATTCGGACGGGAGAAACAGCGTCGGATGCTGAAATACTTCTCACTGCAGGTGAGAGAAAACTTCATGACGAACTTCGGCAACCCCCAACTGACGTATCAGACGGAGGAGGAAGAGACTTTCTCGAAGAATTTCGCGCGCTTTATCAACGAAGCTAACGTGATAGAGATACAGGAACTCATTGACCACACAATACGCGCTATCGGTCAGAACGCAAACGCGAAGATGCAGTTCTTCGACTTTGCATTGAAGATGATAGTGCTGATAATCAAGAAATAAAAACAACCAAATATGGATTTTAAAGATATGAACTTTACGCTTGCCAAAGGGTGCGACCGCGGACTATGTCACCGAGGAGTGGACCGTTCGGACAAACAACTGAACACATTCGACTGGCTGGCTGACGTACCTGGCAACACAGAGACTACCGACCTTGTGGAGGTACAGTTCAAAAACACCCGAAAGGGCTACTACCATAACATCAACAACCTTGACCTGAAGAAGGGCGATATAGTGGCAGTGGAGGCAAATCCCGGACACGACATCGGCGTGGTGACACTCACCGGGCGACTGGTGCCTATGCAGGTGAAGAAGGCAAACCTCCGTTCGGCTGACGACATCAAGCGTGTGTATCGCATAGCAAAGCCGGTCGACATGGAGAAATACAACGAGGCAAAGAGTCGCGAGCACGCTACAATGATTCAAAGCCGGCAGATTGCAAAGGACCTCGGACTGCAGATGAAGATAGGAGATGTCGAATATCAGGGCGACTGCAACAAGGCTATATTCTATTATATCGCCGACGAGCGCGTTGACTTCCGCCAGCTCATAAAGGTGCTGGCAGACAATTTCCATGTAAGGATTGAGATGAAGCAGATTGGTGCGCGGCAGGAGGCAGGACGCATCGGTGGCACCGGTCCGTGTGGACGCGAACTCTGTTGTGCCACATGGATGAAGAACTTTGTCAGTGTAGGCACGAATGCAGCACGGTTTCAAGACGTCTCGCTGAACCCACAGAAGCTCGCAGGAATGTGTGCAAAGCTGAAATGCTGCCTCAACTACGAAGTCGACAGTTACGTAGAGGCAGGCAAGAAGATCCCAAGCAGGGACATTGTCTTGCAGGCTCTCGACAGCGACTATTACTTCTTTAAGGCTGACATCCTTGCAGGAATGATAACCTACTCTACTGATAAGCGCTTGGCTGCCAACCTCGAGACTATCACTGCCGAGCGAGCACGGGAGATTATAGAGATGAATAAGCGCGGTGAGAAACCGGAGATGCTGCAGACAAGCGAAAACGCAAAGGCTCCGGCACATCCTATCGACCTACTCGCCGATGCCGACATCAGTCGTTTCGACAAAAGCAAAAAGAAGCGAAAACCAAAGAAAAACGGCTGCGGCGAGCGCAGAGACAACCGCAGAAACGAAAACAATCAGGAGAACCGTGGCAACACTAATGGCGACGGCAACAATGACAACCGCCGCAGAGACCGTGCAACACGTAAGCCAAACAACAACGGAAGACAGCAAACGAATGATGCAAAAAAGGAGCAATAGAATATTATTCTTGCTTCTATTGCTGATATCAGCACTTTCAGCATGCGACAACAAGAAGGTGTATGACAAGTTTGTGCATACACCGCTTGCCGGATGGGAAAAGAATGATTCACTTGTATTCACCGTTCCTAAGATAAAAGACACAGGCGAATACATCCTCAGTCTGCAGATGCGGACAAACAACTCTTTCCCTTTCATGAACGTAGTGCTGATCGCCGACCGGAAGATAATACCGAAAGGGACATCATCATCCGACACGCTGATATGTCATCTGAGTGACAACAAGGGTAACTCCCTGGGCACAGGAATCAATATATACCAATATCGTTTCCACGTAAACAGCCTCAGGCTTGACACCGGCGACTCGCTGCGTATCACAATACGCCACGATATGAAACGTGAGATTCTTCCGGGAATATCCGACATAGGGATGACCCTATCAAGAAAGTAAGCGGCTGTTGCGTCCTGCATCAATGCGCAGGAAGATAAAGAGAAGGATTGTGAAGCCCCACAATGATGAGCCGCCATAACTGAAGAACGGCAATGGAATACCTATCACAGGGGTCAGTCCAAGCACCATTCCGATGTTGATGAACAGATGAAAGATGAATATGCTCAACACGCAATAGCCATATATCCGCCCGAAAGCAAACGGCTGACGCTCGGCAAGGCGTATAAGACGAAGGATAAGACACAGGAAAAGCACCAGCACCCCGGCACTGCCAAGAAAACCTTCCTCCTCGCCGACTGTACAGAAGATAAAGTCTGTGTCCTGCTCAGGTACATATTTCAGTTTTGTCTGTGTACCATTAAGGAATCCCTTGCCACGCAATCCACCCGAGCCAATGGCTATAACACTCTGATGAACATTATATCCTGCCCCCGCAAGGTCTTCCTCTAAACCAAGAAGCACATTGATACGAACACGCTGGTGCGGTTGCATCACATTATCCAACACATAACTTGTGGAATAGAAAAACGTCACACTGCCAATGGCAAAGAACGCTATGAGCATATACGGAACGGCTCTTGTCTTAAACCACATGAAGCCCAGAAAACCTATAAGCAACGCCGTTATGACTATCATGACCCACACCACGTTATAAGGGATGACATACAACGCAAAAGCGGTGGCAATTACTGTAGCGCCCACACAAAGATATATGACACGCAGTGCCAACGGTTTATCGTTTGTATAGAAATAAACCATAGCAGAGGAGAATATCTGTATGAGGAACAGAACGACGAATGTACCTACTGAAGTTGGCGTCGACAGCAGCATGACATCAGCATACTTGATGCCGACAACGAAGTATACCACCATAGCAACACCGGTGAGCAATATGCTGCCGGGCATTCCTTCGCGATAAAACATAAGGAAGAACGCCAGATAGACGAGTGCCGACCCCGTTTCTTTCTGCGCCACGATAAATAGCATCGGCAGCAAAACCACGCCGAGAGCCATAGCGAAATCCTTAAGACGATAGATGTTGAAGTGATAGGCACTCATCAGCTTGGCGACGGCAAGGGCTGTAGCGAACTTTGCGAACTCCGCAGGTTGCAGACGCAACGGTCCGAGAACAAGCCACGAGCGGGAGCCTTTGATCTCATGGGGATTGAATATTGTGACAAAGAGCAACAGCAGCATCAAGCCATAGACGACAAATGCAAAGATGTCGAAGAACTTGCTGTCGGTCATCATAATGACAAATCCCAAGCACAACGCGGTGCTGATCCATATTATCTGCATTCCCGTGCGGGTGTCGAGACTAAAGAAGTCGGTATCGCCATAGGTGTAACTGGCTCCGCAAATGCTGAACCATCCGAAGATAAGCAACCCTACATATAGCGCCACAGTCCACCAATCAAGCGAACCCAACACACTTGTATTCTTTTTGTTTACTTCTTTCACCTTATTATATTATACCTTTTATCCGGAAGCAATGCCTCCCGATTGTCTTATCTGTTTCTGTTTCCGTAAGCAATTCTCTTCTTCTGGAACACGTCGGCCTTCTGCTCTGATGCCGGCGAGAGCTTGCCTGTTATATACTGTTCCATCATCAATGCACCTATCGGCACGGCATAGTCGGCACCGAAGCCACCGTTCTCAACATATACGGAGATAGCTATCTTCGGATTATCCATTGGGGCGAATCCCATGAAAACGGAGTGGTCCTGACCACGGTTCTGCGCCGTACCGGTCTTTCCGCATACGAGGTAGTCGCTGCGATTGGCAGCCCTACAGGTTCCTTTCACTACCGCAGAGCGCATTCCGGCAACGACATAATCGTAAGCCTTGCGCGATGCTAATGTATGATGACGGCGAGTGAAGAGCGTGTCGAGTGGCTCGTTATCAACGTTCTTCACTACATGAGGCACATAGTAATAGCCTCTGTTGGCTATCGTCGCACCGAGATTAGCTATCTGGAGCGGCGTGAGGTTTACCTCACCCTGACCGATTGCTATGGAGATGACGGTCAGTCCGTTCCACGAACCGCGATAGGCGTTGTCGTAGAAATCGGCATTGGGAATCAATCCGCGCTTCTCGCCGGGCAGGTCGATGCCGAGCTTATAACCGAACCCCATACTGACCATATAGTCACGCCAACGGTTCATGGCATACTGAACGCGTGGATATTTCTGACGATTACCTATCATATAATATAGTCCCCAGCAGAAATATGCGTTGCATGAGGTGCTTATCGCATCGACAAGGGCGGTAGGCGATGAATGTCCGTGGCAACCGACATGAAGACCGCGGTGATAGAATCCATGATGACAAGGGAAGGCTGTGCCCGGTGTGATTATTCCTTCTGTGAAATATGTCAGTGCCTGACTGGTCTTGAATGTAGAGCCCGGAGGATACTGTCCCATTATACTGCGATTGAGAAGAGGCTTCCAAACGTTCTGCTGCAGCATACGATGGTTCTTTCCGCGTTGCTTTCCCACCATGATACGTGGGTCGTAGGTAGGTGAGGAAACCATGCACAGCACTTCGCCCGTGGATGGTTCAATGGCAACGACACTGCCTATCTTTCCTTCAAGCAAGCGCTCGCCAAGCCCCTGCAGTGCCACATCAAGGCTAAGCGTGAGGTTCTTTCCTGCCACCGGACGACTGTCGAGCTCGCCGTTCTGATATTTTCCTTGTATGCGTCCGTGGGCATCGCGAAGGAGAATCTGGACGCCCTTCTCGCCACGCAACTGTTTTTCGTAGAATCGCTCGACACCCAACTTCCCGATATAATCGCCACGCTGGTAGTAGTCATCGGCGTCAATATCGCTCTGCGACACCTCTGCTACATCGCCCAACACATGTCCGGCATAAGGATACTCATACTGACGGATGCTGCGTTTCTGAACATAGAACCCGGGAAAGCGGAACATCTTCTCGCGGAAGACGCTGAACTCACGTTCTGTAAGTTTCGAAAGAAATAATTGTTGCGTATATCGTGAATAGCCGGGATTCTTTGAACGGTCCTTTATATCGAGCATTCTTTTTATGAAGAAGTCTTTAGTGATGCCTATTGCCTTGCAGAACTCGAGGGTGTCGAGGTGACCGTTTTCCTCGTTCATGATAACCATGACATCATACGAAGGCTGGTTATAGACCATCAGCACTCCGTTACGGTCGTAGATAAGTCCACGCGAGGGAAACTCAATCTTCTTAAGGAAAGCATTTGAGTCGGCATTTTTCTTGTAATCGTCGCTCATAACCTGCAGGAACAACAGACGTACGGTATAAACAACCACTATTCCTATGGTTATTCCGGCAATGACATAACGGCGGTTGGCAAGATTATAATTCTTCATCAGCCCTTTCTTATCATTTCTATTGTAAGAATAATGACATAGGTCAGCACAGTGCTTCCGACAACATACAGAACCCATTGCTGCAGGTTGAAGAAAGTGAAGTATTCGAGAGTGAAGAACATAACAATGAACAGAAGCACCAGCGGAAAACTGTAGCCGAGATATTTCGTGAATCCAAATTCATGAAGCGCAGGTGAGAGATTCTCCGGACTCTCGCGATTGAGAAACAGTTGCAGATACATCGGCTGCAGGAATCCGACGAGAGTCATTGACGCCGCAGGCACTCCGGGC
>ERZ772910.1867-NODE-1867-length-10276-cov-2.688289_pt1 | contig 10276 bp, 9 predicted proteins | sample MGYA00511357_ERZ772910 | MGnify/ENA primary metagenome ERZ772910 (study PRJEB29015, sample SAMEA2738096) | human oral metagenome | biome: human oral; feature: human-associated habitat; material: saliva | place: China | collected 2193 ...
AAAAATACAATGAAAAGATTATATTGACTGTTAGGGCTTCTACTTTTTATATTATGAGTTTATGGTATCGATAACTTGATCTCACAAGAATGAGCTCAAGAACCTTCTTGTATCTTAGTTGAAAAAAATGGAAAGATCTTCTCGACTTTACCATTCCAAGGAAGTTTAAATAAGAAAGTATGGAATGAAATTACACTCTATGATTTGCAATATACTCCTTCATTAGTGGCTTCTGACTTGGAAGTTCTGTTTTTTAATAAAGAAGCTCATCATCAAGGAGATTTTATCTGTTTTTATAAAGATAACAACTATGTATATGGACTTATAAGTGATGTTTTGGTTCCTCTTTTTTCATGATTTGATAGTAATTCTTTGCAAATTTTAACAGGATGCTGACACTATATAGATGGTAAAGAGTTTGTAAGAACATGTGCTTTTGGAGGCTGCTTTCAAGATAAAAATACTATATTTTATCCTGGAGATGAAGTATGAACTTATTTACAGGCAACAGGGAGGCAATTCACTTGATTAGTTGTTTTTGATAAATGTGAAGAGAAGCAATAAGAGAAATATTTTTCAATTACTATAAAGTTCTTTCCAAATAAGATCATTTTCTTATAATGAGGGATTTTTCTTCTCTCCAGGATCCTTTGATAAGTTTCCTTTCATTATCTCCAATAAATGCTTGCTTTTGGGTAGAAATTTTCGCCTTTATTTTCTACTAGCTTAATTGTAGCTCAGTGAGGATTGCAAGAGAAAATTGAGAAGTTTTTTTATTTGATTTTTTAGATTGTAAGAATATCATAATTTTATCTGATTTTAGATTGATTCATAATTAAATAATGAAAAAGAAATTGTTTTTTTGACTTCTTTCTTTTTTTACTCTTATACTCGTATGATACATTTATCGCATTTTTAACAATACTACAATTTCTTGTCCCTATGTTATTTGGAATACTTCCGCATATTTTTTCAATAAAGGTAGGTGGAAAGGTATTAGAAACATTGATTCTAAAACATTCACTTTCCTCTATAAAGCGAGAAATAATGATATTCTCTATGGAACACCTTGTTATTTTAAAGATAAAAACTTTGTTTACCGTAACGATCAAGCTTTATTTTCAGGTTTTGATTATACCACTTTTCAAATAGTAACCGGAAAATATAAAGTAATATCTAATGAACCGAAATTAGGTCCCTTCGTTGATAAATGGGAAGAAGATACTTGTGTTTGGGGGTGTTTTGAAGATAAAGATGCTGTTTATTATGATGAGTGAAGCTCTTGACCAGAAGAAATGAATGGTTTTATAAGAGATACTACAAAAATCTTTCCAAATACTTCCGAATATGATTTAGTAAGAAATAAAGTTTATATAAAAAAATAGCTCCGCTTTAGCGAAGTTTTTTTCTTCTCTCAAATCTTTGGATAAGTTTCCTTTCATTATCTCCAATAAATGCTTGCTTTTTTGGTCAGAATCTTTACCTTTAAGTCTGATTTATTTTGTAGTAAAACTTGCTGATGGCGATTGATGAAGGCTTGCACAAGAGAATGGTCAAAATGGTACTTGGAAATGTCGCAAAGATAGAAGATGATGAGATAGAAAAGTCGGTTTTGGATTCAGTGAAGGAATCAGCAAAGCCAAAGATTCGTGGACTCAAGAATTTTTTTCTTGCGGGAATCAATGAAATGAAGAGAGATATCAAAAAAACTCAAAAAAAGACTGAAAGATAGGTCCAGTTTTTTGTTTTTTGAAAAAAAATGTTTATTTTTTTGTTCGTATATGGTATGAAAACATCACTAGAAACGGTCGTAGCTTGGGCGAAAAGAAAAGGTTTCGTCTATCCTAATTCAGAAATTTATGGAGGGCTGGCAAATGCTTGGGATTTCGGTCCTTATGGAGCCTTGCTCAAAAAAAATATTGCTGATCTCTGGGTAAAGCATTTCACGCAGGAGAGAGAAGATATGGTTTTTATGGATACAGCCATCATCGCACATCCAACGACTTGGCAGGCAAGTGGGCATTTGGCTTCTTTCGCTGATGCGTTGATTGATGACAAGAAGACCGGGCAGAGATTTAGAGCGGATAAATTGATTGAGGATTATTTTGAAAAGAAAAGAAACTGACTTTCAGATGAGGAATTGGCTCAAAAACTAGAGGTCCCAAACCTTTCTCCAGAATCGCGAGGAAACGAAGGGATGAGAGACTTCATCGTAAAGCATCTCCCAAATAACCCTGAAACCTGAAACCCAGCCGATTGGACGGAATGTAGAAACTTCAATCTCATGCTGAGTTCACATCTTGGACCGGTAGCGAACGAGAGTTCCAAAGTCTATATGAGACCTGAAACCTGTCAGTCTTTGTTTACGGATTTCAAGGCGGTTTTGGATACTACGAGAATGAGGATTCCCTTTGGATTAGCTCAGGTTTGAAAGGCGTTTAGAAATGAGATTACTCCAGGGCAGTTCCTCTATAGAACGAGAGAATTTGAGCAGATGGAGATTGAATATTTCGTGCCTGCTGATGCAGAGAAGGCGATGGAGATTTATAACCAATGGAAAGCAGACTGTATGCACTATTGGACTGAAGTGATTGGGATTAGTCCAGAGCATTTGAGATTCAAAGATCATGAAAAGCTGGCTCACTATGCGGCAGCAGCAGTAGATATAGAATACTTGTATCCACGAGGGTTTGGAGAGATTCAGGGAATCCACAATAGAACGAATTTTGATCTTTCTCAGCATCAAGAGTATAGTAGAAAGGATATGCAATACTCAGATCCGTATACTGGAGAGAGATATATCCCACGATGTGTTGAAGCTTCCTTTGGGCTTGGTCGTCAGGTAATGGTTACGATCCTTGAGTTCTATGATGAGGAAACTTTGGAAGATGGTTCTAGCCGTGTGGTGGTTCGTTTCCCTAAGCAGCTTGCTCCTGTGAAATTTGCGATCCTTCCGCTCGTAAAGAAAGATCAAAAGCAGGTTGAAACCGCAGAAAAAATCTTCCGTGATCTTAGTAAGGCTTTCAAATGTGAATATGATGATGGAGGAGCGATCGGAAAAAGATATAGAAGACAAGATGAAATTTGAACTCCTTACTGTGTTACTGTTGATTCGGAGACAATAAATGAAACCTCTCCAAACTTTGGAACGGTAACGGTCAGAGAGAGGGATTCTATGCAACAGAGAAGAGTAAGGATTGAAGAATTGAGTCAGAGTTTTTAGTTTTTAATTTTTAATCTTTTAACAGTTTTGGCAAGGAGAAAGAAGATGATAAGGTCAAGAACCTATAGTATCAATAAAAATCATATTGGGTTTGGAATGATTATTCTTGGAATATTGTATTTCTTTTCGAGGACAATGGCTCCTGATTCTCCAATTCTAACTTTTTTTACGAATTATAGTAGTATTGCTTTTGGGAATGTCGGACTTCTTTTCTTTTTTGGACTCTGTATCTTTATAGGCGTATTGATCTTGGCGAAAGGGCATTTGGCCAAGTTTTTGATGAAGTATTTTTTCTCGCTTTTGATGATGGTTTCAGCTTTGCTGAATGTCCGCCTGTGGAATGCTCCGATGCCGATGAATCAAATCCCCTGGACAGAGAATGGAGGTTTCTTTTCTTGGCCCTTGATTTGGCTTCTAGAGAGAGGACTTTGAGGACAAAATACTACGGCAATTAAAGCGGTTATCGTTGTTTTTCTTCTGATTTTGATTGGTTATCTGCTCTATGTTTTTAATGTCCGCCTGCCAAAGCTTCCAAAGATCAACATTGAAACTCCAGATACTCCCATTAAAAAAGAAAAAAAAACTGACTCCAAAGAACAGGAAAGACCAACAATTACGATTACTAGGCCTGAAATCTCTACTGAAGCGATTATGGAAAAGGTTTCTCAAGCAACTGGCAAAATCGCCAAGTCTAGCTCTGGTTCAGGTTCTCTTTTCAAAGATATGCTTAAATCTAAGGTAGAGCAAAAGATTGAAGAGAAAAAGCCGAAACCTGTGATTCATTATTCTGGAGATAAACCGACTTTTGGGACTTCGCTCTTAGAATCTACACTTGGACAGGAACAAACGATTGATGAAAATTTCCTCGTAGAAAAGGCAAAAGCTTTACAAACCAAACTTGGAGAGTTTGGGGTACCGATTGCTATTGAGGGCTTTGATATCGGACCTTCTATCGTGCAGATCAAGATTAAACCTGATGAAGGGATCAGAATTTCTGCTATTGAAGGGCTGGCAAATGATATCAAGCTTTCACTCAAATCTAAATCACTTAGAATCATCGCTCCGATCCCAGGAACCGACCTCGTAGGAATCCAAATCCCCAATCCAAAGCCAAATATGGTGAGGCTCGGAGATGTGATCAATACCAGCGAATTTTCTACTGAGATGAAAAAAAATGCAACCAATCTTTCTCTCGGAAAGGGGATTGATGGAAGTGTGCAGGTGAGACCGCTTGAAAAGATGCCACATTTGCTTGTTGCCGGTGCGACAGGAAGCGGAAAATCGGTAGGAATCAACGATTTTATTGTTTCGCTGATGTTTCAAAATACGCCTGCTGAGCTTAAGTTTCTTATGGTTGATCCGAAGCAAGTGGAACTGGAGATGTATTCAGGTTTACCTTATTTGCTCGCTCCGATTGTCTATGATAGTGGGAAAGCGATCAAACTCCTTCAGCGAACGGTTGAGGAGATGGAAAAGAGATATACAACGCTTAAAGACCAAAGAGTAAGAAATCTGGATGAATATAACGAAAAGATGAGTTCCGAAGGGCAAGAAAAAATGTATCGTATTGTCTTTATTATTGATGAAATGGCAGATATGATGCTCTCTAGCTCTGCCAATAGAAAAGAAGTTGAGAACTGTATTAACCGTCTTGCTGCAAAAGCCAGAGCCGTGGGAATCCATCTTATCCTCGCAACACAAAGACCATCTGTGAATGTGATTACTGGTTTGATCAAAGCGAATATACCCACGAGAATTGCCTTTGGAGTGGTTTCTGAGGTAGATAGTAGGACGATTCTTGGTCGTAAAGGAGCAGAAGACCTCGTTGGAAAGGGGGATATGCTCTATATGGATCCAAGCACGAAATTTCCAATCAGAATTCAGGCTCCGTTTATTGCGACAGAGGAGATTGAAAAGGTCGTTGCTCAGCTGAGAAATAAATATATGCAGGGACTGAGTGAAGACGATATTTATAATCAAGAAATTATTACAGCATTAGAAAGCAGACTAGAAACTGCGAAAGGTTCCTTTGCTGGAGGGGATTCTGGAGATGATGAAGACCTTGTCAATCAAGCTATCCAAGTCATCGCTGAAACCAGAAAAGCTTCCGCAACTTTGCTCCAGAGAAAGCTCAATGTTTGATTTGCAAGGGCTGCGAGAATTATGGATATCTTGGAGGAAAGAGGGATTATCGGTCCAGCAGAGGGAGCAAAACCGAGAGATATTTTTATCTAAGAAATTTTTAGCTAAAGTATTCTAATTACGGCATTCCACAGATAACCAGCCGTCAAACTTCAGCTTTCTTTCATTGGACTAGCATCATAGTTTCCAGCTCGGACACAGACTATTGTTTGTTTCTCAGGATTCACTCCACAGGTTCGTCCATCTACGAAATGTCTTGAAGTCCCCGATTTCACCGACCATCACGGTTGATCTAAATAATTATCAGTTCCAAAGCTTAAGAGTCTGTGCTGATTTTTGCTGAGAATGGAAAGGATGCTTTCCTTAGTTTTTTCATATTCTTTTGGGAGGAGATCATTTCTGAGGAAAATCCTCCAAAGCTCGGAAAATTCCAAAGGGCTGAGTTCATAAGTCCCAAGTGCGACAGATAAACCGAGATTTTTAGCGTTAAAAGTCTTGCGTTCTTGAATGATCGTATTTTCAGGAGTTCAGATTTTTTTTCTAATATCTTCCAGAAAATTAATAAATGCCTCTACTCCAACTTTATGAACGAGCTTGACAGCTGGAATATTGAGGCTATTTCCCAGAGCATCAGCAAGGGAAACTTCACCATAATAATTGAGTGAAAAATTTTTTGGACTATAAACATGCTCCTCATCAAGATAATAAGAAACTGGTTCATCAACAATCATCGTTCAACCTGTAAAATTCAGCTTGTTCATCGCGAAAAGATACAGAAATGGCTTGATTGCAGATCCAGTTTGTCTTTTGTTTAGGCAGCCATTGACCTGTCCTTGTTCTTCATCCTCAAAAGGTCTACAAGTATTCATACTGTGAAGTTTGCCCTCAGCATTTAGTACAAGAATACAGCAATCACCGATTCTAGCTTTCTTCCTATAGTCTTCGCTTGATTGGAGTAAAGACTGAATGCGGTTTTGGAGCTGAAGATCAAGTTCTGAATTTGGATTTTCTGTTGCTTGGTTCTGAAGATATTCTGAGAGATGAGAAAAAGTAGGAGAAGTCTGATTTTTTAGCTCTTTTGGACTAAGAGGAGGGAGTTCATCCCACGATTTACAGTCTTCAGCAGAAAAAGCTAGTGGACATAAGACTTTAGCTCTTTGTTTGATAAGAGGAAAGGTTTTAGCATTAAGCGGATTTTTCCCAGTTTGTGCCGTCGCAATCAGGAAACTCATTTCTGATGGAAATAGTGCTGAGCAAGACTTGGAAAAATAGACTTCACAAGCAGATTTGTAGCCACGAATTCCATTGAGAAACTCTACCTGATTGAGATAGGCGGTCAGGAGATTCCCCTTGGAATGATGCAGAGAAAAATTAAATGCGATCAGAATTTCTTTGATTTTTTGTTTCCGAGTCCTTTTGTAGGCTTGCTGAGTGATTTTTACGAGCTGTTGAGGAATGGTAGAGGCTCATTGTCTTTTCCCAGCAGTTGTAAGGTTGAAACACATCGCTCTCAGGATTGCAAGCGGATCAATCCCAAGATGTCGGTAGTATCTGCGATCCTCAATCTTGATTACGGCCTGTTTTAAGTTTTCTGGGATTTCGCTTGAATTTTCGTAGCTTTGGGTTTTGATTCCGCTGATGAGTTGACCATTTTTGTCCTCGAGGGAATTGGATTTGAGGCTTGGTAAAGGGTAGGAATAGAAAAGATTGGCTAGGAGAAAGATTCCCAAGCTTCACAAAAGGAAAAGTCAGATTTTTTTTCGTTGTTTTTTTTTCATAGTTTATTATTCAGATGAAAAAGATGAATGGGGCCGTCATAAATCTTATGGTAAATGTACAGACGATGAAAAAGAATTTTATGAAGATGAAACAGAAGATGATTTTGCTGTAGCTAAAACTCAATCATTTAAAGTAGTTCCTATGGAAGAAGAAAAACCAGTTGAAAAGCCATTAAGAGTAATTGAGCAACCTAAAAAGGAAGAAAAAATAGAATTAAGAATACAAAAAGAAATAGTTCAACCCCCAAAAAATGAGATAGAAGAATCAGTAAAAAGAGTTGATGAAACTAGACCTTTTAGACCTAGTTCAATAGTTTCTCCAGTATTTGGAATAATAGATAAGAATCCTTTAAAAAAATATGAAGCACCTAAAGTTAAAAATGAAAAAGATAAAATTTTAGATGGTATAAGAACTTATGTTACTCCAATGGGAATTAAAACAGTAGCAGTAAAAGATGAAAAAGAAAATAAAGAAGTTAAAAAAGAAGAAAATATAGTAGATTTAAAAGAAGAAAAAGCAGTACCTAATGTTAAAAATGTTACTATAGAAGATGCTAGTGACTATTATAACGATTTAGGTTTAGAATATAATGTTAATTATAAAGATAATAGAGTTTCTTCAGTAGATGAATTTAGTGAAGATGATGAAATAAAAACAACAAGAAAAGTAGAAAAAGAAAAAACTGCTAAAATGTTACAAGAAGAAAGTGATAAAAATAAAAAAAATCAAGATCCAACTGATGAAGAAGATTTATTTAATTTAATTGAATCAATGTATGAAAAAGATAATTAATTATATCTATATGTCAATAGATATAATTTTTTTATTACTTGCACTAGTTTATAAAAAAGTTTACAATTAAGATATTAAAAGGAGATTATAATGGAAAAATATATAATAATCTTCTCTTTAATAGTAAGCTTATTATTATTACTAATTTTAGTTATATCAATTGTAAAAAATAATTCTAAAAAAGCAAAAGAAGAATATGATAAATTAATAAAAGAAGGGGAAAAATTAAAAAGAGAATTAATATTTGAAGCAAAAGAAGAAATACATAATTTAAAATTAGAAGCAGAAAAAGAAGTTCAAGAAAAGAAAAAAGAATCAAAAGAGATAGAAGAAAGACTTTTACAAAGAGAAAAAAATATCGATAGAAGGGATGAACTTTTACAAAAAAGAGAAGAATTAGTTGAAGAAAAAGATCAAAAGATTGGTGAAAAACAAGTAGCTTTGCAAGAAGAATATCTAAAAATAGAAGATTTAAAAGAAGAACAACTTAAAGAGTTATCAAATATTTCAAAACTAACAAAAGAAGAAGCAAGAGAAAAAATACTCGATAGGGTAGAAAAAGAAATAGATAACGAAATAGCAGAACTTATAAAAGAAAAAGAAGAAGAAGCTACACTTAATGTAGATAAAAAAGCAAAAGAGATGTTAGTTCAAGCTATGTCTAAATATTCTGCTAGTGTTACTAATGAAAAAACTATAACTGTAGTTAATTTACCAAATGATGATATGAAAGGTAGATTAATCGGAAGAGAAGGAAGAAATATTAGAACACTTGAGGCAATAACTGGAGTAGATCTTATTATAGATGATACACCTGAAGTTATCGTTTTATCATCATTTGATATATATAGAAGAGAAATAGCAAGAGAAGTACTAGATATATTACTTCAAGATGGAAGAATACATCCAGCTAGAATAGAAGAAGTATACGATACTGTATCTAAAGAAATGCAGTTAAAATTAATGGAATATGGTAATCAAGCACTATTTGAATTAGGTATTAACAAAATGAGTAAAGAACTAATTGAAAAATTAGGTAAACTTCATTTTAGGACTAGTTTTGGTCAAAATGCTTTAACACATTCTATTGAAGTTGCTCATTTATCTGGTTTACTTGCAGGAGAACTTGGAGAAAATGTAAATCTAGCTAAAAGAGCAGGTCTTCTTCACGATATAGGAAAAGCAGTAGATCACGATATGGAAGGAAGTCATGTAGAACTTGGTATAGAATTAGCTAAGAAATATAATGAACCAGAAGTAGTAATAAATGCTATAGCATCTCACCACGGTGAAGTAGCAGCAACTAGTGTTATTTCTTCACTTGTTGCAGTAGCAGATTCTATATCAGCATCTCGTCCTGGAGCAAGAAGTGATACATTAGAAAATTATATAAAAAGATTAGAAGACTTAGAAAATATAGCTAAGAATATGGATGGTGTAGAAAAAGCATATGCTGTTCAAGCAGGAAGAGAAATTAGAGTTATGGTTAAACCAGAGAAAATTAATGACTCTAAACTACCAAAACTTGCAAGAGATATAAAGAAAGATATTGAAGCTAATCTACAATATCCAGGAACTATAAAAATAACAGTTATAAGAGAAACAAGAATACAGGAAGAAGCTAAATAATGAGACTTAGAAATGTAAAAAATAAGGAGATTTTAGATAAATCTCCTTATATAATTAGTGAACCATTTTTATTAAAAGGAAAATGGAATAAAGAATTTAATAATGATAATCCAATACATTTAGAAATTGGTATGGGAAAAGGTCAATTTTTAATAAATATGGCGATAAATAATCCTAATATTAATTTTATAGGTATTGAAAAATTTGATAGTGTTATGGTTAGAACATTAGAAAAAATGGCTAATTATAAACTTAATAATATAAAAGTAATAAAAATAGATGCAAGTGATATATTAGATGTGTTTGATAATGAAATATCTAAAATATATTTAAATTTTTCTGATCCATGGCCAAAGAGAAGACACGCTAAAAAAAGATTAACAAGTGAAGTGTTTTTAGAAAAGTATGAACAACTTGGGTCTTTAGATATCGAACAAAAAACAGATAATAGAAAGTTATTTGAATATTCATTGCAAAGTTTTGTTAATAATAATTATAAAATATTAGATTTATCACTTGATTTACATAATGATAAAGAAAATATAATTACTACTGAATATGAAGATAAGTTTATTAAAAGAAATCAAGTTATATATTATGTTAATGTAAAAAAATAAATCATGGTTTTAATGATTAAAATTAATGGTTTGTTTTTTCTTAATATATTTAATTTTAACTATGTTTTTAAACTTGTTTAATATATCTGTTAAA
>ERZ772910.1871-NODE-1871-length-10250-cov-4.591957_pt1 | contig 10250 bp, 11 predicted proteins | sample MGYA00511357_ERZ772910 | MGnify/ENA primary metagenome ERZ772910 (study PRJEB29015, sample SAMEA2738096) | human oral metagenome | biome: human oral; feature: human-associated habitat; material: saliva | place: China | collected 2193 ...
GTCTAGAGAATAATATCCGCTATCTAACGCAACTTTACCTGGTATTAATCCAAAGTTTTTTTCTATATGATTTAATCTATCTATATACGGACCACTATCATGAACGTTACCTGGAGTTATATGGCAATCTAAAATAATATTATTTTTTCCATCTACTGTTCGATGGTCTAAATACATAAAGCCTTCTTCTTTATAATCTCTGTGATAATAACCACTATCTGGATCAGTAGTGTTAATTCGTTGTTTTTTTAGTTCTTCTTTTCCTTCATACTTAAAAGGCTTTTTTCCTATTTTTTCTCTCTCTTCATTTATTTCTTTTTCTAAGTCTAATTTTCTTTCTTTTACTTTTGTGGTAATTTCAATTTTGTATTTCTTTTTGTTTGCGTTAGCTTTAATGTGTGTTGAATCAGTAAAAAACTCTGTTCCGCCTACTAATTTTTTATCAATAGCTTGATTCACTATATTTATAAATATTTGTTCAAATATATCAGTTCCTTGGAATCGTCGAATATAGTTTTGTGAAAATGTAGAATAATGTGGAACTGGTTTAGAAAATGGTATCCCTAAAAACCATCTAAATGCAGCATCTGTTTCTATTCTTTTTATTGTTTCTCTCATAGATTTTATTCCATAGAAATCTTTTAAAAACACTAATTTGAATAATACTACAGGGTCTAAACAATTTCTTCCTGATGTGTGGCTATAGTATTCTTCTGTCAAATCATAAATAAATTTAAAATCAATCGCTTTGGCTACTTTTCTTAAAAAGTGATTTGTAGGAACTAATTCTGATAACGTCATTAATATTATTTCATCTTTGATATTTTCTTTTTTATTAAACATACTAAAAACCCCCTCTATATACTTATATTATAACATTTTTAGCACTTTTTCTCATTAAAACAGGCTGCTGACTCATGCAGTTTCTGCATTTGTCAACAGCCTGAAAAGAATCGTGAATTTTTCACGATTCTTTTTTATTTTATATATTTTTTATATAAATTCTCACAAATTTCAAAATCTAATTTATCATCAATATCATAACTATATATTTTATCCATCTCATATACTTTTGTTTTATTTGTATAAAAAGTTTTATCCTTTAAATAATTACTTTTTGTCGACAGCCATATAGAACCATTGGGATATATGTAATCTGGTTCATCTTGTCTCCTATAATTTCCACCATGACAAGAAGGAACTAAATATCCTTTTTGCTCATCCATAAACAGACTTTTACTTACTCTAGGTCTAGTAAATGACACAAGATGATCACAATCTTTAAATAAATCAAATGCTGTCTGTATGTGTTCTACTTTTCTAAGTGGAGAAGTTACTTGTAAATTCATAAAAATAAAATCTTCTTTAATTTCTTTAAATAAAAATTCTAAGGTTTCAAAAGTTGTAGAAGAATCTAGCGAAACTTCTTTGGCTCGTTTAATGTATTTACAGCGATTACTATATTCTCCTTCACACAAATTAAGATACTCTTCCGAATCAGATGATATCCATATTTCATCAAATTCCTTGCTATTTATAGCTACATCAATTGTATAAAAACATAACGGTCTTCCACAGAACAACTTTTTTTTTTTATCTAATAATCCCTTTGAACTTTTACGTATCAAAATAACTGCAATTTTTTTCAAAAATATCCTCCTCTCCTAACTATTTTTCTTTTTTATATCATAGTACATTGTACCATTATAATTTATCCAATACAATATTATAAATATAAAAAAGATTGTAATACATCTTTTCGTATTACAATCTTTTAAAACTTCTAGAAATTGAAACCTTCATAGAATATTCTATTTTTCTTTATGCCTTTTTCCTTCAGCATTTTTTCATATGCTATATTCATCATCATCGGACCAGCGATTATATAATTATACTCTTCACCAACCGGCAAATATTTGTCTAACTGACCTGTTGTGAATCTTCCATTTTGAGAATATGATTTAAAATTACTTCTTTCATTCCATAACTCGAATTTTTCTTGATATAAGAGTTTTTTATTCTTTTTCACAGTATATAAGAATGTTATATCTTTATTATCAAACTTATCTGCTAATCCAAGTAAAGGAACAACTCCAATTCCTCCACCAATAAGAACAAATTTTTCATTCTTACCAGACTTTTCAATCATTGAACTCAACACACCATATCCTCTAGTTAGATTAACTTTTTCTCCAATCTCTAAATTAGGAAGATTTTTTGTGAAATCCCCTACACCTTCAATTGACATCTGAACATAGCCATCTCGTTCTGGGATATTCAATATAGAGAATGGATGTGGCTCTTTCATCCCCTTTACATTAGGGAAAGAAATAAATGCAAAATCACCCGCTTCTATTTTTCTTAAAACTGATTTACTAGTAGTAATTGTTAACTCCGTAATATTTGAATCTACTTTTCTGACATTTTTTAAAAGGCCTACTTGTACATTTATATACTTATTATATGCATAGTGTCCATAAGAACCGAATGCAATTACAGTGTATAAAACAACCAAAATAGTAAATGGTACTATACTTCTTATATATGAAATCAGAAGAACATGTAAAAAAGCTAATAATGCAGCCACTAAATTAAGTCTATGTATCCACATAGATAACTCATGTTTAAAGATTTTTTCTAACATCTTTTTGATTCTCATTAAGATACTTATTCTTGAAGTTAACCAACCAGCCATAAAAACAAGTGAGTATATTATTACTGCCATAAAAATATACATTGCCCATTCACCTGTTAAAGAGATAAGCCCCGATGATTTTAAAAGTTGATCATGAAGATACATGAAGATTACAGCAAAAATTGCCGTTACTCCATGAATTATATACATATCCGGTAATCCTATTATTCTATCTAACCATTTTGGCTGTGAAGATAGAAAAATTGCTGATAGCATCCATGAATAAGCAAATACTCCTAAATTAATTGCTAGTACTCTACTCCCAAAAGCCTCTGGCAAACCATTTCCTATTGTTACTATTAATGGTAACGGTATTGTTAACAATACTATTAACCAAATCATATTAAATATAAATCTATGTTCTCTCAACATCCGTTATTTTTCCTTCCTCAAAAACTCTTTTTATCCCTTCTTTTGTTAACAAAATCCCTGTTAACAACTTACTTTCTACTATTTCACTCCAAATTTTCTCATCAGAAACTACTCCTGCAGTTGCTAATACATCAACATCTGATAAGTAATTCCCAATTACTGTTACTTGAACATGATTTATCTCATTATCACTTTGAATGTGTTGCCCTTTTTTACTAATTCCTGAAGTTGCCACCGCTCCATTTTTTAAACTATATTTAGCAATTATTTTTTCGATGTCTTCAGGATTTTCTATTCCTATTTTCCAAAAAAAGTTACTATTAGATTTTGTACCAACCTGCATATCACCAGCTCCATTAATTGCCCCCGCTTCTATAATATTACTATCAATAAGCGGCTTTATATATTTCATAAAGGCATTCTCTATTGCCCAACCCTTCACAAATCCTGTTGGATTATATTTTCCATTGAAAAATGGATCAAATAAACCTTGAGTTTCTTTTTTTGCGATTATAGACCTACCGTAGACTTCTTGATATTCCAAATCAAAAAAGGTATCCTGTAATTCTTCACCTAAATCAGTATGTCTACTAACCAAGCTTTCTGGTAGAAACGGTGAAAATTTCTCTTCCACATTTTTCAAATATTTATCAATCTCATTTACAACCTGATTCAAAGCTTCTATTAAATTTTCATCAAAATCATCTCTCACAAAGACTATTGTAAAAGGCATATTCATTCTTTTCAATACATTGGTCTTAAAATTAAACATTTTATTTAGCCTTATTTAATGCATCTTGTAAAGAACCCTTAAATCCTCCAAACGTTTCAGACGCTCCAGAAACCAATGCGATATCACTACTTTGAGCTTCTATTGCTTCCTCAACATATTTAGGAAGTGCTGTTTTATTAATACTTTGCGAAAATTCTTCATTCGGCTGAAGAAGTACATTAACATTGGCTATTTTCCCACCTTGAACGACTACACTAACTTGGAAATTTCCTACGTTTGTTTTTGTGACTGCTCCTGTATAAGTACCATCCTTATATGCTACACCTTTTTGGGTTGAGGTTGTGGTATTATTAGTAGTATTTTTTGATTCTTTATTTACCTCTTGGTTAATATTCTGCGTTTTTTGATTTGATGGTGTAGTTTGTATACTTGGTTTCAGAAAAGTATAGTATCCTGCAGTCAAAGCAGACGCTCCTACAACTCCTATTAATGCTGTCTTCTTTATTTTACTCATTATTTTACTCCTACTATATTATTTTTAATGATAATATATCACAATTTTCATGTACATCCTACTAATTTGCATTAAATATATTATATAAATTTTTGTTAAAATCAAACTAATATTGGTACTTTAATTTCATCTTGAAAATATCCTATTATTTTCGAAATTATTCTTCCATACATAGTATCATAAAAAAAATCTTTAGAGATATCTATTACCTCTAAAGATTTTTTTGTTATTTTTTCGGTCTTGTTTCAGGGAATGTAAATACAAAAATGATATAAATAATACTACCTAGTAAATAAAATATTATTGATGAATTGTATCCCATATGATTTAAAACTAGACTCCAAATAAAGTTAAATAATGTATAAATCGCATATCCAAAAGCCCAAAATATTCCAAACATTATCGTTAATCTTTGTGAGTTCATATTCGGCAATTCATATGGAAGATTTAAATATACAGGGTATTGAGAATACATGAAAAAACCTGATAAACCAAACATTGTATAAGCAAATACAATGTTTGTAGATACAAAAGCTAATCCTAATGCCATAAACCCAATCATTAATACTCCATGAGCGATTAAAAATGGTTTTCTTCTAAATTTCAATTTTCTAGTGACTACTAAACTAAATAAAGTTCCGATTATTCCACCAACCGTTACTGTTAATATCATAAATTCTGCTTTAAAACCTACATTATGAGCATGTTCTGCTACAACTCTAGGAAGCGACACTAACGGCATAACATATAAAAATAAAAATCCACCAAATCCTAATGAAAATACATAGATAAATTTATCTTTAAATACATCAGCATAAGTATACTTCTTAATTTCTTCCTCATGTAATATTTCTTTTGATTCAATTAACAACTTATAAACAAAATAGTTAGGATGTTTCCAAGTAATTGTTGGCTCAAAATCATGAGAAAAAATTAACCAACAGATAAACAGAATTATACTAAAAATACTAAATCCTATCATAGTATAACGCCAGTCATCCACAAAATGTTCTTTAAATAACAAGAATAAAATAGCAACTAATGCAGCTCCAACATTATAAGCTGCTGTAATAATTGCACTAGTCATAATTTTTTTCTCATTCGGTATAAACTTAGCCACAAATGAGTTTATAAACACAATTATCATCGATCCTCCAAATGCCATAATCATTCTAGAGAATGTATATAACCAATAGTTATGCGTAAAAATTGCAAAGAAAGAAAAACATAAACAAAATAATGCTAACATTGCAGCTTTTTTCGGGTGTAGCTTAATTAATATAAAAGCAGCAAGTAAATTAGCTATAATTCTTGCTATAGTTATAGTATAGTTTACAACTTCAGATATTATCGGAGAAACCTTTTCTCCATTAAAATAGTGATCTGTAATTTGTTTTGATAAGTTTGATCCTGCCACCCAGTTAGTAGCAAATACTACATATGCAGTAATTAGTATAGCAAACATAATCACTCCTTGCTTTCGCGTAGGTGAATTTGCAGATAATTCCATTTTGATACCTCTTTATTAAAATTTTATTGATACAATAACTTACTGTTATAATACTGATTTCCTTTTTCAATTATAGTTTAATATAAAATATATGAAAATGCAAGAAAAACCTAATTGTTGCAGTGCGTTTTCATTTATTTTTCCAAAATAAAAAAAGATTAATATGGAATTAATCTTTCTTTTTAAATAAATTTTTTAGTGACAAGATAGGTTTATTTCTAACTATCTTATCATTTCCAATAAATTCTCTCATTTCTTTTAAACATTTCCCGGAATTTTTTACAATAAAGTTAAAACTTCCTGCACTTTTAGTATCTATAAAAAATCCTCTAATATATTTATCTCTAAAAAATATTTGCGCTCTAACTTTATCTATTTCTGACCAGGGTATCTGAATATAATCTTCAGGATTTCTATGGTTATAAAATTCAAATGCCTTATCTCCTACCATAACATCTCCATGCTTATTTCCAATTGAACCAGTAAGACAATTAGCCTTTGTCGTATATATAACTTTTGTATTCATAGACATTACCATAGTTTTCACCTCCTTTAGAGTCTCTATATTTAATTTTAAAAAAGGAAGTTGAGATCATTTCGACTCAACTTCCTAAACTTTATTACATTACACCAGCTACGTGAGCGATTACACCTAAAGCGAATAATCCGAAGATTATTACTACTGGGCTTACTTTACGTTTTAATAACCACATACAAACGAATGTTAATAATAACGCTGCAAATCCAGGAATAAGTTGGTTTAAGTTATCTTGTAATGTTATAACTTTTTCTGGTGTTAATGAGAATTTACCACTTGTTGCTTTTGTAACAATATCTTGTAATACTTCACCAGTAATGTGTGTGCCTTTTTCTGGGAAATGAATAAATGCTTTTTCATCTAACGGTACTTTAGAAACTACCAATGGGAAGCTGATGTTAGTCCAACGTTGAACTAAAATCCCCATTACGAACATACCAAGGATTGAAGCTCCTTTTGTAATTGTTTGTAAAATACCACCTGAAAGGTCACTTGTAATTTCTGAACCTTTTTTATAACCAAATTCTTGTGTATACCATAAGAATCCAATACGGATTAAGTTCCATGCGATAAAGAAGAATAATGGTGCAATAATTGAACCACCAGTTGCTAATGAAGCTGCGATAGCTCCAAGGATAGGACGAACTGTAAACCAGAATACTGGATCACCAATACCTGCTAATGGTCCCATCATACCAACTTTAACCCCTTGGATTGCTGCATCATCAATATCAGCTCCATTTGCTTTATCTTCTTCTAAAGCAAGTGTAACACCTAGAATAGGTGCTGCAATATATGGGTGAGTGTTAAAGAACTCTAAGTGACGTTTTAATGCTGCTGAAGCATCTTCTTTATTTGGATATAACTTTTTAAGTGCTGGGATTAATGAGAATGCCCAACCACCATTTTGCATACGCTCATAGTTCCATGAACCTTGAAGGAACTGAGAACGTAGCATTACACTACGACGATCTTTTTTACTTAACGTAATTTTTTTCTCTGTCATTTTTAGTTCCTCCTTATTAATAGTCGTTTAAGATATCACCTAGTGGATCACCTGATGAAGAATTTCCTCCACCACCGCCACCTTTGTTTTTAGAAAGGTTTAGGTAAACTATAGCGATACATAATCCAATGATACCAATTGCGATAAGTGTTAATTGGCTAATAGGTGCTAATGCAAATCCTAAGAAGAAGAATGGCCATACTTCTTTAGTTGCCATTAGGTTAATAACCATTGCAAACCCGACAGCTACTACCATTCCCCCACCAATTGTCATACCTTCTGTAAACCAAGCTGGTAATGACTCAAGCGCTTTTTGAACAGATGAAGATGGGATGAACATAAGTAATCCTGCTGGGATAGCTACACGTAATCCTTGACATGCAAGTGCTACATAGTGCCAAAACTCTACTCCGCGGAAGTTTCCATTTGCAGCTGCGTGGTCTGCTCTGTGTACGATAACAACTGATAAAGTACGAACGAACATAGTTAAAACTAATCCTACTGTCCCTAGTGTAACAGCTGTTGCAATCGCAATAATACGTCCTTCAGCTGAGAAATCTCCAGCTTTAATGAAAATAATAGCAGATGCTACTGATGCTAACGCTGCATCCGGAGCAACCGCTGCCCCAATATTAGCCCATCCAAGTGCTAATAATTGAAGAGCTCCACCTAAAATAATACCTTCTGATAAATGTCCAGTTGCTGCACCGATTAATGAACAAGCAATAATTGGTTGATGGAATTGGAATTGGTCTAAGATACTTTCCATACCAGCTAATAACGCAACAATAAGGACTAATATAACTGCTAGAATACTAAATTCCATAGTGTCCTCCTAAATACTATTAAATTATAATTTTAAACCTTCACTTGATTTAGCTTCAATAAGTTTGAATAAATCTGATGGAGAATCGTTAGATACTTTACGAACATCAAATTTAACTCCTAAATCACGAAGTTTTTTGTATACTTCTACATCTTCTTGATCTAATGATAATACGTTGTTAATTTGAACTTTACCAACTGAGTGAGCCATAGATCCGATATTTAATTCTGGAATCTCGACTCCTTTTTCAATTACTGCAAGTGCATCTTGTGGTGTTTCGAATAATAATAACGCTTTTGTATCACCAAATCTTGGATCGTTATAAACTTGAACAAGTTTATCTAATGGAATTACGTGTGCGCGTACTCCTGGAGGAGCTGCTTGCTCAATAAGTTTTTTACGTAATTCATCTTTTGATACTGAATCTGAAACTACAATAATTCTATTTGGATGAGTTGCTTTTGTCCAGTTTGTAGCAACTTGTCCGTGTAGTAGACGAGTATCTATACGCGCTAATACAAACTCTATTTTCCCATTTCCTAATACTGTACCTTCTGGAATTTCTCCTTGAGGTGCAGCTTGTGTACTTTCAGCTACTTCTGCTTTTGGTTGTAGTTCTTCAGGGCGAACTTTTACTCCATCAATAGCTGTTGGTGTGATTGCTTTTGCAATCTCGTGAGCTGTTGTCATAGTGAATCTACTAGCATATGCTTCGATAAGCATTGGTAAGTTTAATCCTGCTACAATTGCTCTTTTCTCTGGTGCTTCTTCAAATAACTTATTAGCTTGGTTAAATGGACTTCCACCCCAAAGATCGACAAGGAAAAGAATTTCTTCAGAATCTACTTTAGCAATAGCTTCTTGAAGTTTTCTTTGCAAGTCATCTGGCCCTTCACTTGGCATAAATACAACTGCTTCTACTTTTTCTTGTTCACCAAAAATCATAGAACCCGATTGTTTAATTCCTGCAGCAAATTCACCGTGACTCGCGATGATAATTCCTACCATCTTAGTACCTCCTTTTATTTAATTCTTATTTATTATGACGTGTATACCTTTGCATACAAATAGATTATATCATTTATTATTTTTTTTGTAAATGTTTTAGATTTTTACTTTACAATCAATGCAATCGATTTCCATTGTTATTATTTAAATATAAGATATATTATTCTTTATAACAATAAACACAAAACCTTTTGAGTCGCTTTTGTAATTAAAAATTTTATATGTTTTCACAGAGAAATATATAAAATTTTATAGAAAAATTTATATTATGAAAATATTATTTTCATACTTTCATAATATTACAATTGTTTTTTTATTCCTAACTATAAAAAAAGATAATAACTTAACCTTTTTAGTTACGTTATTATCTTTATATAGCAGTAAAAATTTACTAGCAATCTATTTTATATTTTTTTCTGGAAATAACATTTTTAATACATTTAGCGATAACCTTCTAGACTTACCTGAATGTGGATATATATGCATCATCATCATAGGATTAAAATTGGCTTCGATAACTCCATAATTAGTAGCACTAACTTCTTCTTTTATATCTGAAATTATTAGATCTACACCACAAACCTTAGCCATCATAGCATTCGCTATTTCGACAGCTAGCTCTTTATAACTTTCATGAACCTCATCTGTCATATCCACAGAGTCTCCACCTGTACTGATATTTGAATTTTCTCTAAGATATGCTACTTTATTCTCTGGTAAAATAGATTCAAAGGTTAACCCTTGTTCATTTAATTGAAGCTTTTCGATTTCTCCTAATTCAATTTTTTTCAGTGGAGTTTTTTTTGCGTCTCCTCTTAATGGATTAGAATTTTTTATCTCAACTAATTCTCTAATTGTATGTTTTCCATCGCCAACTACATTTGCAGGAACTCTTAATAATACAGCTTCTGTTTTTCCTTCAATTACGAAAAATCTATATTCTGTACCCTCTATAAATTCTTCTATTAATATATCCTTATCTTCTTTTAGTGCAAATTCAATAGCTTTTGAATAATTATCTATCGAACTTGTTCCGTTTTTAAAAATT
>ERZ772910.1881-NODE-1881-length-10220-cov-2.556026_pt1 | contig 10220 bp, 11 predicted proteins | sample MGYA00511357_ERZ772910 | MGnify/ENA primary metagenome ERZ772910 (study PRJEB29015, sample SAMEA2738096) | human oral metagenome | biome: human oral; feature: human-associated habitat; material: saliva | place: China | collected 2193 ...
TTTCCAGCGCGGTGTTGTTTTGGATTTTGTTTGTTCATGATTTTAGGTGGCAAAGTTTACCGAGCTGGATTTTATATACATTGATATTTTTAGGTATAGCGTATTTTGTGTTGAACGAAATGACGAGTCTTGGCTTCATACAGGAGGTGGGAACTTCGGGTGTCACGAAAACAGTTGGTAAATTGGCATTTACGCAGCAAATAACCTTCTTGAAGAGAGATTTAGTGGGGCTTTTTGGAGGGTTATTGATTTTACCGGGACTGTATTTTGTCCTATATAGATTTTCAAAGGAAAAATTAGTGGGTGGAGGAGACTATCTCCTAACTATTTCAATGGTGCTATTTATTGGTAGATTTGAACTAGCACTGACACTACTTTGTGTGGCAAATTTACTAGCTTTATTTTTGAATGCGGGGAAGATTTTAAGGAAGAAAGAAACAAAGATAGCATTTGGGCCGTATTTAATACTGGGGTTTTGGATAGTGTTGTTTTTGTCACAGGAAATTTTGCGATATCTGTATATTGTATCGGTATGAGAATTGTGAGTTATTCTTTAGTCTCAGTATGAAACTTTTCGTGGACTTCTTTGAGGTGTGGGTCGGTGATGTGGGTGTAGATGGCGGTGGTGTCCACTCGCTCATGCCCCAAAAGCTGCTGAATACTCTCCAGATTGGCGCCATGAGCGAGCATCGCGGTGGCAAAACTATGGCGCAAGGTATGGGGAGTGACGTGTTTAGTGATACCGGCAAGTCTAGTATATTTGCCGATGATGCGTTCAATTGATCTCGGGCTGAGCCTACGAAAGTCACCAGAAGTATCTGGGATATTTTGATTAGATGAATTGTTGAGAAAGAGGGCGGGAAGAGTGTCGGTTCTGGCGTTTAAATATTCTTCAATATGTTCGGCAGTGGTTTGATCGATGAAAATTGGGCGATCTTTTTTACCTTTACCACGAACCATAAATTCGCGGCGTGCGAGGTTGATGGAATCACGGTTAAGATTACAGAGTTCAGAAACGCGAAGTCCGCCAGAGAAGAGTAGTTCGATGATGGCGCGGTCGCGGAGGCCGGTTTCAGTATCGGTGGGGATTTCAGAAAGTAGGCGAGAAACTTCGTCAAAATGGAGAAAAGTCACTTGTTTTTTGGCAGCGCGTGGGAGATCTACTAGGCTGGGATCAAGGGATTTAATACCGCGCTTAGCGAGATATTTTAGAAAGCCGCGCAGTGCAATAAGGTGGTAGCTTTGGGTTAAGGCGGAAAGTCGTTCGTGATTTTGGTTGTCGTCAAAGCGGTTGAGACGGAGGCGGAATTTGCGAAGGATTTCAGGAGTTAGATCGGCTGGTTTGATAGTAGCACCTTCAGGAAAATCCTGTGTAATAAGATCTAAAAAGCGAGCTAGATAGAGGCCATAATTCTCGGTGGTCTTGGTGGAACGGCCTTTTTCAATTTCGAGAGATTCAAGAAAATCACTAATTAAATCGGAGATATCCATAAGAGGTATTATAACAGATTATGTTATAATACGGTTATGGATAATATGGAGAACCCGAATTCGCAATCAGAAATGACTCCGCCGGCTGGATTACAACCAACTGGCTTTCAGTCTAGTGATCTTCAGTCGACTAACCTTCAACCAACTGACCTTCAGTTTAATGTATTGCAGATGAAAGCACCGGAAAAGACCACGGTGCAGGTTGCTGATTCTGATGATTCAGTTTTTCATGTTTTTGGAAATGCTAAAACGGTGGAGTTTGACCAGAAATTAGCAAGTCAACAAATTAATATGAATCCAACAGAGAAAATGGTGGTGGAGCCTTTGACTGGAAGTAGCGTCGTATATGATGCGAGTAGTGAACAAGGGGTACCAGAGAACGGTTTTCCGGCTGGGTATGGACCAAACGCGGGAATAAAGAGAATTGAAAAACCAGTTAAACCAAAACTTAAAGAGAGAATCAAGCGTTCATTCGGCCAAATGACGAAGAAGCAAAGGAGACTTTTGGTGATTATACCTTCGGTATCCTTGATTTTGATTATTACTTTATCACTTGTGGCTATGGTAACTGGGGTTTTCTCGACTGATTATTCGAAGACCTATAGTGTGGCTAAGTCGATAAAAAATGAGTTGCAGAAAATTCGTAGTAATACAAATTGCGAAAAAGTAACTGAATACAATGATAATACTTTTACGTCAATGGAAATTTATCAAGGATATGTTGAAGAATGTAAAAAAGCTGGACGAGGGATTAGTGAGCAACTAATTGAGGAAATGGGGGATACTGCCGGTGTCTTGAAGGATGTTGAGGTGAATCGTCGTTTTGAAGCCTTCAAAGTGGCATTGAATGAGAGTAAAAATGGTAATGCGGAGATGGAAAAGACTCTAAATTTATACTCGATTTGGCACAGCTGGATTTTGACGGAGGCTTCTGGTGACAAAAGTCATAATGGCTTCGAGTGGAGCGAGGCAGACATTAAAGATGCTGCAAGGATTTTGATTGAGTCTGGAAATGAGAAACTGGCGGCGTACGGAAATCGGTGGGTGGAATTAAAAACTGAGGCGGCAAAGGCAGCGTACAGGTTTTATCACACTTCGGAGTCAACGGAAGTGGTGGACTATGCGGAGGCGAAGAACGATATGGATGCCAAGAAGACGGCTTTCTCGGATTTTCAAAAAGAAAAACGTCCGGACGTCGTGACGGAATTTCCATTGCAGCAGGTGAATCTTGCAAACATTTCGGTGAAGTTTGAGGAAATGTATAGCTTTATTCGAGAGACTTATCAAAAGAATTATAATAAGCGAGTTGGTGGTTGTAAGGAATTGATTAACGCAATTATCTGTGATTAAAGTATTTGACAGGGTGTGATATAATCGGGAAAAGATAAGAGCATAGCTCAGGGAGTATGTATGTCACAAGATAAACCTGCTAATAAAAATAAGGAGGTCGATCTTGCCGACTTCGTACAGAGGACGCTGGTGATTTTTAAACCAGATTCAATTCAGCGAGGGATTGTTGGGGAAATTCTCCAGAGATTTGAGCGTGTTGGCTTGAAAATTGTGGGTATGAAGATGGTTAGTCCAGATCAAGCACTCTTTAAGAAGCATTATGAGGATATTGGTCAGCTAATTTCACGCCGTGGCGAGGAGACGTTTATGTATAATTTGAATTACATGATGTCTGGCCCGATTATTGCGATGTGTCTTGAGGGCGTTGAGGCGGTGGCATTGGTACGTAAGATCGTTGGACCAACCGAGCCAAAGTCTGCAGAGATGGGAACAATTCGAGGCGATTTTTCACACATGAGCTTTGGTTATTCAAATGCGAAGAAAATTGGTGTACCAAACTTAGTACATGCTTCTGGGAATCCTGAAGAGGCAGAAAAAGAGGTGAAGCTTTGGTTTACGGAAGCTGAACTCTATGATTACGAGGATTTGAACGAGAAATATACTCGCTAGAACTCAAGATATTGGTGTGATATAATAGAATTGTGTTGGCCTGGTAGCTCAATGGATAGAGCAGCTCCGTCCTAAGGAGAAGGTTGCGAGTTCGACCCCCGCCCGGGTCACCATAAATTGAAATTATATGACAAAACTAATATTTGATGGGCAGCGTGAGGGGGAAGACGTAAAGTTTATTTTTCGTCGACATTTTACTACTGCAAAAGCCGGAGTTATTTTCCTGGTTGTAATGACATTTTTGGGATTAATTCCGCTTTTTTTGTGGAAAGGTGATGTGAGGATGTTTTGGATTTTTCTGGGTTTCGTCTTTGTGGGGCTGATTGGCTTCTTTTATTCCTATATGATGTGGTATTTCTCGGTTTATATCGTGACAAATCAGCGAATTAGGCAGATTTCACAAAAAGGTTTATTTAAGAAAACTGTGGTGGATTTGGGACTAGACAAGATTCAGAGTATTTCATATGGGATTACTTCGGTGATTGGTGGGGTGATGGGGTATGGAACAATTTTGATTCAAACGGGAGTGGGCGATTTAGTGATTTCGGCAGTGGGAAAGCCGGCAGAAATCTATGAAAAACTACAAAATATCGTCTCGGATAATACAAAGTAAGTGGAGAGAAAAATGAAGAAACATGAAAATAAAGAGGGTGGGGAGGCAAAGAAAGATTCAATCTTAAAACGCTTGAGAGAGCGTAAAGAGCAGAAAGAGATTGAAGAATTTAGGAATAAAACTGAACTTGAAAAGATCGAGGAGAGACGTGAAGAAGTACTCTCTAAGGGGCGCAAGTTTAAATATCCATTGCAGTATGCAAAGTATCGTATCGTGACATTAACGATCGTGATTTCACTGGTTGCAGTGATGCTAATCAGTGGTTTCTTGTACGTGGCCTTATATAAGTGGCAGAGCACGGATGCCGTACTATATCGTTTAACGCAGCTAGTGCCATTACCGGTAGCTTCGATTGAAAATGAACAAGTTAGGTACTCAGATTATCTAATGATCTATAAGAGTACAATTACGCCGATTGAGCAACAGCAGGGAAAGTTGGGGAATGAGAAAGATACTTCATCGATGGAGTCGCATTATAAACGAATGGCCTTAACAGAAGCAGAGAATTATGCCTATGCCTTGAAGCTTGCGAATGAATATCATTTAACAGTAAATAAAGAAGAGATTGATAAGGCGCTTGATAATCACCGTAAGATCGGTGGAGTGGAGCGTAGTGAGGAAAGTTTTAAGAAAATCCTGGAAGATAATTTTGGTCTTTCGATGAAAGAGTATCGTCGAATGCTATATCTTTCTTTGATGAAGGAGAAGGTTTCACAGCAGATTGATAATGAGGCAATAAGGATATCCGAGACCGTACAAGCTGGGGTGAAGGCGGGGAAGACTTTGAAGGCTATTGCGGATGAGCTTGGTGATAAAGTGCTTTATGAGGAGACTGGTGGATTAGTGGATAAAATGAACGTAGATGGTGGTCGGGCTGGAGTTGCGATGGAGCTAGCTGCTGGCCAAACTTCTGATCGCGTAATGTCTTCGTCTGGGGATGGATATTATTTCGTGACTTTGGTGAATAAAACAGAGTCATCGGTGAATTATACTTCAATTAAGGTTCCGTTTTCAGAATTCAATAAGCGAGTGAAGCAGGTACGCGAGTCGAGTGGCGTGAAGGAATTTATTAAATTAAGTGAAGAATAGAAAATAAATTTTTGGGGTAAAACTAGAATAAGAAAAGAGAACTGTAGGTGTTCTCTTTTTTAGGATCTTCTTGGTGCGAGTAGAGGGAGTCGGACCCTCGTCTCTTCCTTGGGAAGGAAACATAATAGCCGTTATACGATACTCGCAATAATATTATTTTAGCATAGAATAGAAAAAAGGCAGAAAAGTCTTGCGAAAATAGAGGTGATAATATATACTACTGGTAGTGGATTCGTAGCTCAGTTGGTTAGAGCGCTGCCCTGTCACGGCAGAGGTCGCGAGTTCGAGTCTCGTCGGATCCGCCACATATACAGCTTTAGGGCTGTTTTTTGTTGTATGCAGAGGGAATCGGATTTTAGATTAAGGATTGGAGTTCAGATTACCGTATTAATTTTGCTTTTTATGAATATTTTCAAAAATTAGATTATCGGCTTTATCTCGGTAATATTTGTGTTCAGAGTCACTTTGAATAGTCCAGCAGAGGACTGGATGAGATTTGCGAATTCTTTGGATGGTGATTCTTTGAATAATTCTTTTATCAACGGAGAGAAAATCTGGCTTGAGCCAATGGATGAGGGGGGAGCGAAGAAAAATGGATCCAAAATAGATTAAAATTCGGGGTCGACTGGCAATGAGTAGTCCGGTCGGGAAGGTGGTGTATTTTTTGAACCAGTGTACAATGCGGGGGTCAAAACTTTTAATAGCGAAGTTTGTAGCTGAGTAAGTTTTTTGATATTCAAGAAGAAGACTAGTGGTCTTTTTGCAAAAATTTTTATAGTTGACGAAAGGTTCAGATTTTAATTCGACAATCAGAGGAGTTTTTCCCGCAATGAGGTCTAGAACTTTTTTGAAGGTTGGAATGCAGTGCTCGTCCGTGGTTTGCTCAGATTGCAGGGAAAGGTTTTGAATATCTTCGAGAGTACTTTTCTTTAGCTTGATTGAGCTTTTAGTGAGGCGCTTTGTATTGCTGTCGTGGAAGACAATAATTTTTTTATCTGAAAGAATGTGAATATCGAGCTCGATAGCAAAATGATGGTCAATGGCATTCTTAAAGGCAGCAAGTGAGTTTTCCGGGATAAAGGTTTCTGTGTTATTTTGGAAAAAGGTACCATGTAGTCCACGGTGAGCAAAATTTTTATCGTACAAAAAGGAGAGGCTCGGGCTTGATTTGGTTTGATTATGTTTATGATTAACAGAATTATGGGACATAAAATAGATGTAATAACTGATTGAATAAATATATTATAGCAAAAAACAGAGAGGTGGGCGAAACTTATGAGTCGCTATGTTTCGCATATCTTAGAGAAGAATAAAAATTATGGTATAATCTGATTGTTGCCATTGTAGCTCAGTTGGTAGAGCAGCTCATTCGTAACGAGCAGGTCGCAGGTTCGATCCCTGTCAATGGCTCCATTTTTTTATGATCTTATTCAAGCTTTATATTCTAAAATTTACTAAGCTGGTCCTATATTCTTTAGGGCTAGCTTAGGAAGTCTAGTGCTGAGGTGGCGGCTATGGCGCCGTCACTGGTAGCTGTGACGAGCTGTCGGATTTCTTTTGAACAGCAGTCGCCAGCTGCATAAAAACCTGGTAGGTTAGTTTCGCAGCGATGGTTGGTGATGACGAAGCCAGCTTCATCGGTTTTTAGATTATGTGTCTCGATAAGGTTCTGGAGAAGTGATGTACTAGGGAAGATACGACCGATTTCAATGAAGAGAGCTTTGACATAAAGAGTGTTATTGGCTTTATCGTAACAGCTATACGCTGCAGAGTCGATTGGATCGAGTTTTGATATGATGTCAGAATCGGTATCAGCTGATTTTTCTTGGTTTTTGAAATGATAAAACTGTTGTAGAGGATTTTTGAGATTAATTCCAGAAAGAAGACCATCCTGCTCAAGAAGAACTTTAATTTCATTATCGGCAATAATGTGTATATTTTGACGGGTTTCAAGTTTTTGAAGGAGTAATTCCTCGGCGCGAAAATGAGTGGAGCGATGAATGAGAAAGACGTTTTTACATAGGTCAGAGAGATATAAGGCTGAGAGGGCGGCTGAACTACCACCACCAACGACGGCAACGTCTTGATTCTTATAGAGTGAACCATCACAGGTCGCACAAAAGGCGATACCTTTACCGACAAGATTAGATTCGTTTGGAAGATTAAGTTTACGACTAATAGTACCAGTGGCGAGAATAACGGTCTTAGTCTGGTAGATTTGATTCTTGGTGGTTAATTGATAGATGTTATTTTGTCTAGATAAATCTAGTACTGTTTGATAGGTGATTTTTTGGTTAAGGGCCTTTAACTGAGTGTAGAGATTATTTGAAAAGTCAGCACCTGAAATGTTGGGAAGGGCTGGGTAGTTTTCAACAAGTGGGGATTGGAGAATTTGACCACCGTAGGTAGTTGATTCGAGTAGGAGAACAGTTTTGTTGGCACGGAGAGCGTAGAGCGCGGCGGTCATGCCGGCAGCCCCGGCACCAATAATTGCAATATCATAAATCATAGCCTTATTATAGCAAGTTCTGTTTTAAATAAGACATGATATGATTATAAGTAATGGTACAACTTGGTATTGAGGCAGGAAAAGAGGGGATTTTGAATAAAATTCGTAATTTTTTTGTTCATCGGGAGAAGAGTTGGGATATTGCTTGGCTCCGAGAGAATCGAGAGAGGATGGTGAGAATTTTTTTGGCAGCAGTAGAACAGTATAATTTATCGGCGGCGAATCGGGAGGTAATCGATAAAAATGGAGTGCATATTGCAGAACAAATGATTGCGCCGGAAGGGTATAAGCTACTTGTCGGATATCACCAAGATGTATTGAAGGATAAAGAAGAATATGTGGGATATGATGGGGTGTATGAGAGACAGATTAACACTACAGTTTATACAAATTTGTTGATCGCCTATAATTGGCAGACGATGAGAATAATGATTATTCAAGTGAATGCGGATTTGACGGGCTTTTCAGATATTTATGTTTTTTCGAAAGAGAATATTTTGAAGGCAAAATATAGTTGGTTTTCAGATATGTTCCAGATTTATGATAAGGGCGATAACTTGGTAGAAAATTTGGTTACATATTTAAGTTCAAAAAATCGAACAACTTTTGTGATCAATGGAGAGACGGATGAGAAATTAAGAGACGGGGATGGTCGTTTAATTTTGGTATACATGCGACAGGTTGAAGACAGGGCAGATTTTGTTAAGTTTTTTAAGGAATTTTCAAGACAGATAGTCTAAAATGAGTTGCTTTTTAGGGCTAAATAGTCAAATGGGGTAAAATAAGGTAAGATACATAGTGAAAGGATAAAATGAACGAAGGTGATATTAAGATATTAGCAATTGTGGGGATGAGCGGTTCCGGTAAGTCGGTTGTAGTAGACTACTTGACTGAAAAAGGATATCCGAAGGTTTATTTTGGTGGAATGATCTATAAGGAAATGGATCGCAGAGGAATTGAAAGAACGGCGGATGGTGAGAGTGAGAAGAAGTTCCGTGAGATGATACGGGAGACAGAGGGAAAAGACTGGGTAGTAAAACAAGTGATCGAGGAGACTCGTGGGTTGATTGGTGCTGGACAGAAGAGAATTGTGCTCGACGGACTTTATTCTTGGACAGAATATAAGGCATTGAAAAAAGAATTTCCTGGACAGCTAACTGTTTTAGCTGTGGTGGTACCAAAGGCATTGAGGCACTTTAGGGTTGGTAAGCGTCCTGAAAGGCCATTTAATACTAAAGAAATTCAAGAACGTGATCGTTCAGAAATCGAGAACCTTGAGAAAGGTGGACCAATTGCGATGGCTGATCACTATGTGCTTAATGATGATTCTGTGGCTAAGCTACATGATGATGTGGACAAGATTTTGCAAAGAATTGAGTTTTAAATAGGTTAGGTGTGAAGGCGAGGTGCGCGAATGAAAACACTAGTAATCATCGATGGTAAGAGTGTATTTTACCGTGGGTATTATGCGATGGGGAATTTATCGACGGCAGAAGGGGTGCCGACGTCTGGTGTTTATGGTTTTGCGACAATTGCGATGGAGATCGTCAAGAAGCTGAAGCCAAATAAGGTGGTAGTCGCATGGGATAAAGCCCATACTTCAACAGCTAAACGTCTCGCGATATATCCGGAATATAAGGCAGGAAGAGTAAAACCACCAGAAGATTTTTATGCACAGATTCCATATTTGAAGGAGTTGATTCTAGCACTAGGTTGGGATTTTTTGGAAGCCGATGAATATGAGGCGGACGATATTATTGGTACGCTAGCTAGACAGGCAGACGAAAAACATGACTATATGACTTATATTGTATCTTCAGATTTAGATATGTTGCAGATTGTAGATGAAAATACTAAAATGTATCGTCTACTGAAGGGGTTTTCTAATATTGAAGAAATGGATATTCAAGCGATTGAAGAAAAATATGGTATTTTAAAGAGTCAATTTTTAGACCTGAAGGCATTAAAAGGTGATAATTCGGATAATATTCCAGGTGTGCCAGGGATTGGTGAAAAGACGGCCGTGAAGCTCTTAAATCAGTATGGCGATATCCAGGGGATTTATGATCATATCGAAGAAATTACGGGATCAACTCAGAAGAAATTAGTTGAGGGGAAGGATTCTGCCTTAATGTCATATCGGCTTGCTAAGATTATGACGGATGCGCCGGTTGATTTAGATAAAATTTCGGAGTTAGTGATTGACCAGGACAGAATCGTGGCGGCTTTAAAGAAGCTTGAGTTCAATTCATTGATTAGGAAATTTAGGGCTGAATTTGAAAATAAAGAAAGATGCAAAACAATCCGATTATTAGTATGAATGTTCTATATTTGAAATTCTATCTTCATTTTGAAAATTAGTAAAAAAATGGTATAATGAGAGGAAAAGATTCGGATAAAAGTAAATTGGACTTTTAGAAAAAAAGAGTTATGTAGACTCTACAAACACCTTATAGTAATACTTCGGAGGGAAAATGACCAATATTAAATTAACTACTTTGGGCGGTGTTCGTGAAAACGGGAAAAACATGTACATCGCAGAAATTAACGACTCAATCT
>ERZ772910.1884-NODE-1884-length-10208-cov-3.946715_pt1 | contig 10208 bp, 8 predicted proteins | sample MGYA00511357_ERZ772910 | MGnify/ENA primary metagenome ERZ772910 (study PRJEB29015, sample SAMEA2738096) | human oral metagenome | biome: human oral; feature: human-associated habitat; material: saliva | place: China | collected 2193 ...
GCAAATGCGCCAAGTCTGAGGCCACATGCCCAAGGCGTAGTCCACCTCTCCCACAACGGCCCATTTTCGCCATGTTTATACGAGGTGGTCTGCACTTTGGGCGACGCACCACCTCGAGTCGAGACCTGACCGCCGGCCGATGAGGGGAATTGCACTACATGAGGGGCCGACACGCCCGCGACACGCTGCTCGACGGCTTCATGTAGTGCAAAACCCCCACCACTACCAGCATGGAGGGCGCCGCTTCGTCTACAAGACCTGGGCGCAGTGCCGGTTGGCGCAAAATTACTCGCCCGGCATGGCAACTTCTCGAAGTCGAAACGCTCAAGGCCACGACGACACATTCATGCTGTCCACATAAAACCACCAGCCCCACTGCTCGCCTCCTGTAGCGAGTTGTTGAAACCGACGGCACCAAAGCGCGCCTGCCCGAGCGCACCACCGGCTAGCAAGGACGTTCAGGAACGCATAGTGTCGGATCTGGAAGCGAAAATCAGGCGACTTGACGAAGCTGAAAGTGCTACCAGCGAGGCCCTGGGGAGGCTTACTGATCTACGCTATCTTTGTATGGAAAACTCGCTATACCCCCGCGAAGGTACTATTGCCTGAACTTGCATAAAGCATCTCGCTCACTTCTGTCGACACTGAGAAAACGACATTCCCGACCAAATTTTTCTCCCGATTGGAGATGTCACGATGGGTTCCCGGTTAGGTGTTTTGCTTAAGACTTACTCCGGTTGGGAGATCTACTACGACCACTGGGCGGCCCAAACGGTCGGACTGGACATTGCGATCGACGGTATGGAAGCCACCTACGAGCGTGTGCGTCGTATGTCTCCGATGGGTGTTGACGATCCGCATGCTTGGAAGGGGGCGACGTGGATTGAGGGCACGCTGCTGATCGATGAGACCAGGAAACTGGTGGTGTGGGCAGAGGAGAGCGAGGCGCTCTACATGCCTCGACTTATCAACTACCTCGTTGAGCACACTTGGCCTGGGTGGATGGCCGTCTGGTCAGCCGAAGGAACCAGGGGAACCCTTCGGGCTGCTGGCGTCGATCCGGCCACCATCTTCACACACCGTTCTGATCGTTTGCCATGCGATCGCGCGCCCGATCTAGAGCCATGGGATGAGTGGCACGGAGCTGATCCCATCACCGTACGCATGGCAGACGGCACCTTGGTCACCTGGCGCGCTTACGGCTTCCTGGACGATATTGTTGGATTCGGTCCTGAGAATTTCCTGGCTTTGGCTCGTGAGGTAGCCTCCCGACTACCGGATGAATCGAATGCGTGGGAGCCGACCATGGATGACGATGTTCCGACTACCGGGATATTCGTGGATTACCAAGCACGCTCGCTGCGTTGGTGGTCGCTCCAGGACGAGGACATGCACTTGGAGGATTTCACGGCGTTGTGGCCGGGATGGACACTCACCAGCACTTCCGACGACTACTCATGGCATCAAGAACTCGCCGGCGAGGTATTCCGTACTTGGACTAACGACGTAGACGAATGCCGCTCTTGGATCGCAAAGGCCATCGAGGAAGGCGCACGAGCCAACCCGCTCGTGAATATGGCCATCGCCCTGTCAGGCCAGGGGCACGAGGTCAGCCCGTACGCCTCCGCTTTGGAATTCGTTCCCTCCAACCGCAAGGCCACGATGGAAAGCTTCGACCGGCTCCTCGATGCCGTGCGCGACGAACCATTGAAACCCGCACGAATGATCGACCGACACGGAACCATCACACCTCCGTTGAACGAGGAGGAGCGGACTTGCTGAGCCGCCCCTTGGTGCCTCACCAAGTCCCCAACCCGCCAACGCTTTGTCCGGAAGTCATACCCTTGCACCCCTCCTGACGCACCCCAGGGCATCCCGCCACCTCGACAATGCATTTTTGTTACTCGAAAGACGTAGTGAATGGGGGTCCTCATGAAGGCCGACCTAGATGATGAACGGCTGTGGAAAACTGTCGTCGACGCTGCGCTCGAGCTTCCCGCAAGCGAGCTTTATCCCTTTAACGAGGAGTGCGAGGTCGCGCGAGTCTGCGGGAAGTGGTTCATGATCTCGACCATCCGCGGCAAGCGGATGGTCAATCTCAAGGCGGATCCAGAGGAAGCCCGTGCGCTCTGTGAAAGCTTTGAATCAATCACTCCGGGTTATCACATGAACAAGAAACACTGGATCACCGTCATGCCGGGCCCGGGTATTAACGACGAACTCATCCGCGAGCTTGTCATGGAGTCGTACCTGCTGGTAGTTGACGGGCTGCCGAAGTATCAACAGCCAGTTGATCCTGCACGCTATGGGCACCGCGGAAGCTGAGATGCCGAAACTTAGCTAGGCCTCGTCTTCCTGTGTGGAGGCAGATGAGCGGATCGCAGTGATCTCGAGGGGCACGGCTTGCACCTAGTCCTGCTCTCCAGTAGCTAAGTGTTCTGCTTGTTCGATGACGAGCTGCACGGCTTGTTCACGCTTATCCGGCGGGTACTTGTACTTGGCAAGTAGTCGTTTGATGCGTGAACGCATGCGGGCACGCACGGATTCTTTGACCGTCCAGTCCAAGGTGGCAGATGAGCGGATTGTGGCCACTAGTTCCCGGGCGATCGTCTTCAGGGTTTCGTCGCCCATTTCGAGGATAGCGGAGTCGTTTTGGATGATGGCGTCGTAGAGGGCGATTTCCGCATCACTCAGTCCCAGCTGCTGGGCTCGTTCACGGTCTGCACGCATATCCTTAGCCAGGCTGACCAGCTCAGCGATAATCTCTGCCGTCGTGAGCGACCGGTTGGTGTAGCGGGTCAAGGCATCATTGAGCATCTCGGAGAACTTGCGGCCCTTGACTAGGTTCTTCCGGCTGACGGTGCGGATCTGGTCCCCCAGCAGTCGCCTCAGCAGTCCCAGCTGAAGGTTGGGAGTGGTGGAGTGTGCGACGGAGTCGAGGAACTCATCCGAGAGCAGGGACAGTTCCGGGGAGTCCATGCCGGCGAACTGGAAGACATCAATGACCTGGTCTGCGGTGACCGCGTCATTGAGCATCTGCCCGAGGACGGTATCAAGGTTGCTGCCCCCGCGCCGTGATTCACCTGAGTCGGGGTTGAGTATCTTCAATACTGCGGCGCGCACATCGGTGAACAGGCGGACATCGTTGCGGATGGCCTCAGCCTCGGGGCGTGAGGCCACGAGCGCGAACGCCTTCGCCAGGGCGAGCACTTGGTCGTTGTACCTGGCGGTGAGGTCCGGGTCAGACAGGACGTGGTCAAGCACGGCGGCGTACTGCGACAGACGCTCCTTGGCTGGCAGGTCCGGGGAGGAATCGAAGGTGACGCCGTGGAGCATGCCCCGCACCACGTCATGCTTTTCCAGCATGACATCGACGAGCTCTTGGATGGGCACACCCGCCTGCTCACGGTCTGAGGGTGAGTACACGCTCAGTGCCTGCTGGAGGGAGGCGAACAGGCCGATGTAGTCGACGATGAGTCCGCCGGGCTTGTCCTTGAAGCGCCGGTTGACTCGGGCGATGGCCTGCATGAGCCCAGCCCCTTGCATGGGCTTGTCCACGTACATCGTGTGCATGGACGGCGCATCGAATCCGGTGAGCCACATGTCGCGAACGATGACGATCTCCAACTGATCATCAGGGTTCTTCGCCCGGAGCTTGAGGTCACGCCGTTCATCCTTGGAATGGATGTGTGGCTGGAACTCGGCGGGGTCAGCAGCAGAGCCTGTCATCACGACCTTGATACGGCCCTTGTCGATGTCATCGGAATGCCATTCGGGGCGCAGGGCTGTGATCTTGTTGTAGAGGGCGACGGCGATGCGCCGGCTCATCGTCACGATCATTGCCTTGCCGGCCATGGAGGAGCGGCGCTTCTCCCAGTGGGCGACGATGTCGGCGGCAATCGCATCCAGCCGCGCTTCGGCACCGACGAGAGCCTCGAGGCGAGACCACTTGCTCTTGGCCTGCTCAGACTCTGTCTCGCTCGCCTCAGTGGTCTCGTCCACCAGTGCGTCCAGATCTTTGAGCTGTTCGTCATCAAGGGCGATTTTTGCCAGGCGGGACTCGTAGAAGATCTTGACGGTGGCCCCGTCCTCGACTGCGCGAGTGAGGTCGTAGACGTCGACGTAGTCGCCGAAGACAGCGCGGGTGGAGCGGTCATTGGTCTCGATCGGGGTGCCGGTGAAGCCGAGGAAGGTGGCTCCCGGTAGTGCGTCACGCAGGTGCTTGGCCAGTCCGGCTTTCAACCTGCCCTGGCTGTCGAGGCTTTCCTCGAAACCGTACTGGGAGCGGTGGGCCTCATCGGCGACGACGACCACGTTGCGGCGGTCGGTGAGCACCGGGTTGGTGTCACCGTCCTGGCCAGGTGCGAACTTCTGCAGGGTGGTGAAGATGATCCCGCCCGAGGCACGGGTCAACAGACGGCGAAGATCGTCTCGTCCAGTTGCCTGGACCGGGGTTTCCGGCAGGATCTGTGCGGGCGCGAATACTTCACCGTAGAGCTGGTCATCGAGGTCGTTGCGGTCGGTGATGAACACGAGGGTGGGGTTGGCCATGCGCGGGTCACGCATGAGCTTGGCGGCGTAGAAGACCATCTCAAAGCTCTTGCCGGAGCCCTGGGTGTGCCACACCACGCCACCACGCTTGTCCCCAGCGGGACCGGCGGCGCGTACGGTTGATTCCACTGCGGCGTTGACGGCCCAGTACTGGTGGTACTTCGCGATGCGTTTGATGATGGCGCGGCGCCGCTGCCCGGTTGCATGGTCGGTGACCGCCTCGTCGGAGTAGACGACGAAGTTGCGCAGGATGTCGAGGAAACGCTCGGGTGCGAACACTCCCTTGAGCAGCACCTCGAGGGCAGGCCGGTTCGTGATGACGTCGCGCCCGTCAATGGTCTTCCACGGTGCATAGTGCTCGAATCCGCCAGTGAAGGAACTCATCGCCGCACTGGTGCCATCAGAGATGACTGTGACGACGTTGGGAATGAAGACGCTGGGGATCTCACGCCGATAGGTTTGGATCTGGTTCCAGGCATTGCGGAGAGTGGCGTTCTCATCAGTCGGGTTCTTCAGCTCCAACAGGCCAACGGGCAGACCGTTGAGGAAAATGAGCACGTCGGGTCGGCGGTTGTGGCCGGCCTCGATAATGGTGAACTGGTTGAGTGCCCGCCAATCGTTGTTCCCCGGGGTATCGAAGTCCACGAGCTGTAGGCGCACGGTGGTGGGCCTGCCATCCTCACCGGTGGTCTCAACCGGCACCCCACGCACCATCAGTTCATGAAGCCGCTGGTTCTCACTCATTACATCCTGCGACTCCGCGCGCTGAATTCGCGCCACGGCAGAACCAACAAGTTCGGAATCAGCATTCGGGTTCAGGCGGGTGAGTGCGTCAGCCACGTGGCTCCACAGGATGCAGTCACCAAGGGAATCTCTGACATCCTCCACCGCGGCATCCACGGGCGCATACCCCGTGTGGAAACCAATCTCAGCCAGCCACTCCTTCGCTGCCTGCTCCACAGTCGACTCGTCGAAGTGATCAGTGCGCATCATCATCATTACCTGGATCAATGGCTTTGGCTGCTTCAATGGTGAAGCGGTCGAAGTCGGAGACGTAGTGGGCGTCCTGAACCTTACGGAACACCGTGAACTCCCGCAGGGCATGGTCATCAGCCATCTTCTTGCTGATGGTCCCTGCATTGTCGAGAATCTCGCGTGCATCCAGTGTGAGAACTTGGTCGAGAAATTCCACCCAGTCTTCCATTGTGGTGGCGATCTGGCGGCGTGCTCGAGATTCTGCCAGATTAAGATATGCCTCCACCAGGCGGCCCAGATCCTTGAGTTCATCGGCAGTGAGGTAGTTCTTACCGACGGTGACATCGCTCCGAAGAATTTTGCCGTCGGGGCTGTTCTTCCACGAGGTGAGACCCATATACGGTTGGGACGCATCCGCACGCTCTTTGATGAGTTCGGCGGCGGTGTGACCGTGGACCGCGTAGTGTATTTTGTTCTGCACGGTGGCGAAGAACTGTTTTGCAACTGGCGAGGAGGACTCGTAATCGACAGCGGTGGTGAAGATATCGGTCACCTTCTGGTAGAAGCGCCGCTCGGAGAGACGGATCTCCCGGATCTCCTCGAGGAGCTGCTCAAAGTAGTCCACTCCGAGGATCTCACCCTGTTCCATGCGCGCACGATCGATGACGTAGCCGCGCAGTGTGAAGTCTCTGAGCACCTTGGTCGCCCACTGCCGGAAGTGTGTGGCACGTATGGAGTTCACCCGGTAGCCGACCGAGATGATGGCGTCGAGGTTGTAGTGCTGTGTGGAGTACGCCTTCCCGTCAACGGCAGTTATCCGGAATTTCCGGATAACTGAGTCTTCGTTGAGCTCGTGCGACCGGAAGATGTTTCGCAGATGTTCACTGATCGTGCGCACGTCCACGCCAAACAGCTGCGCCATGAGCTTTTGGGTGAGCCAGATTGTTCCGTCCTCGTAGCGCACCTCGATCGTGCCGTTCGCCTCGCTGGTGAAGACGAGAAACTGCGACGAGGTCACCTCAACATGCTTGTTCTCAGACACTTCTGACCTCCTCATCAAGAGCCTCACTGACCAGGCACCCAGCCTCATCCACTCGCATGCGGCCGCTCATGAGCTCAGGTAGCAGAGCATCGCGTAGTTCAGTCAGTTTAAGTGACTGAACTTGGCAATAGTGTGCCTGCGCCTCGAGAGCAACCAACTTCGCAGAGAGCGGCCTTTGTTCCTCCAGTGAAAGCAATGGAACATTGAGTTGAGCTAGTCGTGACGGTGATAGTTCCGTCTGCCCTGTTGACCCGGTTGCCATATGCTCTATCTCATCTTGGAGAGGGAATACTAGGTACGGCATTAGCACTGGATAGATTCGCCGAGGGTCCGCTTTCACCACAGTCACATGGCTATCTACATAAATGGGGTCATCTGAGTCCCAACGAGCTACACGGCCAAGCGTTCCTTGGCCAGTTGAGTTAACGAGAAGATCGTCCAATCGCGCGATGGCTTGTGATTTTTCACGTGCGCGGGGATTCATTAGACGAGCCAATTCAGGTGTGACCCATCCATCGCGGATGCACTTTTGGTTCAGCACCAATACTGGCGACGCATCTTCATCTTTGTAATACTGTGGTGTGACGCCTCTTGAAATGGATGCTGCATAATGCTCAAGCTGAGTGCTTGGAGCTGAACGCACCGTATCGGCTACAAGATTTCCGCCTAAGTCTCGACACAGGTTTCGGACCCGTAGGTTGGATTCGATTTTGTCGTCCAGTGCACCCAGCACCTCAGCAATCCGCTGCTGCTCAGCGATTGGGGGGCACGGAATTTGGACCTTCCTCAGTTCGACCTGCGATATGCCGAAGACTGTCGTGCCTGTGGCTCGTGACTCCAGGTCGTTCCTAACAAGTGGTGACTGGAGCGCGTAGAAAAGAAAACGGCCAACGGCTAGTGATGGTTCAGTTCGAAGTGCATACAGACGCTGTCCGAGAACCCAATCGACGTCATATTGAAGGTATGCAACTTCACCGAGTGGAGCCTCTGAAGTTAGGAGAGTGTCCCCAGCAGCCAAGGGAACTTTCATCCACTTTGCGTAGGTTCGTGAATCCACATAGTGATGATCATTTTCGTCAATACGTGACCCCTTTATATTCTGTGCAGAAATTACTCGATGGCCAGAAATTGTCCAATCGGCTCCAAGTTTCTTCGGGGTTTTACCGCGATGATCAATGATTAGTGACGTCGCTTGGTCGATCGTAACTCGAGGGAAAGTCATCGCTCGCCTCCGACCATTGCTCGAATCCGAGCTTCGAGTTCGCGGCCGCGGTCGAGCTCGGCGAGGAGCTCGGCGGTGAGGCGAGCGATCTTCTGTTCGGCGGGCTCGGCGTCGGGATCTTCTGTCTGTTCGAGCCCGACGTAGCGGCCCGGGGTGAGGATGAAGTCGTTGTCGCGGATCTCCTCGAGGGTGGCTGCCTTACAGAATCCGGCCACGTCCTCATAGTTCTCGTGCGCGTCGCGCGAGCGCCACGTGTTGTAGGTGCTGGCGATGCGTTCAATATCCGCCTCAGTGAGCTGTCGTTGAGCACGGGTGATCATCTCACCCATGTTGCGGGCGTCGATAAAGAGCACTTCTCCGTGGCGGTCGCGGTGGCCGTTACCGTGCCGGTTCTTTGCGAGGAACCACAGGCACGCCGGGATTCCGGTGTTGAAGAAGAGCTTGTCGGGCAGCGCCACGATGCAGTCCACGAGGTCTGCTTCCAGGAGAGCTTGGCGGATGGTGCCGTCTGTCTTCGCTTTGGACGACAGTGCGCCGTTAGCCATGACGAAGCCCGCCGAGCCTGAGGGTGCGAGATGGTAGAGGAAGTGCTGGATCCACGCATAGTTAGCGTTGGAGTCGTTCGGGGTGCCGTAAGCCCAGCGTGGATCATCCTCCAAGACCGCCGACCAGTACCCCTTCAGATTAAAGGGTGGGTTGGCGATGATGAAGTCCGCGCGCAGGTCAGGATGCTGGTCTTCGGTGAAGGTCTCCGCATCACGCGGGCCAAGATCTGCTTCGATGCCGCGTAGCGCCAGGTTCATCTTGGCTAGACGCCAGGTAGAGGCGGCCTTCTCCTGCCCGTAGATGGACAGTGCATCCCGGCTACCCCCGTGTGCTTCTACGAAACGAGCCGACTGCACGAACATGCCGCCGCTGCCGCAGCAAGGGTCGTACACGCGGCCGGAGAAAGGTTGGAGCATTTCGACGAGAAGATTCACCACGCTGCGCGGCGTGTAGAACTCGCCGCCATCCTTACCCTTCTCTGCCCCGGCAAACATGCCAAGGAAGTATTCGTAGACGCGGCCGAGAATGTCGTCAGCCCCATGATCACTGTCCGCACCGAAACCGATGGAGCCGATGAGGTCAATGAGCTCGCCGAGCATCTCGTCCTTGAGGTCCTCGCGGCCGTAGTTGCGTGGTAAGACACCTGTAAGTGTGGGGTTCTCGCGTTCGATGAGTCGCATCGCCTCGTCAATGGCCTGGCCAATTCCCGGCAACTTGGCCTTGGCCTGCAGCTGCTCCCAGCGGGCGCCATCAGGAATCCAGAAGACGTTCCTACCAGAATATTCATCTCGGTCTTCCAGGAATGATGGGATCTGGTCCTCGCCGATACCCTCGTCCATCAGTTCCTGGGTGAGCTCTTCGCGCCGCTCGTAGAACTTGTCGGAGACGTATTTAAGGAACACGAGTCCGAGTACCACATGCTTGTACTCGGATGCCTCCTGATTGCCTTTGGCTCGCATCGACTCGGCGGTCTCCCAGAGAGTTCGCTCGAGAGTCATTTCATCGCCCTTTTTACTCGCCATATGAGTCATCCAAACCTGTAGTTTTCTTGATACAGCGATTGTATAGGTGGCTTCAGTTCATTGATATCCATCAACTGGCAGTTTCAACGCTTCACAGATACACACAAACGCTGCGGTCGTGACGGTCTCATCCTAGCCGAGCGTGAGCGCTTCGGGATGGAGATGTTCACTTGCCCCGGAAGACTTACTCAAACGATCATCTAGCGACCAACATAATCCATAACAGTCTAGTTGGTCTTGAGGTTGCTAACAGGCCATTCATGAGGGTTTTCTGGCTCTTCAGAGTTGAGTGTGGGGGAGCGGGTGTTGGCCGGGGTTGCGGGTAGAGGTCGAGGTCCTTGATGATGAGCGGACTTCTACCCCCCGCTGTCTTCAAGTACCTCGGGTGGTGTCTGGCCCTACCTTGCTGTTCTGTGTCGCTTGATCGTTGTGATCTGCTCGTCGACTTGGAGGGCTTCCATCTGATGAGCGTAGCTCGCACCCTGGTAGCTAGGTCAACGCTGTGCTGGTTAAGTATATCAGGGGGAGAGGTGATTGATTCCCTATCATCTTCTAGATTCGAAGTGTTTAAATTTAATGCCACGCACTGTTTGGATATTTGATTTATAAAAGATGGTAGATAATGCAGGAATCGATAAGGAAGTCATCCTGCTAAAACAGCCAGTTCGCTTTCTGATGCTGGATTATTTTCAGCTGTCTAGTTATCAGCTTCAGGTATGTTGCCCTCCTACCTGGCCTTAACCACCTGGCCCGCTGCGCCGTCGTCGACGCTAAAACCATGGGCCCTAAAAGCAGAGAACCGCAAGCTCCCAGAGATTACCGGCCCAGAGCTGCGCTGCATCCCTGGTTT
>ERZ772910.1887-NODE-1887-length-10193-cov-3.382127_pt1 | contig 10193 bp, 9 predicted proteins | sample MGYA00511357_ERZ772910 | MGnify/ENA primary metagenome ERZ772910 (study PRJEB29015, sample SAMEA2738096) | human oral metagenome | biome: human oral; feature: human-associated habitat; material: saliva | place: China | collected 2193 ...
TCCTCTTGCTTTTGTTCGAGTGGAAAGGTATTGTCCGAAAAAGAAACCATCGCCAATCTAAGCAACGAAAAGCAGCGCACTGCGACAAAACAAAGTCCGCATCTCTACACACTAGGGATGCGGACTTATTATTTTGAGCGAAAAGGGCTAGATTAAGACTGCACTTGCGGTTGAATCCACTGCAAGATGGTGGGATCTTTGAGTTTATTATCCTCTGCAAGAAGCACCACCTTGGAGATAATCTCCACCGTCTTGGGATCTTGATCCATGAAAGGCAGATAAATACGGCCGCGGTGCTGACTGTGCACAGGGACAATGGGAATTACTGTGCCACCCTCTTGGCGCACCAAACCAGAACCTAGATGAACGGTGTAGTTGGCGAGCATGCCTTTGATGTAGACATGGTTGCCGCTGATGCTGACATTGGCAAATTTCATCAACTCTGCTGTGCAGCGCACGATGGCAGCACGGAGTTCCTTGGTGCTTTGTCCGGTTTCGGGGTCTACACCTCCCACAAAGGCGATGCTCACCGCCATGTCGATATCGCGCATCACCTCACTGTACAACAGAGGATCTAGGTTGGAAATGTGGAGATCTGGCACACCGGGCACATAGCGAGTGCGAGAGAATCGCACATATTCTATGGTGGGAGCTTCAACATCTGAGGGAGAGAACCAGTCGGCTCGGGCATAGAGCGAAACGCAGATGCCTTGCGCAAGGAAGACTTTCTGTAATCCATCTTCATAACTCGCATTCCAGCCACGAGAACGCAAGGCTGCAGCGGCTTGTTTCACCTGAATTTGATAGCCACTATAGCGACGTGACTCTCTCTGCTCGGACTCTTCTGGCATGGGCACGTAGAGTTCGCGGAAGACTTGCTTGAAGGGCTGCACCAACTTCTCAGCAAAGAGGTAAGATTGCCATTTTGCCCACAGTCCAGCTGCATTGAAATCTACGGGGTGCGCGAGAAGAAGCGGCGATTTGCCATACTTCTTCAAGCCATCTAACGTGGCTAGTCCTTCGGCGGTGGGAAGTCCGAACTGCTGGTCTTGGAGCAACACGAGCTTTTTGAACATCGGACTCACCACGGGATTGGAGAGAATGGCGCGCACATCGTCCACGGCTAGTGGAGTGCGGCGTTGCATCATGTCTTCCAGTAGGAAGCGCGCACGCTGATGTTGGGCTTTCCACGCCCTGCTCACCTCCGCTATCTCCAGATATTGCGGATGCTTCTTGAGTTTTGCAGGAATCCCTTTGAGCAACTTCTTATCTTTGAGGATTTGCAACCTATTGGTGCCGTCGTCCTTGAGCGAGATGATGCAGGAATATCCATCTATGTCGATGCCTTCTAGGTAGTTGGCTGCGCTTTCCACCTGAAGGGCTTCCATGCGCCACGTGAGTTGCACGGGATCGGCAAAGCCTGCACCACGAGAAAGATTGAGGAGCGCAATCTCCCATACGCGTCTTTCAGAGTCTTGTCGCTGAGCACCAAACTGTTTTGACTCTTTGAGGAACTGCTGAATGCGAAGATAGCGACGTTGGATCGCAGCATCGTCACGATCGGTGAGCAATCCTAGTGCGCACACAGCATCTTTGTTGCGCTTCTCTTTGATTTGCTTCAGGAGTTCTTCCTCTGTCACCTTGCCTTGCACGACATCTGCGTAACGGCGTGCCCGAGTGTGGATGGCACCACTGCCGATGTATTTGGCAGCCTTGGAGCAGATTTCAAAACGCTCTTCTCCGATTTCTTCAAGAGCTTGGCGGAAGAGCGCCTCGTCAAACGCACCATCTGCGAGATCTAGAGGGTCTAGTTCGGTGTAACGTGCGATGAGTGCCTTCTTTTCGTCGTTGCCCATCTCACGAGCATGGGCGATGAAGTAGTAATAGGCGGTACGGAATCCGCGCCAATTCAGACGTTGCTCCACAAAATCCAGCCATTGTGGCGCGAAGAATGCGAGTTCTACGAGGAGTTCTTCCGAGATATCTGCCAACATATCGGGCGTATCCGTGGGAAGAGGGTAACAGCTCGTCGCCAAATTACTGAGGATGGAGCGGCGCTCTGTGCCATAAATGTCGATTTTGAGGTGATCTTTGCGCAATGCCTTCATGATGCGCGCCACACGCTCTGCCCCTTTGAGCACAAGAACGTAGCGACACTGACGAAACGCCTCAGTAGCCTCTGTGGGAGCATTGCGACGTTGCATCTCCACTTCAAAGAGATGATTGACATATCGATCAACTAAATCTCGGGTGTTTTGGCTATAACAAATCAGATTTACCTCGCCTCTTGCATATTTCTCCAGTTCTTCCACCTTTTTCAGGCTCAGTGCTCCCCTGCGATGGGCATAAGCGAGATCCATCATCTCACGCAAGCCGCGGAATTTCTCATATTCCATCTGCGTATACAGCTGGTCTTCATTGACAATTCCGTGCGCACGGAGTTGAAGTAGGAAAGCTGGCGAAAGCCGATAGACACCTTCCCAGTTCTCTTGGCGAGCAGCTTCGCCCCATCTGTGGTAGAACGCAAGAAACATCGGAGCTACGCGATCAAACTCACCCTGCATGTTCGATTCGCACACAGGGAGGGCGTAGTTCAATGGGAATCCTCCAGAGATAGGATAGATTGCATCATCGCGAAACCCACGGGGTTCCTTGTAAGTCTCTTGTGGGGCGTACCAATAACACAGCTGGCAGAGGGTGTAAGCATGGGAGAACACCAACTCAGGTCGACGTTTCTCCACCATGCGTTGGAGAGCAATGACCAAACTATCGAACTTCCAGAAATGGGTCCACGGCTTTCGCCCGCCGTTATTGCCATAAGGATACCCCTCCAAAGGCAAGGACAGCATATCCGTTTCATTAAAGAGCCTGAGATAACTCATCATCAAATCAAGAGCTAAGACTTTTTCATCGGTGATGTCGTAACGTTCAATCCAACCTTTCCAGAGTTCCGGGTAAGGGAACTGATTTACCTCTGTGGCACCGTTCCACATAAAACCGCCGTCATAGAGACATAGCGTTTCTCCCATTTCGTCTTGGTAGGTGAGTTCCTTGTTATCCTCAAGGATTTGGGCAAAATCGTCATAGATAGCTTTGACCTCTTTTTCTGTAAAGGGGAAGAGTTTGGACAAATCTAGTTTGGATTTGCTGGTTCCCCTGGAGAAGATTCGAGCAAGCAAAGACTTTTTCTTGGAATCTATGGTCACCCACTGCGAAACAGGGCTTGCGGCGAAACGTTCTGCGTCAGCAAATGGATTTTCAAAGGGGAGTTTTGGCAGCTCTGTGGGAGTGAACAAGCCGAAACGTAGTTGACTGTCGCCTGCATCTCCCACTTGCGCTGCTTTAGCTTCACTCTTTCCGGCTGCGGCTCCACTGTCAGCAGCACCATCCTCAGAGATTTTCTTCTCTGACTCAGTCACTTCGCCAAACTTCTCGCGCAAAATGGCACTGGCCTCACGGAGTTCCACCAAACAATCGGCTATATAGTCGCCATTCGTACCCTGCAATCGCTCATAAGCTCCCACCAAAATGTCATCGGGCTGTGTGAGCAGCAACTGCACTGCGCGTTGGCGCGTGGTAGAAACCTTAGATTTGAATTTGGCATCAAGGAGTTGGATTTCCTTATCTGTGAATTGTTCGCGCAAGAACGCCTCGCGGAAGACGAGAAACAAGGCATCGTTCTCAAAATTCAAAGCATTGCGCAAGAGAAATCCTCGACGCGCCTCGGGAGATCCCATAGGAAGCACGTAGGAAAAGAAGAAATCTGTATATCCATCTTTGTCACTATTGTAATAATAATAGGAGGAGAAGATATTGACTCTCAATGAGGGAATCTTCTGCGCAAGGAATTTATCCACAGCAGCTTGCGTGTGGAGGAGCAGAGAGATCTTATATAAGACATTGATAACGCTTTCGCGCGTGAAAGAAATGCAGAACCACTCGAAGCCCGGATGGACTACTTTATTCTTCGCTTTGAGTGTTGGCAGCCAATCTAAAATTGTTTGGTGTAACACCTCCATTTTTTTTCGAGTGTTCTCGCTGAGTACTAGCGCTTTTCTCTTTTTAACGAAATGGTCTAATACGCCTGTTCCTCTCAACTCATTGATGATGTAGGCACGAAAAGCGGGTTCTTCTAATCGAAGAATAAATACATCGAGATGCAAAAAGTCTATATAGTGCCTTTCTTCCAGATTGACACGATTTAAATACCACAAGGCTGCCACAGAGACCTGCGAGGGTTTGTCACTAGTCAGCAGCGCTTCAGCCTCGTCAAATGCCACTTGCGCATCGACACAGCCCACAGTATAGAGCGCAATATAGACAAGTAGCGGATTATCTCCTGCATAAGCAGTGGCGCGTTCCTCGGGATGCTCGAGATATCGGCGAATGGCGTGGAAGATTGTCGCAATATCCTTATCTTCAACCTTTTCGTATCCCAATCCGCACCAAGTTTGCACGGCACGACGTACAGAGCTATAGCGCAAAAGTCCCTCTTCGTCGACGACTTTTAGGAGTTTGAGGTAGAAATCCATGTTGTAGGAATCACCACTCTCTAGGATTACTTGTCGCAATCCCTCTTGCAACTTAGCAGCTTTCAGCAGGTTGAGGAGCAAATCATGGAGTTCTTCGTTGTCACCACGCTCGATAGCGCAGACTAATTCGTAAGATAAGATGCCAACATTGTTTTCTGAGGTGATTACGTCCTTAGCAGCGGCAATAACTTCGGCATTTCCTTGGCGCAAAGCGGCTGCAATGAAAGCGCTATAACCGACCTTTCTAAACTCCTGTAGGCGCATTGTATGGCGCCCACGAACAAGATCGTCTAAACTTGCTCCATGAAGAGCTATCATAAACGCATCGACGACTGTCTCTCTCACAGTAGCTTCCGACAACTTGCCTGAATTAGACAAGCGGAAACGATAAATGCTGCGCATCATCCCCTTCGTTTCCTGATAACCTAGGAGATATGCCAGAATTTCACTGAGCCATGAGGGCAGAAGACACGGAAGATGGTAACCAGCTTGGAGCAGTTGGGAATGCTCTAAGGAACGGATGGTCAGTTCTTCTAAGGTTTTGCAAAGTTTCCAAGGAGATACTTCAGACAAATCTCTAGGTTTTACGGCTTTATACAGCACTTTTTCGACCTTGTTCAATGAGTTGACATCGATTTGAGCTAAATAATCCTTCTTAAATTGTTCTGCTTGTTCTGGAGTACGCATGAGATTAGACAGTAGATATTAGACGTGAGACGTGAGAGGCTAGACATTAGACGTTTGACCACCGATATTGGACATTAGACCGATATTCTTGGACGTTAGACGTTAGAAAGTAGACGTTAGTCCCTAGAAATATAGGAATGGACAAGAAAAACACGGAGGAAATCTTCCATTTTCACCTTACCACAACAGACCAGAGAGGAAGGTGAGGCGGAGAAATACAACTTCACTACCCTCTTTCAGGGGGAGTGCGGCATCGAGGTCGGTCACTTCTTCACCATCGACAAAGACGCGCACCAAACCATCGGAAAATGCCTGGAGCATCACCTGAAGGGCACGCTCTGGAGTGTCGTGATTTTCACCATAACGGCTGGCAAATTTCACGCGACCTTCCTCGGATTGTGCAGCAATTTCTTCCTCGGTGAGGGGAAAATCACTGACCACCGTTTGAGCTTCACGAAGACCATGAAGGGTAAACTCAGTGAGTAACTGTCGCAAGGTGCTAGGAGCCTCATCAAAAGTGAAAGGATGACGACCAAGTACTTTGCGACTTCCGTTGCGCTTGCGGATAAAATAAATGTTCATAGGCATAAACTAAACTCTAATGTGCGATAACTCTGCGCATATATGCGTTGTACATGCCATAAAATCAAAAAAAACGGCCATTCTTAGGGCAAGAAAGACCGTTTATGCTGAGAGTTCGCATAAAAAAACGAAGACTATATATAAAGTATTCTGTGAATGCATAGGCCGTAAAGCTGAGTGTCGCTTTAGCCTATAGTGATGCGACGCGCCACCTTGCCCACTTTCACGATGTAAATGCCGCGCTCCACGTTGAGCGTGAGGGTAAAATCATCACTCTCCACACGGTGGGTGCTCACTTTTACGCCCGTGATGTTATAGACCATCAAGTTGAGTCCTTCTGCATGTTGGACACGAAGTTGGTTGCCACGCACAGTTATGGCGATTTCGTCAAAGTTAGGTGCTTCCATCTGCCCAGGGACATTAGGCACCATCGCAGTGGGAGCCGAACTTTGCATAGTAAAGGGCGCCACCTCTGCACGAGCAGAGTCAGCAAGTCCAGCTTTCTCTTGTGCTGCACCCGACAAAGCGAAACAGCTCACACAGAAAAGAGCTAAAGAAATGCGGAGTATATATTTGGACATAGGCTGAAATGCTAAGTGATTGTGGCAAATATACAACAAATTGCGGAGCTCGCCAAAGTTTTATCCGTTTTTCTGCTCCTTTTGACGCGCTTCTTTGTCCAACTCTTGGGGAAGCCGGAAGGCGGTGTATAATTGAAACACGACAGCTACGGCAAGACAGAGCTTCCACTCTCCACCTTGCAGGGGCAACAAGCGAAAACTGCTCACGAGCATCAGCACCGCGCTAACCATCAAAAGGAAAGCACCGATGATTTCTTGGCGTCGCAGGCGAATAATTGTCGTGTTTTTGCCTTCATAACGGCGCAAAATCTGCGTACCGCCATAAGAGAGTGCTCCCAGAGTGAAGACATAAGGAGCATATTGTGCCAAGACTCCAGCAAGCGGAAGGAGCGCTCCGATGATAAGAAGCACACCGCCAATGATGGAAATGGCATTTTGCAGAGGAGTAAGGGATTTCATCATATCCAATGAGGTAGAAAAAGGGGAGAACAATGCGACAAGACTGCGCAAACAAGGCACTTTTGCAGTAGAGCTGACGGTCAGTTGTCGGAATCGTTCACCACCACATACACATCTTCATTCGCCTTTTTCATGAAAAGTTTGACACGTGCCACCTTTTCCACGGCTTCTGGAGAGTTGTCCATCAGTTGGAGTGCTCGAGAATCTTCTTGATATTGCTTTTCAAACTCCGCGATGTCATGACGCAACTCATTGTTGCTGTTCGTGAGCAAGAGGATGTTGAGCACGCTATGTTCGTCGAAAATTCCAGCGCCTAGCACAAAAAGCGCAATGACAAAGGCGATGCGGTAACGCCAGATGCGAGAAACGATGTTGGAAACACTTGTCATCCTGAAAAACGATTAGAGAAACGGAGGAAAATGATGAAGATGTGCTACACGACCAGGCAATGGCAACCTAAAGATCGTGCTGTTGTAAACGATAGGCTGCGAGTTCTTCGTAGCGAGTGCCGGGCTTTCCGTAGTTGGCATAAGGATAGATACTGATGCCGCCTCGAGGAGTGAAGAGTCCAGTGACCTCGATGTATTTAGGATCCATAAGACGAATCAAATCTTTCATGATAACATTGACACAGTCTTCGTGGAAATCTCCATGATTGCGGAAGGAGAAGAGATAGAGTTTGAGGCTCTTGCTCTCCACCATCTTCACATCGGGGATATAGGAAATACGGATTTCGGCGAAATCGGGTTGTCCAGTGATGGGACAAAGAGAGGTAAACTCTGGGCAGTTGAAGCGTACCCAGTAATCATTTTCTTGATGTTTATTGACAAACGACTCGAGCATTTCGGGTGCGTAGTCGGTGGGATATTGAGTGCCTTGGCTTCCGAGATGTTGGAGGCCTTCGGTTTCGCGTTGTGACATAAGGATGAACACTTATATAAGTTGAAAAATCTAAGTAAGAGACTACTTGTGGTTGGTCTCTTTTGTAAGCAAATATTGCTGCAATCCGTCATGGCGCAACTGACAAGCAGGACAATGTCCGCAGCCATCTCCCACCACTCCGTTGTAGCAAGTGAGGGTGCGCTGGCGAATGAGGTCGAGCACTCCGAGTTCATCGGCAAGTGCCCAAGTTTCAGCCTTATCGCGCCACATGAGTGGTGTGTGGATGCAGAACTGTTCGTCCATAGCAAGATTGAGCGTGACGTTCAGACTCTTGATAAAGTTGTCGCGACAGTCGGGATAGCCCGAGAAATCGGTCTGCCCTACTCCAGTGACGAGATGGAAGATGCCACGTTCGCGCGCATAAACCGCAGCGATGCTGAGAAAGAAGAGATTGCGCCCAGGTACAAAGGTGTTGGGCGGTGCATCGGCAGGCTTGTGCTCGTCCATGGTGAGAGAGGTGTCGGTGAGCGAATTGCGACCTAGCTGTCCCAACAATGGCACATCCATCACCTCAAAGGGCACATTTTGTTCGGCACAAATGGTGCGTGCCAACTCTACTTCGGCTGCGTGCTTCTGTCCATAGGTGAATCCAAGGGCAAACACTTCGTCAAACTCACGAAGTGCCCAAAAGAGACAGGTGGTGGAGTCTTGTCCGCCACTCAAAACAACCAGAGCTTTATTGTTCATTGTGGATGAAATTGGTAAGAAAGGAGGTGGAAAACAGGTCCTCAATCCTAGGGTTTCGACCGAAAATCGAAGGGGACGCGACAAACTGTAGGAGCTTTCAAAAAAAACGTTGGACTTTTTCCAAAAAAACTCCAACGTTTTTCCAAAAATCTCCGACGTTTTTCAGAAAATCTCCGACGTTTTTTTTGAAAAGTCCGACATTTTCAATCTGCTGTGCGAGAAGATAGCAAATAAGTGGAGAAAGACCTATTGCTACACGGTGCAAAGACTAAGATTTGTCCAGAGCATTTTTGGCATCAATCTCCTTTTCTTGTGCATCGACACCTTCACTGAGCAAGTCATTGCCCCAGTGTTGCGAAGCAAGTCGGGCTTGTCGGTCCACCACTTCTTTGGCTTTGCGAGCGTAAACGATGAAGCGGAGCGATTGAGCGTAGAAGATATAGTTCCAAACCCAGTTGAGGAAAACGATGCTCTTGTTGCGAATGCCGAGGATGCTACGGAGGTGGACAATGAGCCACATGACCCAAGCAAAGAAACCAGCCATCTTCACTTCGCTAAATTCAGCAACCGCACGATTACGTCCAACTGTAGCCATCGCGCCAAGGTTCTTATAGCGGAAAGGTTTGAGAGTCTTGCCTTTCTGAAGGGCTTTGAGATTGCGAGCAAGGAGTTTACCTTGTTGAATGGCGACTTGTGCCAACTGGGGATGTCCACCTTTCCAGCGAGGATCCCCCTCTGGCATGATACATTGGTCGCCGATGGCAAAGACGCCATCCAATCCTTCTACCTGATTGTAGGCATCTACGACGATGCGACGTCCACGACCAAGGAATTTGGGGTCGAGATTTCCCACGGTTTCTCCAGCCACACCACTCACCCAGATGAAAGTGCGCGTGGCGATTTGCGTACCATCTTTCAAGATGACACGGTGGTCTTGATAGTCGGTCACCATCTTGTTGAGCAGCACATTGACGCCCATGGTGCGAAGGAAGGTTTCGACATGCGCCGAAGTGGGAGGACTCATGGCAGGGAGTAGGCGTGGACCGGCTTCGATGAGGTAGATGTTCATCAAGCTAGAGGGCATGTCGGGATAGTCCTTGGGAAGGACGTGATTTTTCATCTCAGACAATGCGCCTGCTACTTCGACACCAGTGGCACCACCACCGACAATCACAACATTGAGCAGTTCTTGTCGCTCGGTTTCACTGGAGCAGGTGATAGCACGCTCAAAATTTTCGAGCAAGGCGTTGCGGAGTCCCATAGCTTCACTCACATTTTTCATGGGGATAGCCTCTTCTTCCACATCCTTATTACCAAAGAAATTGGTTGTAGTACCCGCTGCAAAAATCAAGTAGTCGTAACTAATCTTACCTATGGACGTTTGTAGAATCTTTTGTTCAGGGAAGATGGAGCGTACCGTAGCCATACGGAAATAGAAGTTCTTTCGACGTTGATATATTTTGCGGAAAGGGAAGGAGATAGAACTGGGTTCCAATCCAGCCGAAGCTATCTGATAGATGAGGGGCGGGAATTGGTGATAATTATTGCGGTCGATAAGCACTACTTGAAAGTCGGAGTGTTTAAGTCTATTGGCTACTTGAAGGCCGCCAAAGCCACCACCGACAATAACCACGCGTTTTTTGTCGGATTTAGGAACGTTGAAGCTCATCTTAGAATAGTTGTTATGTTAACCCAAAATGCTATGGGATTTAGTTTTTATTTT
>ERZ772910.1892-NODE-1892-length-10180-cov-5.772444_pt1 | contig 10180 bp, 8 predicted proteins | sample MGYA00511357_ERZ772910 | MGnify/ENA primary metagenome ERZ772910 (study PRJEB29015, sample SAMEA2738096) | human oral metagenome | biome: human oral; feature: human-associated habitat; material: saliva | place: China | collected 2193 ...
CCCCGAGGGCGACGGCGACGTCAACATCAACACCGTCACCAAGCTGAAGAACTTCACCTTCACCGAGGTTGATGGCCCGCAGCTGGTCCGCTCGCTCGATGACTACGACTACGCGGTCATCAACGGCAACTTCGCCCAGGAGGGCGGCAAGTCCATCTCCTCCGACGCGCTCGTCGTCGAGTCCCCGGTCGACAATCCGGCCGTGAACGTCCTCGTGTGGAAGAACGGCTCTGCCAAGGCGGAGACCATCGCCAAGCTGGAGCAGCTCCTGCACTCTGACGAGGTCAAGCAGTACATCGAGCAGACCTGGCCCGACGGCTCGGTCATCCCGGCGTTCTGATTCATTGACGAGGCCGGGGCGCGTTCTGGCGTGAGGGCGCGGCGGGTGGACCGCCGGTGATCCGACGGGCTGGTCGCGCGAAGGCTGAGCACTGATGCGGGTGGGCCCCGGAACCGTGAGGTTCCGGGGCCCACCCGTTTGTTGTGCCGCGAGTTGCGGGGCGAATCAGTTGGTGCGCGTTTCGAGGGGGAACTCGGCGTCCGGCTCGTGGGTGATGCGGTTGCGCAGGTCGCGGCGGAAGATTTCAATGACCCACAGCCAGATGATGTGGCCGAAGAACTCAGAGAAGTGTTCCGCAAAGGGCTGGTCCCACGGCGCGGGGACGGTGCCCATGAGCGGCATGAGGATGACGTGGAAGCCCACGTAGACGACGATGCCGAAGGCGGCGCCCTGCCAGAGCTTGATCTGGGGGAAGCGCTCGGCGAGCACACAGTAGATGACTGCGAAGCCGATGGCGAAGGCGAAGTGGACGATGAAGGAGATCCAGGGGAGGCCTTCATTGCCGTTGTAGGTGTAGCTCAGGTGAGTGACGCTCTCCGGGACGCCGAGCTGCTGGAGGAGCTGCTGCGGCGGGTTGGTTGCGTTGCGGACGGGCGTACGCGGGGGCAGTGGCACCTCCCATCCGAACTTCACGATCGCGGAGACGATGCCTCCGAGAACACCTGCGAGTGCTGCGACGCCATACTTGCGGCGCTTGGGATTGGTCTGAATGAGTGCCATGTGACAAGCATGAAAGCAGCTAGTTGAAATTTCGAGACTTTGAACCTCTTCGTGCTCAAGGTCATATGAGTGTCCTGACAGGCAAGACGTGTGAAAAATAGCCGATTCGGTATATTTTGGGCCTGTGACCTGTGAATATACCCGTGTGGGGGAGGGACTTCCGTCCCTCCCCCACACGGGTTTTCTCGTCAATCCCGCGCTCACTCACGCCCCTTCGGGCGCTCCCGCGCGGCAGCCACCGGGCGTCAGTCGATGATGCCGTACAGACGATCGCCAGCATCGCCCAGGCCGGGCACGATGTACGACTTATCGTTGAGACACTCGTCGACAGCGGCGACGACGACGTTCACGTCGGCGCGGTCGCCGATCGCGGCCTCGAGCGTGGCAACTCCCTCGGGGGCAGCCAGGATGCACACGCAGGTGACGTCCTTCGCGCCGCGCTCGAACAGGTAGTTGGTGGCGGCGACCATCGTGTGGCCCGTGGCCAGCATGGGGTCGAGCACGAAGCACTGGCGACCCGACAGGTCATCGGGCAGTCGGTTCGCGTAGGTCTCGATCTCCAGCGTGTCGTCGTCGCGACGCATGCCCAGGAAGCCGACCTCGGCGGTGGGCAGCAGGCGGGTCATGCCCTCGAGCATACCCAGGCCAGCGCGCAGAACGGGCACGACGATCGGGCGCGGCTCGGACAGCGTCAGGCCGGTGGTCGGCGCAACGGGGGTCTCGATTGGGGTATCGGACACGGCGACCTCGCGGGTCGCCTCGTAGGCAAGCAGAGTGACCAGCTCGTCAACGAGCTGGCGGAACGTCGCCGATGGCGTGTTGCGATCGCGTAGAACAGTGAGCTTGTGAGCGATCAGGGGGTGATTAGCTACGTGGAGGCGCATGGTTATAGGCTACCTCGTACGCGTGTGCGTGCGCACCCCGGTGCTTCGGGCACGAGGCCGTGGCTGCCCGCGCGCAGCAGGTGCTGACCATCTGTCAAACTCAGAGGCCAATCGTGCCTCACAGAGACTCCGCACCTCCGGTTACCTCAATGATGATTTGGCCGGTAAGCTAAGAGGGTGTCAGTGAATGAGCAGTATCGCGAGGCCATGGGCAAAGCCCTTTTCTTGGCCAATCGCGCCCGTGAAACGGGAGACGTCCCCGTCGGTGCCGTCGTCGTCGACGCCGATGGCCACATCATCGGTCGAGGGTGGAACTGTCGCGAGGCTCATCACGATCCCACGGGCCACGCCGAGATCGTCGCCCTGCGCGAAGCAGCCCGCGCCCTGGGCACGTGGCGCCTGACTGGTTGCACCCTCATTGTTACTCTCGAACCCTGCACGATGTGCGCGGGTGCCATCCTGGCCTCGCGCGTCGACCGCGTCGTCTTCGGTGCCTGGGACCCCAAGGCCGGTGCCGCCGGCTCCCTGCGTGACGTCTTACGCGACGCCCGTATGCCCCACCCGACCGAGGTCATTGGCGGCGTCCTCGCCCAGGAAGCAGCCATGCAGCTGCGCTCCTTCTTCCTCGGACAGCGCGCCGCCAACGAAATGCCCGTCGTTGAGGCCCCCGTCCACGAGCCCGGTGACCTGCCTGCCCCGGCCCCCGCCCTACCTCCCGCCGAGGATGCGCGTGCCAACAAGTCCGTCCCCGCCCCGACCCGCGCCAGGGGTACGCGCGCCGACAAGCCTGCCCCGGCCTCGTCTCCGGAGAGCTCCGACAAGCAGGCCACGGTCTATCCGGGCGTGCCCGTCGTCGTCCCTCCCCCCGCGCCCACCGGTCGCCGTGCAGTCACGGCTTCACCGTTCCCGCGCCGCGCCGGCCGTCCTTTCTCCGAGCGCGTTTCCGGCAGCGGCGACACTCCCGCCGACATCGCCGCAGGCGAAGCAGCCGAGAACGCGCCCGCCTCGCAGCCGCCCTACCGCAGCGCCGCGCCCCTCCTGCCCGCCGTCGCCCCCCGCAACACGCGCGGCCCCATCACCAAGTCCGTGCCCCAGATCCGCCCCGTGCACGTGCGCCCCACCGCCACCGTTCCCGCCGGAATCTACACGCCCGCCCAGCCCAAGCGCACCGACGCCAAGCCCGAGGTCGTCGAAGCCCCTCAGGTCGTCGAGGCCCCTCAGGTCGTCGAGGTCGTGGCCGAGACCGTGCCGCCCGCGCCGCCCGTCTTCCCCCAGCGCGCCCAGCAGCGCACCACCACGCGCACCCAGCGCCCGCTGCCGCAAGCCTTCGAACCCGAGACCGCGCGCCGCGTCGACTACGAGCTCTCGCCGCGCCAGTTCAGCGACGTCGACCCCGTGACCTCCGGGATCCGCGTGCGCCGATCCTCGCGCCGCCGCGGCAACGCCCGCCACTAACATGATCCCCGCACGCGTCATCACCGTCTCCGACCGTTGCCACGCGGGCACCGCCGAGGACCTCTCCGGCCCCCTCGCCGCGCGCCTCCTCGCCGAGCACGGCGTCAGCGCGTCCGTCCACATCATCCCCGACGACATCGACGCCATCCGCGCTGCGATCACCTCCGCGGCCGCTTCGGGCGCCCGCCTCGTGTTCACAACCGGCGGCACCGGGCTGGCACCCCGCGACGTCACCCCCGAAGCCACCGAACCCCTCCTGGCCACCCGCATCGACGGACTCGCCGATGCTATCCGCCGCCGCGGAGAAACAACCGTCGCCTCCGCCGCCCTGTCACGAGGCCTCGTCGGCGTCACGGCGCGATCTGACGCGGGCGCACTCGTCGTCAACGCACCCGGCTCCCGCGGCGGCGTCACCGACGCCGTCGCCGTCATCGGCCCCCTCGTCGCCCACATCCTCGACCAGCTCGCAGGCGGAGACCACCCGCGCGCGTGAGCGCGCCCCTGCGTGCGGGCCGCTCCCCGATTCCGCCGCTGCGGACCCGCCACCGTGCGTCGCCTGCTGCAACCGTGCGTCGCCTGCTGCATGAGCCCACCAGTGCGCCCCCGCCACCGTTCTCCCGCCGCTGCGGGCCCTCATGCGAGGCGACCGCCCGGCGAGCGTGAACGCCCCGGGCGGCCCAGGCCTCGTCGGTGGCCTCCGATCAGTCCTCCGGGCGCACCCAGTCGCCGCTGCGACCGCCCGACTTCGCGACGATTTTCGCCTCGGTGATGCGGGCGGAACGATCCACACCCTTCACCATGTCAACAATCGCCAGGGCAGCGACCGTCACCGACGTCAGCGCCTCCATCTCCACGCCCGTGCGGTCAGCCGTGCGCACCGTCGCGCGGATCGACACGTGATCATCCTCCAGCGAGATGTCCACCGCGCAGCCGTGCACACCGATCGTGTGCGCGAGGGGCAGCAGCTCGGGGACGCGCTTCGCGGCCGCGACACCCGCCACGCGGGCCACCGCCAGCACGTCACCCTTCGGGACCGTGCCGTCGCGCAGCGCCTGCATGACCTCGGGCGAACAATCCACGCGGCACACCGCGCTCGCCTGACGCACCGTCGGACTCTTCGCGGTCACGTCCACCATGTAGGCGGCGCCCTCCTCATTCAGATGCGTGAACTTCATGATTGTCCTTTCACTAGGGCGACACCGGTGAGTGCCGATGGTGATTGTGATTGTGAGCTGGGGGCGCTGGCCGAGCGGCGACCGGCGCGAGTGTCAGCTTGTGACCTGCGGGTTGTGGGTTGTCGCTTGGGGGCTGCGGGGTGCGGCTGCCGGTTGTGGGCTGCCGCTTGCGGGTTGTGGGCTGTGGGCTGTGGCCTGCGGGAGCGGGGCCCGCCTGAGCCCGGTCCTCGCGCGTCAGCCGACCAGATGCACGACGGCCAACTCCTGGCCCTCCTCGACCGCCGCGAACTCCGGTGCGACCACGCCAATGCCCTGCGCGTGCGCCAGCGATGCCACCAGATGCGACTTCGAGCCCATCGCGTGCACCGGCTCCACCCAACGCGAGCGAGCCTGACCCGGGGAGTCAGCCACGGCCTCGTCGACGAAACGAAGCGGAATGAACTGCGTCTTCCCCTCCGGCGAATCCCAGCCCACGCGCGCGCGGGCCATGACCGCGCTCGGCACGGTCGCGCCGCGCTCGGGGAGCACGAGGCCCGACATGACCGCCAGCGCGCCGGCGACGTACATGTGGAAGGTCGTAAACACGGACACCGGATTGCCCGGCAAGCAGATGATCGGGGTCTCGCGGCCCTCGCACCCCACAGGCGTCGAACCCACGCCCTGCGGGCCACCCGGCTGCTGGGCCACGTGGTGGAAGCCCGCGTCCGTGCCCAACGTCTGGCGCACGACCTCAAAGGCGCCGGCCGAGATGCCGCCCGCAGTAATCACGAGGTCCGCGTCGGGGGCAGCATCCAGCGCGCGTCGGAGCTCGGCCGGCGTGTCACCCGTGCGCAGGTGAGCGACCACCCGGCCACCCGCATCCTCCACGAGGCCGCGCAACAGGATGCCGTTCGAGTCAGGAATCTGGCCGCGCTCCAGGGCCTCGCCCGCCCGCTTGAGCTCCGTCCCCGTCGAGACCACGATGACGCGCGGGCGCGGTAACACAGGCAGCGTCCCGTGGCCCACCGAGATCGCCGCCGCCAGGGCCGTGCCGTCCAGCAGGTGGCCCGCCTTGAGGACCGGGGACCCTGCCTCGATGGCCTCGCCCTCGATGCGCACGTTGGCACACAGCTTCGGGGCGACGCGAATCTGGACTGTCGCGGGTGCCTGAGCAATGCCGGGCGCGTGGTCCGTGTGCTCGACCTTGACGACCGTGTCCGCGCCTTCGGGGAGCGCGGCGCCCGTCATAATGCGCATCGCCTGGCCGGGCTCCAGGTGGTGTTCGCGCGTGTCGCCCGCCGCAACGTCCGCCACGACCGGCAGCGTCCACGGCCCCTCACCCTCCAGGTCAGCCCGACGCAGCGCAAAACCGTCCATCGCCGAGTTCGTAAAGGGCGGCAACGGGATCCGCGCGCTCAGGTCCACGGCCAAGCGCCGCCCCAAGCACTCCTCGGCGGGAAGCATCTCGTGCGGGAGAATATGGCTGAGCGCGAGCGCCTCAATCAGGTCTCGGTGCTCCATCGTGGACAGCGTCGGATCATGCATGACACCAGTGTAGGGGCGCGCCGAGTCTGCGGGTGCCTGAGAGGGAGCCGATGTCGCCAGGGCGGCCAGGCGCCCGTGCTGCGCAGGGGAGCCCTCCGCGAGGCGTGCGCAGTGGCAACCGGAGGTTCGTGGCGCGAAATCTACAGGGGCGAGGCCGTGGCTGGGCCTGCTGCGGGTGTGTGGTTGGCGGTTGTGGGTGGGCGCGTGGGTTGGCGGCTGTGTTCGGTCGTGGTTGGGCCTGCTGTGGTGGCGTGGCTGGCGGTTGCGGGTGGGGGCGCGGGGGGAATTGCGACCATAGGGCTGCGACACGCCGGCGACACGCCGTGGCGGGGCGTCTATGGTAGTAAAACCCCCCGTTGGTGTGGGTTCTGTGCTGGGGCCGTCGCTCACCCCTGGCGGGCGGCGAGCGCGGCGCGAATCTGTGCGATGAGCTCAGCCGGGTGTTCGAGGTCACGCCAGCCGACCCGGATGATGTGCCAGCCCTCTGCTTCAAGGTGCCGTTGGCGCTCGCGCTCGCGGGCGAGCGACGCATGAATACTTGAAGGGGTCTCTCCGTATTTGGCGCGACCGTCGAACTCTATGCCGATCCGTTCCGCCAGGAACGCGCAGTCGATGAAGTAGCGGTGACCGTGCGTATGTACCTCGACCTGAGTCTGCATGCCAGTAAGGCCTGCGACGCATAGCTCGTAGAGCAGTCGAGCCTCGCCGGGAGATGCGCATCCGGCATCCACGTGGTCGATGATCCAGCGGGCCTGGGCTCGCCCGTGCGCTCGATTTCCGAGCGCTTTTAGTTCGCGCTCAAGCAAAAACTTCCAGGCCTCCTCGTTGCCGCGGGACACGGGAAGGTGGAAGTTGTCAAAGTGCGTGTAGACGTGGCCGATCATGCATAGCTGTGTGAATGCGGCTCGTGGGTTGTTCGATGTCCTCGCGACGGTAACCTGCGCCGATTCGAGGTTTTCGATCAGGAGCCCGCGTGCATCGGCGACGTGCGTCGAAAGATGGACGTGGCGGGGTTTGACTGTGACTGGTGGGAACCTGTGAGATCCGATGGTCACCGCGGGTAGCTTGATCGGGCGCGTTGGCTTTGGTGTGGCGATGGTAATGGGAGGGACAGGCGGGTCGCTGGCGCGGCCGCTTGCCCATAGCGCGCACTGACCGGTGACGGCCATGGAGCGGTGGGTGTAGGCGAGGTGGTAGAGGCGCGCGGCGAGTACAACCTCCGGCACCTGTACGGTAGCAATGTTTCCCAGCCGCGCCAGATCGAGGTATGTCCTGCCCGCAATCCGTATTGCGGTCGGTGTCTTCGTGAGGCCGTGGTGGCTGGAGCGAGGAACTCGTATGAGTGCGCGTTCAACGGCACGGAGGAGGGAGGGAGCCTCGATGCTCCCGTCTGTTGGGCTCATGCATAGATTCTAGGTCGTTAATTCTCTGTTCGTTACAGTTTGCACAAACTGAATTGGTCTGATTTCTTCAAGCGGCAGACAATAGTTAGTTGTTGCAGGTAAAGGCCATTATGTGAGGGACGAGGCCGTGGTTGGGCACTCGCTTGCAACTCGGGTTCGGTGGTGGGCGTGGGCGGCGTTGCGGTGGCGGTTGGACATGGGGCGGATGGCAGCGGGTCCGCGTATGGGTATGCGCGCAGCTTGGGTTCACCGATAGGCGCGGGTGGTGTCGAGGTGGCGTCTGCGAATGCTGCGGTGGTGAGGTTGTGTATGGGCGTGGCGAGGGGTGTGCGGGGTGCTGCGTTGTTGCTCGGGCGCAGGGTTGGCGGTTGTGGGTGGGTGCGTGGGGGGAATTGCGACCATAGGGGTGTGACACGCCGGCGACACGCCGTGGTGGGGTGTCTATGGTAGTAAAACCCCCCGTTGGCGTGGCCGAGTCGCGGCGGCGGAGCCGCGGATGGGCGTGCAGGGGTGGCGTGTGGTTGTTGTGTGCGTGCCAGGTCATAGGCAGTCGGCGTTTGGGCGGGCCGTGGTGGCGGTTGGGCATGCCGCAGTATTCACAGGAACGAGGCAAGCACGACCAACTAAAATAGTGACTTTCCCGCGCGACAAAGCCGAAAAGTCACCCTGCTAGCAACACGATTTGTCCATCCTCATAGTTGGTGCCAACCAACTAAAATACCGACTTTCCCGCACCAGAAAGCCAAAAAGTTACCCTTCCAGCAACACGCAGTGTCCTATAACCCAGTATTCCCCACCGGGCAGGCCCGCGCGGACGCGGGCCTGCCCGGAAGCGGAGAGCTCGACAGGATCAGACGGTCAGCATGACCTTCGTGGCGCGGCGCTCGTCCATGGCGGCATAGCCGTCGGCTGCGCGCTCGAGCGGCAGCGACAGGTCAAAGACGGCGCCAGGGTTGATCTCACCGCGGTAAATCATGTTGATCATGGTCGGCAGGTACTTGCGCACGGGGGCGGGCCCGCCGAACATGTGCACCTCGGCGGCGAACATGCGGCTCATATCCAGGGAGACGCCGTGCGGCACGCCCACAAACGACAGGTGACCGCCGGGGCGCACGCAGCCGAGCGCCTGGTTGAAAGCCACCTCGTTGCCGACAGCCTCCACGACGCCGTCGGCACCCAGTCCGCCGGTCATCTCCTTGATGCGGGCGATGCCCTCCTCGCCGCGCTCCTCAACGATGTCGGTCGCACCGAACTCGCGAGCCAGGGCCTGGCGGTCCGCGTGGCGCGACATGGCGATGATGCGCGAGGCACCCTGCTGGCGGGCGCCGATGATCGCGCCCAGGCCCACAGCCCCGTCACCCACGATGACGATGGTCGCGCCGGGACCAGCCCCGGCCTCGTCAGCGGCGAACCAACCGGTGCCCAGCACGTCGGAGGCGGCCAGGAGCGAGGGAATCTGCTCGCGCGTGGGCGTGCCGGGGGTCTTGACCAGCGTGCCGTCCGCGAGGGGGATGCGCGCGTACTCGGCCTGGGTGCCGCCAGTGCGCGTGCCAACGAAAGGCTCACCCTGGGCGGCCGCGGTCGCGCAGCGCGAGGGGTAGCCGGTGCGGCAGATCGCGCACTCGCCGCAGGAGATGCAGAAGGAGCCGACGACGAAGTCGCCGGGGCGCACGGTGATGACGGCCGAGCCAACCTCGACGACGGTGCCGACGTACTCGTGGCCCATGCGCTGCTCGTGGACGGGCTGGGCGCCGCGGTAGGGCCACAGGTCCGAGCCACAGATGCAGGTGGCCGCCAGCCTGATGATGGCGTCCGTTGGTTCCAGGATGGTGGGCATCGGCATCTCTTCGACGGTGACGTTGCCGGGTTCGTGCATGACGACGGCGCGCATGGTGCTCCTCGCTCTGGTGGCTCTGTTACGTTCACGCTATCCCGGTTGAGAGGTTTTCGTTGCCGCTGTCCATTGTTCCCTTTCTCTCAGGTGACGAGGTTTTGGCGCGGTTTCGGGGCACACGGCGTTTTTCGAGGGGCGAACACCAGGTAAAACGCGGTAGGGTGTCGCCATGTCAGTCGAGTTTGTATCCGCCGCGCGCGCGACCCGAGCGGTCGCGCATGACGCGCCGTTGCGACTCGTCGACACCTTCGGCCGAGTGGCCCGTGACCTGCGAGTTTCCTTGACGGATCGCTGTAATTTGCGCTGCTCCTACTGCATGCCGCCCGAGGGGCTGGACTGGCTGCCGGTCGAGGAGACGCTGACTGACGCGGAGGTTGTGCGCCTCGTTCGCATCGGTGTCGAGCAGCTGGGTATCCGCCAGGTCCGCTTTACTGGCGGCGAGCCGCTGCTGCGCCGAGGCCTCGAGACGATTATTGCGGAGTGTGCCCAGCTTGTGACCGACGAGGGGCGTACGCCCGACCTGGCGCTGACGACGAACGCGTTGGGCCTGGCCAAACGTGCCCAGGGCCTGAAGGACGCGGGCCTGAATCGCGTCAACATTTCCCTGGATTCCCTGGATCGTGAGCATTACGCGGCGATCACCCGCCGCGACCGCCTCGATGACGTCCTCGAGGGGATCGAGGCCGCCGCGCGCGCGGGCCTGACGCCGATCAAGGTCAACACCCTGGTGCTGCGCGGCATGAACGAGGCCGACCTGCCCGACCTGGTCGACTACTGCCTGGACC
>ERZ772910.1893-NODE-1893-length-10178-cov-5.575422_pt1 | contig 10178 bp, 3 predicted proteins | sample MGYA00511357_ERZ772910 | MGnify/ENA primary metagenome ERZ772910 (study PRJEB29015, sample SAMEA2738096) | human oral metagenome | biome: human oral; feature: human-associated habitat; material: saliva | place: China | collected 2193 ...
CCCCATGGTCAAGCGGTTAAGACATCGCCCTTTCACGGCGGTAACCCGGGTTCGAATCCCGGTGGGGTCACCACTTTTATTTAGTAGGTTTGTGGTTATATTTGGGCGCATAGCTCAGTTGGGAGAGCATCTGCCTTACAAGCAGGGGGTCATAGGTTCGAGCCCTATTGTGCCCACCAAATATGGCCTGGTAGTTCAGTTGGTTAGAATGCTAGCCTGTCACGCTAGAGGTCGTGGGTTCGAGTCCCATCCAGGTCGCCAATAAATTTTTTGCTGGTGTAGCTCAATTGGTAGAGCAACTGACTTGTAATCAGTAGGTTAGGGGTTCAAGTCCTCCCACCAGCTCCAATCTACTTTATGTAGGTTATATGGAGGAGTTCCCGAGTGGCCAAAGGGGACGGACTGTAAATCCGTTAGCTGCGCTTTCAGTGGTTCGAATCCACTCTCCTCCACCAATTTAATTTTTGTTAAGACCATAAAGTTTGAGATTATATGCGGGTGTAGCTCAGTGGTAGAGCCCCAGCCTTCCAAGCTGGTTGCGAGGGTTCGATTCCCTTCACCCGCTCCATTTTGCACCTATAGCTCAGCTGGATAGAGCAACGGACTTCTAATCCGTGTGCCAGAGGTTCGAATCCTCTTAGGTGCGCCAACCTTTGGGGTATAGCCAAGTCGGTAAGGCACTAGACTTTGACTCTAGCATTCCGCAGGTTCGAGTCCTGCTACCCCAGCCAATTTTATGATTCATTAGCTCAGTCGGTAGAGCACCTGACTTTTAATCAGGGTGTCCGGGGTTCGAATCCCCGATGGATCACCATTCATGGAGAGGTATCGAAGTGGTCATAACGAGGCGGTCTTGAAAACCGTTTGGGTTCACGCCCACGTGGGTTCGAATCCCACCCTCTCCGCCACAATGGAGAAATACTCAAGTGGCTGAAGAGGCTCCCCTGCTAAGGGAGTAGATCCTTTACGGGATGCGAGGGTTCAAATCCCTCTTTCTCCGCCAATAATTTGGGCCTTTAGCTCAGTTGGTTAGAGCGCCCGGCTCATAACCGGTAGGTCCCGGGTTCAAGTCCCTGAAGGCCCACCAAATTATCTGCAGATATTTCTTTTTTAGAAATATCTCTTATTTTATAGAGCTATAATAAAGGATTGATATTGTAGGGGTATAGTTCAACGGTAGAATGTCGGTCTCCAAAACCGCTGATGAGGGTTCGATTCCTTCTACCCCTGCCATTTACATAATATTACAAAGTAAAAAAAAATAATATGCCCAGATAGCTCAGTCGGTAGAGCAGAGGACTGAAAATCCTCGTGTCGGTGGTTCGATTCCGCCTCTGGGCACCAGATCTGTAATTCGAGAAATCTGTTACGGATTGCTATTATTCCTGCGAGTGCAGGATTTTTTTTCTATTTTTTCATTTGTGGCTAATTTAATTTTACAATATATGAAATTTAAAAATTAAAATAAAATTAAAAATTTTATTTTAGTATCTAAGTAGATTATGAAAATAATTTTTATATATTTTTTACTAAAGATGTTAAATTTATTTTATTAAAAGAATGCTCTTATGTAAGGGTGTTCTTTTTTATTTAATTTTTGTTTTTATAAAAATAAAATATTGTTTAAAATTCGATATTGACAATTATTATTAATTGATATAAAATATTTTTTGTTAGTTTATGCTAATTTTATTTTATTTTTTTAGGAGGAATTATATGAAAATTTTTAAGAGAATCATATCTTTTGTGGTATTTTGTTCTTTGATTTTTACAAGTTTTAGTGGTGTTTTTGCTACTGAAAGTAAGTCTTTAGATTTTCAAAAAAAGATAGAAGAGTTAAAAGATTACAAAGATGATGATTTTGTCGATGTAATTATCAAATTGAAAAAACAAGTTGATGTTTCAAAAATTAAAGATGCTGTTAAAAAAGAAAATGTTAATGCATCTAAGGAAGAAATTCAAAATGAGATAAGAAAGGAAATGGTAGATAAGTCTATAAAGTTAAAAGAAGATAGTCAAAAGTCTATTATAGAAATTCTTGAACGTTATAAAAAAGATGGTAATGTAAAGAATTATCAACAATTTTTTATTATAAATTGTATAAATGTAGTTTGTAAAAAAGAAGTTTTGGTTAAGATTTCAAAAAGGTCTGATGTAGAAAAGATTAGTATTAATAAAAAAGTGAAGATACCAAAGCTTCAAAATAATATTCCAGAAGATAGAGAAGCTTTATCTAGTGTAGAAAAAAAGCATGTTCCTTGGAATTTAAAGATGATTAGTGCAGATAAAGCGCAAAAAGAAGTTCAAAATTTTAATAACGATGTTGTTGTTGCGATAATTGACTCGGGTGTTGATGTAAGTCATCCGGCTATTAAAAATAATTATAGAGGAAATGATAAAAATCTTAAAAGATATTCTTGGTATAATGTTGTAAATGAAAAGACTGGAGATAAAGAAGAACCTTATGATGATAGGGGACATGGAACTCATGTTTGTGGAACTATCTTGGGTCAAAGAGAAAACTCTCTTTTAGGTGTGTGTCCGTATGCTAAATGGATTGCTGTAAAAGTTTTTGATTCAAATGGTGAAACAGATAATGCTAAGCTTTTAAAAGCGGGTGAATGGATTATGGCACCTAAAGATGAAAATGGTATATCTCATCCGGAAATGGCTCCAAAGGTTGTAAATAACTCATGGGGTGGTAATTCAACAGATGGATTTTATCAAGATATGGTTAAAAAATGGAGAGATGCGGGGATTTTTCCTGTATTTTCAGCTGGAAATGTAAGTCAATTTAATGATGGTGGGGATAATTCTATAGGAACACCTGCTTCATATCCACAAGCTTATGCGGTTGGGGCTATTAGAAAAGATGAAATAGTTGCAAAATTTTCTCTAAGAGGTAAATCTGACTATACAGAAAATTTTAAGCCGGATATTGTTGCACCTGGAGTTAATATTTTATCTTCAATTCCTGGAGGTAAATATACAATTTATACAGGAACATCTATGGCAAGTCCTCATGTTACAGGTGTTGTTTGTTTAATGCTTAAAGCTAATCCAGATTTAAGTGTTGATCAAATTGAAAAGATTTTAAATGAAACTGCAACACCTTTAAAAGATGATTACTATACAACTTCTCCAAACCATGGTTATGGGTATGGAAAAGTTGATGCTCTTAATGCAGTTAAGCTTTCTATCGGTCAAAAAAAGGGAAAAGATATAGATGTTTCAAATATGAAAGTATTATCGGGGCGTATTATTACAAATGGAACAGATAATGAAAAACCGATTATAAATCATAGTTCTATGAATAAGATTTTTACAACATACAAAACAACTTTTGATGCAAATGTAAAAGATAATATTGGAATTGAAAGTGTAAAACTTTATTTAAATATTAATAATGAATATAAACCCTACGATATGAAACTTAAAAGTGGAAATAGACTTTCTGGTTATTATAGTATAAATGTTCCAGTTAGTACTTTTAAAAATGTTACAAATGGAAAATATTATATTGAAGTTACAGATATTAATAAAAAAATAACTAAGAGCGATGAATTTTCTTTTGAAGTTCAACAAGGAATTGGTATTGGATATGTACAAGATTTTGAAAAAGATCTTTCAGGTTTTGAGGTTGGCGGACAATCAAAATTATTTAAATGGGGAAATATTAAAAAAGATGAACCAAATAAAAAATTGATAGGTATAGAAGCGTATAAAAATATTCGAGGAAATTCTATTTTTGTTATGCCACCGATAGATTTAACAAATGAAACACAAAATCCGGCTTTAAGTTTTAAACATTTTTATGACCTTGGAAATTACGAATCTGCATTTTTTGATACTGCTGAAGTTTGGATTGCAGAAGCTAAAGAAGATAGTGATCCAGATAGTTTAGATTGGAAATTAAAAAGAAGTTATAAAAATTCTTCAAAAGAAAAATGGCTTGATGAATATATTGACCTATCATCTTATAAGGGTAAAAAAATTTGTGTAATGTTTGGATTTAGACCTAATGGAGAATATAAAAGTAGTGGAAATGGTTGGTATATTGATGATATAAAAATAGAACAAGCATCAAAAGAAATACCAGAAACTCCAAGTAAATATTTAAAGTTAAATGATAAGAAAGATGGTAAATTAATTTATACATTTTCTCCGGTAGGAAATGAAAAGATTACATCTTATGAATTATATAGAGCAACAAATGAAAATGGACCTTTTGAACTTATAAAAACTGTTGAAAAAGAAGATTCTAAAAATGGATTTGGAAAATATTCTATTGATTTAGTTGATATTCCAAAGCCACAAAAAGGAACTTATTATTACTATGCTGTTGCAAAGATTGGTGAAAACAAAAGTGAACCTTCACAAATTTTATCTCATACTTTTACTAAAGGGAAAGAATTCAAAAGTTTTGATTTTGAAAAAGGACAAGATGGATGGACTAGTATAGAAAGTGATAAAGAAACAAAATGGGATTTTGGAAAGTTAGAATATGCAGATCAATATAATACAAATTATAAAAAACCTACTATTAATCAATCATTAGGTAAAAATGACGGTATGAATGTTTGGGCAACAAATTTGAATGATTATAGAAAGCCTAATACAAAATATTCTTTAGAATCTCCAAGTATGGACTTGTCAACTTTAAAAGATGCTACACTTTATTACCAAAACTGGTTTAGTTCAAGTGCTAAAAGAAGAAGTGATGATTATGATTCATATAATCAAGATATAGGAGAAGTTTATTTTTCAAAAGATGATGGTAAAACTTGGGATAAAGTTTATACATTTGATGAAAGTGAAGTAGATAAGCATATAAAGTGGTCATGGTTTACAAATGGAATTGAAATATCAAAAGAGTATTTAACAGATAAATTTAAAGTTAAATTTGTTCTTGATACAGGAAGTGATAGTGGAAAGACAGATCCAGAGCAATGTGGAGGATGGTATATTGATGATGTTACTATAAACACTAAAGATACAAAAAATAATAATATAATAGAAAAAGTCTCACCATTTAAGCTTTTAAATATGCAAAGTTTAAATGAAGAAAATCAAGAAAAAGATATAATTCCATTAGTTGGTAAGATTACAATTAAAGAAAATGAAAAAACTGTTATGACAGAAGTTGGAACAGGAAAATTTAGTATAAAACTTCCGGCTGGTAAATATACTGTAGTAGCTAGTGCAGAGGGTTATAAAGATAAAGAAGAAGTTATAGATCTTATAGAAGATGTAAATAAAGATTTTTATTTAGATACTTTTAAAAAAGCTTCTATATCAGTTAATGTAAAAGATGCTAATTATGATTCAATACAAGGAAATGTAAAACTTTATAAAGAAGGAAAACTTGAAGCTATAGCAGAAAAAGATGGAGAAACTGTTAGATTTACAGATTTAACTTCAGGGAACTACACTTTAGTTGCTACTAGTGATGGATATAAAAGATTAGAAAAAAATATTAAAATTCCTGGAACTGGAACTGTAACTTTATCTTTAGAAAAAGTTTATTCTGAAAATCAGTTAAATGTAGGGTATACAGATATAAAAACAGAAAACCTCTCAGGAATGGATTTAAAGGATAGAGCATTTGCAAATAAAATTTCAAATGATAAACTTGTAGATATAAAAGAAATTTCATATTTTATTACAAAAACTAAAGATGTAGATTTAACTAATAGTAAATATAGAATTTCTATTTATGATAAGAATACACAAGATGAACTTCCTGGTAATATTTTATTTTCAAAAGATTTGACATTTGAAAAGGAAGGTTGGAATAAAGTTGCTATTTCAAATGTCCAAGTAAATGGTGATTATTATATTGCATTTACAAAACTAGATGGAGAAATTGCACTTGGTATGGATGATAGTAAAGATGGAATTAATTCTTTTCAAATGTTTAATGGAGCTTGGGATGAACCTGAAACTAAAGGAACATATATGATAGGAGCCAAGGTTATTACATTATCTGAAAATGAAGTTCAACAAGCTACTATTACATTTGATAAAAATGGTGGTAGTGGAGAAATGCAAGCTGTAAAAGTAAAAATTAATGAAAATTATAAATTACCACAATGTACATTTACAGCTCCTGAAAATAAAGAATTTTATTGTTGGCAAGTTGAAGGTGAAAATAAAAATGTTTCAGATGATATAGTAGTTAATAAAGATTTAACAATACAAGCTATATGGAAAGATAAGAAAAATGAAAATCCACAAATGGAAAAAACTGATCCAGTAATGCCAAATCCTTTATTGGCAACTGCTAGTGTAACAGATTTTACTCATTTTATAACTTATTCTAATGATAACAAATCTGATGAGTATTTAAAATCAGTCCAAAAAGTTATTGTAAATCACAAAGGAAAGATAAGTGAAATAACTGATGTTAAAGGTATTGACTCTACAGATTTCACATCTAATCCAAATAAAAAACTACAATTTTCATATACTGAAAAATTAGATAAAAATGATACTATAACTATTGTTTCAAGTAAATATAAAAATGTTATTGTAAAAATAACAATGGATAACCTTGTAGGAAATGATGTTTATTACTCAATAAGTGCAAATGTTGAAGGAGAAAAGATACTTTTTAGAGTTACTTTTGATAAAAACGGTGGTAGTGGAGAAATGAAAGATGTAGAAGTCGAAAATGGAGGAATTTTCGTAGTTCCAAAATGCGATTTCACAGCACCTTCGGGAATGGAATTTGATTCATGGGAATATCTTAACGAAAAAACAGAGATAGGACATAAATATCAAATTTCTAAAAATATAATATTAAAAGCTCTTTGGAAAGAAAAATTGAGTGAACAAGCTACAATAACATTTGATAAAAATGGTGGTCTAGGAACTATGCAAGAGGTTAAAAAATTATTAAAAGAAGAGTATGAACTTCCTGTTTGTGAATTTTTACCTCCAGAAAAAATGGAATTTGACGCTTGGGAAATTGATGGACAAAGACATCTTCCAGGAGAGAAAGTTTCTTTACAAAAAAATAATACTATAAAAGCTTTATGGATTAAAGATGATAAATCAAAAGAGCCTAAAGAACCTTTATTTAGTGAAATTTTATCTGAAAATCCGTCAATTAATAAAATTGATTATAAACATTTAATTGGCTATAAAAAAGAAGATAGTGAATATGTAAATAAAATAAATCTTATAACTATAAGAAGAAATGGAAAAGAAATAAAACATTATTTATTTACAAAAGAAGATGGAAAATATAAAAATCTTGATAAAACTTTAGATAAGGTAAGTATTGTATTTAATGATAAAACTTTCTTTAATAGAGATGATGAAATTATCATCAGTGCAAGAGGATATAAAGATTTAAAACTTCATATTATATCAGCAGATGATATGGTAATGAACGCTTTATATACTACAGAAATTGTATCAACTGTTAAGTTTGAAACTTTTTTAGGAAGTAAAATTGATGATCAAATTATAAAAGTTAATCAATTAAGTACAAATAAATTAGCTAAAGTACAAGATCCTACTAAAGATGGTTATACTTTTAAAGGTTGGTATGAAGATAGTGATTTTACAAAAGAGTTTGATTTTAATAAAAAAATAATAACAGATACTACAATTTTTGCAAAATGGGTTAAAAATACACCATCTGAAGAAAAAAATATAGAACTTGAAGTTAAAAATGTTACAATACATCAACAAGATACATTAGATCTTAAATCATTAATCGTTAAAGCAAAAGATGATAAAAATAATGATTTAAAAGAACAAGTTGAAATTATAGATGAAGGTGGATTTAACAAAGACAAAGTAGGAACATATACAATAACATTTAAATTAACAAATAAAAATGTAAGTGTAACAAAAAAAGCTACAGTTACAGTTGTAGAAAAAGAAAATTCTACTGTAAATCCAGAAAAGCCACAAGAAGATAAATGGGTTCAAAATGATGATGGAACATGGACATACCAATCAGCAGATGGAAAAGTATCTGTAAAAGACAGTTGGAAATTAATAAATGATGAATGGTATAGATTTGATAAAGATGGAAAAATGGTATCAAATCAATGGTTTGAAGAAAATGGAAGATGGTATTATATTGAGCCAAATGGAACAATGTCTAAAAACGAATGGATAATTATTAATGGAGAATGGTACTATGCAAATGCTGACGGTAGAATTTCACAAAATGAATGGGTGTTAGTTGATGGGAATTGGTACTTTGCAAATGCAAGTGGACGTATAGCAGATAGCGAATGGTTCATTGTTGGAGGCAAATGGTATTATGCTGAAAAAGGAGGACTAATCGCACAGGGTAAAACACTTAAAATCAATAATGTAAATTATACTTTTGATTCAAATGGTGTATTGGTTAAATAGTAAAAAATATAAAGACTGAGTAAACTGAGCTGAACCCAAAAACACGGACAGTTAAATAAATTATTCAAAGGAATGTAATCTATAATCAATAGGATACATTCCTTTTAAATTCTCCTTAATTCTTTTCGTATTGTACCATTTAATATACTCTTCTATATCTGGTAAATCGTATACAAGTTTTCCACCTTCGAAAAATTTTTTAAGCATAGGTCTTAAAGTGTAATTTTCATAACTTGTTCTTTTTCAAGTATAGATAGGGTGAAAATTTTTAAAGATTTACTTTCATCTATGTTTTCATCAAAAAGAGTTATTAAATCGGCTTGAGCTTTCTTTGTTTCTTTATCATAAATTCTATATAATTTTTTAAATATCTTTATCTTGTAATTTTAAGTTTTTTCTAAATTCAGTTGGCAACATCTTTTGATATTTTAGGAAATTTCTATTAAATGTTTTAACTGTGTTATATCCGACTTCAAATGCAATATCAGTTATTTGCATATCTGTTTTTAATAATAATTTTGTTGATTTGTTTATTCTTACAAAATTTAAAAAGTTTTTAAAGTTTTTTTCTACATAGTAGATAAATAGTCTATTAACTTCTGTAATTGATATTGAAAAGTCCTTACATATACTTTCAATTTCAATGTCTTCACTTGAATTTTTGACTACAAAATTTAGTATTCTGTAAAATTTTCTTATATTTTCAATTTGACAGATTTGAGAAACTTTGTTGAAAGTTTGTCTGTACTTATTAGGATTTTGTCCTGTTCTTGCTGTAAATACTTTTGATAGGTGAGATCTATCTGAAAATCCAGTTATTTCAGCAATTTCTTCAATATCTAAATCTGTATATAGTAACATATCCATTGTTTTTCCAATTCTCATCTCATTTATTAGATTATTAAAAGAAAGACCTGTTGTTTCTTTTACATATCTATTTATTGTAGACTCGCTCATGAAAAATAGTTTAGAAATTGATGAAATTGTTAATTTTTCACTTAAATGAGCATGAATGTATCTAAATATATTAATTTTATCAAAACTTTCATCTACTTTTCTCTTCTTGTTATTATCCTCTTCGTCTTGCAATCTTCTGTAAGTTATAATTAAGTCGATTATTTTATTTAGTACATAAGCTGAAGATATTGGATTTTCATTTTTATTATATAATGATGAGTCCTCTCCCAGTTCTTCTCTTAACATATCAAAAACATTAGAAAAATATTTGAATTGTTCAGAAGTACAGTGAATAACGGGATTATCATAAAATGAGTTTATTAAACTTAAATTTTCTGCATCGACATTGTAAAATGACTTTATTATTTTATTAGCGCTATCAAAGTTGTATTTAAGAATAAAATACTGCATAGTTTTTGATACTTCTACAACTTCTGTATATTCCCAAGGTAAAATACAAACTAGAGTTCTATCTTTTATTTCGTATATATTATTTTGTATTCTAATCTTAGCAGAACCTTTTTTTATAAGTAAAAATCTTGCTGATTGATGAAAAAGTCCTTTTGTGGGGGATGTAATAATTTCTCTATCAATACTATACATACTCTCTTCGTTTATATACGAATTAGCTTTGTTTTGTATCTCTATTCCTTTTTGTTTATTCATAATTTCTCCTAAAAAGTTTACTAAATTAATAACTATACTATAAGTATAAACAATAATCTTGTATATGTAAATATTTTTATATAAAAAAGTGTCTTTTTTATATAAAAATTATAAAAAAATTTCATTATATAAATTATATAAATTTTAAAATTAGTATTTTTAAACTTTTTAGGAGA
>ERZ772910.1894-NODE-1894-length-10176-cov-22.962850_pt1 | contig 10176 bp, 6 predicted proteins | sample MGYA00511357_ERZ772910 | MGnify/ENA primary metagenome ERZ772910 (study PRJEB29015, sample SAMEA2738096) | human oral metagenome | biome: human oral; feature: human-associated habitat; material: saliva | place: China | collected 2193 ...
TTTTAATGCGCTATGTCTAGTATGTATTTTCAAACTATTGCTTTGTATTTTATGACATAAATCAGCCTTGATATATTCTATTTATAATTGCTGAGTTTGTGGAAATAACGAGTTCTGTAGAAATAAAGCAAAACCCTCACCAAATCTTGGTGAGGGTGCACTGTCTGAAAAGTACCCCCTGAGGGACTCGAACCCTCGACCTGCGGATTAAAAGTCCGTAGCTCTAACCAACTGAGCTAAGGGGGCAGGCCTGCTCACTGCTGCACGGCTAGCATCTTGCGGATGCGAGCAACGCCTAACGGGCTTTTGGAACGGCCCGCAGCGAACTGACAGCCCCTATCATAGCGGACTTGTTAGCCTACGTCTAAAAGGAGGCACGTATGACCCGCCAATTCCACCGCCCCGTCCTCATGGAACCCGCCGAAGCTGAGCGTTACACCGGCGCTGAAGACACTGCCGCCACCTCTGCTCTGGCTCACCAAAGCGCCCAGCTACTCATTGGTGGCTACCTTGGGGCGGATACTGACACCACGCTAAGTGCCGCTGGACTGCGAAAAGTTGTGGCCTCCCATGGCGTAGATGTGATTGGCGAGCTATGGGCCACCAGTCCTGCGGGCACCTTACCTGGCGCGCTTTGGCGCCTACTACTGCTACGCGAATGGATTGAGCGCGACCCGGCCCTAGTAGAGTCACGTTACGCCACAGCAGTAACTATTAACGACGACGACGCTGCTGCTCAGGCCCGCTTTGAGGCAGTTTTATCCCAGGGGCAGCGGGTAGACAGCGTGGCCCAGGTGCAAGCCCAATTAAACGAGCTGCTGCTAGGTGGTGGGTCTGCCGACAGTCAACGGACGTCGTCGCGCCGGTCCCAGCTGTATCCCACGCTACTAGCCAGCGCCGCACTGCTAGAGCGGCTCAGTCGCGCCAGTGAGCAAGACAGCTGGATCACTGACGAAAACGACCCGCTTTACGACGTGGTCACCGCCCGTGCTCGCGCCCTGGCCACCACCGCCGCTGAGCTACGTGAAGCAGCCAGCAAAGCCGCCGTCGGGAAACTGGATTAATCCCCAGGGGCATTAACACCCAAATATCAGTACAATATTGCTGAAAAGATTAACCTCTATCACTGACAGAATACGAGTATGCAAGATCACGCTGCACAGGATGTCGACGTCGAAGAAGCCAAGCGCACCGACGCAGCCATAGCCGCCGTTATTGAAACCGCAGACCCCCGAGATTTCGAGGACGACGCCGGACCCGCCTACGCGGACGAGGACTTCGAGGAGGAGGCGAGCTCCGACACTGACGCTAGCGGTGTTGAGGCTGCTATCGAAGTGCTTGAAGCCGGCGAGACTGGCGCCGAAGAAAGCGTCAAGGCTAGCGCTGGGGCAGATGCGCCGCCAGCTAAAAACACTAAGAACTCAAAGCGCGGCAAGGCAGCCAAGACCTCCGCTGGCGCAGCAAAGGCGGCTGACGCGGCTGGTTCGGCTAAAGCTGGTAGCGCTAGTGCTGCTGGTGGCGCTGGGGGTAAAGCCGACGGCGCGGGGGGTAAAGCCGCTGGCGCGGGGGGTAAAGCCGCTGGCGCTGGCGCTGGCGCTAAAGTCGACGCCGCCACTGGCGCCAGTGCTACTGGAACCAAGGGTGCTACTGGCGCTAAAGGCACCAAGGTAGACAGTGTAAAGGCGAGCGGTAAAACCGCCGCCAATGACGCTAAAGCTGACACAGCCAAGCGCGCCGGTGAGACAAAAGATGCCAAGCCGGGCGCCGTCGTCGGCACTCAAACCGCAGGCAGTACGCAACTAGACGGCGTCAAGCAGGCGGAAGCTGCAGAGGTAGTAGACCCCTCAAGTAAGGAGTACTGGGCGGATATTGACCGCCTGCAAGAAAAACTGCCCGCGCTAGACAAATTCCCCGAGCGCTTCGTTGACCGGGAACTAACCTGGATGGACTTCAACAAGCGCGTGCTGGAACAGGCCCAAGACCGCAGCCTGCCAGTACTCACTCGCGCCTGGTTCCTCTCCATCTTCTCCTCCAACCTGGACGAGTTCTACATGGTGCGCGTGGCCGGGCTAAAGCGACGCATCGCCGCCGGGATCACTCCCGTACGCGCCTCAGGGCTGGACGCCAAGCAGGTGCTAGAGCTGATCACCTTGCGCGCCAAAAAACTCACCGCCGCCCAAGCCGAGCTATTCCAAAACGACGTACGCCCGGCCATGGCCCAGGCGGGCATCGAAATCACCGACTGGAAATCGCTAAACCAGGAGGAGCGCGACAAGCTCACCCGCTACTTCCGCTACCGGGTCTATCCGGTGCTGACCCCGCTAGCGGTGGACCCCTCGCACCCCTTCCCCTACATTTCCGGTCTGTCACTGAACCTGGCGGTTATGCTGCGCAACCCACGCAGCGGCAAAAACCACTTCGCCCGCATCAAACTGCCCGGCTCTCTGCCACGATTCGTGCAGGTGCCCGGGCGCGAGCTAACCAACGCTAAACCGCGCAACCTGGCGCTCATCCCACTTGAGGAAGTCGTGGCCTACCACCTGGACCATCTCTTCCCGGGCATGGAAATCGTGGAGCACCACGTCTTCCGCGTCACCCGCAACGAAAACCTCGAAGTTGAAGAGGACGACGCCGAAAACCTGCTCACCGCCATGGAAAAAGAGCTGGGACGACGCCGCTTTGGGCGGGTAGTGCGTCTGGAGGTAGAAGACTCCATCAGCGACTTTGTGCGCACCTACCTGGTACGCAAGCTAAACATCACGCAAGAAGACGTGTTTGTCTCGCCCGCGCCACTGAACTTGTCTGACCTGTCCGAAATTCACGACCTGGACATCCCCGAGTTCAAATACAAGCGCTACGTGCCAGTCACCCCGGCCGGGATCAACCCGCGCGAATCGGCACGGCCCCGCAGCATTTTCGCGGCCATCCGTGAGCACAACATTTTGCTGCACCACCCCTACGACGCCTTCTCAACCAGCGTCCAGGAGTTCATCTCCCAGGCCGCCCACGACCCCAAGGTGCTGGCCATCAAGCAGACCCTGTACCGCACTAGTGGCGACTCACCCATTGTTGATGCCCTGATTGAGGCTGCTGAACTGGGCAAACAGGTTGTGGCCATTGTGGAAATCAAGGCCCGCTTTGATGAAGAAGCCAATATCGTGTGGGCACGCAAGCTTGAGCGGGCCGGTGTACACGTGGTTTACGGCATGATCGGGCTTAAAACTCACTGCAAACTGTCGCTGGTGGTGCGCCAGGAAACTGACGGCCTGCGCCGCTACTGCCACGTGGGTACAGGCAACTACCACCCCAAGACCGCTCGTGGCTATGAGGACCTGGGCCTGCTGACCTGCGACCGCGACGTCGCCCAAGACCTGACCACGCTGTTTAACCAGCTTTCAGGTTATGCTCCGCGTGCTCGCTTCCGTCGCCTGCTGGTAGCCCCGCGCGGCCTGCGCAACGGATTGCTGGAACGTATCAAGCGCGAAATCGACAACCACTTGGCTGGGCGTGAAGCTTGGATCAAGATCAAGGTCAACTCCATTGTTGATGAGCGCATCATTGATGCTCTCTACCGCGCCTCGCGTGCAGGTGTGCGCGTTGATCTGGTGGTTCGCGGTATTTGCGGGATCCGCAGCGGAGTTGAAGGTTTAAGCGAAAACATTCACGTCACCTCAATCCTGGGCCGCTACTTGGAGCACTCGCGCATCTACGCCTTTGCTAACGACGGCGATCCCGAGATTTTCATTGGTAGCGCTGACCTGATGCACCGTAACCTGGACCGCCGCGTGGAGGCTCTGGTTAAGATCACCCAGCCGGATCTGGTGGAGCGCCTGCATTGGCTGATTGACCTGGAAACCTCCGGCCGCATCAGCGCCTGGCATCTGCTTCCCGACGGCACCTGGCAGCGGCGTACTCATGACGACGACGGACGGGAGCTTGAGGACGTGCAAAACGTGCTGATGTCCCAGGCCCGGGCCCGGGTTAAATGAGTCTTGCAGCTAAGGCTGGTGCGCGCAGCAAGCTAAGTAAGCCGCGTGAGCAAAGCAAACGCGGCAAGCCGGCAGAAGCAGACAAGCGGCAAGCCGGGCAGCAAGGCAAGCGCCAGGCCAAGCGCCAGGCTAAGCGCCGCAAGAAAAGCTTGCGGATCAAGGCCTCACGCCGCCCGCCGGTGCTAGCCGCCGGCGCGCTGGTGTGGCGCCTTAAAAACGATAAGTTGCAAGTGCTGGTAGTGCACCGCCCGCGCTATGACGACTGGTCTTTCCCCAAGGGCAAAGCTGAACCCGGTGAGTCCATGGTGCTCACCGCCATCCGGGAAGTAGCTGAGGAAACCGGCCGTCAGATTGTGCTGGGGCGTTACCTGGGCAAGGCCCGCCGTCGTCTGGTAAGTGGCCGCAAAAAACGCACCCTGTACTGGGCAGCCCAGGTTTTGCCTGAGGCTGGCCCGGGGGAGGGGCTGCGAGCTGCGGTAAAACCCGCGTCCAAGCGTGAAATCGACAAAGTGCGTTGGTGGAAGGTGAAAAAGGCCGCCCGCAAGCTCACCCATGCTGACGACAAGCGCCTGCTGGCGCGCCTGGTGGACTGGTATGAGAGCGGACAGCTGCAGGTGCGTAGCTTGGTGCTGGTGCGTCATGCCAAAGCGGTTAGCCGCGCCACCTGGGGTTATGGGATTAATAGTGAGCTTACCCGGCCTTTGGTGATGGGGCGGGGGCAGGCCCAAGCCCGGGACGTGGCGGCTCTGCTTAGCGCCTATGGGGTGGGGCAGCTGGTTTCTTCGCCCTGGAGGCGCTGCGTTGACACCCTGGCGCCCTACGCGCATGGCTGCGGCCTGGATTTGCACACTGACGAGGCGTTCACTGAGGTTAGCGCCTTAACGACGCCTGAGATTATGCAGGCTAACTTCCGGGATCTGCTGGAGCGTGGCTCTGGTGGTGAGCCGGAGCCTGGCTATCCGCTGGCGCTGTGTGTGCATCGCCCCTGCTTGCCGCTGCTTTTTGAGACTCTACGTGAATATATGGGCCCTGAATTGGCCACTAAGCTCCCTGATAGTGATCCTTGGTTGCGTCCAGGCCAGGCGGTGGTGGTACACCTGCGTCACCGGCCTGCTTCGGTGCAGTTAGGGACGACGCCGGAAGGTGACGTTGCAGCTAGGGTGGGCGGCGACGTCGTCGTTAAGGGCGCCCAGATAGTTGCTCTGGAACTGCACTAAGAACTGTACCAAGGCACGGGAGCCGTACTGACGCCCAGGTGCTAGGCCACGGCTGGCAAGACTAGCGGTGCTAGGTGATGGTGGCCTGCGTGGCTGCCAAGCAGAGCTGGCAAGACTAGCGTCTGCTGGGGCGCGGCCACTAGGTCACGGCCACCACCACGGTTGCCAGGATGAGGTTGCCAGGATGTGAATGTCGGGGTGTGGTGGCCAGGTGCAGTTACTAGGGTGTGACTGTCGGGGTGTGGTTGCCAGGTGCAGTTACTAGGGTGCGGTTACTTATAAAACCGTCCGTTACTGGGAAGTCGTCCGTTCCCTATAAAACCCCATGGAAAAATTATAGGGAAGGGATGATTTTGCCTGTATTTGTGTGCCTGTATTTGTAGGCAGCAAAAGGGGGCATACCAGTTAAAACTGATACGCCCCCTTAAAATTTGCCCGCCTTAGCCGGCCTGGGCATTAAATGTGGTCTTGGTGAGCGCTAGGCAGGCAGCGCTTGCCGTCCTCGGCCGGCAGGCTGTCATCCAGGCCGGGGTTACCGGTCACGGTCAGCTGCCAGTACATGTTACGTACGTTGGAACGGTGCAAGTAAACCACCTTGCCGTTGGGCATACGGTAAGTGATCACGAAGACCGGCATGAAGATCAGACGGGTCAGGGTCTCAGACAGACCGGTCTGGTTCAGGGTCAGGGCCATGGCGAAGGGGCTGTCAGCAGTCAGCTTCAGGCCGTCAGGGGACTTGGTCCAGGTACCGTGGTACTCACCAACCCAAGCGTTCCACTTGGTGTTTAGGGTGTTCTCAACGGTGCCGTTCAAGGTAGTCAGGGTGGTGAAGTCACCAGCGTCAACCTTCTTCAGCACCGAAGCGGTGTCGGGGCTGTTACGCAGGTCGGTCATGGCCTTCTGGGTCAGCGGAGTCCAGGAACCGTTGGTGGCCCAAGAGTCCCAGGGGTAGCCACCCTCGTTGCTGGAGGAGATGTTGGTGAAGGTCGGAGTGTCACCGTAAGCAGCCTTCGGCAGCAGGAACATAACCTTGGTGCTAACGATGCGGCTGGGGTCCAGCTCAGCGCCACCGGGGGCAACGGTGATGTCCAGACCGTTCTCGCCGGCGTCAGACTTGGCGCCGAAGTAGAACTTGACACCCTGCCTCTTCAGGTAAGCAGTACCAACGCGGGAAATCTTGGGGTCGTTAGTAGCCCGGCCACCACCCAGGGTGTTGTTCCAGTTGATTTTGCCGTTAACGGCGTAAGGCCAACCACCGATTTCCTCACAGGTTAGGCCCTTACGGCCGGCAGCCACACCCGCAGCGTTGATGTTGGCGGGGGTGCCGCGCATCTTCATGTACATCTGGGCCACGGGGATGATGTCATTAGGGGAGGTAGCGGCCTGAGCGGCAGCCTCAGCCACTAGAACAGCCGGAGCGGCCCAGGCAGAGCCCTTAACAAGGGTACGACGCTTGATTTCAGTCATTATTAGAGAAATCCTTCAAATGGGTAGGGGAAGATATGTAGAGATTACATCCAGGGGACCGGAACAAAACTTTACCTGTTCAACTACTTGAATGCTATGTGATCTAAGTCTTTTGTGATTGTGAGACCGTCTAGATTGGCCCCTGAAAAGTCTCAGATTTGCAACAAAATGCATTAAGTACCTTTATTAAACTCCACTTTTTGCCCAGCTCGTCACATGGCCAAGTAAGTAGGGACTAATTGCCCGGCATGTAGATTTGGGATAAATTCCCGTAGCAATGGTGCTCACCTGCTTAGACTCCGGTCTAAACTAGTGGTACCCCCTCCCAGCCGTACCACGGAAGTCATATCTCCCCCACCCCCTAAAACCGGTGTGACTCCGTTGTCGGTCTCCCTTAAGCAGAACTATATCTATGTCAAAAATAGGAGACAGACATGCCTAGCGGTGTAGAACGTCGGCAGGTGCTGCGTGGAGCAGTATGGGCTGCCCCAGCAATTGCGGTGTGCGCTAGCGCCGCAGCCGTCAATACCTCTCAGCTAAACCCGGTCTATTCCGGTTATAGCTGGAACCAGGGCGCTCCAGCCAACATCCCTAATGGCTACGACCCTCGACAGGAACGTGACGCGCGCATCACTGCTGATCAGACCTATTACTTCGGGTTCTATAACAATGGCTCCGATGGTAATGAAGAGTTTAGTCCGGTTGGTTGGCCTAACGTTGACGGCTCCACTTACCCCAGCAAGGACACCGGTCTGGCTAGCCCCAATGCTGGTACGCCGGCCAACCTAACCGGTCTGTACCAGGTGTTCTGGATTAACACGGCGGAGTACTCCAACATCGACTGGCAGCCGGTTACCGGCAACACCGATGGCATCAACTGGCCTACCACCTCACTGAACTTTGCTTCCTGGTCTAAGCCGGAGGCTAAAACCCTGGCCGGGTTGCTGGCTGATTCGCGTTTTAGTGATCACGCTAAGGCAGTCCAGGCCAAACTGGGTGCGGATATCGGCAACTGGACGCCTTACGTATCCACTTTCTCGGGCACCTGGCGCTATGAGAAGAATGACCTGCGCGCCAAGACTAACGCCCACTTCGGTGCAGTGCTGCACGTACACTCCAACAACACCCCGCTAACTTCTTTCCCGATCGTTATGGGTGCGGTGGTTACCATGAGTGAGGTTGGTAGCCAGAACGCCATCACTAACGCCAACAACTCGCCTGTCCTCAACCACATCCCGCTCTCTGGCGTGGTCAGGGGTGGAGGCCGCTAAGGTCTTAGCTCTCGTCTATATGGCGGTTCCCAAGGGTCGCGCTCACTGAGTGCGGCCCTTGGAGTTTTTAAGCTTGCCTTGGGTAGCCTGGCTCAAAGTGCAACAATTGAACTATGAGTGGATTTGAGGTGCCTGACTATACGCAGGCAATCAGTCAGTTTGTTGTTGATTCTCCCACCAGCTACCACGCCGCCCAGGCTGTGGCCGCCCGCCTGGAAAAGCGCGGGTTTAAGGCTGTAGATGAGACTGTGGCTTGGGATAGTTCCATTCCGGCGCGCGGATATGTGATTCGCGACGGCGCCATTGCGGCCTGGTGCCTGCCTAGCGCCCCTAGTGAGCGCACTGGCTTCAGGATTGTGGGTGCCCACACTGACTCTCCGGCGCTCAAGCTCAAGCCCCAGGGTGCGATTGTGCGCGAAGGTTGGGAAATGATCAACGCCGAAATTTATGGTGGCGCCCTAGAAAACTCCTGGCTAGACCGTGAAGTTGGTTTGGCGGGACGTCTGACCACCTACGACGGCGCCGTCCACCTGGTGCGTACTGGCCCCATTGCCCGCACCGCGCAGGTGGCTCCCCACCTGGACCGTAGTGCGCATGAAAACCTGCACCTAGACCGTCAGGCCCACATGCTGCCGCTAACCGCCCTGGCTGGCGAGGCGGTAAGTTGCCACGACATTGAAAATTACCTGTGTGAGCAGGCTGGTATCAGCCCTGATCAGCTAGCTTTCCACGATGTGTTCACCTATTTGGTGCAGCCTCCCAGTGTCTTTGGTTTGCACCAGGAGTTCCTGGCCAGCTCGCGCCTAGACAACCTCTCTAGTGTTCATGCCGGCCTGGTTGCCCTGGAAAACCTGGCTGGTACAGAAACTGACGCTGCAGTGTTTGTGGCCTTTGATCACGAAGAGGTAGGTAGTGGCACCCGCTCAGGTGCGGGCGGCCCCTTCCTGCAGGATGTTTTGCACGGCCTGGCTGCGGTTATGGGCTTTGTGGGCGACGGCGAGCGGGCTTTGCTGGCTCGCTCTAGCTGCATTAGCGCTGACGCCGGACACAGCGTTCACCCCAACTATGGCCAGCTGCATGACCCGCAGGTGCGTCCGCTCATCAACCATGGGCCGCTGTTGAAGATTAACGCTCGTCAGCGCTACGCTACCGACGCGGTAGGTGGGGCTATCTGGAAGCGTGCTTGCAGGGCGGCGGGTGTACCCACGCAGGATTTCGTTTCCAACAACTCCGTGCCTTGCGGTACCACCATTGGTCCGATTACTGCCTCGCGTCTAGGCATCACCACTGTTGACGTAGGTATTGCGCTATTGTCTATGCACTCTGCCCGTGAGATGTGCGGTGTTGAGGACGGCCCCTACCTGGCTCGCGCTCTACACGCCTACTGGGCCGAGAACTAAACCAAGTCGCGCACCAAAGCTGCGCCAGCCAAAACTGGCAGAGCGGCGCAATAAACAGCGCCAAGTTTGCTGAGGGCGTGCCAACTTAGTTAAAACGACGCCCAATAGAACGTGGGGCCGCGTATGCCGTTTGGTATACGCGGCCCCAACGCTAGTCATGTTCACTAGTCAGACTAACTAGCCGTGTTCGTTGGTCATATGAACTAGGCGGACTCACTAGTCACACTAGCTAGGCAGACGCACTAGTCATAGTTTTGACTATATGATTGTATTAATGTTGTCCGTAGACGTTCTGGTAGCGATCATTAAGCCGCTTGATCATGTCATCAGGTATCTGCTTAATTTCACCTAGCGTACGTGCTAGATAAGCGGTGCGGGCTACCTCTTCGCACATTACTGCAGCTTTTACGGCGCTACGTCCATCCTTACCTACGGTGAAAGGACCGTGGTTGGCCATCAACACCGCTGGTGAATGGCAGTTGCGTAAGGTTTCAACAATTCCGCGCCCGATCGAATCGTCGCCGATAATCGCTAGCGGGCCCAGCGGAATGTCACCACCAAACTCATCAGCCATCATGGTCAGACAACAAGGGATAGGTTCACCAATTGCCGCCCAAGCTGTGGCGTAAGAGGAATGGGTGTGCACCACCCCGCCAACTTCAGGCATATGCCGGTAGACGTAGGCGTGAGCTGCCGTATCCGAGGAAGGAACAAGCCCGCTAGCGTCGTCGTCAAGCAGCTGACCTTGCAGGTCACACACCACCATGTGGGCAGACTCCATACCCTCATAGGGCACACCGGAAGCCTTAATCACAAACAGGTCTGTGCCCGG
>ERZ772910.1895-NODE-1895-length-10172-cov-21.678857_pt1 | contig 10172 bp, 7 predicted proteins | sample MGYA00511357_ERZ772910 | MGnify/ENA primary metagenome ERZ772910 (study PRJEB29015, sample SAMEA2738096) | human oral metagenome | biome: human oral; feature: human-associated habitat; material: saliva | place: China | collected 2193 ...
CTTGTTGGTGGCGAGTAGGCTTAGCTGCCGGTTATTAAGGCTTTGACGCGCAGGTAGGCGCGCAAAACATGGAGGATTACTCATGAAAGTTAGTTACATTGTCCCGGGCAACTGGGCTGATATTGATCTGAACGGCGATCTAGTTGAGCAGACCCGTCAGGTTGGTGACCGCTTCATGACCTACCTGGGGCAAAGCGGTAAGACGGAGCAGGTACGCGACCTAATCGACCGTCAATTCCGCTCCCAGGCTGAGGCCCTCAAGCAGGCGGGCGCCACCAACTTCCTGGTGGAAGTTGAGCCTACCGCCGGGGTGCTCACCGGTGCCTCCATGTTCGTGGTGCCGCTACCACTGACCGACGACGTCGCCCCTATGGACGCCATGCTCGCCATCGGCCGCGATAACGGCCAAGCCGAGGTGATCGAGGACGGACACAGCGTCGTCATGCGCACCATGTCCCTACGTGACGGCGAGGACCTACTGCGCTCCACCGCTGAAGCCGTAAACCAGGAGCTCAACGTGCAGCTGCCCGAGGTTCCGCAGGTGGTATCGCGGCAGATTACCTACTTCCTGGCCAACCCCGACGTCACCGAGGCGATTGTGACCCTAACCGGTTACATCAACCTGCCCTCAAGCCCCGAGCACGACCAGCTGGCCGCCTCGCTGCTGCGCCTGTACGACGCCGTCGCCCGCAGCCTGAGGATGCAACCATGAACTGGAGCGCCCAAACTGACGGCAACTGGGTTTATGTAGAGCCCGGCTGGGTGGACCAGCTCCAGGCCGCCCCCGTCTATGCCGATGCTGGGGTACAGCAGGCGTTTATGGAGATGGTGGCCCGTATTGACCGCCTGCCTGCCGACGAGGAGGCCTTCGCGCGTTTCCTGTACCTGCCCTCGCAGCTGCTGGCGCCGGCTGTACTGGATCTGTACGCCTACCCGTCTAAAGGTGATGAGGCCCAGGCTTTGACTGAGCTGATCACCGTGGGGGAGGGGCAGCAGGGGCCTAATCGGGCTGAGGAGCATAAACTGGCTAGCGGGAAGGTGGTTTACCGCTCGCTGGGGGCGTTTTCTGATGGCGACGACGTCGGTCACCACAGCCTGCGCCTAACTGGTTTCTACGCTTGGCGCCAGCACGGCAATGACCTGTGTGCGCGAGTGCTGTTTACTAGTTCAGCGCAGGTGGCCGAGGTGATGGGGGCACTGGAAGCTTTGGTGGATAACTTAGAGTTGGAAGTTTCTGAATTGGAGGCGGCGCAATCAATGTTTGCGGCTTTCCCCAGTCAGCTCGGGTAAAAAGCTTGCAAAAGCTATGCATAATTGTGCGACTGCGGTAATTTAATTACGGCGGTCGCATTTGCTTATACATCCGAATACAGGCAATGCCCATGAAATGCCAGGCAAATGCCTAGAAACTTTTCAGTGAACTGTAATAGAACCGTGATTAAATTTTCAGCCAATGGAGGCGTTTCTGAAGTAATATTGCTATACGCCGGTTTTAACTGGCAAGAATTAAATTTTTTAGAATTTAGCAAGCTTTAAACTCTGTATTACTGTTACGTTCCATAGTTGGTTTTATCTAATCCGCAGTAGGGTGCGCATCAAGGAATTGCTGCGATAGCGTTGCAATACTGCCTGGGTTATGTCGCGCTAGTATCGTATTGGCACGCAGTTTGGAGGGAAGCTGGTGGCTAATCTATATGTGCCATCTCGGCAATCTGAGCGCTATAGCATCGCTATCATTGGTGACTGCGAAGTATTACGTTTAGGTCTGTATGCGGCCTTAGCTAAAGTGGCGCAAACTAATCAGATTATTTATCTCAACGATATTGCGCAGCTAGGTTTAAATCAGCGTCGCGTAAATGTAGCAGTTGTTGATTTAGATGCGCAGCGCACCGATAAAGTTATTGAGCAAGTAGAACAGCTTGCAAAAGCTAAAGTGCCAGTAGTGGCATATCAAAGCTCAGAGCAGCCCTATTTGCTGCGCAGTGTATGTGAATTAGGTGTGCAGGCCGTGCTTACTCGGTGCGTGTCCGGCTCTGAACTGCGTCGCGCGGTACTGGAAGTGGCCACTGGCAGGCGCTTAAGCCCGGTTTCGTGGGTGCAGGTGCGCCCCTACATCGACTATGTCATCACCGATAACCTGCAGGGACGCCGCCGCGATGTGCTGCTCTCCTATGCGCAGGGGCACACCGCCAAGGAAACCTCTAACGCACTGGGCCTGACTGTGGCCACAGTGAATAGGTATACATCGCTAGGGCGTCAAACCTGCGCCAACAACGGCATGGAAGAAACCAGCCGCCCGGCTCTGCTAACCCAGGCCCAGCGCGAAGGTCTACTGTGCTAAACACCTAAACATTAGGTAAACTACTAGCAAAGCAATAAAGAAGCTTTGGGTATGTAGTAAAGAAACCAAAGTGTAAGTGGGGGGTCGAAGCAAAGCTTCGACCCCCCACTTGTGCCTTAATTAATGACACTGGTCAGCTCAGGCGCGGCGGCGTGAGCGCAACATAAAGGCGCCAACGCCGATCAATGCCAGCGCAGCCAGGCCCACAATGCTGCTTGCACCAGTCTTAGCCAGGCTCGGGCGGCCGCCCTCAGCCTGGTTAGCGGCGCCCTTGGGTTGCAGCGGAGCACCAGTGTCCTTACCCGGCAGCGGGGTAATGGTTACCGGCGCAGTTGCTGAGGCGCTGGGCTTAGCCGGGCTAGTAGGAGCCGGTGAGGCCGGGGCGCTCGGCTTAGCGGTGGGGCTAGCTGGGGTAGTGGGTGCAGCCGTGGGGCTAGCCGGAGCGGTGGGCACCGGAGCCGCAGTTGGCGCAGCCGTGGGGCTGCTAGTGGGCGCGGGCACCGGGGTGGTCGGCGTCGGGGTAGCCCCCTTGCGGGCAATGCGGAAGATCTGGTTGTTGCTGGCGGCCTTATCCACTACATTCACGCTGCCGTCAGGGTTAACCGACAGGTGGTTGGGGTTAGTGCCAGTGGGCAAAATAGCCTCAACCTTCAAGCTGGAAGCGTTAATTACGCTAACTGTGCCGGCGGTGCGGTTACCCACGTAGACATAGCCGTTAGAGTAGACAGCGCCCAGGGACTGGCTGCCGGTAGGAATATCGGCAATAACCTTGCCAGTGCCCAGGTCTAGAACCACCGCATTGTTAGAGCTCTGGCTGGCCACAAACAAACGGTTGTTGGCCGGGTCGTAGGCCACGCCCGAGGCGCCATTAGCGCCAGGCAGGTCATAGCTGGTGACCTGGTTGGAGTTCTTGGTGTCAATCACGTAGGCCTTGTTCAGGTTCATATCTACCGTGAACAGGCGACCACTGGCGCTATCCACATCAAAGTCCATCGGCACGGCGCCTTCAGGCAAGTCAATGGTAGTGGGAGCGGCGTCAAGCTGCTTAGCGTTGAAAACCTTAATGCCGCCGCCCTTGCCGCGAGCAGCTTCAGTTACGTAGACACTGTCACCAATTACTCGCATAGAGCGGGCGTGGGTGACGGTGTTAGCCGGGTACTGCTTAACCAGCGACAGATCAGACTGCTTGTAAACAGCCACCGTGTTTTGGCGGGTGTTGCTAACCCACACGTAACCGTTAGCGTCGTCCACGGCCACGCCGTAAACCCCGTTAACGCCCTTACCATCTGCGGCTGCGGCAGGAGTGATCTGCTTGTCGATCACAAACTTGCCAGAGGCGTCATAGTGTCCCTTAACCAGGGTGGATTCCTTAATCGGGGGGCGGCCTACGGAGGCGGTAATGAACACCTCGCCCTTAGAGTTGGCGGTGCTTTGGTAGTTGCCGTTAGGCACCGTGGTGCTGGTGACCTGGTAGCCCTCAGTGTTTAGCGGGGTGGCGGAAGGGGTGGTGACAGCGGCGGTGGCCTGGGTGGTTTCCTTACCATCAATTACGTAGGTGACGCTGATGGGCTCGCCCACCTTGGTGGAGGAAGGGATCTGCAGGTCCTTAATGGTGACCTGGTTGCCGCTGGTGACGGTTACAGGGGAGGTCAGCCAGTTGGCACCGTCCACGCCCACTCCCTTAACGACGGCGCCGGTGGGCAGGTTCGAAATGGTGCCTTCCACCTTGGAGCCCACTGCGCCAGTGCCGAAGGAAGCGCCTACCCCAACCTCTACCTGGGCGGTGGCCTTTTCACCGGTGGAGCTAGTGAAAACTAGCTCATGGCTACCAGCCAGGGCCTTACCGGCGGCAATAGAAACCGAGCCAGAAACAGTGCCGTCAGCTTCAACCTTGACAGAGCTAACTGCCGGGCCGCGTCCAGCAGCAAAACCAGCCGGCTGACCATCAACAGTCACCGAAATGGTAGAGCCGGCACTGAAAGCCTTGGCTGAGAAGGGTACGGAAACTGCGCCATTGGTGGCTACGGAAGCCTTAGTAGCCTCCACAGTGGGGCTGGTGGCTACCGGAGCCTTGGAGTCAACCTTGAACTTAACGGTTACAGCCACGCGCGGCTTAGGGTCAGAGCCTAGTGAGCCGCCCAGCAGGCTGATGGTGTGCTCGCCGTCGGCCAGGTTAGGCAGGTTTACCTTGGCTGAGAAGGAGCCGTCAGCGTTGGGCACGCCCGAAATTGCAATATAGCCGGGGGTTACAGTTACTCCTTCAGGCTGGTTTTGTGGCCAAGCCACAGCGCCGCCGTCGAGCTTGAGAGCAATGGCGGCGTCGGCTGCACGCGGGGCAAAGTCAGTGCCGTTAATGGTGATGGTGGCGCCAGGACGCACCACATTAGGGGTGACGGTTACCTGGTTGGTGTAGTTTTGCTCAGCGCTGGCCACGCTTAGCGTGGGGGTAGGGGAGCTGGTGGCGCTAGCGACGGCGCCTGCCGGCATGGCGGCCATGGCTAGCACTGCTAGGGCTGAGAGTGTGCGTGAGCTGGCGCGCGATGCAATGGAGAAATGTGCCATGCGTGCTCCTTATGCGGTTTAGGGGCTTGCAGTAGCCCGGTCAATTGTTTGCTCAAAGAAGGGATTATGTTAGGACCCCCTAAGTGAGGGTAGGCTAATAAAAACTTTTGAGGCAAGTATGAAAATTGCAAAAAACTGCGCGAATAGTGCTAATTGTGACGCAAAACTCTATTTTTACTGCGTAAAGTCGTGAAAAATATCTATGGTTGAGCTTACCTTTACTAAGGCTTAGCTACCTGACAAAATTCAGCTGACGCCAGTCGGTAACTACTCAGTGAGGCAAAAATGAAAGAACTATCGCGCCGTTCCATCCTGACCGCCGTGGGCTTAGGGGGAGCTGCTGCCCTTAGCGGCTGCGGGCTAGCCAATTCTTCACGCCCGGCAGCTACCGCCACTGCCACCAGCCGCAGCGTAAAAAACGTGGACGGGTCTGTAGTTAACGTGCCCACCAACCCCAAACGGGTAGTAACCCTGTCAGAGCCCACCACCGACGCCATCTTGGCGCTGGGACTAAAACCGATCGGCGTCGTCGCCGGCCGGGGCCAAAAAACCGTACCTAACTACCTAAGCGAAAAAGCTAAAAACATCCCGATCCTGGGGGCCATTGGCCAACCCAACTTTGAGGCAATCGGCGCCCAAAAACCTGACTTGATTCTGGTAGACGGTACCGGGCTAAACAACAACGCCAAAGCCCTGGCCACCTTACGGGCCATCGCCCCCACCGTATACACCGGCAATGCCGGCGGCGACTGGCGGCGCAACTTCACCAATATCGCCGCTGCCCTAAACCAGGAGCAAAAAGGCAAGCAGGTACTGGCCGCCTACGACAAGCGAGTCAAAGAAATGGCTAGCGCCCTGGCGCCCAAATACTCCGGTAAAACTTTCTCTATCATCCGCTGGCAGGGCACCGCAGCATCGCTGATCCTCAAAGAGCTACCCGCCGGCGTGGCCCTAAATGATCTAGGGTTAAAACGCCCAGCCAGCCAAGACCGCAAAGGACACGGACACAGCGAACCGGTTTCCCTAGAGAACATCTCCCAGATTGATGCCGACTACATGTTCTTTGGCTTCCTTGGTGGCTCCTCAGTGTCCAACCCCAAGGCTGGCGGCAGTGCCGACACCTCCGCTTCCTCCAAAGCCTTACAGCAGGCCGCGCAGGTGCCCGGGTTTGCGCAGCTAGAGGCCTATAAAGCTGGGCATGTCTACCCGGTTGACGGCTCCGTTTGGACTTCTACCGGCTCAGCGATTTTGATGAACTCCATTCTCGACGACGTCAAGCGCTACCTGCTCAGCTAGACACAGGTGCCTTTAAAAACGGGCATGCGCCTTAAAAACTGCGGCCCACAGAAGAAATAGACTCATGAAACTACGTAAATTTACGCTCCCCCTGGCGCTACTAGCGTTAGGTTTTGGCACTATGCCGGCCTTCGCCTACCCGGTAGCCCAAACTGCTGGGGTGGCAGGCTCAGCTGCCAGGTATGTGTCTGCCCAAGGGGCCAAGGCAGCCGCCCAGGGCTCTGGGCATGTGAGCGCCCAGGTCTATGCGGCTAGCTCTATCCCCACCAACACCGCTGGTGAGGGTACCTTAACTGTGGAGCCGCAAACGGTTAAGTCCGGTTCAGTTATCACCGTCAAAGGCACCGGCTTTGCACCCCGCGCTGAGGGTGGGTTTGTGGCCCTCAAACTAGATGATGGCAAGGGCGCAGATTCCAAGCTGCCCGCCCAGGATTCGGGCCTAGAGCTAAGCGCGGACCAAACCTCTATTACTGTGCCCACCACCGGCGGTGACTTCAGCGTGCAGGTAAACCTGCCGCAATTTACCACCCAAGGCACCCATTGGATTCGTCTGCTTGGTGGCAATGATGGCTCTGAGCGGGTATCTAAAGTAGCCGGGTTTGAGGTTAACGACGCCGTCGAGCCTACCCCTGAGCCCGCCCCTAGCCCGCAGCCCACCAGTGAACCTACTGCGCAGCCCAGCCCGCAGCCCACCAGTGAACCTACTGCGCAGCCAACCCCGGAGCCTACCAGTGAGCCCAGCCCGGCTCCCACTGCCCAGCCCACTGCTGCGCCGGAGCCCACCAGCGCCCCGCAGCCCACCAGTGAGCCCAGCCCGGCACCCAGCGTGAGCCCCACCGCCGCGCCCACCCCGGCGCCGTCGTCGAGCCCGCAGCCAAGCACTGCCCCCACTGCTAGCCCGCAAAAATGCCAGGCCAGCGCCACAGCCCACCTGGTTTACCCGGCAGGCCAAACTAAAGACGCCACCACCGGGCCGCGCTACAACTACGGCGACAAACTCATTTTGGCTGGTAGCGGCTGGTGCCACCCCACTCAAGGCGGCTCAAAAATCGCCGTCAAACTTGACGAAGGCGGCTACTCCCACCGCGCCGGTGAAACCGTGGCCCCCAACGCCACCATCTGGGCCATTTTTGAAGCCGACGCTAACGGTAACTTCCAGGTAGAAATCCCTCTACCCACTGCCGGCGAAACTAAGGGCGGCACCAGCCCCGCCTTCAAAACCGGCGCTCACAGCCTGCGCCTACTAAGCGGATCCATCAAAGCCGGCGACAAAGGCCGCACCCTACTGGTCAAGCCCTTCACCGTAGGTGACTACACCCCCAGCGGCGTGCCCGCACCCATCAGCCCCAGTGAGGATCTAAACGCCGCCAACTCCGGCTCAATGCAAGCCTCCCTGAGCGCTGCGACCATTAACGTGAAACTGCCACAAGCCAAAGTCGGCAGCTGGGTGTACCTATCCACCTACCTGCCTGACGGCTCGCGGCGTATCCCCTGGCAAGGCCAGTGGTACCAGGTGGGCTTAGACCACGGCGTAAGCCTGGAGCGGCCAGCGGATCTGCCCGGCGGCAAAGTGACCCTGGTGGCCCAAAGCCCAACCGGCACAGTGATCGGCTGGAGCAGCCTGCAACTGCCGGCCAAAATCAAAATTATTTCCCCCGCCCATCACGGCGTAGCCCAAACAGGCACGGCGCTAACTGGTCAGCGGGCCGTCACTCAGCTAAACCCATTTACCGCCAGCTTTAGCCACGCCAACACCACCAGGCTAGGCGCAGTTAGCACACGCCGTGCCTATGCGGCAGTGAGCCTGCGCCCCGCAGCCCGCGCCCTAGCCAACACGCAAGCCAAGGCCCTTAAACCCATGCCCGCCGCCATGCCCAACTCGGTGGCGCGCGATCTAAAAGCGCTAGCCAAGAGTCCCACTCAGGGCTTTAAAGTTGCCGCTAAAGGCAAAGAAATCACGGTAAGCGTGCCCGCCAGCATCGAAACTGGACAGTGGCTATTTATGTACCTCTACGACCCGGCCACCCCGGTGGGTTGGGTGCAGGTTGACGACACCCACCAGATCAAGCTGGAAATCAGTGGCTTAAGCGGCGGCAACTATGCGCTCGCGGCCATTGGTGAAGACGGCAAACAGCTGGGTTGGTCCAGTTTTGTGCTGGCTGGGGGCGCCCCGGCTGCGGCTGAGGCGGCCCCCGCGCAAAACGTCAGTCAAGTAGTGGTGCTTAAACGCGCCCAAAAGGCTGGCTGGCTCAGCCCCGACGACGTCTGGCTGCTAGCTGCCGCTGGAGTCATTTTGGCTTCCAGCGCCACCGTGGCCCTGCTGCTGCGCCGCAAAGCCTAACGCCCTGAATTTAAGGAAAGTAAATGCGTAGAGTGACCAAGGTTTTTAAGACCCTAGCCAGTGCTGTTATGGTTTCTGGCGCCGCCCTGGCCCTGGTGCTGCCTAGCGCTGCAGCTTTGCCGCCAGGGGGTGCAGACGACTCCACTGAAGGTACCAGCTCAACTGTCACCGGCTCGGTGGAGGCGGGCGGTACCCTCAGCTTCAGCCTCAGCGGCTTTCCTGCTGGTGAGACGGTAAGTATCAAAATTGACGACGGCGCCCTGGATGGCTCAGACAATTCAGTAAGCGGCACCGGCGTGGTGCATCAGCAAAAAATTGGTGCCAACGGCTCAGTTTCTGGCTCGTTTGTGCTGCCCAGCTATGTTAAGCCCGGCACTCACTGGCTACGCTTCCTGGCCAGCCAAGAAATCCCTGAATCGCAAGGTGGGGGCACTAAAGGTTTCAGTAACCGTTCCCCGCAATTTACAGTAACCGGCTCAGCCAGTGACTCTGGTGATCAAGGGGGCGCAGGGGGTGCAGCCGCTGGCTCTGGCAGTGGCGCTTCTGGCGCTGGTGGCTCTAGCAACGCTGGCGGCGCTGGCGGCGGCTCTGGCTCTGGCAGTGATTCAGGGGCGGGCGCTAATGGTGGGGTTGGCGCAGCAGGCGTTGCTGGTAGCCAGGCCACTGCGAGCGCCGGTGCCTTAGCTAAGCCCACCTCAGGGACCTTGAAAGTGACCGCCTCACCTAGCGCTAAAAAGAAGGCCCAGCCGGCGGCCACCACCGTGACCACTATTGTGGCCATGGAACAGAGCCCTAAATCAGCTTTCCCGGTGCTGGGCGTTAGCGTATTTAGTGCGGCGCTGCTCATTGGTGCGGTTGCTATCGGCGCGGTGCTGCTGCGTAACCGCCGTCGAGCTGGCGCTGCCGGGGCAGGCCTTGCTGGCGCTGCTGCTGCCGGGGCTGGCGCTGCCGGGGCTGGCGCTGCTGGGGCAGGCCTTGCTGGGGCTGGGGCTGGCGCTGCTGGGGCAGGCGCCGGAAAGTCAGCCGGAGCGGGCGGCGTCGGCAATTCCCCGGGGCCTGCAGCCTAAAGATGCGCCTAGCTAAACCAATATTTTTTACGCTGGCGTTGCTAGCCTTGGCCGGGGCCATAGTTTTGAGCCTATTTGTGGGTTCTAAAGTTTTGGACCCGACCTTGGTGTGGCAGGTTTTGCGGCTCGGGCCAGACAGTGTCAACTTGCCGGCCCAGGGTGTGCAGTCGGAGCAGCATTCGCAGCTAGCTAGCGCCGCCACGGTGGTGTGGCAGCTGCGAGTGCCACGCACCTTAATTGGCCTTAGCGTGGGGGCGGCGCTGGGCCTGGCCGGGGCGCTGATGCAGTGCCTTACCCGCAACCCTTTGGCTGATCCGGGAATTTTGGGGGTTAACTCGGGGGCTGCCTTGGCGGTGGTGCTCAGTGTGGCCCTGTTTGGCTTAAGTGGCGTTAACACCTATATGTGGGCGGCTTTTATGGGGGCAGGTGCAGCGGCGGTGGCCGTATATCTGCTGGGCGCCACTGGGCGAGCCGGGGCTAACCCGGTACGTTTAGCCTTGGCTGGAGTAGCGGTTTCAGCGGCCCTGGGCGCACTTACTCAAACGGTTATTTTGGCTGATCAGGA
>ERZ772910.1896-NODE-1896-length-10172-cov-2.694870_pt1 | contig 10172 bp, 14 predicted proteins | sample MGYA00511357_ERZ772910 | MGnify/ENA primary metagenome ERZ772910 (study PRJEB29015, sample SAMEA2738096) | human oral metagenome | biome: human oral; feature: human-associated habitat; material: saliva | place: China | collected 2193 ...
TCCCTCTTTCCAGAAACGGAATCTTTTAACATTTTCTTGCTCTGCTCCTCTATATGTTCCATTACAAACGTCATCTATAAATATAGTCGCACTTTGCTTTAATACTGGTAGATTTTCTTCTAAGTAATTATTATATTTAGCTTGAAGTATCTTTGTATACAGTCCAGTCGGTATACCAGAAACTATATCACCCATTCTTTCTTCTAACGTACTACTTATAACATCAGTATAAGATTGCTGTTTAGAAGTTTTACCAGCTAACTTAAATATAGAAGAATCTGAGTTTGGTCTTAATACCGCTACATTTGTAAGAGATAAATCTTCAGTATCTATTTTTTTATATAAAGACGGAGATAAACTAATTAAGTCTTGCTCTAGTTTACTACTCCCCATTCTTACATCTTGAAGTAAACTTTGTATCTTATTAACTTTACTATCTTTTGGATTAATTCTTTTATTAACAGCATTTATTTGCTTTGATATTCCTACGATGTCTTCTCTAGGAATCGGTGCAGGCGGTTCTGGTTTGGATACCATATTGGGATTTTCGCCAGAATTTTTCCCAAGGTCGAACGTATCTACTGCTAATTCTGTTTTTTCTTTTTTCTTCTTAGCCATCATTAACTCCTTTCATATATTGTTTATACGATATTATTGTCTGGTTAGAGACTAAAAAAAAGAAAAGGGTACGCTGATACGCACCCTTATAATTTATTATTTTTCTTCAAGTTCTACTTCAACAGACGATACATCTTTTATGTATTCGTAAAGTCCTCTATGCTTTTGTAATTCTTTATTAAGAGAAGCTCCTGTAGCTAATTGGTATATAGCGTCTCTATCATCTTGTATAACATTATCAAATGTACAAGTAAGAATTCCTTCTTCGTCTTTATCGTCTATCTTGTCTACTCTCATAGAGAATATTTCATCTCCTCCTCTAAATGCTACAGTATATAAGTCTGTAACTAATATCATAGCATCCTGTATCAAAGATAATACATGTCCGTCGTCATCTGAACCTAGTATATGTAATTTTAATTCGTATTTCATATTTCCTCCTTATATTGCTATTTCAAAGTCTATTTTAGGACCATGTTCATAATTTAAAACTTCTACCATTTCTGGTTTAAAATCCCATATAGATTCTGGGTAATTGATTTTAAGTGTAGCATCTCCATATGCAGATATATCTAATTGCTTTAATAGCTTTTCTTCATGTCTATCATAATAATGTAGATTAGATATCATTACCATAAAGTCAGCTGGTTCTACCTTACATTCGTGAGCTATAAGCTTATGTAATACTTGGAATTGGAATATATTAAATGGAAGTCCAAGTGCCACATCAGAACTTCTTATATTAAGTTGCATATGAAGCTTTCCGTCTAGTACATTAAATATTAGATTATAACAGCAAGGTGTAAGTGCCATTTCATGAAGTTTATCCACATCCCATAAGTTTATCATAATTCTTCTACTATTAGGGTCTTTTTTAATAGTCTCTACTACATATTCAAGTTGATTCTTATATCCAAATGTAGGAACGTTTATAGCAGCTCCATAAGCAGGTCCTATAGTGCCGTCTTCTTTGATCCATTGATCCCATATGTGAACTCCCATGTCTTGTAAATCTTTTACTTTATTTGATTGCATTATATAAATCCAATACATTTCTTTTACAGCTGCTTTCCAAGCTACATGTTTCGTAGTAAGTAAGAAAGCATCGTCTTTACTATTATCTAGTGTAAAGAATATCCCAGCTACTGCTTTATAGGTAGCTGGAGTTCCATCTGCATATTTAGTTCTCACATTGGTATCAGTCCATATACCATTTTCATAAATAGTGTGTACAAGTGCGGTATAAGCATTATCCCAATATTGATATAGATTGTATTCCATATATTCCTCCTTATTTAAATGTCTTTATATTTTTTATAGTTAACTATGGATTCTCAGGTGTTGATAAATGGTCAAGCGGTGTATCATCATTATCATCTTTATCTATAAGCGTATGCACTATAGTCTCCAATGCCTTTATCTTACTTTCCAATGATTCTATTTTATCATTTAAACTATCTATCATAAAATCAACAGCATCTTCAAAATTTAATTGTTCCATTTCAGTTAATGTATGTGTGACGCATTCAGTTTCTACTGGTGTCATCTTATAATAATGACTTCCAAGTTTCATCATAAATACACCATCTATATTGATAGATTTTACTGGCGGTTTTTGTTTCTTGTTTTTATCCATATTAAAGCTCCTTTACATATTTTCTTTTAATAGGTGGTATATTGTTACGTTCAAGCTCTTTTATCTTACTTTCTAACTGTGCATTACGTATAGCTAGTGTATCATTAAACGTAACAAACCTATCAATCTTATCATTGAGTTCTCCTATTTTATTTTCTAAAGACTCTATCTTAACTTTAAGTTCATCTATTTCTGATAGAGGTTCTATCTCTATCATATCTGCTTCTTTATTAGAGAATTTAGCTACAGCTTTATATTTTTTCCCAAATACTGTTATAATCTCTTGCTTCATAAATCCTCCTTATTGATATCCTTTTTGTATAGATATCTGTCTTTCTCTTATAGCTTTAGACAGTTCTAATATTTCTTTAATTGCTTCTTCTAATTTATCCAATCTATTATGTATTGTATCTAGTTCTGATGATTCTGATATTACACTTCCACGTAATTCTTTTAAAGTACATATATCATTATCTACAGATTCTACTAAGTAGAATTTATTATTTATCGTCACTATCTGATTTGTTTTTATTGACATCGTCTTCACCTTTTTTAAGTATAAGTTTAAGCCATTGTGTAGCTTTATCTGGGTCTGGTTTATATCTTTTAGCATATTCTGTAGAAGACGCATTACTTTGAAATGGGTATATTTTATGCATAATCACTCACCCTTTCCTTTAAATAATATAAGTACTTTATATTTTACTGTATGAAATATTCCATCTTCAACGCTTAATATCTTTATATCTGTTGCTGCAATAGGATATTCACTACTCAGCACTGCATTTATTCTACGTTCGAATATATCATTAACTTTATCTGGAATATCATCTTCGCTTATTTCTATATCTACTATACGAACATAACTCATATTACTCCTCCATATCTCTTGGATAAACTCTTTCTTCTTCACCAGGTTTATCCAAATAATCAAATATAAGAATAGCTGTTACAATAGTATCTCCTATATCAGCTCTATAATTCATGAATACTCTAGTAATATTCTTAAGTTTTCCTCTATCAGCTTCTTGAGCTATGACATCGTTTAACGCTTCTTCTATCTGCATTTCTACAGGATATATATTATCTTCTACTGTTTTAGTACAAGATATTACTCTTACATATTCGGACGGACCTTTTCTTTTAGATTCTTTCTTATGAGCTATAATCTTTTTACCCTCTGTTATAAGTCCTGTTGCTACTACTTTTGCTAATACTGGATCCATTATTCCCTCCTATTTTATTTGAAGTTTCTCTGGTAATATTTCTTCTCTCATATCTCCAAAGTCTTTACTAGCTTTATTATACACTAGATATATTTCTTTAAATACATCTTTACCCAATGTTTTATTTAATTTATAAAACAGATTATCATAGAATTTCTTATCATATGTATATTTATTATTTCCTAAACTGATATCACTGTCTGCAAATATTATGAGATATTTAATACTTTCTATATGTTTTGTATAGTAATCGCATATCTCATTAAATATCGCTTGAGCTCCTCCTGTAGCTATATAAATAGCTTTATCTATTACAGCATATTTAGAGTATATATTTATTAAATCAAATACTCCTTCGGCTATTACCATATATTCTGGACTATCGTTATCTCCTAATGTATATGGCTCTGTATTACCTACTGAGAACTTAAGCTTTATATCTGAAGCATGAATATCTCTGTAGAAAAACATATTATAATTTTGAGTAGCGAAAGTAATGTTATATTTATTCTCTCTTATCTTAGTCTCTTCAAATCTCATATGAGTTTCTACGTCATCATACGTTTCATATATAGCTTTATATATATTCGGAATTATTCTATATTCTTCTATAGTTTCATAATCTGGATATATATTGGTTCTAGCTTCAAAATAATCAGCTTGGTCTTTAGATAAAGTATAGTCTGATATAACTAAGGGTACTGTAGACCCTATATCTTTTTCTGATTTAGCATTATAAGATATAGAGTCTTCCAGCAAACATTTGATAGCTTCCATATTTGTAAATCCGAAGCTAAGGAAATCAGCTTTAGTGATATATCTTTTTATAGTGCAAGATATACGGAAACATTTTAAGAATGGAAGATTTCCTTCTTTCATTAATATATAAAGCGAACGTCTTTTGTGATGTGGACATTCGTTACATATTCTGTCTCCATTTATCTTTATCCATCCTGTGTAATATCCTCCTTTACCTCTAAGCTCTGTTCTAACAAAGTCTAGAAATAAATTAAAGCTTTGTTTTAAATCCATTTTCAACCTCTTTCATACATTCTTCCAGTATAGGACGTTCATATTCATTAGCATCTCTATCTCTAGGTTCTTCTACATTTAACTCTTCTACTTCATACTTATCTGGATATAATAAATTACGTATTCTAGATGGGTTAAGCATAAAGCTATAGAAGTCTAACATAACTCCTAAATCTGGATATATTGTATATTCTTCTCTGACATATACTGGAGCTATCTTAAAGAATTCTTGAAGATTTACATCCCCTATATGTAATTCCTTTAATGTTTCCGCTACATTTTGCTCATCAAACATACAGCTGATAGTAGGTGTCATTATCATACATTGTGCAACTTCATGCATAAATGACAGTTCTTTACTTCTTATTACTCTTTCATAGAATAGTAATAATATAAACTTAGAGAATACTCCTAATTGGTCTAGATATATTCTACTATCTCCAGTAAGAGCTAATAATATTTTTGTAAGTATGAATTGATTCAAAGCATGGTCTTTAGATAATGAGAATAATCCTAAGATAGATACATCTATACTCTTCTCTTTATCTAATGCTTTCAATGCTTTAAGAGCCTCTTCAAACACTTTTATAGTAGTTGATTTACATGCTTCGTACATAAATTTCTTTTTATCATAATACAAAGCATGTTCTTTATGTACAAAACTATCATCTGAAGATACATCTTGCATGAAATCTGGTAAGTTTATATTAGCTAATGTTGCTTTTGCATCTTGACGTTTCATTATTTTCATAGTAGTAGTACGAATATATCCTACTAAGTTTTTATTTACAAGTGCGAATTCAGTCCAATCTTTATCTATAGTCCAATATACAGTAGAAGTATCTACGTCTTCAGAAGTCTTATATTTTGGATTATTCATATCTATAAGAGATGGTACATATTTTCTCAATGAAGAGAATACTCTTACCATACTAGATAATGAAAGTTTTACTACGTCTCTTCCTACTTCTTCAAACTTTATTTGGAATGAGTTATTTTGCTTATTCCAATCTCTTCTATAAAGTTCATACATAAAGTTTACTATATGGTTATGTTCTATATCTAAATCAAATCCATCTGGATATTCAAAGTAGTGTTCAGAAGCTTTTATTATTTTATAGATAATAGTATCTATATGTTCTGCAAGTATTTCTTCAAACTTCTTATCTCCACGTATTTGATTTAATAGTACGTATGCAAGTTTTATAAATACAGATAAGGTATGTATAGCACAATCTGTATTACGAAGAGTTATTTCTGTAGTAGCTTCTGATTCATCTATGTCTATTTTAGAACATGCTTTTACATATCTACAGATATATTCTATTATATGGTCATCTATAGCTACGTATTTAGATATAAGATATTCTCTATTTATTTTATAGTTTTCTATATTATCTACTAAATGATTCTTTATATCTTGATTTATATAAAGAATCTTCATAAACATATAGTGTCCAATTTCTTCATATATTTTATCATCATTGTGATAATAATATTCTAAGAAGTGATTTAAACCCTCTGCCATTTTGGCAAGTGTATCTACTTTAAGCTGTGAGTTATTAAATAAAAGTCCTATTTGCCCATTAGAACAAAAACCCATAGCTTTATTAATTCTTACAAACTGATACTTTCTTATAATATCCGAATTATTCATCTTCTAACTCCTCTTCTTTTATACCGTATTTATCTAATAATGCTTTTAATTCTGCATTAGCTTTTTCCATACTTTGTAATACCAGATGTCCTAACATCGGTTTAATCGTATTATAGCACTGTCTAACATATAGTTTATATTTTGATATGTCGTCAACTTGTAATACGTCTACTGGAAGTCCTGGTGATTTTAAAACATTAAATGAGACATCTTTATCCCATTCGACATGTTTATTATACTTATCAGCTATCTTGAATCCTTGTTCAATTTTATCGTATTCAAAATCAGTTATTACATTATCATTATAATTATAATAGACATTCTTAAGGTCTATACATAACTGATTAACACGAATAAGTAAATCCTTAATTTCATCATTATTCAATACTTTCGGTTTAAATTTTTGAGTTTCTGCCATTATTTTCAATTCTACCTCCTATTTATATATAATATATCAGTTGATAAGAAATCATTACTGAATTCTCCTATCTGCACTATAGTTGCACTATCTATAGTACTACTGATGTTGTGACTGATGCAACATATCTGGTCTATATCTAATTTACTCATTATAGATACCACGATATTATTAAATTGCTTTCTTCTATCCACATCTAAGTTTGCATCTATTTCATCAAGACATAATATATTATATCCTAATAAATGTAATATAGATGCATTTAGTAGTAAGCTTATTAAACAAGTTTCCCCAGCTGATAACATAGATGCATCTGGAACAGTAGTATCTTCTACTGTACAAGGTATTACTATAGTTGTATTATCTATAATAATCTCTATTTGGATAGGTATATTATTTTCAGATAGTATTTCATTTGTAATATCTTGTATAAACTTAAGGTTATTATCTAACAAAAGTATCGGAATATGCTTTTCTATTATTTCTTTACATCTTCCAATAATCTCTTTATCATTCATAAATCCTACAAGTTCTTTAGAAGTATGTTCTATTTCTTCTTTCTTTTTTTCAATCCTATTATATATTTCTGTATATATCTTTTTTTCTGTTTCTTTTTTTAAGAAGTTTTCTTTTATCTCTGTTATCATTTGCTTTATATATCCAACTGTTGCAAATTTCTTTTGAGTTTCTTCTCTTTCTTCTGTCATTCTTTCTTTTTTATCTTTTATATTTAAAACTTCTCTTCTTTCTTGTTCTAATTTTAATATTCGTTCTTCTAGATTATTAATAGGTCTTTTCTTTGTCCTACTTGTTCCTACTTCTTCTAATTGTTTATTATTTAATCTTTTTATTATATCATCATAAGAATAATTTTCTTCCCCAGTTGATATTAAATTTGCAAGTTTTCCAGACATTTCTGCTTTATTCTTATCATCTAATATAACTAATTTTTGATATGAGATACTCGTATTTTGGAATGTCTTTTTATCTACTCCTATCTGTCCTTCTAAAAAATCTATACCTTTTTTACTTTGTTTGAAATTTGCTGTTATATCATTTCTATTTCTATCTAAAATTATAGGTGTTATCTTTTTAAAATCTCTAAATACATAATAATTATTTCCATTATCCAACCTATAATTCATACTACCAGAAAAATTTGTTGAAAGCCATGGTAAATATTTGTCATATTCTGATATATTACCTTTTTTAGTTTTATCAATTCCATAAAGCATCGAATTTAAGAATGAAAGTATAGTACTTTTACCTGCTTCATTATAACCTTTTATAAGGTTTATACCATTTTGTAAAAATACTTCACTATTTTCTATTTTCCCATAATTATTTATCTTAAAATCATCTATTTTCATAGCTTTCCCTCATTTCTGTAAGTACCAATTCAATAGCATTTTCTAATTTTTCCCTTTCTTCTTTCTTTGAAGTTTTAGCTATTTTATCAAGTATTTTCCTTACAAATATACCTCTTAATGTATTTTCTTTTGATATTTCCTCAATATCTATATCTCTTTCTGTTTCATCTTCAATTCTTAATATATTATTCCATTGAATATTATCTAATACATATTTCTCGTTTATTAAAAAGTCTTTTTTACCTTTAAAAACAAGCTTATAAAAATTATTTTTATCTATTTCTAGATAATTTATCTTTGTTACCAATTCCTCTTTTGATGAAATATCACTAATATTCATATATAATGTTTCATATTTTATTGGATCCAAGTTTATATGTTCAATCTTTACTTTTGTACCTTCATTTACATTATATCCATTTTGCGCGAAAGCAATAGCCGTACCAAATCCCATCGTACCGCAACCGAGATTACAAATCGTTTTAATATCCTTTAACTGCTTCATGATACGTCTCCTTTAAAATGAAGTTAGAAAATTATCAATATTTATATATCGTGTTAAATGGCAAACGGGATAAAAGTAAGGCCAAGTACCATAATAATCCCAAGAACTATAAAAGCGACGAAAGTATATCCTACAAAGTCTTTGAATTCTAACCCGCAGACTGCCATAAACGGAACAGCGAAGAAGGGTTGGACTAATGCTGTTAAGTCTCCACCAAATACATAAGCAATAACTGTTTGCGCATCCGGAATTCCTAAGGCTTGTCCTGCAGGAATTAGGAAGGGGGCTTCAATAACCCATTTACTACCGCCAGAAGGAATAAAATAGCTTATGAAGCCTGTGAGTATAGCAGCAATTGCAGGAAAGGTTGATTCAGTACTGAATGCAATAACCCATGATGAAATTGAATCAACTAATCCTGTAAATTTCATGATGCCATAAATCCCAGCGTAGAAAGGAAACTGTAAAATAACTCCCCATGCAGCTGAAGTAGAAGCCTTTACCGCTTTTAACATTGCGGCCGGTGTGCCGTAAAGAAGAATAATAAGCGTCAGGAACATAAAATTTAGAACATTAATATCCAGTGATTTGCCTAAAACAAAGAAATGGTAATATAAATATACGACGAACATGATCCCTACCAAATAGGAGCACCAAGGTGTATAAGTAACAAAATCACTAGGCGTTTTAATAACGATAGATTCTTTTACTGAAGGAGTTTCTTTAACGACTAAATCTTCATTCCAGTCGTCGATAGAGATCATTTTGTCTTCATCTTTCGGAGGTAATATGAAGCCGAATAAAAGGATGATGGCTATGACGGATACGGCCGTTAAAATAAGATTATAAGGGTGGAAAATTGTTTGAGAAATAGGAATAACACCTATTTCCTTAACCATAAAATGGTCTGCTGTTGCGACTAGTAACGGAGCGGATCCTGATAGTCCCATGTGCCAAATATAAAAGGTAGTCCAAGAAGCACCGCAAAGATATCGGTAATCTATTTTAATCCCTTTTTTCAATGCTTGTGTAGCTAAATTTTTTGAAATGAGTGCTGCGAAGACTAAGCCGAATCCCCAGTTCAGATAAAAGCCGATGGCTGAAAGAATAACGGCATAGATATAAAACCCTGTAGCAGAATTAGGCTTGTTGCAAACTGAGGAAATTAGACGGGTGCAAATCGGAGTTGTAGCCAGCGCATAGCCGGTTATAACAATTAAAGACATTTGCATTGCGAATGCAAGGAGTGTCCAAAATCCTTTGCCCCAGGCAATAACAATATCAAAAGGTCCGGATTCTGTTAGAAATAGAGCCATAATAAAAGCAACTATAGTTAATACTAGTGCGATAACGTAAGAATCGGGAACCCATTTTCGTGCGAAATCAGTAAAATAGTCGGTAAATTGTTTCTTTTCTTTTGTTGCCTCCACAATAACATCTCCCATACAAGAAATCATAAATCGTTTAAAATAAGATCGGGTAAAACCACCGCCTCTCTAGATTTATAATACATATTAAGAGTATAGTTTAATTTTACAAATTATTCAAGGAAATAATAAATCCCGAAGTTATAATTCATAAAGGGGAATGTAGTGATTTATAAAACAGTACAGGTAGCTTATATAGGTAATATACATTTTTAGGAGGTAGAGATTATATATTTTTATTAGGCTATGTCACAACAAACAGTTGATAAATAGCCATTTTTAT
>ERZ772910.1897-NODE-1897-length-10171-cov-8.586299_pt1 | contig 10171 bp, 9 predicted proteins | sample MGYA00511357_ERZ772910 | MGnify/ENA primary metagenome ERZ772910 (study PRJEB29015, sample SAMEA2738096) | human oral metagenome | biome: human oral; feature: human-associated habitat; material: saliva | place: China | collected 2193 ...
ACCCGTGTGTGGAGACGATTTATCAGTCCATCTTCATCCAGGCTAAAGGGGCGTTGCGTAAAGAGATTGCTTCTCTTATGCGTCAAGGGCGTACTCGTAGGCGCCCGGCTGTATATAGCCGTCAGGTGAGGCCTCGGTTTAAAGATCCTATGGTGATGATCAGCCAGCGGCCTGCTAGCGTTGAGGATCGGGCGGTTCCTGGGCATTGGGAAGGTGATTTGATTATTGGGGCTAAAGGACGTTGTGCTGTTGGGACACTTGTGGAGCGTTCTACCCGCTATACGTTGTTGCTTTATTTACCTAATGGTCATAGCGCTGCTGAAGTTCAAGACGCGGTTATTGCCAAGCTTGCGGGTTTGCCTGATTCTTTGCGGTTGTCGTTGACTTGGGATCAGGGTATTGAGTTGGCTCAGCATCGTAAGATTGCTTCACGGTTGGGGCTTGAGGTGTATTTTTGTGATCCGCATTCGCCTTGGCAGCGTGGTACTAATGAGAACACGAATGGGTTGTTGCGTCAGTATTTGCCTAAGGGTACTGATTTGTCGGTTTGGTCTGAGGGGGAGCTTGATGTGATTGCTGGTGAGCTTAATGATCGGCCGCGTAAGACGTTAGACTGGGATACGCCTCGGGAGCGTTTTGGTGTGTTGTTAGCAGCGTGAAGGGTGTTGCAACCACCCCTAGAATCTGGTCTGCATTGAATCTACATGAGATGACTGACCACACTCCAGCTTCTTTAACAATGACTTTCCCACGAAATTACAACACTGTGGCAGTCAAAGATGCCGGTATTATCTGTCGCACTTGCGCAAACGAAGTTCTTGATTTGGGTTTAACGCAGGTGAAGACGATATGCGGCAATATGGTTAGAGTATACGACCTTGAGAGAACACTGTGTGACTTAATGCGTGGCAAGAGTGTGCTAGGTATGCAGTTACTTGTGCCGGCAATGCAAAGCTATACACGCAGCAAGGATCGAGATCTAGTAAAGCTTATGAATTATGTGCACAAACTTGGGGTGGATGGAGTGTGGGGCTAAAATTCAGCGAAGCGTGGCTGTGAATAGTTCCTAGCGGATGGACTGAGGCCTCAATGTTGAGACAATTAGATGAGTGCCACTATAGCTTTATTCTGCTCTAATAATATGGGTTGGCGTGATAGTAGAAGATCTGTTATATTGGACAGGTAAGTGCATGCTGGTGTGCATATCTTTCGATGTTGAAAGGCAGTCATGGGAACTGTTCATGTAGAAGTTACTGAACAAGCAAAGTCTAAACTAGAAGATTTGGCTTCAGAAACTGGGTATACTTTGTCTGATGTGATTCTAAAATGCGTTTGTGCTCAGTCGGAGATGGGATGGGATTCGGGCACTGCGCTCAACGACCTGAGCTCAGAAGTGACGCCGTCAACGCTAAATAATGTGACTAGGCTTATTCTACTAAATCAAGAAGTAGCGCTTTCTATGAATGCAGGCCTTGACGACCAGGAGCGAATGGGTCATGAAAGGAATGTAAAAATTCTTGAGGAAGGCTACGCCTTGGAGTATGAAGATATTTTTGCGCGGCTTAAACCAGAAATTTCTTGTGAGCTGTGTGGCGAAGTATGTGAAATTCTTGATATGTTCCGTGCTTTAAGGCATGCATATGAAGTCTTAAAGGATGAAGAAAAAACTCAGATTGATGAAAAAGACATATCCTTTAGGGGTTTTGATCGTAATAATCGCGCAGAGTCGCGACTTATCGAGTATGTTGCCTTCTTATTTAAATGTGGTGAGTATCAGGAGCTTGAGGAGCCGATGAAGCGTTTCTCCGATAATGGCAATTCTCACAAATCTCTGCTTCCTAGGTATCGAAGTATGTACAGTATTTTTGGTGTGATTAGGTCAAAGCAAAGCGGGGTTTTGACACTATCGCAAATTAAGCAAATTATCTGCTAGATGAATTTGCCGGTGAAGCTGGTGGGGCAAGCCTTGATTTGAGCAGGAGATCCGGTGGCTACCGCCCGGCCACGACGCGCCCAACACCGCCCACAACACCTACACCCTCAAATGCGAAGAGCCCCTTTGCCTGGTTCCCATACGCCCAACCGTTGGCATAGAGTCGATTGATGGCCTCGATGTGTCCATCAACAAATGTGACTCCCTCGGCTGACAAGCTAGCTAACGATTGCACGTCGCCCGTGTTCCACGCGTAGGAAAGAATGGCAAGATAGTGTTCCGCAGCGAGTTCTGCGCCTCTTTCTGTGTTTTGTTTGGCTTCGTCGGGTAGTTCTGGTTTGGTGTAGGTGGATGCGGCGTGTTCGGCTGGGCGGATCAGGACGCCGTCTGGGCCGATCTGGTAGCCGCCCGACATCGCGGCCTCGCCTAAGGCCGACGCGGAGGTGGTAGGTGCGGGGCCTGTGGTGGGCGTGGTCGTGGCTGCCACGGTGGGCCTCTCGCCCTACGCCGGCCACATGGATAACCTGGGCAAGAACCTGGCGAAGAGCGTCGACTTCTACAACAAGGCGGTCTCCTCCATGGAGACCCGGCTCCTGTCGCGTGCCCGCGCCGTCGCCGCCCTCGAGTCCGCCTCGAAAAAACCCATGACGGCCACCGACATCGACCCGGACGCCGGCCAGGTCCGCGCCTTCACGAAGCCGGAGCTTGCGGGGAGGTGAGACGGCGACACCGGCCCCGCAGCGCTTCAACACCCGCGGGACGAGGGGACACCGGGCATCCGGCTAGGCCTCGGTACCCTCACCACTGCGGCTGTAGTGAGCCTGTAGCGCATCCGCCGTGATTTCAGCGATGTTTTGCAGGAAGGACTGATCCTGCATGTATGACTGGATCTCCCGATTTTCCCAGCAGGTACGAACCATTGCGTTGCCGACGGCGTTAATGAAGTCAGCCGATGCTTTCAGTTGGCTCGAGCTATTCTTCTTCGCCATGGCCTGCGCGGCCTCGTCCTCACCCAGGAAACCCCAGAAGGTCGTGATGAACCCGGCGACGCTTCCCTCGGTCACGTCGACGTTCCGGGCCCGGAACATGTCGTTGACGCGATCGATGACCTCCGCGAGGGGGCCCTTCGTCGGAGTTTGCCCGCCGCAGAACTCTCCGTCGAAGCCGGGAAGCACCATCGGCTCACTACTGCCCTCGCTCAGGGAGTGGTCCTCGTTGATGGCGGAGGGGACGAGCTGAACGCCGGAGAGCTGCACGCCCTCGAGGTAGGAGTCGTCGTACTGGTTGCCGTCCATGTGTAGGTTGCGCGACAGGAGGGTGGCTAGGATGGCGCGCTTGTGCAGGTCCGGGTCCTGGTAGTCGACGATTTGGCTGAGGAACTGCCAGGCGTTGCGGTAGCTGATCGTGTCGGCGCGGAAGCTGCGCAGGGAGTCCTTGAGTTCGTTGTCCTTGCTCAGACGCGCGCGCTTCCACGCGCTGTACCACCGGTCTTTGATGGGCCCCAGGGCCTGCGCGATGGCTTCGCCGCCGGCATCGCTCAGGTAGGCGTCGGCGACTGCTTCCATCTCCACCATCGTGTAGATGCCGGCAGTGTCGAGGCGTTCGGCGATCGTGATGAGCGCGTTCGGGTCGACTTCCCCGGCCACGTGCGCGTCCGAATAGTACATCTTAAAGTCGTCCTCGATGCTGGCCGGTGTGTTCTGGAAGTCCACGACCATGGGCGCGGTCTTGCCGGGGTAGGTGCGGTTCAGGCGCGAGAGGGTCTGGACGGCGGCGATGCCGGACAGTTTCTTGTCCACGTACATGGCCGTGAGGCGCGGCTCGTCGAAGCCGGTCTGGAACTTGTTGGCGACGATGAGGACCTTGTAGTCTTCCTCGCGGAACGCTCGGGCCGTGTCGCCGCGCCTGTTGAGCGAGGCCTCGGTGACGGTTTCACCGTCGTCTGATTCCAAAGAGCCCGAGAAGGCGACGAGGGGGCGAATGTCTGTGTAGCCCTGCTTGTCGATGTAGGAGTTCATTGCCTCGAACCAGCGGTAGGCCTCAAGGCGTGAGCTGGTGACGACCATCGCGCGGGCGTTGCCCGTGAGCAGGGGTTTGACGTTGCGCTGGAAGTGTTCGACGACGACCCGCACTTTCTGCGCGATGGCGGTGGGGTGCAGACGGGCAAATTGCACGATAGCGGTGACGGCGCGGCCCGTGTCGACCAGGGTTTCTTCCTCGGAGTTGTCGAGCTCGTTCTTGACGCGCAGGAACATGTCGTAGGTCGAGTAGTTGGTTAGCACGTCGAGAATGAAGCCTTCTTCGATGGCTTGGGCCATCGTGTAGGTGTCGAAGGCCCGCCAGTTGCCGTCCTCGTCTTGGGTGCCGAACAGGCGCAGGGTCTTGGCCTTGGGCGTGGCGGTAAGCGCGATGAAGGTGATGTTGCTGGAGGCGGCGATGGCCGAGTCCTTGGCGGCGAGCAGTTCGTCGGCGCTGACGTTCTCGGGGTCTTCCACGTCGATGTCGGCGAGGAGGGACTTGAGGCCCCTCGCGCTGGACCCGGACTGGGAGGAGTGGGCTTCGTCGGCGACGACCGCCCAGTTGCGTCCGCGCAGTTCGGAGGTGTCTTCGATGAGCTTCATGACCTCGGGGAAGGTCTGGAGCGTGCAGGTGATGATGTGGTCGCCTTCGATGAGTGCTTTCTTCAGCTGAGGGGATTTCGCGCCCGATTTTTCGCCGATGGGGACGACCAGTCCGTTGGAGGATTGGACGAGGCCCATGTCGCCTCGGATGTTTTCGTCGAGGACGGTGCGGTCGGTGACGACGATGACGGAGTCGAAGGTGGAGTTCGCCTGGGAGTCGACGTGGCGAATGAGGCGGTGGCTGAGCCAGGCGATGGTTTTGGTTTTGCCTGAGCCCGCAGAGTGCCAGATCAGGTAGCGTCCGCCTGGCCCCGTGGCTTCGATGTCGCCGATGATGCGTTCGACGGCGCGCAGCTGGTGGAAGCGCGGGAAGACCAGGCGCCCGTCGTCTTTCTTGCCGCGCCTACCGGGCTCGTAGAGCGCGTAGTCCTTGAGGATGCGCATGAAGGTGGGGCGGGCGAGGATGTCGCGCCACAGGTAGTTGGTGGCGGATCCGCTCGCCGAGGGCGGGTTGCCTTCGTGCCCATTGTTTCCCAAGTTGAAGGGCAGGAAGACAGTGTTGTCGCCGGCGAGTTTGGTGGTCATGAAGACGAGGTCGTTCGAGACGGCGAAGTGGACGAGGGCGCGCCCGGGGGCCAGGAGGGGACGGTTTGCGCCGGGCTTGCGGTTGTCCTTGTATTGGCGGATCGCGTGGTGGACGGACTGGGTGTTGTCGGTCTTGAGTTCCATCGTGGCTACAGGAATGCCGTTGGCGCACAGGACGACGTCAATGGACTCGTTGGTGTTGGCGTCGAAGCGGACTTGACGCATGACGCGCAGGCGGACGGCGTCCGAGGCTTCGGCGACCTCGATCAGCTCGGGGTTCGCGGGTGGGAATTCCATCATGGGGCCGAACTTGGCGGCGGGGCGGCCGACCTGGGCGTAGGTGAAGCCGGTGCGCAGGACGCCGAGGAGGCCTCCCACGGGTTTCCCGGTTGTGTTGATGCGGGTCGTTTTGTTCAGTTCCTTCGTCAGGTGGGCGAGGAGGTCGCGCTCGGCTTTGTCTCGCTGCCCGTCCGCGAGGTCGGCGGGGATCGCCTTGTCGTATTCTGCCGGGTACTGGGTGGCCAGCCAGTGGAGCACGTCGCCGGAGATGAGGGCGAGGCCCACGTCCCAGCCTGCAGCGCCGGTGTCGCCTTCGTCCTGGTAGAGCCATCCGCGCTCGGCCAGTTCGGAGCAGATGGTGGATTCGAATTCGTATTCGAGGACCTGTGCGTGGCTCATGAGGGGATCTTCTTTCGTCCGGTGACGACGTCGGTGATGAGCGCGGCCCGCCGCTCGACGAGGAGGGCCCTGAGTTCATCAATTTTCGCGAGCATCGCGTCGATCTCGCCGGTCTCACGATCCAGATAATCAGCAATAGCACCCTGAGTTCTCTTGTCATACATGTTGACCGCATACTGACGAAGACTCATCCATTCGACGCGCGGCATCTTGACCCCCTTGGAGGCTGCAACCGCATATCGCACGAAGTCGCGACTCCCGACAATGTAGGCAAGATAGCGGGGATCAACTCCTTCTTGAGGACGATAAACATGTATATCTCCCCCGGCCACACCTTCTCGATCGGCAAGCCAGAATTTAGCTAAGTAGGGACGCAGCTTACCGAATAAGACATCACCTTTTTCAAATGGCGTCCCATCAGCCGAGTATCGCGAAAGAGGACCCGACACCAAAGTTCCCGCCCCAGGAACAATATCCTCAAGCGAAACTTGGAAGCTACTTGGGGAAGCCGTTTGAGTAACAAGATCAGCAATCACCCAAAATGGAATTTTCATTACTCTTTAACCCCCTCGAACATCTGCGAGAGCTCTCCCATGATTCGCTGCACGTCCGCGTCGATTTCGGCCAGCGGGCGCGGCTCCTCGGGCACGTAGAAGATGCGGGTAAACGGAATTTCGTTACCCTTCTTAGCTTTTGACTCGTCCCAGGTTGCTCCGGGAGCAAAAGGTAGAACCTCAGTGGCCATGTGCTCCTCTAGGTCCTCGCTGGCGGGCACACGTTCCATAATTTTCCATCCATCCGCCAATACCGGCGCACCCTTGCGGTCTACAGCTAGAGGCGCATTATCGTCCGGTACAGCCATCGCCTTCATGACGGCGTCGATCAGGCCCACGGAAACCTTAATACCCTCGGTTTTCGCGGTTGCACGTATCCGCAAGGGAAGCTCATTCCACGGGGTGCCGTCAAGTTCACGCATCACCCGTACCAAGGCCTCACTGAAGTCACGGCGGCCACGTAAAGTATCCACAGCCTCGTCAGAGTAACGCGTAGCTAAGCGCGCCTGCTTGAACACGGGCACGTCCCGGAACATGAAATCCTGCGGGGAGAGGATCCGCGAAATCTCCGAATCCTCGAAACGCTGGTAGGCGTGGACCACGGCCTCGCGGTTCGCCTCGCTCATCTCGCGCCGCTTATCGCCCATACCCTTACGCATCGGCTCCCACAGACCCGACGCGTCAAGCAGCTGAATCTTTCCCCGACGCTTCAGCGGCTTGTCGTTATCCAGGATCCACACGTACGTCGCGATACCCGTGCCATAAAACATCTGCGTCGGCAGCGCAATAATCGCGTCGATCAGATCCTCGTCGAATAGCCACTGGCGGATCGAATTCGGACCCGTATCCGAGTTAAACAGCGGCGACGCGTTCGACACCACGGCCGCGCGCCCACCCGACGGGCTCAACTTTGACGCGCAATGGCACAGGAACAGCATCTGCCCATCCGACTTACTCGGCAGCCCATGGCTGAAACGGGACCCCGGCACCTGCGCCTGCTCCTTAACCGACGCCTGCTCCACCTCCCAGTCGCCACCAAACGGCGGATTAGACAGGACGTAGTCGAAGGTCTTATCCGCGTGCAGGTCCTCCAGGAGCGTATCCCCCTTCAGGATCGCATCCGGGCGCCCTCCCTGAATGAGCAGGTCAGCCTTACCCAGCGCGTAGGCGGAATCCATCATCTCCTGGCCGTAAACCGTGACCTTCACGCCCGGATTCAGCTCCCGCAGCGCCTCCTGAGCGACCAGCAGCATGCCGCCCGAGCCCGCCGTCGGATCATAAATTGAACGCAGCACGTCCTCTCCCGCCAGTGACTCAGCGTCCGCGGCGAAAAGCACGTCAACCATCAACTTGATCGCGTCACGCGGCGTGTAGAACGCACCCGCAGCCTTCCCTTTCTTGTCGAAGGCCCGGTACATGACGTCCTCGAAGATGTCGCCCATCGTCGAATCCTCAACGCTCGTCGACCCCAGCGACAGCGTCGAAAAGTGCTTGACCACTTCCAGTAGGCGGTTCGCCGCGCTGAGCTTGGCGACCAGCTTGGGGAACTCGAACGCGGTCCAGATGTCCGCGATGTTGTGCGAGAAACCGTTGACGTATCTGAGCAGCGCTCTATCCACGTTGTCATCCACCGACGCGATACGCGCCAGGTTTAACTGGGAGGTGTTGAAGAAGCTCAAGCCGAAACGATTGCTGACGGCAATATCGATCAGGTACGAGGGCATGTCGCCCTGAGCCTTGACGAACTTGATGACGTCGTCCTTCGTGTCCTCCAACAGGCACTCAAGGCGGCGCAGGACCGTGAACGGCAGGATGTAGTCGCCGTACTCCTGGGGTTCAACGACGTTGCGCAGGTACTTGTCAGCCGTGTCCCACACGATCTGGGCGGTGGTGGATGCCGCCGCCCGCGATGCCTCGTTTGCCATGACCGTCTTGCTCCCCCGCACCTGCGCTTACTGCGATTACAACGAAAAATAAGGACGTCCCGCCCGCTGACATGCCAACGCGCCGGAACACCCGTTGAAGTCTACCTCACTGATTAACACTAACCGCGCCTCATCACACGGAACCCCAGTTTTCCTCGAATGCTTACTCTTAAGAGCGCTCCCACAGCACGCTCTCGACGCCAAGCCGATGACACGTTTACTGAGGACCCAACGCGTTCTGGAAGCGTCTGTCCTACTATTTCTACACATCGCTGTGACACGCCACGGAGGCACGCATGAGCACACCACGGACCGACCCTAACTCAACCAGACCGGCATCTACCTCCTCCTCAACCTCCGGCAAGATGTATTGGTGAAACGCACAGGGAGTCACCCTGCGCGAGCTCGAGCAAGCCGAGATCAACGCTGCAACGAATCCAACCAAGCATCCGACACTCTCGCACCACCCCGATGGGGATGACACTATCTAAACCAGCTCATCACAGAGGAGGAGGCACACACCGGTGCTTCCCACCGAGCAGCCAGAGGACTTCCCTGCCCTCCGCTGCTCCCTCACAGCAAACTCTGCCCCAACAGCAACGCCGGGCCACGCTCCCGCGCGCCCCGGCCTCGTCAGAATGCGCGCACCTCAGTCAAGCTCCGCCAACACACCCACGTCATGTGCGGCTTGACGCAGGCGCTTATCGCGCGTCCACAGAGACACGCCGGGGGTCACGACGACGCTCGCCAGGAGCGCCGCATCGACAGCACTGAGCCCCCTGCCCCACAGCCGCCGCTCCTCGACGAGGTGCCGGACCCCCTGATCGTCGACGTTGCGAAGGACCATGAGGCGTTCGATCGCCTTCAGGAAGACCGACCGGTCCTTGAGGTTCCCCAACGCGAGCTCGGTGATGACGCTCTGGTGCACGCACACCTGGTCGCGCTCGAGCAGGTCGACCAGGACCGGCTCAGTTTTTCGTAGGTGATCGATCCAGATGTTCGTGTCGACGAGGACCCTCATGCGCGCCTGCGGCCCCGCGGTGCAGCCTCCGCCGCCTGATCACTGCCACCGAGCGCAGCGAGCTGCCGTCCCGTCTCAATCCGGACAAGGAGTTCCACCGCGTCCCTGATCAACGCGGATCGTTCACTGATCCCAGTGAGTTCCTCGGCGCGTGCAAGCAGGTCATCATCGAGTGTCACAGTGGTTCTCATGGCTACCTCCACATTCAGGATAGCATCATTAACAGCATCATTTGATTCGACTGAGTGTTCTTCCCAGTGTGATGATTTCTGTGAGAGAGCTAGGCACGCCCGCGTCGATGGTGGAGCTCTTGCCTGGTGCGTCTGCGGCACTCATTGAGAGCATTCCCGGCGAGGTGTACGACGTGGAAGGGGTCCATGACCGCCCTCGCGCCAGGTGTGAGGCTGTGAGGCCAGCCAGGTTTTGAAGACCCGCTTGGATCGGCCCGGGGCCATGTCCAAGAGCCGAGAGGGGCCACTGCGATCGTGGACGGGCGTCAAATCCAAGATGACGGTGACGTACCTGTCCCCATGCGGGGTGTGGCGCCACACGTGAGCACACTCTGGGCACTGGTAGCGGCGCACGCTCACGTGCAAGATCGTGTGGCGCCACTCGCAGGGTACGTGAGCCAAGCACCTGACTACCGTGCCGCGAGAAATGCCCTGGCACCCGCAGCGTCGACACCACTGGTCCTCACCAGTAATCCGGCAAGCCAACACTGCATGGTCTGGCCAAATGCGCTGGCCTGTCACTTCCAGTCCCAGGCCATCCAGGCGCGTGAACGCGCTCAGGTCAGGGTGATCAAAGGTAGTATTGGCCATGTCGAGGTCTTTCAGATGGACGGTGTAGGAATC
>ERZ772910.1898-NODE-1898-length-10170-cov-2.637271_pt1 | contig 10170 bp, 10 predicted proteins | sample MGYA00511357_ERZ772910 | MGnify/ENA primary metagenome ERZ772910 (study PRJEB29015, sample SAMEA2738096) | human oral metagenome | biome: human oral; feature: human-associated habitat; material: saliva | place: China | collected 2193 ...
ACTTACGCTGAGAGTGATACCTGTGCAAAGTTGCGCGAGATGACTAATGCAGACGAAGAAACTTTGCAGGCTGCCGGTTGTGTTGATGTTGGGAATAAGAGTATTGCGAGTCTGATCACGACGATTATTAATATTGGGATTGCTGTGGTGGGAATTATCAGTGTGGGGGCAATTGTGATTGCTGGTCAAAGGTTGGTGGTATCTTCTGGTGATTCGGCAAAGATCGTGAATGCAAAAAGAATGATTATGACGGCGGTGATTGCGCTAGTGATTGCGGGGCTGGCGTATGCAATCGTGCAGTTCGTGATTGCTTCGGTTGGTATCTAGGACCCTAAGGGGTGACCCTTGATTTAACAGATGCTTATGATATAATGAGGAAAATAATATTAAAGGAAAAAATATGAAGATTTCTAACAAAATCAAAACATTAGCCGCTGGTGGTCTTGGTGTAGTTGCTATGGGGCTCCAGAGTTTGCCTGTTGCTGCTACGGGGAAAATTCGCTGTCCAGATGGGTCTACTGTAACTGGTGACTTATCAAACTGTGGCGCAATTAAAAGTGATCTTAATAATAATAATTTGATGGGTACTCTTAATCAGATTATTAATGTGATTATCGGTGTGATTGGCTTTATTGCTGTTATCGTAATTATCCTTGGTGGTGTACAATATACCACTTCTGCTGGTGATTCTGGTAAGGTTAAGAAGGCTAAAGATACTATTATGTATGGTATTATTGGTCTTGTGATTGCACTTCTTGCCTACTCAATCGTGAACTTTGTATTATCAAGCCTTTTTAAGTAAAAAACATCGAGCGAGGTAAAAATGAAGAACGGTGTGTATAAAAAAGGCGTAATGGTGGCTGCAGCTTTGATGTCAGTTGTATCGCTAGCTGGAAATGTGAATGCGGGAAGTTGTCCTACGGGATCACTTCGTCAGACCTATTCGAATTCTATTTCTGAATGTAATATTGCTGATGATCATGCAGGTTCGAATGATTTAATGAAAACAATTAACACGATCATTAGCGTTGTACTTGGTATACTTGGTATTCTTGCGGTGGCTTATATTATTTATGGTGGTTTTATGTTTACCACTGCTGCTGGCGATCCTGCTAAGACTAAGAAAGCACGAGAGACAATTATGTATGGTGTAATTGGTCTTGTGGTCGCACTTCTTGCCTTTGCAATCGTGAACTTCGTACTTACCTCAGTATTTAGTGGATCTGCTGCAAATGGCGGAGCTGCTGCAAATAATTCTTAAAATACTGATTAGAAATCGAAAAATAGGCCCTGTGGGGTCTATTTTTTTGATCCGAGATTTAGAGCGGATATGCTTGTCTAATTTAAGTAAATGAACTAGGATAAAGGCATCTGAAATAGTTTAGAAATGTGGGTGATACTTGGGGTTATGGACTTGATGGATTATGTCCACGAAGACTGGTATAAGGACAGGTTGGAAGAAGCATTTGCGGATGAAGAAGCATTTTTTGGATATTGATGGGTTTCTGTGTGTGAGGCTAAAAAATACCGCAGGGTGTGCGGTATTTAGTTTAGTTCTCTGTTCTCGCAGTTTAGTAACCGTAGATTACTGAATAGGAATCTTGGTTGGAGTTTCAGTTTTCTCTTTTTCAAAGGAGATTGTGAGAACGCCATCTTTTAACTCGGCTTTGACACTGCCTTCATCTTCGCGGACCGGAACTGGAAGTGCGATGGTGCGAGAAAATTCGCCCCAATAACATTCCTGGATGTGCCAACGAGTGGTTTGTTCATCTTCGCCACCGCTAAGAATGCCGGAGATGGTTAAGATGTTGTCTGAGATGGTGACATCGAGGTCATTTTTGGAAATGCCTGCGGTGCGAGCCTTAACAACTAATTTATCGGCAGTTTCATATACATCAACTGCTAATTGACCTGGAAAATCTTCCGGTTCGTCCCACGCCTCTGGATCTTCTTCTGATGGGAGACTAGCAGAAGTTTGAACAGGACTTTGCTCAACTTCTTCTTGGCTATCATTGTCCAGAAATGCAGCCGCGAGTTCGTCTTCCATAAGCATGTCATCGTCATTTGTACGAGCCATTGCTAAGTATTCCTCCACATTTAACTATTGTTATGGTTAATTATAGGAGTGGTTATGTTAAAAATCAAGAGAAAAGTGTGTTTTGATGTAAAAAGCACAATAATTAATGTATTGCTTGAAGTGGTTTCGCCAAACAGATGTCAGAGATGTGGGCTTCAGGGTGAGAGTTTGTGTGGGCGTTGTAAAAAATATCTTTTGGGGACAAATCCTGGATATGTGATTTCTGGGATTGATGGATTTTCACGGGTGATTGTGGGGGGAGTAAAAGAAGGGCTATTATCTAGATTGTTGAAGCAATATAAATATCAGGGGCGGAGAGACTTGGCACGCGCGCTTGCTTGGAAGGCGTGGGAAATTGCCCAGAATGAGATTTGGGAAACTGGTGAGGTAGGAGAGGTGGTTATAGTTCCCCTGCCGACGATTAGGCGACATATTAGAGAGCGGGGGTTTGATCATATGCTGATGCTGGCGCGAGAGCTTTGTCGGATGGGTGAAAACTTGAAGCTGGAGCCGATACTTGAGAGATTAAATAAGACGGTACAGGTTGGGAAGAGTGCTAAAGTGAGGTGTGAGCAAGCAAAGCAGGCATATGGGGTGAAGAAGGAGGTAAAGTTGAGGGAAGACGTTCATTATGTGCTGTTTGACGATGTATGGACGACGGGGTCGAGTATGCGGGCGGCGGCGGAAGTGATGCGAAATGCTGGGGCGTGCAAAATATCAGCATTAGTTCTGATGAGTAATGATTATATCGAGAGTTAAGTAGTTTTTGTGATGCTGATGATTAGTTGTTTGGGACGCCAACAACAGAGTTGAGAACGAAGTGAACGATAGCATATGCGAGAAGGGAGATGATGAGACCGATGATGGCATAGAGGATGGTGTTTTTGGCATCAGTAACCTTTTTGCTGTCACCGCCAGAAAGGATGTAGCGAAGACCGCCGTAAACTAGCATAATAACAGAAATAAGACCAACAACTAAGAGAATGGTATTGGTAAGGCGGCTGAAAACGCCGTTGTCGCCAATCAATTCAGCAGGCATACCGTCAGCGCGGGCCGCCTCGGCACCTTCCTGTACGGAGAGTGCGGAAGCTAGGACACGACTGGTGGAAAGGCATAAAAGTGCGCCAAGTCCGGTTAAGGTTTGGGTTAAAGTTTTGGTGATCTGTTTCATATAAACTATCGAATCTCGCAGTTACTTAAATTATGTCTCTATTATACCACAAATATTATAAAAGAAAAATACCTCCTCTCGGGAGATATTTTTCTAAACATATAACAACTATCTATATTCCTGGGCTATACCTAGAAAAAAGAAAATGGATTATTTGGCGGAGAGTGGGAGATTCGAACTCCCGCTGCAGGTCTCCCCACACTAGCGATTTAGCAAACCGCCCCCTTCAGCCACTTGGGTAACTCTCCTACACTTCTATCTTAACATACTTCGGGCGTTTCTTGAATGATTTTAAAGAAATATTTGATGTGTTATAATTTAAAAAAGCTAATGAATATTGAGGTGCAAAAGTGAAAGACAATACAGTGGTGCAATGGGAAGCCGAAGAATATGTGTCACACGAAAAGAATATGGGGTGGTATTTTGGGTTGATTTTAGTGGGTGTGATTTTTTCACTGATTTCAATCAGATTTGAATGGTGGACCTTTACAGCGCTAGTGGTGGTTTCTGTGATTGCGATTATTACCTATTCGGTGCGTCCTCCTCGCAAGATTCAGTATGTATTGTCTGAAAAAGGTTTAACCGAGGGGGAGCGGATGTATCGCTTTGAAGAATATAAGGCATTTGGGATTTTGCAGGATGATGTGCATTTTGCAATTGTTCTAATGCCAAAGAAACGTTTTTCACCTGCAGTGACGGTTTATTTCCCTGAAAATAAAGGTGAAGAAATCGTGAATATGTTTGGTAAGAGGTTGCCAATGGAAGAGGTAAGGCTTGATGCTATTGATAAAATTGTGAAGAAATTGCGATTTTAGATAGAAAATTGATAAAACAAAACGTTTATGGTAAAATTTGGGAAAGATAAGTAAACAAAAAAGAAGGTGGGTATATGGATCAAAACAGTGGCGCGCCAATGATGGATGCAACGAGTGCGACCGATTCAAATGCAGATTTTAACATTAATATTCAAGACCAGTTGGGGGTGCCTCCAGCTCCTCCGATTCCAGACTTTTTGGCGAATGAACCTAGTATGCCTGGAATGAATCCGGACGTGATGGCTGATTTAACCAATTCAGGTCCAACTCCAATTACTGGTGCGCCTACTGAGACTGAGGTACCGGTACCTTCTGCCTTAGAGAGTGCCGCTCCTACTACTGTGGAAACGATGCCTGAGGTGACGCCAGAGGCTGTGGCAACTGAAGAAACGGTTGCACCAAGTTTGAATAATAATGAAACCGCTGGAAATGAAGGTGCGAATATGCAGTTTGAAGAAGTTAAGAAGCAGATGTTACAGGATCTATACCCGTTAATGGATAAGATTAAGATGCAGCCAGAACAGAAATTTAAGGTTTATAAACAAATGATTGAGTCAACTGGCTCAAAGGATATGATTACTTCAGCATACGAGGCGGTTAAGGGTATCGGCGATGAGGCTGAACGAGCCGAAGCGCTTCTCTTCCTAGTTGAAAAAGCAGATAGCTAATATAAAAAAAGAACCCTGCAGGGTTCTTTTTTGTTGGTTTCCTGTGGGGTTTTTGATTTGGTGATATTAATCTTTTTAGGATGCAGCGGCTAGTTTAGATGACATTAATTTTGACTAGGATGCGATGATACTACTTTTGTCTAGGATGTTGCGGCCAGTTTTTTGAACTGGCCGACTTTTCTAGTAGTTTTAGTACATGCCACCCATGCCGGCACCAGCGGCAGCAGAATTGTCTGCTTTCTCTGGGAGTTCAACAATGAGTGCGCCCATAGTTATAGCGGTTGCGGCGATGCTGATGGCATTTTGGACAGCTTCACGAGTGACGCGAGCTGGATCGATGACACCGGCTTTTTTGAGGTCTTGGAGGCCTTTCTCAGGTTCCATAACGTTAATTCCTTGGCCTGGCTTAGCGTTTTCAACGGCAGCAAGGAGAGCCTGAGCGTTGAGTCCGGCGTTTTCTAGGATGTGAAGAAGTGGGGCCTTGAGAGCATTCTTGACAATTTTAGTGCCTGCGTCTTCGCCAGTGAGTTGATTGGCGAGATTGACGAGAGTGACACCACCACCGGTGACGATGCCTTCATCTAGTGCAGCTTTTGTGGCAGCAACTGCGTCATCAACACGATACTTCTTTTCATCAATTTCGGTTTCAGTGGCGCCACCTACCTTGATGACAGCAACTTTTCCGAGAAGGGCGGCAGCACGTTTTTCGTATTGTTCACGGTCATAATCAGAAGTAGCAAGATTGGCCTGAGACTTGATGAGCTCAATACGGGCCTTGACTGCTTTATGATCGCCAGCGCCGCTGATAATAGTGGAGTTATCTTTGGTGGCGATAATCTTCTTGGCAGAGCCGAGGCTGGAAATTTCGGCATCCTCGAGTTTCATGCCTTTATCCTCAGAAATGACGGTGGCACCAGTGAGTACGGCGATATCTTCGAGAATTTCTTTACGGCGATCACCGAAGGCTGGAGCTTTCAGGACGAGAGAATTGAAGACACCTTTGAGTTTGTTGAGAACGAGAAGTGAGAGAGCTTCACCACTGACTTCTTCGGCAATTATGACAAGATCCTTATGGCCAGATTGGGCAACTTTCTCAAGAACTGGGAGAATTTCGTTACTGGCAGAGATTTTTTTGTCGGTTAGAAGAATGAGAGGTTTGTCGAAAATTGCTTCTTGGCGATTGAGATCAGTAACGAAGAACGGTGAGCTATAGCCTTTGTCGTAGCTGAAACCTTCAACGATTTCCTGCTCCATTTCAAGTCCTTGACCTGCTTCAACAGTAACAATACCGTCTTTGCCAATTTTGCTAATAACACTAGCGATAAGTTCGCCGATTTCTTTATCTCCGGCAGAAATAGTCGCAACTTCAGAAACCTTTTTATCGTTACCTTCAATTTTTTCGGCAGCCTGATTGATTTTGGCGACGATTTCTTCACCGGCTTTTTCAATACCCTTTCGAAGTTCCATTGGGTTGACGCCAGCGGCGATTAGTTTATTAGCTTCGTTTAGGATGTTATAGGTGAGAACAGTGACGGTTGTGGTGCCATCGCCGGCAACTTTGTTGAGTTTTTGGGCCGCGGATTTGATGAGTTTGGCGCCAATTTGTTCGCCTAAATTCTCTTCAGAGCTACCGAGGTCAACGGCTTCGGCCACGGTGACACCATCGTGGGTGATGGTTGGGTTGCCGTAGGATTTTTCGATTACTACGTTTTGGCCTTTAGGACCAAAAGTGACTTTTACTGCATCATAGAGCTGCTTGGCGCCGCTTAAGACTTTGTCGCGGGCTTGGTCAGCGTAAAAAATTTTCTTTGCCATATGAGATTTCCTTCTATAAATTAAAATATTTGAGCTTTAATTATGTTATTAATTAATTTATTTGATTTTTGATTATACCCTCGGACTAATTAGTCGAATTTTATTGTATTTCTTTCTGATTAGTCTAGGATAGCGAGAACGTCTTCTTCTTTGACGATGAGATATTGAGTGTCTCCGAGTTTAATATCGGTGGTGCTATATTCTTTGAAGATGATTTTGTCGCCTTTTTTAATATTTTTGACGTCCGGACCGACCGATTCGACGGTGGCGTAGCTTGGCTTTTCCTTAGCATCACCAGGCATGAAAAATCCGGAAGCGGTCTTTTCGGCTGGAACTTCTTTTTTAGCAACGATATGATCTTGTAATGGTTTTAAGGTCATGTTTTTCCTCCTTTTAATACAGCCGAACTGGTTTTCTGATTACTTTGGCTGTAGCTGTTATCTATTGTATAGCAAAAACTAGCACTGTCAAGTGGAGAGTGCTAATATTGGTGAAAATATCAATCAGAGGTGGTTATGGTATAATAAAGAAAAGTGAGGTGAAGCGTATGAGTATGAAGACTTTTCTAATGGATAAGATCCCTAATTATAATAAGTTGGTGATTCCGTATCATGTTTTAAGGGCGGATTTGGCGGCACACCAATATGGTTTTCCCGGGAAGAAGATGCGGGTGATTGGGGTAACTGGGACGAACGGTAAGACCTCGACTTGTTTTTTGATTTGGAAGATGCTGAATGCGGCCGGGCACAAGACTGGACTAATGACGACGGTGGCTTGGGGGGTGGATAAGCTGGAAAAACAGATCGAACATATGACGACAGTGGATGCGAGAACGTTGAATTACCGGATGAAGAAAATTGCGGATGCGGGGGCGGAATTTTTGGTACTAGAGGTGACTTCGCACGCTTTGGCACAGCACCGAACTTTTGGGGTGCCGATTGAGATTGCGGTGATGACGAATGTAGTTATAGAGAGACAAAAAAGAAGGGAGCTGTTCCCTTCTTTTTGCCGAGAAGACTATTTGAAAGTACATATTATATGTCGATTACATATCAGTATATCGATTATGCTTCGGTGAGGTCTTTAGTTTTAACTAAGGACCAGTAATCGTGTCAGTGGCTTCGTAACCTTGGCTATCAGTGACAGTAACGGTGATAGTCGACTCAGAGCCGGTGAAGCTATAGTTTGGATCATTGAGGCCAGAGCTGACGGAACCGGACTTAACCACTGTGCCATCAACGGAAAGCGTGTAGCGACTGAGGCCGGCTGAGCCTGGAGTGACAGTGAATTTGAGAGCGCCAGATGCGGTGATGCTATGAGTATTGAAGGAGACGGAAGGTGGAGTATAGGAACAGTCGTCTTCGGTGTTTGGATCATAACCGTTAGGATCGGTGGCGTAAGCTTTGTTCTTAGAAATTGGATCGATGGTGTAGCTAATTTCAACTTCAACGACGAGACTAGAGAGAGTACAATCGGTAGCTTTCTTTTTGGTAAACTTGTTGAACTTGATGGACTCTTTTTGCATACCGTTGTTCTTACTATTGAACCAGCTTGGCCAAATATCGGTGATGCCATTGACGGTAAGAGTTTGCATGCCGGCCGGCTGGACTGGCTTATCACCAGGTTTCCATTTACCCTCGGCAGCATAAACTTTGGTATGAACTGGACCCATATAGTCGTTTACAACCGTACGGACGATGGTGTTCGAGCTATTCCAGAGGCCGGAACCGTCATGATTGCCGTTCCAGACAATAGTGGCAATAGCGGATGAATAAGAGGCCATGAGAGAATCTTTGGTGATTGCAGAGTTTGAGGTGGTGGTGGTACCAGTTTTGGAGGCAGTCCAGACACCAGGAACAACGAAACCAGCAGAGCGAGCGAGAGAGCCCCAGACGAGATTACGAGCGTTGGCATCGCCAAGAATATCGGTGACCATGTAGGCAGCCTGGGCATCGAGGACACGCTTACCGGCGGTATCTTCCCATTTTTCGACAACATCACCAGAAGAATTCTTGACTTCGAGGATATAGGTGAGAGGTTTGTAAACACCACCACGAGCGAGAGAGGCATAGGCGTTGGCGTGCTCGATTGGGCGAACATTACAACCAGAACCGATAGCAACGGAGAGACCGCCTGAAGTGTCAGTACAGTAGGAGAGATCGCCGAGGTCGTGTGCGACCTTCAAGCTATTTTCAATACCGTTAATGTAGAGTGCTTTAACGGCTGGAATGTTGAGGGAGTTGGCGAGAGCTTTACGGATTGGGATACTACCATAGAAAGCGCCGGTGTAGTTTCGAAGTTGGCAGGCACCAGTGAAGCCGGCACAGTAATATTTATCGATATTTTCATCTTTGAGGATGGAACCCGCGCCATAGTTTACACCTTCACGCTGAGCGAAAAGTGGGGCGTAGTCGAGGATTGGCTTAATGGTGGAACCTGGTTCGAGAAGAGCGGTTGAGGCATTCACCTCACCATAGACTGGCTTATTCCAATCGGCAGAACCAACCATGGCGATAACCTGGCCAGTTTCGACATCAACAGAAGAGAGGGAGATGTTATCACTACCATTGGTACGCATAAGTTTGACGCCATTAGCGACAGCGGCTTCGGCATATTCCTGAGCGCGAAGGTCTAGCGAGGTTTTAATAGTGAATCCACCAGCGCGCATAGTTTTGACACCGTATTTTGCCTCAAGTTGCTTCTTTACCTCAAGCACAAAGTGAGGGGCTTTGATATCAGTATAACGACTAACCTCCGGCTGAATTTCATCAAGAATATTAACTTTTTTAGCTTCTTCAGCCTGTTCGGCGGTGATGTAGCCCATTTTCTCCATGACATCGAGAGTCTTTTGCTGTCTGGCGATGAGAGCTTTATTGGCAGCGGTATTGTATGGGCTGAGATAAGATGGGTTGTTTGGAATGGACGCTAGGAGAGCGGACTCAGCTAGAGTGAGATCCTTAGCGGATTTCTTGAAGTAGGCCTGTGCGGCGCTTTCTACACCATTACGGCGGCCGCCATATGGAGACTCGTTAAGGTACATGGTGATAATCTGTTCCTTAGAGTACATCTTCTCGAGCTCGAGGGCGAGGATCATCTCCTTGATCTTGCGAGGGAGACCAGTAACAGTACGGTTGCTGGCTTCATCAGAGAAGTAAACCTGTTTGATCAGCTGCTGAGTTAAGGTAGAGCCACCTTGAACACCGTGACCTGAGAGAGTGGAAAGACTGGCGCGGATGAGGGCAAAGAAGTTAACACCTGGGTGGTTATAGAATTCGCGATCCTCGATAGCAACTGTGGCCTGACGCATATAAGTTGAGATATTTTCACCTTCAACAACTAGACGATAGTCACCGTCACCCCTATCTTCCCAGAGGACCTGACCATTACGATCGAGATAGGTATTGACCGTTCCGGAAACTTTCATCTGGTCGAGACGGATTTCATCAAGGTCTTTTTTGTAGTAAAGGAAGAGACCGCCGATGGCGATAACGGCGAGGAGGAACATAACAGCTGAGGCTTTAAGGAAGAAAAAGAGACCTTTTTTGGAAAAGATAAAATGGAAGACGCGCTTTGGGTGGAGTCTGGCAAAGAAACGTTTGACCGGCTCTTTAGGAAGTTTCGAAA